>Ga0335079_10001981_pt1 | contig 23529 bp, 26 predicted proteins | sample Lox_Sample_33_FD_206719 | JGI IMG/M metagenome (GOLD analysis project Ga0335079, IMG submission 206719) | Soil microbial communities from Loxahatchee National Wildlife Refuge, Florida, United States - Lox_Sample_3.3 | ecosystem: Environmental > Terrestrial > Soil > Wetlands | place: USA... | reverse complement strand
GTCGGTGACGCTTAAGGGCCCACCGCGGCGGTAGCATGTCGGTCCCGGATCGGCGCCGGCGGAGTCCGGACCCACGCGGAAGCGCGCACCGTCGTAATGCAGGATCGATCCGCCACCGGCCGCCACGGTGTGGATGGCCATCATCGGCGCGCGCAGGCGAACGCCTGCGACTTCCGTTTCGTACACCCGCTCGTAAGTGCCGTCGAAGCGAGATACGTCGGTGGACGTGCCGCCCATATCGAACCCGATGACGTGATCGAAGCCGGCGTCTTTCGCCGTCTCGGCCTGGCCGACGACGCCGCCGGCCGGCCCGGAGGCGATGGCGTCCTTGCCGCGGAAGAAGCGCGGTGCGGCCAGGCCGCCGTTCGACGTCATGAAGGTGAGGCGCACGGGGCCCAGTGCGCGCGACACGCGATCGGCGTAGCGCGACAGGATCGGCGAGAGATATGCGTCGGCCACCGTCGTGTCACCGCGGCTGACGAATTTGGCGAGCGGGATGGTGTCATGGCTGGTCGAGATTTGCGTGAAGCCCAGTTCGCGGGCGATGGCCGCAGCGCGCTTCTCGTGTTCGGGAAAGCGGTAGCCGTGCATGAAGAGGATGGCGCAGCTTTCGAGGCCGTCACGTCGCGCCTGCGCCAGAGATGTCCGCAAGCCATCCTCACCGAGAGGCCGCAGCACTTCGCCTTCCGCCGTGACCCGCTCGTCGGCCTCGATCACGCTGGCATAAAGCATGTCCGGCAATTCGATGTTCAGGGCGAACAGCCTGGGCCGGTTCTGGTAACCTATGCGCAACTGGTCGCGTAAGCCGCGCGTGGTGACGAGCACAAGCTTCTCGCCGGTGCGCGTCAGCAGCGCGTTGGTGGCCACTGTCGTGCCCATGCGGACTTCGGCAATGCGCTCGGAGGGAATGGCCGCACCGCTCGCCACACTCAGGCAGCGGCGGATGCCTTCGAGTGCCGCGTCGTCGTAATTCGGATTGTCGGACAACAGCTTCAGGCTGGACAGCGAGCCATCCGGCGCCTCGGCGACGATGTCGGTGAAGGTTCCGCCACGATCGATATAGAAGCGCCATTGGGCTGACATGGCGCGGACATTGTCTTAAACCTCTGGTCCATGTCCATCTGGGGAAAGATTGGCGGTGCGGCCGCGGGCTTCATCGCGGGAGGGCCTGTCGGCGCGGCGCTCGGCGGCGTGTTGGGTCATGTGGCTGTCGACCGTGGCAAGGCAAGGCAGGAACCCGGCGTTGCCTTCACCATCGCCATTATCGCGCTTGGCGCCAAGATGGCCAAGGCAGACGGACACGCCAGCGAAGATGAAGAAGAAGTGTTCAAGCAATACTTCCGCGTGCCGCCGTCCGAAGAGGCAAACGTCCGCCGAATCTTCCGCATGGCGCGGCAGGACACTGCCGGATTCGAAGCCTATGCTCGGCAGATCGCCGGCATCTTCCGCGGCAATCCGGCCGTGCTCGAAGACATCATGGACGGGCTGTTCGAGATCGCGAAGGCCGACGGCGTCCTGCATCCCGGCGAGCTCGCATTTCTCGAGCGGGTGGCCGACATTTTCGGTTTCGCGCCGAACGAATTCCGGCGCATCCGTGCCTCGCATTTCCCGGACAAGGAAGATCCGTACGTCATCCTCGGTGTGTCGCACACGGCGGACGAGCAGGAGATCCGGCAGACCTTCCTGCTGCTGGTGCGCGAGAACCATCCGGATCGATTGATCGCCCGCGGCGTGCCGCCGGAATTCATCCAGCTCGCCAACGACAAGCTCGCCGTCATCAACGCTGCTTACGACAAGATTCGCGAGGAACGCGGCTTGCCGCGATGATCCCATGACGGCCTTCACGCTGGAACCCTGGCGCGATTTCTACGTGATGATCGGCACGGCATCCGGCGCGCTGATCGGCGCCAGCTTCATCGTGGTGACTCTGTCGGCAAATCTTGCAAGCCGTGCGGTGGGCATACGCGGGTTCATTTCGCCGACGGCCGGTCATCTGGGAACGGTGCTGATTGGCTCCGCCATTCTCGCGATCCCCGGTATCAGCGGATGGGCTGTTGCCATATTGCTCGGCCTTGGTGGTCTTGTTGGGGCCATCTATTGCAGCATCGTCGCGCGGCGCATCTGGGCGATGAAATTGCTGATCGAAGACCGCCTCTGGTACGTGCTGATGCCGCTCGCAGCCTATGTCATCATGTTCGCGGCGGCTGTGATGATCGTGCTGCGGATCGACTCGCCACTTTATGTGTTGGCGGCGTCGCTCATCGTTCTGTTGATCGCCGGAATGCGCAATGCCTGGGACATGGCGAGCTTCATGATCCTGCGGCCGCCCGATCCACCGCAGTGAAGCTCGCCATTCAACACGGATCTATTGCGTCAGCGCATCGATCATCTTCTGGCCTTTCGGTGAGCCGAGGCCGGTCACGAGGTCGTAATTCTTCACGGCCGTGAAATCGCCGCTGACGCCACCCACGACATCGTGGAAGATGGACTTGAACGTCTTCTTGTCCTGCGACAGCTCATAGAGCGTCGGATTCAGGAAGCCTACGGTCGGCTTGCTCTGCTTCACCGCCTGCTCGTTGGCGAGCGCAATGAAGCCTGCCCACATGGGCGACGAGAAGCTTGTTCCCGCCCACCCGCCGGAACAGTGTGCGTTGTGGCAGACATACATGTCGAAGTCCGCGTTTGCTGCGATGTCGGGCACGTTGCGCAGCGTTTTGGAGCCATCGTTCTTCTTGTTGATGAACGGCTTCTGATAGGGCTCGATCGTGATGCTCGTGTCGACAGAAGGACCGCCGGCACTGTCGTCCCAGCCGGTTTCGGATTGGTAGGGACCAGCCGGTCCATTGGTCAGGAGATCCGTGCCGCCAACCCCGGTGATATTCGCATCTTCTTCAGGCCACGGGCCGCTGTCGATGAGGCTGGAGAAGTCGCCGCTCGCCGTAAGGTAGCTTTGCCCCTGGGCCGCCATCTCCTGATAGAGCGCGTCTTCGGTGACGAAATCCTCGTCATAGCCCCACGAGGTCGAAAGCTGCTTGGACGTGTTGTCCGTGGCCATACGGTTTTCGATCAGCACCGGATCGCTGCCGACATACACCTGCACCTGATCCATGCCGGGCGCCATGGAGATCGCGTAGTCGATGTCCAGCACCTGCTCGGCATCGTTGCAATGGCCGCAATCCACCTGCGTGCCGTCGACGGAGATGCCGTTGACCGCAACGTTAAGCGGCTGACCGACGGTGCTGAAGTAGAACGGCACGTCGCTCGGGATATATCCTTCCAGCTCCATCAGTCCGAGCGATTGCCCTTTGCCGGTCAGCTTTGTCTTGCCGTAGTAGGCGACCCGGAAATCGCTGCCGATGAAATTGCCGCCGGGGCCGGAACCGGTTCCGGCGCGGGCCGGCGTGTTCGCGGACGGTGCGATGTATTTCGGATAGGGCAAGGTGTAGTTGCTCAGTCCGTGCACATGCAGGACAGGCACCTTCAAATCCAGCGTCGGCTCGCGATCCGGCGCGATGAAGCTGCGCGCTTCCTTTGGATGCTGGTAGAGATTAAGCCGCACATGGAACACGCGTTCGATGTCGGAGACACGCCCTTCAACCGCAATCAGGTAGCGATTGGGCGTCGTCGTCACGATGTTGAGGCCACTACCGCGAAAGAATTTCAGCGCCGTGTTGTAGTCGGACTCCGTCGGCCCGAACCGCCTGGTGAACTCCGCCACGGACAGGTAATGCCGGTAGAGCGGGCTCGCGGGATCGTAAAGATTCTGGATCAGCGTCTTGAGGTCTGACGGGTTGCGCATCGGCAAAGCCACGTCGAGCCGCATGGGCGCGTTGGGATCAGGCACGCCAGTCATTGCTGCGCGATGCTGCGCAACGGCCGCCGGCACATGGGCCGACAGGATCGCCGTTGCGTTGGCCGTCCCGCTTGTGATTCCCGCGACCAGGGCGGCCAAGGCCCCTGCGATCTTGAGATGATTGGCAAGCCCGCGCATTGTTCGCCTCCCGCTGGACAGTCGCGGCGCGACGGTGCGACCTTTCCATCGCGCGATCAAGTCTCATTTTCATGGCAGGACCGGGCATGAATCCAAAGATCGTCGGGCGGCCTTCTCCGAACCAGGACGAGCGGCCGGAGGGCACCGCCATCGACATGCTCATTCTGCATTACACGGGCATGCGAACGGCCGAGGAGGCGCTCGCGCGGCTGTGCGATCCGGCGGCGCGCGTCTCGGCGCACTACACGATCGATCGCGACGGAACCGTGTATGCGCACGTACCCGAGGACCGGCGCGCCTGGCATGCGGGGATTTCGTACTGGTCCGGAGAGCGGAACGTGAATGCGCGTTCCATCGGGATCGAACTGGTCAATCCGGGGCACGAGTTCGGTTACATTCCCTTTGCCGAGCCACAGATCGCCGCGCTGATTGAACTCGGCCTCGGCATTCTGAAGCGTCACGCTATTCCGGCGGCGCGCGTGCTGGGTCACTCGGACGTGGCGCCGAACCGCAAGGAAGATCCAGGCGAACTGTTTCCGTGGAAGACACTGGCGGAAGTCGGCATCGGGCTTTGGCCGGATGCGAGTGCCCACTTCGGCAAGAGCCTTGATCGCACCGAAGCCGGACTCGCGTCTGCCTTGGCGCGCTTTGGCTACGGCGTGCCTCCCGATGTCGACTGGCCTCTCGCCGATGTCGTGCGCGCCTTCCAGCGCCACTTCCGTCCGTCATGCATAAACGGCATTGCCGATCCGGAGTGCGCGGACATCCTGGATGCACTGCTCTCCAGTTAGTTTGAGTGCCGGAGGTTTCAAATGAAAACCATCGGCATGATCGGCGGCATGAGCTGGGAGTCCACGCGGGTCTACTACGACATCGTGAACCGCGAGGTGCAGAAGCGGCTGGGCGGCGCACACTCCGCGAAGGTCCTGCTCTACTCCTTCGACTTTGATGAGATTTCCGAGCTGCAGCGGCTTGGCCGCTGGGCCGAAGCCACGGAACGCATGGTCGACGCGTCACTCGCCTTGAAGCGGGCCGGTGCGGACTTCCTGATGATCTGCTGCAACACGATGCATCTGATGGCCGATGCGGTGGAGGAAGCTTCGGGATTGGCGCTGCTGCACATCGCCGATCCGCTGGGGAAAAAGATTCGCGAAGACGGCCTGTCGCGGGTCGGCCTGATCGGGTCTGTGTTCACGATGGAAGACGACGGGATCGTCAAGGGCCGGCTCGCCGAAGAATATGGCATCGCGACCATCGTTCCGGACAAAACGGATGGTGCGGAAATCGACCGCGTCATCGTCGAAGAACTTGTGTGCAGCAAGTTTATCGATTCTTCTCGAGGGCGCTATCGCGAGATCATGAGCAAGCTCGTTGACGCCGGCGCGCAAGGCATCGTTCTCGGCTGCACGGAGATCCCGTTGCTGGTGAAGCCGGAAGACAGCGCGGTGCCGCTCTACGACACGACGGCGCTGCATGCGCATGCGGCTGTCGATTGGGCCCTGACCGAATGATACAGTCGCCGCGTCCCAGGGAGCGGCGCGATGAAAGTGAATTACGGGCCCGTCGAAACGGAGGTCTTGGTATCCGCCAGCGGCATGATCGTCATCCAGCAGCGCGTCGGCGGCGACGTGTCAGACCGGGCGTATCATTCCATTGAGCTGCCCACGTCGAATGCCGAGGCGATCGCGCTCGAAATGCTGCGGCTGATTTCGCTTGAGCGGGCGCGGCGGGGCTAGTGGGTCTGGCGCTGGTGGTGGATGCTGCTGGCACGCAGCCCTTCAAGCCCGAACCGGCTGATGGCGTATTCCCATGACACGAATTCCTCGACCGTCAGCGCATAGCGGGCGCAGGCATCTTCGAGGGTGATGAGTCCGCCGCGCACGGCTGCCACGACTTCGGCCTTGCGGCGAGGCACCCAGCGCTTGATGTCCGGGGCAGGAAGGTCAAGAAGCGTCAGCGGACGGCCGTCCGGTCCCATCACGGTGGTCAGAAATTCTTTTCCGCTGCGGGCCATTCCAGCCTCCTCAAGACAGTACGAAAGCGGAATTCCCTGACCGGCCCCCGGGTTTCCGAGTTTCCCCGGCGGAGACCAAAAGCGGTTAAGCAGCCGTAGCCGTGGAAATTCAAATTTACGGGGTGCGTCAGGCGCCGGTGCGTTCTCGGAAGAACGCGATGACGCGCTCTTCGGCCAGCTTGCTGGGCGAGCCAGGCTCGTCCTTCAGATTGATGGTCAGGACCGAGTGCGGCGGGATGGGCCCTGGCTCGGCGTCCTTTGGATCGAGTTCGATGGCCTCAAAACGGTCGCCGAATTCGCGCTTCAACGTCGCGAAGCGCTCGTCCGGAACGTATTTGTCGCCGAAGAAGCGCAGACCGATCATCGACAGATTTTCCTTGTTCATCCGATCGCGGGCGCAGGCGATCTCCTCAGGCGATGCGTCGATGGCTGCGTCCTTGCCTCTGCCGAGAATGGGTTGCGAGGGCTGCGACAGCACCGGCGCCACTACCGAAGGCTCCGTCATCATCGCCAGCGCAAATCCCCCGGTGAAACACATGCCGACGGCGCCGACGCCCTTGCCACCGCATTCGCCATGAACCTTGCGGGCCAGCGCGCGCAGCCAATCGACAATGGGACTCGAGCCGCGGTTCGCCCAGACACGGAATTCGCGCCGGATGCAGATGCCGCCGATCATGCTGCGCAGGGCATAGCCCGTCGAAACCGGCCGTCCCGGCTCTCCGAACAGGCTTGGCAGAAACACCGTCATTCCGGCCGCGGCGACACGGTCCGCGAACCGGATCACGAGCGGATGTAGGCCCGGCATCTCGTGGATGATGATCACGGCCGGCCCGCTGCCGCGGCGGTAGACGTCGCGGTTCCAGCGTCCATCGTCGAAGGAGAATTTCCGGTACTCGGATAGTGCGGTTTCATAGTTCATCGCGGCCCCCGTCAGGCGAACGGTTGCACGGATGCCGCCTTTGTGCCTAGAGAATTACCGCCAACAGGGAGAGGGGCATGCCCGACGGCACCCATCCGGAACTGCAACGTCTGCGCGATTCCATCGACAATATCGATGCCGCGCTGGTCTATCTGCTGGCCGAGCGCTTCAAATGCACGAAGGCCGTCGGCGAGTTCAAGGCAGCGGAAGGATTGCCGCCGGCCGATCTCGCGCGCGAGGCGGAGCAGGTGGCGCGCCTGCGGGCCCTGGCTGCCAGCGCCAGGCTCGATCCCGATTTCGCGGAGAAGTTTCTGGCTTTCATCGTGCAGGAAGTGATCCGCCATCACGAGGCAATCCGTCGCTAAACTGACACAGCACTGTTGCTAGGTTTGCGCCTGACCTTGGACTTTCGCCTTCATGACCTGGCAACAGAAATTCCAGACCGCGCTCGAGCATCAGCATGCCGACCGCTTGCCGGCGGCGGAGCGAGCCTATCGCGCGGCCATCGCAGCCAATCCGAAATTTGCGGCCGCGCATCACAATCTCGCCACGGTGTTGCATCAGCGAGGCCGCTATCAACAAGCCATCCATGCATTTCGAATGTCGGCGAAGCTCGATCCCGACCTGACGGCGGCCGCGCATCTTGGCGTGGGCGCGGTGCTGCTTCGCACGGCCGAATACGAGCGTGCCGAAGCCGAGTTGCGAGCGGCGATCGCCGCGGCACCGGACGCGCCCGATCCGCACCGCTTTCTTGGCGATCTCAAGCGAACCACGAGCCGGTATGAAGAGGCGCGCGCGGAATACCTGGAGGCGCTGCGCTGCCGGCCGGATTGTCCCGAGGCGCTGTTCGGGCTTGCCTGCGTGCGCCTCGCGCTGGGCGAAATGCCCGAGGGCTGGGATGTTTACGAAGCGCGTCTGTCGAAGCTCGCATCACCGGCACTGCAGCCCGTCTGGAACGGCGAGAGCATCGCGGGGCGGACCTTGCTCGTTCACAGCGAGCAGGGCCTGGGCGATGCGATCCAGTTCCTGCGCTACGTACCGCATTTGGCGAAGCGCGGCGCGCGCGTGCTGCTTGCCATCCGGCACGAGATCATGGCCCTCGGTGCAACGGTCGAAGGACCGGCGGCGGTGGTCGAGCCCGCCATCACACTACCGCCCTTCGATTTCAGCGTCGGATTGCCGAGCCTGCCGCGCATGTTTCGCACGACCCTCGACACCATTCCGCAGAACGTCCCGTATCTGCGCGCTGATCCGGCGAAGATCGCCGCATGGCGCGAGAAGCTGGGGCCGTGGAACGGCATCACGATCGCCATCGCGTGGCGCGGCAACCCCACCCATCGCAACGACCACCGCCGTTCCTTCGCGACGGATGCGATTGCGCCGCTCTTCGACATACCGAATGCGCGATTTCTGGTGATCCACCAGGATGACGGGGATACCCCGAAGCGCGCCAATATGCTGCGCTTTGGCAATGAAAGTTTCGATGACGTGGCGGCACTGATGTCCGTCGCCGATGTCACGATTTCCGTCGACACGGTGTTCTGCCACGTGGCCGGCGCGCTGGGACTGCCTGTCTGGACACTCCTTTGCACCTCACCGGATTGGCGCTGGGGAGTCGAAGGCGAAACGACCCCGTGGTATCCGACCATGCGCCTCTTCCGGCAAAGGAACATGGACGACTGGTGTCACGTGATCACCGGCGTCACGGGCGCACTTGGCGAACTCGCCGCTGGCAAGCATGACGGCTCTGCCCGGTCTGTTCCGGCTGGATGACGGCGGCACGCATGCCTATATTCGCATGACCCCGCAAGCCATGGAGCTTCCGATGACCCTCAAGATCAACGACACCGCGCCCGATTTCGAAGCTGACACCACCGAAGGCCGCATCCGCTTCCACAACTGGATCGGCGATCACTGGGCGATCCTGTTCTCGCATCCGAAGGATTTCACGCCGGTCTGTACAACCGAGCTCGGCTACATGGCGAAGCTCAAGCCCGAGTTCGACAAGCGCAACACGAAGATCATCGGCCTCTCCGTCGATCCGGTGGACAAGCATTCCGGCTGGGCCAAGGACATCGAGGAGACGCAAGGGCATTACCCGAACTATCCGATGATCGGCGACTCCGATTACAAGGTGTCGAAGCTCTATGGAATGCTTCCGGCCGAAGCGTCCGGCGATCCGGCGCAGCGCACCGCCGCGGACAATCAGACCGTGCGCAATGTCTTCATCATCGGGCCGGACAAGAAGATCAAACTGATCCTCGTTTATCCGATGACCGTTGGCCGCAACTTCGACGAAGTCCTGCGCGTGCTGGATTCATTGCAGCTTGGTGCCAGGCACAAGGTGGCCACGCCGGTGAACTGGAAGCCGGGCGAGGACGTGATCATCGCCGGCTCGGTGTCGAACGACGACGCGAAGAAGATCTATCCGCAAGGCTGGAAGGAGCCCAAGCCCTACATCCGCATCGTGCCCCAGCCGCGTTGAGAGATGGCGCTACAGGCCGCTTGCAAGCGCGCCGACGGAGCGCTTGCGGCGGAACTCGTCGTAGTCGAACGTGAACACGCTCATCAGCATATTTACGTTCACGCCATCTTCCGAAAGCGGCAGATACAGCGCATCGTAGTCCGGAAAGAAGACATTCTTCAGAAAGCCGCCGGGACCCATCATCCGGACCGGCCGTTGCGTCGTGCAAGGCGCGCGGTAGAGACGCAGCACGTCCTCGATGAATGCCGGAGACGAACCCGCGAAGGCTTCGCGCACTGTCTTTCCGGTTCCGTTGCTGAGAAAATACTGGGCCACCAGCGAACCGACGAGGCGGAACCGAAACTCCGCCATCCCCGGCTGGACCTCGATGAATGAAACCCATCCAAGGTGCGCGGCCAAATCGCGCATGTTGAATTGCGCGCGCGCGGGCATGGCGCGGTTTCCGCGCCGCGCGTTCCACAGGTCGAAAAAGAACGACAGGACCGGATTGTCGATTTCCCGCGGATCGAAATCCAGACGCAGCGGCGTGGGCGACGCCGCGGTGTACGATGCCTTGCGTTCTTCCAGCGTCATGCAAAATGCGCCGGCTCTGCCGCGCGCTCCTTCGAACGACACCTTCGACTGCCGGTGTTAACAGTCGCTAAACCGAAGCCCTACTACCAGGCGGTATCGGATGACCAGACCACGACCAGGCTGGTCAAGTCCGGCCGGCGACCAGGCCGGGTGCCCGGCCGGCAGGGGTGGAGCGGAAGGAATAGAAAGCGCGCCCTATCGGCTTTCTTCCGCGGCCAGCCGCGCTTCGGTCGCCGCAACCATCGCCGTATAGCGCGGATGGTCGCGGATGGCATCGAGGTCACCGTCGCTTTTCATCCAGTTGAGCAAAGGCCGCGATACGATCTTCAGCAACGGGTCGAGCATGTCGAGGCACGTCTCGGTATCGTGCAATTCCACAAGCGTCACACAGGCCAGATTGTACCGCATGTTGACATTGTCGGGGTCGAGCAGCACGGCACGCTTCATCAACTCCCTGGCGCGGTCCTTCTGGCCCAGGTTGACCAACGCATCCACGGCAAAGCTCATGACCGATCCGTTGTTGGGATCCTGGGCAATGATCTTTTCCGTGCGTGCGAGGACACGTTCGGCCGATCGGCGCAAATTTTCGCGATCGTCTATCTGGCGGTAGGCGCTCAACAGCATTCCGGCCGCCCAGTAATCCGTCTCCATGAGTGTCGTGGCCCTCTCGAAGTGCCGGATCGCGGCACCCGCGTCGCGCATCGTATAGGCGAGGCGGCCGGCCGCCTTTTCGGCCTCGTAGGATTCCGGATCGAGCGCCAGAGCCTTGTCGATCTCGGACTTCGCCGCGGCGTGATCGCTCGAAAACGTCAGGACAACGCCCTTGGCGGCATGAGCTTCGGCGAGATTGGGATCCAGCGTGATCGCCCGCTCCGCCGCCTCCAGTCCGTTTTCCCCGGCCATTCCCATATAGAAGCGCTGATTGACCTGCGTCACGGCAATCAGGGCCCAGGCGCGCGCGTAATTTGGATCGAGCTCGATGGCGCGCCGGCACAGCCGCAGGATCGACTCCGCCATGCGCGTGTCGCCGAGGCTCGCGATCACGCTGTATTGCCGCGCCATGAGATAGAGATTGTAGGCCTCGACATTGTCGGTGCCGCGCGTCTCGATGGCCTTTTTCTCTTCCGGCAGGAGCTTGAGCTTCAGGGCAGCGACGATGGCTTCCGAGATCTCGTCCTGCAGCGCAAAAATGTCGCTGAGGTCGCGGTCGTAGCGCTCCGCCCACACATGGGCGTTCGTCCCGCCATCAATGAGCTGCGCCGTGATGCGCACGCGCCCGCCCGACTTGCGAACGCTGCCTTCCAGCACATGGCTCACCTTCAGCTCGCGCGCCACCTTGGGCAGATCGACATTCTTGCCCTTGTACATGAACGCCGAGTTGCGCGACACGACGGCAAGCGCCGACACTTTCGACAGATCGGTGATGATGTCCTCGGAAATGCCGTCGGAGAAATACTCCTGTTCCGCATCGCCGCTCATGTTGGAGAACGGGAGGACACAGATGGCAAACTTGCGTGACGCGGTACCTGTGTTTGGCTCTGTCATGTCCGGTTCCGGGCGGCGCACGGAATAGACATGCACCGGGCGCTCGATGTTCTTTACCTGATGTTCGCCCATGTCGTCGAACAGGCATGTCATCCGGCCGTCGACCTGATCGCGCACCACTTGCGACAGCGCCACCCCGCCGATGGGCGCCAGGGTCTGCAGCCGCGCGGCCACATTCACGCCGTCGCCATAGATGTCGTCGCCCTCGACGATCACTTCGCCCAGGTTGACGCCGATGCGGTAGCGGATGCGCTGCTTTTCGGCCGCGCCGGCCGCCGCCTTCTCGGTCGCCTCCTGGATGGCGAGGGCACATTCCACCGCCGCGATGACGCTTGGAAATTCCGCCAGCGCGCCATCGCCGATCAGCTTGAACACGCGGCCGCCATTGGCCGCCACGGCAGGATCGAAGATCCGGCCGCGGTTGTCCTTGAGGCGTGAAAGCGTGCCGGCCTCATCGGATTCCATCAGACCACTGTAGCCGACGACGTCGGCAGAAAGGATCGCCGTGAGCTTGCGCTGCATGGAATAAGAATCGTGCCCGAAACCCGCGGTGACTGTAGTGATCTTCCGTTCCGATGTTTAGTGCGAAATCGGCGCGCACCCATGTCTTAACCCATCCTAAGTTGCGCAGGCACGCGCCGTCGGAACTTACGCCCGCGCTCTCCCGTTATCGAACTGAGGGTTTGGTTTCAGGAGCACAACGATGGATAATGATCGCATCAAAGGAATGGCTGATCAGGCCAAGGGCAGCATGAAAGACGCGCTCGGCAAGGCGACCGGCGACGCGAAGTTGCAGGCCGAAGGCAAAATCGACAAGGCCAAGGGCAAGGTGGAGAGCGAGGTCGGCAGCGCAAAAGACAAGCTGCGCGATCAGTTAAACAAGCACTGAGCGGAGTCGGGGCCGACCCAGGGATCTGTCCGGTAACGGTGCGGAGCGCCGAGGAGCAATGCGCTTCGCACCTTTTCTTCGAATTGAATCGGCGAAATCGCGAGCAAGCGCCTTCCGCGAAGCGCTAAAGTGCGCCCATGTCATCTGCGCACCGCCTGAAAGTCGAGCCGGTCGCCGGACCAAATTGGCCGGCCATCGCGAATGACCTGAATGCCTTTGGCTGGGCGACCATCAGATCGCTCCTGCCGGCACAGGCGTGTTGCGAGCTTGCGATGATGTATGACGATGATGCGCGCTTCCGGTCGCGTGTCATCATGGCGCGGCACGGCTTCGGACGCGGCGAGTACAAATATTTAGCCTATCCGCTGCCTGCGCTGATTGCGGAATTGCGCACAGAGCTCTATCCGCCGCTCGCGAAGATCGCGAACGATTGGAACGCGTCTCTGAAGAGCGATATCCGATTTCCACCCACGCACTCAGGCTATCTCGAGCGCTGCCATGACGCGGGGCAGACGAGGCCGACCCCGCTGCTGCTCAAATATGGCGAGGGCGACTACAACTGCCTGCATCAGGATCTCTATGGCGAGCATGTGTTTCCGCTGCAGGCGACTATCCTGCTATCGGAACCGGCTGAGGATTTCGAGGGCGGCGAATTCGTGCTCACCGAGCAGCGGCCACGCATGCAATCGCGCGCCGAGATCGTGCCGCTCGATCAGGGCGACTGCGTGATCTTTCCCGTGAATGAGCGGCCGGTTCAGGGCGCGCGCGGGACCTACCGCGTGAAGATGCGCCACGGCGTCAGCCGCATCCGGCGGGGCCGCCGCTTCACCCTCGGCCTCATCTTCCACGACGCGAAATAACGCGTTGCGCCACCGCTGCGGACCGCTATCATGCCCAGGCTGACAATTTGTCGGGGCATGCCATGGACCTCTCGTTTTCGCCGCAGGAAGAAGCCTTTCGCCAGGAGGTGCGCAGCTTCATCCGCGACAACCTTCCCGCCAATCTCAAGGGCAAGGTTCGCCGCGGCGATCTGGAGACCAAGGAGGATTTCCTCACCTGGCATCGCCTCCTTGCCAAGAAGGGTTGGGTCGCGCCGGGATGGCCCAAGGAATATGGCGGGCCGGGGTGGAGCGTCACGCAGCGCTACATCTTCGCCGAGGAATGCGCCGCGGCCGAAACGCCGATGATCCTGCCGTTCGGCGTCGCCATGTGCGGACCGGTGATCTACACCTTCGGCAACGACGCGCAGAAGAAGAAGTTCTTGCCGCGTATTCTCTCCGGCGAGGATTGGTGGTGCCAGGGTTATTCGGAACCCGGTGCGGGCTCCGATCTGGCGTCGCTGAAAACGCGCGCCGTGCGCGAAGGCGACCACTACATCGTCAACGGCCAGAAAACGTGGACGACCTTGGCGCAATTCGCCGACTGGATCTTCTGCCTGGTGCGCACCGATCCGAACGTCAAGCAGCAGGAAGGCATCTCCTTCCTCCTCATCGACATGAAGACGCCGGGCATCACGGTGAAGCCGATCATCGTGCTCGACGGCGCGCACGAAGTGAACGAGGTGTTCTTCGACAATGTGAAGGTGCCGGTCGAGAACCGCATCGGCGAGGAGAACAAGGGCTGGACCTATGCGAAATTCCTGCTGGTGCATGAACGCTCGGGCATTGCCGGGGTGGCGCGCTCCAAGAAGGCCATCGAACGGCTGAAGCAGATCGCCGAAGCCGAAACGATCGACGGCAAGCCCCTGATCGAAACGGATGAGTTCTCGCGCAAGGTGGCCGACACCGAGATCGAACTGTCGGCGCTCGAGTTCACCGAACTGCGCACCTTGGCGAAGGAATCGAAGGGCCAGATGGCGGGGCCGGAAAGCTCCATCCTCAAGATCAAGGGCACGGAGATCCAGCAACGCATCACCGAACTCACGCTGGAAGCGATCGGCTACTACGCCTATCCCAATGCGCGTGCCTTCGGCGACAACGAATATCCCGTCGGGCCGGATTATGCGGTCGGACAGTCGGGCCATTACTTCAATATGCGAAAGACATCGATCTATGGCGGATCGAACGAGATCCAGCGCGGGATTATCGCCAAGGCCGTGCTGGGGTTATAGCCAGAGGGTTTAGGCTCCACTTGAAGTCGGGGAGATATAGCGATGCGAAACCAGTTCATTGTCGCGCTTGCGGCGTTTTTGTGCAGCGGATTCTCGGCCAGCGCGCAGCAGGTGGGCGAGTACGACGGCGTGACCACCGACGGCAGTGCCGTGGAAATCGACGTGGCTCAGGATCCTGACAACAGCAATCTAGAGATTACACTTCTCTCGTTCGATTTGAGCATGCTATGCGACAAATCGGGCGAGACGTTGAAACATATCGGCATTGGTCTGAATGACGGCGCCGACATCATTGGCGGTCAATTCTCGTTTTCGAGCTACAATTTCTACAGCACCGACCTCGTGACCTCGATGACGTTTCACGGGCTCGACACGATCAAGGGAACGGTCGGCGGCAACCTGGCCGCCTTCAATCCAGCCCTGACCCACAACACACTGACCAAGAAGGTTCAGGTCTGCGTCTCGCCGAAGCAGAAATTTACGGCGACGTTTGTCGGACCGGCACGCCACGCGATCCCGCCTGGAACGCTGCAAGTCAGGAACCAGCCCTTGCTCGTCAAATAAGTCCTTGGCGCGGCCTCATCGCCGAGGCCGTTCTTGGACTCTAACCGGCGGTTGCAAGCGGCGAGGCCAGCGCCGCCCGCCGGACTTCCGACGGGGAGTTTCCGTAGTGACGCCGGAAGGCGCGATTGAAATAGGAGACGTCGCCGAAACCGCTGGCCAGCGCGATGTCGCTTACGCTGCGCTCGCGCTGTTCGGCATCGAGCAGCGCCGCATACACGCTCCGGAGACGCTCGGTCAGCAGGAATTCGGAAAACGTGGTGCCGCTGGCTTCGAACAGTCGTTGCAGCTGACGCGGCGAAAGCCGGTTCGCCGCCGCTACGCTCGCGACGGAGATGTCCTGGTCGGCGAGGTTCTGCGTTACAAATTTCTGGATGGAAGAGAGGCGCGTCACACCTGGCCGTTCGCGGCTTTGGGGCCCCACGCCAGCCGCGGGCGAATTCAGAACCAGCGACAGCACGTTGAAGGCATGCGCCACGACGCAGCGGCGCAACTCCTCGGATTCAAGGGGCTGCCGCTCATCAAGCTTCCGCAGGAATGTCGTGAAGTGCGCCAATCCCTCGTTGCTGCGCGGGATTGTTTGGCCAACCAATTGATCGACGTTGGGGACGATCGGCCTAACGCAGTTCCGTTCGATGCGCGCGAACAACAGCTTTCCGGCCGCATGGCGCACCAGGTCGAACACTTGCGTGCAGCTCAGGAGGCATCCATCACCCTCGCGGATCACCAGCTCGTTGCCGTCGAGAAGAGCGCTAAGCGGGCCTTCCAGATTGACGATGAGCAGAAGGTCGTCGTTGTCTTCAGCGGCGAGTTCGCGTGTCCGGTAATAGGCCGAAGGCGTGAAATAACCCGATCCAAACCGGATCCCGGTGAGCGCGCGGAGCGATGCTTCCACACGGAACGGTTCGGCCGATAGCGCCTTCAGATCGACCTTCAGCAGCAACTGGGAAAGCACACTGCGCCAGGCCTCCAAGCGCTGATGCGCCGGGTATTCATCGGTTCCAAAGCGGAGAAAATGATAATCCGGTGGTGGAAATCTCATGTCCCTGGCTGAGCGCGGTTCTTCGACTCGGCGAGGTTGCCGTCGTTCCCAATGTCGCTGCAAGACAAATTTCTGTCGTGATAAACAAAGTGCGACGTCTCCGGCCAAGCCGACGCGTCGGATAAGGCCAAGATTCCATTGGAACAAATCTCTAGATATGCCCGCGCCTGGTGTCCGCCGGCCGCGATCGGGCGGGCGGCGTCGACCCAGAAGAGAGGATGACCCGTATGCGATATTGGTTTCTGCCAACTCTCGGCGCACTTTTGTGCGCAAGCGGCATCGCGCAAGCCCAGCAGGTGGGCGTCTACGAAGGGACCACGGCGGACGGCAGTTCCGTTTCGATCACGGTCGCCCAGGACCCTAACAACACCAATCTCGAGGTGAAGGTCCTCAGCGTCGATTTCAGCCTGGATTGCGGGAAATCCGGTGAAACTATTCACAGCGTCGGACTTGGTCTGGGTGATGGCAAGGACATCGTCGCCGGCAAGTTTTCGTACGCCTCGTCGGACTTCTTTGACATTGACCTGGTGACCTCGATGACTTTCCATGCGCAGGATACCGTCAAGGGCAAAATCGGTGCGGACGTGGCCGCATTCAACCCGGCCATTGGCCACGACAAGCTGAGCAAATCCACGCAGGCGTGCGGCGCGCCGAACCAAACCTTCGAGGCAAGATTCACCGGCCCGCAGAAATATGACATTCCGGCCGGTGCGGCTTTAATCGAAAACCACCCTCAGACCACGCGGTAAGGGGAGCGCGTGATCCGAAAGCGGGCGCGGCGCCACCTTGCGCCGCGCCTGCTGCCCATCCGATACTGCGCCCAATCGAAATTAAAGTTGGGCTGAGATGGATTTCACCTACACCGAAGAACAGACGCTATTGCGCGATACCATCGCGCGCTACCTCGCTGACAATTACAGGTTCGAGGACTGGCGCAAGTTCACGCGCAGTCCGGCCGGCCGCGATCCGAAACACTGGAAACAGTTCGCGGAACTCGGCCTGCTCGCGGCATCGCTGCCGGAAGAGCATGGTGGGCTCGGCGGCGGCGCCATCGAGAATTCGATCGTGATGGAGGAATTCGGCAAGGCGCTGGTGGTTGAGCCGTTCGTACCGACGGTCGTGATCGGCGGCGGGCTCCTCGGCCGCGCCGGAACCGATGCGCAGAAGTCGGAATGGCTGCCAAGAATCGCGGGCGGCGAGGCCATCCTCGCCTTCGCCTTCGCCGAACCGCATGGCCGCTACAATCTCGCGGATCTCACAACCACCGCGAAAAAGGGCGGCAGCGGCTATGTGCTCAACGGCCAGAAGGTTGTCGTGCTGGGCGGGCCATGGGCCGACGCCCTGATCGTGACAGCGCGAACGTCCGGGGGCCAGCGCGATGCCAAGGGCGTCAGCGTGTTCATCGTCGACCGGAAGACGAAGGGCATCTCAACGCGCGATTATCCGACGGTGGATGGCCAGCAGGCGTCGGAGATTACGTTCGAGAACGCCGAGGTTCCGGCATCCGCGCTGATTGGTGCGGCCGATGGCGGCCTGTCACTCGTGGAGCAAGCGGTCGACGAAGCGATGGCTGCCCACTGCGCCGAAGCCTGTGGCGCGATGAAGGTGCTGGTGGATGCAACCGTCGAGTATTCCAAGACACGCAAGCAGTTCGGCGTTCCGCTGGCGAAATTCCAGGTGCTGCAACACCGCATGGTCGACATGTTCATGAACCACGAGCAGTCGGTCTCCATCGCGCTGATGGCGACGCTCAAGCTCGGCGACCCGGGCGAGCGCGCCAAGTCCGTCGCGGCGGCAAAGGTCCATATCGGGCGCGCCGGACGCTTCGTCGGCCAGCAGGCGATTCAGATCCACGGCGGCATGGGCATGACCGACGAGCTGAACGTCGGCCATTATTTCAAGCGCGTGACCATGATCGATACGCTCTATGGCAATGTCGACCATCACCTGAAGCGATACGCGGCGCTGGATTGAAGCCTTAGGCCGTTTCCCGCGTTTTAGGCCGGCATGTCCCGCCGCCTGCTTCTCCTGCCTGCCGTTGCCGCCGCCGCGATTGCCGTCGCGGCGATCCTTCTGTGGCGCTCGATCCAGAGCGGACCGCTGCCGGGCATGCCGCCGGTCGTTCATCGCGAAAATCTCTACAGCGAGGCGGGCGCCGGCCGGTTCAGTGCGGCCGTTCGCGGGTTGCCGCCACGCGTTTACGTTCCGGACGTGAAATCCGGTGACGTTACGGTGATCGACCCCGCAAGCCTGGCCGTGATCGGACAATTCGCGGGTGGACGGCACCCGCAGCATGTCGTGCCTTCCTACGATCTGCGCACCTTATGGGTCGCGGGCAGTGCTGCGCCGGGGCGCGGACCCGGCGCGCTCGTGCCCATCGATCCCACAAGCGGCAAGCCGGAACGGATCATCGATGTGCCGGATGCGTACAACCTCTATTTCACGCCGGATGGACGCTCCGCCATCGTGGTTGCGGAAGAGGAAAGGCGGCTCGAATTCCGCGATCCGCACACGATGCGGTTGCAAGAACAGGTCGAGTTACCCGAATGCCGCGGCGTGAACCATGCCGATTTTTCGATCGACGGACGCTATGCCATCTTCAGTTGCGAATTCGGCGCTACCCTGATCAAGTTCGATGTGGCGTCCCGCCACGTTGTCGCAACACTCCCGCTTCCCCAGCCGAGCATGCCGCAGGATGTGCGTGTCGCGCCGGACGGCAAGCTCTTCTTCGTCGCCGATATGATGCATGACGGTGTGTTCCTCATCGATGGCGACCGCTTCCGCATCGCGGGCTTCATTCATACGGGTCCCGGCACACATGGCCTGCTGGTCTCCCGGGATGCGACAAAGCTCTATGTTTCCAACCGCGGATCGCACGTGGTGGAGGACCGGCCGGGCGGTCCCGGCAGTGTCTCGGTCATCGATTTTGCGACGCGCAAGGTGGTCCGCACGTGGCCGATTCCCGGGGGTGGCAGCCCGGACATGGGCAATGTGAGCGCCGATGGCCGCTATCTGTGGCTCTCCGGACGGTTCGACCGGGTGGTCTATCGCATCGATGCCAAGACCGGCGCGGTGGTGAAAATTCCGGTCGGCCGCGAACCGCACGGACTGACGGTCTGGCCTCAGCCGGGGCGCTATTCCCTCGGCCACACCGGAATCATGCGCTAGCGGTCGCGGCGTTGGTATCGCATCATTGCCACGAAGCATTCTGGAAGAGGGCGCAATGTCGGCACTCCTGTTTGACAAGGACGGCACGATCGTCACGTTGACGATCAACCGGCCGGACTCGCGCAATCCCTTGGGCGAAGAAGGCGATGGTGAACTGTTCGTTGCTGCCTGCGAGCGCATCAATTCCGACCGCGAGATCCGCTGCGCCATCCTCACCGGCGCCGGCGCCGCGTTCTCCGCCGGCGGCAACCTGAAGGCGATCCGCGAGCGTGCCGGCGCTTTTGCCGGCGCGGGCGTGAACATCCGCGAAGGATATCGCAACGGCATCCATCGCATCATCCGTTCGTTGTGGAACATCGAAGTGCCGCTTATCGCGGCTGTAAATGGTCCCGCCATCGGACTCGGCAATGATGTCGCCTGCCTCGCTGACATCCGCATCGCTTCCGACACTGCGGTGTTCGCGGCGAGCTTCCTGAAAGTCGGGCTCGTTCCCGGCGATGGCGGCGCCTGGATTTTGCCGCGCGTGATCGGCCAGTCGCGGGCGGCCGAGCTCTTCTTCACCGGTGACACGATCGATGCGCAAACCGCACTTCAGTGGGGCCTGGTGTCGAAGGTCGTTCCGGCGGCGTCGCTGATGGAAGAAACGCGTGCGCTGGCCGCGCGCATCTGCCGGCAGCCGCCGGATGTCTTGCGGATGACCAAGAAGCTGATGCGCGAGGCGCAATCGGCCAACTTCGATGCAATCATGGAAATGTCCGCAGCGATGCAATCGCTGGCCCATCTCACAGAGGATCATCGCGAAGCGGTCAACGCCTTCTTCGAGAAACGTCAGCCCGCCTTCAAGGGCAGGTAGCGATCAGGAAGCGGCGCGATAAATTTCGCGCGATCGGGAGGCGGGAAAGAACACGGTCACCGTTGTTCCTTCGCCCAGCGCGCTCTCCAACGTAACCGCTCCGCCATGGGCCTCGATCAGACCCTTGACGATGGGAAGGCCGAGGCCGGTCCCCTTGTCGGAGGTGACGATATCATGGCGCCCCTGTCCGAAATTCTCGAATACGCGGCGGTGATCGGATTCGCCGATGCCGATGCCGGTGTCGCTCACGCCGAGCGCAAGCCGGCCATCTTCTTCAGCGCGCGCGAATGCCGTTATGGCGCCCCCGGCAGGCGTGAACTTCACGGCGTTGGAAAGAAGATTGATGAGGATTTGCCTCACCGCGCGCTCATCCCCGTGAAGGAGCGGCAGCGAAGAGGGAAGGTCCGTCAGCAGCGACACGCCGGTTTGTTCCGCCCTGACGGCCATCAGCTTAACGCAGCCCGACAGCACGTCGGCGATATCCAGGTCGGTCTCGCGCAAGGCAAGGCTGCCTGCCTCGATGCGCGCAAGATCGAGGATGTCGTTGATGAGCGCCAGCAGATGGTGTCCGGACTGGTGGATGATGCCGGCATATTCCTCGTGCTTCTGCGGCTCGCGAAAGTGGCCGGACTGAATCAGTTCCGAGAATCCGAGAATGGCGTTGAGCGGCGTGCGCAGTTCGTGGCTCATATTGGCGAGAAACTGGGATTTGGCGCGCGAAGCGGCCTCTGCATGGGCCGCCGCCCTGTCTGACCGGTCCTTGGCGTGTGCCAATTCCAGGATGAGATCGGTCTTGTCGTCGCGCAGGCGCAGCATGTCGCGCGCGGTGAAATAGATCTGGCGCGACATGTAGGCCAAATAGCAGACGAACAGCAGCGCGAGCAGCGAGAGGCTGTCGTAGATGATTCCCCCTTCCCGGAGCGGCAACAGAACAAGGGCCAATCCGTACGCTGCATAGCCGGCGACGGTGAGTGGGCGGCTTGCACCGACCAGCGCGGAGTTGCCGGCGAGCGTGCAGGCGACGATTAGCATGATCAGCATGTGATTGAGGTCGCTGCCCTGGCGCCAGAACATCACCGCCATCGAACTCCATGCCACGGCGAAGAGCAGATAGGAAAGAGTTGCGGCGCCCAGCCAGGCGCGCGTCGTGGGGGCGCTCGTAAAGGTGGCTGGAAACTGCGTGGAAACGTAGCCGAGCGGCAGACCGGCGAGTGAGACGGTGCCAAGCCATACCACCAACGTCGACGTGCTGACCCAATGGGCGAACATCGCGCAGATGATCGCTCCGAAAATTGGCATCAGCCAATAGTTCGGGCGGAGGTTTCCCAGCGCAAGCCGAAGCTGGTCGGGCACCAGCGCGGCGCGCTCATCAGGCGCCGTGCCGGGCTGGGCGCCAAGCAAGCCCATCCGCTCCTCCCCGATTGTGCGGCTCCCGATGCGCGCACGTTAAGTGGCAAATTTTGCGCAATCTGCGTTAACAATCGCTTTGCGATACGTGGTTAAGCGAGCGTTAATGGGCCGGTGTTTTGGGGCGTTGTGCGATCGGCCTTGCAACTTTCATCGGGGGGGTTGCCTGGAGCGAACGCTGGGGTCACGCCTGCTGGGCGAGGCCGCAACTTGTCCGGAAACGACATATGTCTGGAGCGATGTCGCTCATGGTCAAGGTCAAGGCGCGGTTGCCCAAGACATCCGGTGCGGCGAATCCCTATGGTTGCTTCGAGAGCGGCGGGCTTGGCGTGAAGCAATTCCGAAGAGACGCGGAGCTGGTCGCTCTCACGCAGCGAATCCGCGATGGGGAGAAGAATGATCGCAAGACCAGGTCTTGGACTGGCAGCGGTGTTGATGTGCGCCATGGCGGCCGGGCCGGTGGCCGCGGCCACGCCTGATCGGGGAACCTCGCCTCTGCACGCGCCGGCTGCGAAACCGATCTCGGCGCCGGCCGTCGCGCCCGCGGGAACGGTCGCCATCTTCAGCAATATCGGCCGCAAATATCCGAACAGCCTTTACTTCTGCTGCGACGGATACGGCATTACGGGGAAAGACAACATCTACGGCGACCGGATGCTCTGGCGCGCCGAGGCGTTTACGCCGGCTGCCAACCACGTTGTGAAAAGGATCGAGGTTGGTCTGGGCGCAGTCTCCGGATCGACCACCGTGGTGATCGGTCTTTACGACGATGCCGGCGGTGTCCCGGGCACGGCTCTGAAAACATGGCGTGTGCAGAATGTGCCGTTGGCCTTTACGTGCTGCACACTGGTGGAGGCGCGCAGCAAAACCGGGATCGCTGTAACCGGCGGCCAGCAATACTGGGTGGCCGTGCAGACGGACAATTCAGATTCCGACGGCGCCTTCACGTGGGTCTATAACACAACCGACCAGCTCGAAACTGTGCCCTCCGCGAGTTACTGCTCGGACGATGTCCATGGATCCTGCGGTACGAACGATGCCTGGGTGTCCGGTGGCGCCATCGTTCCGGCGCTCGCGTTCGGCGTATTCGGAAATTAGGGGGCGGCGATGAAATTCACGACTCTGCTTGTTGCGGCTGCGCTTTCGCTGACCATCCATTCTGCAAGCGCAGCGGATCAGTCAAACCTTGCGCAACCCAAGATCAGCGCAATCCACGCGGGCGATACGTTCGGGCCGGTGATCATCTTCGACAATATCGCGAGGAAATATCACAAGAGCCTGTATCTGTGCTGCGATCCATTTTTCATCGACGGGCCGACCTCGGGCGGCCACATGCTGTGGGACGCGGAGGCCTTCACGCCGGCTTCCAATCACACGATCACCAAGATCCAGGTGGCGGCCGGCTACGGCGGAGGCACGAACGAAATCGTGGTTGCGCTGTATGCCGACAATGGCGGCGTCCCCGGCACCGTGATCAAGTCATGGCGCCGGAAGAATCTGCCGCCGGCCTATTCGTGCTGCGATCTCGTCTCCTTCATCGTAAGCCCGGGAATCCCGGTGACCGGCGGAACCAAATATTGGCTCGTCCTGAAGACGGACAACACCAACAAGGATGCCGCGATCGCCTGGAATGCCAACACCACGGACCAGATCAGCGGCATGGAGTTCGCCCAGTATTGCTCCAACGATTTGGGCGGTCCCACATGCGCGACCACCAATGACCAGTGGACTGCGACCGGCATTGTCAAGCCGGGCCTGGCATTCGCGATCATCGGCAACTGACGGGTTCGTGCAGATGCAAAAAAGGGCCGGACGCGAGTCCGGCCCTTTCATTTGCGCCTCTTGGCGCGAATTATGGTGCGACCGGCTTGTCCTTCAGGCGCTCGAACAGATGGCCGGCATGCTCGCCGCCCATGTTGAGGTGCTTGGCGTTGGAGAAGTCGGAAATCTTGCCCCAGTTCTCCGCAACCGT
>Ga0335079_10001980_pt1 | contig 23531 bp, 16 predicted proteins | sample Lox_Sample_33_FD_206719 | JGI IMG/M metagenome (GOLD analysis project Ga0335079, IMG submission 206719) | Soil microbial communities from Loxahatchee National Wildlife Refuge, Florida, United States - Lox_Sample_3.3 | ecosystem: Environmental > Terrestrial > Soil > Wetlands | place: USA... | reverse complement strand
TGGAAGGACGCCGCAAACTCGCACTCGGCGTCGCGCGGTGCGGGTCGATGGTCTCCCGCCAGGCGTTGCCGTAGCGCTTGTCGATCAGTTGCGCCACCGGAATTTTCGAGAAATCGGGATCGCCCATGAACTCGGCGCGATCAAAAAACGCGCGCTGGAAGGTTTCGGCGATGAGATGAATACTTTCAGCGGAACGATCGCCCTCTTTCGCCAGATCGTAGCCTTCCAGAATGTTCAGGATCTCCACCAAGGCCACGCCTCCCGACGACGGCGGCGGCGCGCTGATGATCTCGTAGCCGCGATAGGTGCCGCGAATCGGCTGCCGCTCCTTGACGGTGTACTGGGCCAGGTCCTCGGCGGTGATGAGTCCTCCGCCCTTCTGGATCGCAGCGGCCAAGTCTCGCGCCAGCTCGCCGTGATAGAAGTCGTCGGGATTGGCAGCAATGCGCTCCAAGGTCTTCGCCAGATCCGGCTGCTTGAACACGTCGCCTGCTTGGTAGTAGTCGCCCTCACGCTGGAAGATGCGATAGGAGTCGGGAAACTTGGCGAGATGGGGATCGCGAAAAGACTTCGCCTCCTGGTAATCGAGCACAAAACCTTCCCGCGCCAGCCGGATCGCGGGTTCCATCACCTGCTTCAGCCCGAGCTTGCCCCAATGTTGCTCGGCGAAGGCCAGTCCGGCGACCGAACCTGGCACGGCGACGGATTTATAGCCGATGGTACTCATTTCGGGAACTACGTTGCCGTGGCTGTCGAGATACATGGTCGCGGTCGCTTTGGCCGGTGCCTTCTCGCGGTAGTCGAGGAAATGCACTTCGCCGTCCGGGCGACGAAAGAGCATGAAGCCGCCTCCTCCGATGTTGCCGGCCTCGGGCTGAACTACCGCTAAAGCGAAGCCCACCGCGACCACAGCGTCGACGGCGTTGCCGCCCGCTTGCATGATCTCGACACCTGCGCGGGAAGCTTCGGGATGCACTGTCGCGACCATCCCCTTACTGCCGTGGCTGGGGCTGACCATGTTGCCGGCAGAAGCCTGCAGGCAGAAGGCGACACAGCACGCAAGCAAAAGCCGGAAACGTAAATTCATAAAGAAATGCAGCGTGAGTTGGTTACAATAAACTTGGCAAAAGGCGGTTAAGGGATTGAGGCTAGACCAGCCCCGTCGGCAGAGTCAAATCACCATGCTGCCCCGGTTTCTACTTTGAGCCATGGCATGCCATGGCATATTGTGTCCGCTTGCCGCCTGCGCGCGAAAAGGATATACATAGAAACCCGCGAGTCGCGATGGAGAGCCTCGTTTTCTCGGTCGATGTAGAGGACTGGTTTCACATCCTGGACGTTCCGAGCGCCCCCGCGCTTTCGGAATGGAGCCGCTTGCCCTCGCGCGTCGAAAGGAATTTCACCAGGCTGCTCGATCTGTTCAGCGAATACCAGGCGCAGGTGACGTGCTTTGTGCTGGGCTGGGTTGGGGAGCAGTTTCCCCATCTGGTGAAGGAAGCGTTCGAGCGGGGACACGAGATCGCCTCGCATGGCTATGGACATCGGCTGGTATACGAGCAATCGCGCGACGAATTCGTCGAAGACGTTCGCCGGGCGCGTCTGTTACTGGAAGATATAGTGGGCGCTCCAGTTGTCGGCTATCGGGCCCCGGGCTTCTCGAGCACAAGCGATACCCCATGGTTCTTCGATGCTCTGGCCGAGGCGGGCTATCGGTACGATTCTTCCATCTTCCCGGCACATCGCACGCACGGCGGAATTCCCGCTGGCCGTCGCGATCCTTACCGCGTGAATGGCGAGGGCATCCTGGAGATGCCGGTGAGCGTGGCCAATTTCCTGGGACGGGGCATGTGTTTCTTCGGTGGAGGCTATCTGCGGTTCTTTCCTTACTGGCTCATCTACCGGAAGGTGAACGAGGTGCTGGAGGAGGGCCGGCCGGTGGTGTTCTACGTTCACCCGCGAGAAATCGATCCGGCGCATCCGCGCTTGCCGATGAAGCGCAGCCGCGCCTTCAAATCGTACGTCAACCTCGAAAGCACGGAACCCAAGATCCGGCACATTCTTCAGGATTTTTCGGTTACTACATTCCAGCAGGCCATCAGCAACTTCCCCGAATTGGTAGATACCCATGTCGCCTGATCGTACCCAAACTTTCTTCCATCAATATGCCAACGATTTCGACGCCATCTACGGCAACCAGAACGGCGTCATCGACAGCGTCATCAACCGCCTGTTTCGCAAGAGCATGCGCTTGCGCTATGAGAAGTCGATTGAAGGCTGCGAACCCGTGCAGGGCAAGAGTGTGCTGGACGTGGGCTGCGGGCCCGGGCACTACTCCATCACGGTGGCGCAGCGCGGCGCTTCGCGCGTGGTGGGCATCGATTTTGCCGCCGGCATGTTGAAGCTGGCGACCGAGCACGCTGAGAAGGTCGGCGTCGGCAACCGCTGCACGTTCATGGTGGCCGACTTCTACAATTACCAGCCGCAGGAGCTGTTCGATTACGTCATCGTGATGGGCTTCATGGACTACATGCCGGACGCGGAGAAAGTCGTGGCCAAGGTGCTGTCGCTGACGCGGCACAAAGCCTTCTTCTCGTTCCCGGTCGCCGGTGGGGTGCTGGGCTGGCAGCGGCAGATGCGCTACAAAAAGAGGTGCGACCTGTTTCTCTACAGCGAGGCACAGATCAAGCAACTGTGCGCGAAATTTCCCGAGGCGAAGGCGACCATTGAGCCCATCAGCCGCGACTACTTTGTCACGCTGGAGAAGAACGGGACGAAGATGTAAGAGAATACACTGATCCGTATGCCCGCCACGTCGCGACGCGCCGTTGTCATCGGAGCAGGTCCCAACGGCTTGGCCGCCGCCATTGTCCTGGCGCAAGCGGGATTGCAGGTTGAGGTCTTCGAGGCGGAAGCGCCGCCCGGCGGCGGCGCGCGCACACTTCCACTCACTCTGCCTGGGTTCATGCACGACTTCGGCTCCGCCGTGCACCCCATGGCGGCTGGCTCGCCATTCTTCTCCAGTCTGCCGCTGCACGATTACGGTTTGGAATTCATTCAGCCTTCGGCGCCGGTTGCACATCCGCTGGATGACGGCACAGCCGTCATACTGGAACGCGACCTTGAGGAAGCCGCGCGAGCGTTGGGCGAAGATGGCAAGCAATGGTGGCGGCTGTTCGGGCCCTTTGCCGAGCGTTGGAACGAGCTGGCGCCGCAAGTCTTACGGCCTGTCAGTTTGCTGCCGCGAAGCCCCTTTCTGCTGGCGCGCTTGGGCCTGCTGGGCTTCCCCTCGGCTTCTTCCATCGCGCATTTCTGGTTCAAGAGCCCTCGTACGAAAGCGTTGTTCGCCGGACTGGCTGCCCACTCAACGCTTTCCCTTGAGGAGCCGCTCACTTCAGCCTTCGCGATTATCTTTGCGGTCACCGCCCACGCTGTGGGATGGCCCATTCCACGCGGCGGCGCACAGTCGATCACGAACGCGCTGTGCGCGCATCTGGCCAGCCTCGGCGGCATCGTCCATGCATCAAGTCCCGTCGAAAATCTCGCTGCACTCGGCCCGTTCGACCTTGCGCTCTGCGATGTCACACCACGGCAGTTGCTGCAAATCGCCGGCGATCGATTATCGCGGCCCTACAAACGCCGGCTCCAGCGCTATCGCTACGGGCCTGGCGTCTTCAAGGTCGATTACGCGCTGTCGAGCCCGATTCCCTGGAAGGCGTCCGAATGCCTGCGCTCGGCGACCGTGCATCTGGGCGGCACACTGGAAGAGATCGTGGTGTCGGAAGATGCCATGCGGCACGGACGCCATGCTGAGCGCCCCTTCGTGCTTCTGTCACAACCGACGCTGTTCGATCCCTCGCGCGCGCCTGAAGGCAAGCACATCGCCTGGGCCTATTGCCACGTCCCCAACGGCTCCGACTTCGACATGCTGCCACGCTTGGAGGCCCAGATGGAGCGCTTCGCCCCGGGATTTCGCGGCTGTGTACTGGAGCGGCGCGTCTTCTCTCCCGCGGCGCTGCAGGCGATGGATGCAAACCTTATCGGCGGCGATATTGGTGGCGGGCTCGCCAATCTGCCGCAGTTCCTATTTCGTCCCACAATGAGGTACTACGCCACTTCAGCACGCGACATCTACATCTGCTCGTCCTCCACGCCTCCCGGGGGCGGAGTACACGGCATGTGCGGCTATAATGCCGCGAAGTTGGCGCTGCAACGCATGTGAGCAAGCCTTCCCAGCTCGGTACAGACGGCAAAGTGGCCCTGTCCCTGTCGCTCACCACCATGGGCGGCTTTGTCGATGCTGTGGGCTATATCGCGCTGTTCGAGGTGTTCACGGCCAATATGAGCGGCAACAGCATTCACATTGGCATGTACCTGAGCCAGCACGACTGGGGTAATTTTCTGCGCCCCTTTTGCGCGGTCGTATCCTACGTTGTGGGAATGCTGCTGACGCGCATCGCGGTGGAGATCGCAGGCCGCCGGCGCATCACGCGCATTGCTTCGTTTACCTTTGCGGTGGAAGCGTTGCTGCTGCTGTTCTTTGCGCGCGCTACTCCGGCCATGCACCTGGGCCAGATCGTAGACTTGCATTCGCCCGCCTACTTCGGCCTCGTAGCCGTCATGGCATTCGCCATGGGAGTGCAAACCGCAACCTTGACCCACGTCGGCGCGCTCACCATCTACACCACATTCGTCACCGGAACGCTCACCAAAATGACCGAGTCCGCAACGCGCGCCCTGTTCTGGGCAGTTGATGAACTCCCACAAACGAGCATCTCCCACGTTGTGAGAAATGCGGCTGCGCAGAAAGACGTAAGGGAGGGCGCGATGCTGGTCGCGGTCTGGACGGCGTACGTTCTCGGTGCGGCATCGGGGGCTTTCGCCAAATCACGCTGGGAGCTGCGGGCGCTCTACTTCCCGGTCGCGGTGCTCATCGGCTTCATTTTCCTCGATCGATTCCGCCCCATTGACGTGGAAGAGGCAAAGAAGCAGACCGGTGCCTGAGCCGCCTGCCTGCTATAGTGTGGCCAATAAATGCTGTCGCAGGCGAGGTGAGCATGTCATCCTCAGCACCGCAAGCCCCTGACCACCGCCGTCTGACCGTTCTCTGCCTGGCCAGCTACTACAAAGGCATTGAGTTCATCCGCGAGTGCCACCGTCAGGGCTGCCGTACCCTGCTGCTGACCTCGCACAGCCTGAAAGACGAAAGCTGGCCGCGCGAGAGCATCGACGAGAGCTTCTACATGCCCGACGTGAAAAAGCAGTGGAACCTGCAGGACGTGCTTCTGGGCGTGAGTTACATGGCGCGCAAAGAGACGATCGATCGCATTGTCGCCCTCGACGACTTCGATGTGGAGACCGCGGCCACTCTGCGCGAGCACCTGCGCGTGCCGGGCATGGGTGACACCACGGCGCGCTATTTCCGCGACAAACTGGCGATGCGCAGCAAGGCCCGCAGCGAAGGAGTGCGGGTTCCGGAGTTTATTCATGTTTTGAACTACGACCAGCTACACGAATTCATGGCGCGCGTTGGGCCGCCGTGGGTCTTGAAGCCACGCTCCATGGCCGGCTCCATGGGCATCAGGAAGATCCACAATGCCGACGAGTTCTGGGCTGCGCTCGATCAACTGGGCGACCAGCAGTCGTTCTACCTGCTGGAGCAGTATGTGCCGGGCGACATCTACCATGTCGATTCCATCTTCTACGAGCGCGAGCTGTTGTTCTCCATCGCCAGCCGCTACGGACGTCCGCCCATGGAAGTCGCGCAGCAGGGAGATGTGTTCACCACGGCGACGCTCCCGTTGGGCTCGCCACAGGCGGAGCCGTTGATTGAAATGAACAAGCAGGTGATGAAGGCGTTCGGGCTGGTGCGCGGCGTTTCGCACAGCGAGTTCATCCGCGGGCACGAAGATGGCAAGCTGTACTTTTTGGAAACGTCGGCGCGCGTGGGCGGCGCGCACATCGTCGATCTAATCGAAGCGGCAACCGGCATCAACCTGTGGGCGGAGTGGGCCAAGGTCGAGATTGCGGGCGGCAAAGCGCCTTACCAGCCGCCGGTCCCGAGCAAAGATTCTGCCGGATTGCTGGTTTCACTAGCGAAGCAGGAGACCCCGGATACTTCCGCATACAACGCCCCTGAAATCGTCTGGCGCATGAGTGAGAAGAAACATCACGTAGGCTTGATCGTGAGATCGCCGGACCCGCACCGCGTACAGGAATTGCTGCACAACTACGTGGAACGAATGCGGCAGGACTTCCTGGCCTGGCAGCCGCCGCTGGACCGTCCCAATTTCTAGAGCGGATACAGTTCCCGGTTTACGCATCCTCTTCCCGCAGCAGCTTGCGTAACGTGGGCTTGTGTTTTTCGGGCTTGCCTTTGCGTTTCTTGTCGCCGGGCTCGGTGCGTGTAGGAGGCGGTGAGCCGACCTTCGCCCGCGCGGCAGCTTTCACCGCCGTGGTCGCGCGAAACGGTTTGGGTTTACGAGGTCTTGACGGCATATGGCGTGCGACTTAGTGCTTCCCGGCCCGTAAGCGGGCCGCTTGCCGCAGACAGTCCACCGAGTCCGGTATGTCTCCCAGATCGCGATAGGCCACTCCCAAATTCTGATAGACCTTGGACTTCTCCAAGGGGTCGTCCATTTCGTTCAACACGCGCTTATAATGCCGCACCGCTTCCTGCAGCTGGCCGTGGTTTTGCTCGTAAATCGCAACGGCCAAGTTCGAGGAAGGATCGTCCGGGGCGATTTCAGCAGCGATCCGGTAATGCGCCATACCCTCTTCTTTATGGCCCTGGCTCATCAGCAGGCCTCCCACCATGTCTTCCGCCACCCAGTTGTTGTCTGTCACCTGCAGGGCGTGCGTCCACAGCGTGAGATTGTCCTTCCAATAGCCGATCTGGCGATAGGTCAACACGGCCAGAACCGCCAAAGCGGCGACACTGGCCGCGGGAAGCAAGGCCCGCGGAAGCCGTTTCAGCCGCGCCCAATCGGCAAGGCCCCAACAGGCCATCATGAACAGACCAAGAAACGACTGGTAAGCATAACGGTCGGCCAGGGCCTGTCTTCCCACTTGGACGATGCCAATGGTCGGCACCAGCGTCCCCAAGAACCAAAACCACCCGACGGGCAAGTAGCGATAACGGTAGAGGACGATCACCAGCGCGGTGATGGCGAGCAACAACAATCCGCAAACCGCGACTTGCCAGAAACGCAGCGAATTTCCGGGATGGAGATAGATGATGGCAAGGTGCGTGGGCCAAAGGGCTTTGCCGATATAGCGCACGTAAGCGACGATGCAGTTGCCGGTCCTGATCCAGGTGGAGTAAGGCCAGTGTTGGGGACGCCCCACCCCCTGCGCCTTCATGGTGGCCAGTGCACTGGCGGCGCATAGGACCAACAGCGGAAGCTTCTCCTTTACCAGCCATAGGAAGCTCTTCGCGGGAAGCGGCGCCAGCCGCTCCTGCTCACCCGCGGCGACACCCAGGTTCGGGAACATGCGCCGCAGCGGCCAATAGTCCCACAGCAGGAGCACGCAAGGCAGCGTGATGATTTGCGGCTTCGACATCAAACCCAGTGCGAATAGCGCAGCCACAACCAGGTAGCGAACGATTCCGGGCCGTCGCGCGTACCAGCGATACGCTCCCAGTGCGAGCAAGAAGAAAAGCGTGCTGAGAACGGTCTTACGTTCCGCGGCCCAGGCGACGGATTCGACGTTGATGGGATGCAAAGCGAACAGCCCGGCCACCATAAAGCTGCGGCCAACGAAGCCTGTGGCCAACAGCAGCACCCAGAACAAAACCACGCCATCGATGGTGTGATAGACGATGTTCATGGCGTGATGGCCGGCGGGGTCGATGCCAAACATCTGGCAATCGAGCGCAATGGAGAGCCAGGTGAGGGGATGCCAGTTGTTGTCGTCGAAGGTACGCGCGGCCCACTGGATCGTGTCCCACGTCAGGCCGTCTTGCACGTGCAGGTTCTCGTACACGTACCCCATGTCATCCATGTTGGCGAAAGGATGGTGGATGATGGGCAGGTACAACAGGCTGCTGGCAATGGCCAATATCAGGCTGAGGCCAATCGCCTTGGCATAGGGTAGAGCAGGCCCCGGCGCCGTCAACACACCTGTTGCCGGCCTCGAACTCAATGCGGCAGAACTCATCTGGTCCCTCTTTACCTGCCGCATTATAAGCGAGTAGCTGCTGTGCACCGGGAAAGGTTTGGCAGCTCGCTTGGTGTTAGGGCAATTTCCCTAGCTAGTGGTACAACAACTCGTTGGCGTAGCGTTGCGCCGCCCCAAAGTTTTTCGACAGGCGCTCGGCTTTCTCGCGTGCGAGCTCGGCCTGTCGGTTATCGCCACTTTGTTCCAAAGCTCCCGCCAGCAACACATAGCCAAAATCCGAAGGATAGGACTGCATAGCGCGGGAATAGGCGTTGATTGCCAGTGCGAGGTCTCCCATCCGCTGGGCCACCACCCCGAGGCTGATCCAGGCTCCGGAATAAGCCGGGTCGGCCTCCACCGCGTGTTGAAAGCTGTCGCGGGCAGCGGTTAAATCGCCCATACCCTTGTAGGCATAGCCCAGATTGTTATAAGCCCTCGCCTTGGTTTTGGGATTGCGCGCGTAGCTTGCCGCCGCCTTGTACCGCTGGATGGCAGCCGGCAAATTGCCGTGCATCTGCTCGTAGGTGCCGATGTTCAGGTTGCTGTTGGGATCGGTGGGGTACAGCGCCACCGCGGCCCGGAAATGTGGGATGGCTTCTTCCACGCGTGCCGACTTCAGCAGCGCCGTGCCTAGATTATTTTCGGCGATCCAGTTGTCGTGCGTGACGTTGAGCGCATGGGTCCACAGCGTAATGTGATCGTTCCAGAAGCCGACCTGGCGATGGCTGACCACGGCCAAAGCGGCCAGCACCGCGATGCCAGCTCCCCGCACCAGCAGCCGCGGGACGTGTGCCTGCGCGGCCAGATCGGCCGCCAGCCAGCAGATCATGAGGAACAGCCCCACGAACGGCAGATAGGCATAGCGGTCGGCCATGGCCTGGGTACCGACCTGCACGATGCCGATCATCGGCACCAGGGTCCCCAGGAACCATAACCATCCAACGATGAGATAGCGCCGGCGACGCTCCACGACGACCACGGCAGTGATTGCAACTAGCAGGACAGCCGCGCCTGCCACCTCCGCCAGCGGGTAGGGCTTTAAGGGGTAGGGATAGAAGAGCGCCAGATGCGATGGCCAGAACGCTTTCCCCAGGTACCGAACGTAAGAGATGATGGCGTTCTCCAGACGCAGCCCCAGCGGATAGTTACTGGTGGCACCGCCGGCGGCTTGCGCGTTGAAGGTGAGCGCCGCGCTGATCAAACACAGCCCAAGCAGCGGAAGCTTCTCCAGCAATAACAATCGCCATTCGCTTTTCGCTCTTCGCTCTTCGCTCTTCGCCATTCGCCAGAGAAAGGACGCGAGCGTTCCTGGCGAAGAGCGAACGGCGAATGGCGCTCTAAGAGCGATTCTTCCCAGCGGCCAGTAGTCCCAGAGCAGCAGCACGAATGGGAAAGTGATCACCTGCGGCTTCGACATCAGCCCCAGCGCGAACAGAAAGGCGACCAAAAGATAACGCCGGTTCCGCGTTTTATGTGCATCCATACCGGACGCCTGCGGCGCGCTGTCGTACCACCGATATGCTTCCAGCGCCAGTAGAAAGAAAAACATGCTGAGCAGGTTCTTGCGCTCGCCAATCCAGGCGACCGACTCGACGTTGATGGGATGCAGGGCAAAGAGCGCAGCCACCATCCAACTGCGGCCTACGCAGCCGGTGGCGCGCCGCAATACCCAGAACAGAAGCAAGGCATTGACGATATGCAGCAGGACATTGACATCGTGCGGCCCGGCGGGAGTCACGCCAAACAGTTGCGTGTCGAGCGCGTGCGACATCCATGTAACCGGATGCCAGTTGGCGGCGTCGCGCGCTGTCAGCGCCCATCGCAGCGTCGTCCAGGTCAGGCCGGCCCTGACATGAACGTTGTCGCTGACGTAGTCGGGATCGTCGTAATTCGCGAAGGGCTGCCAGTGGACGGGGTAGTAAACCGCAACGACAGCAATAACCAGAATGAAGGCGAGAACGACTTCATGGAGCCGAGAGCGGTTGGTCCGCGTGAATCCAGGTGCATGACTCTGCTGGGCAGGTTTGACATCAACCGTAGTCACACATCTCCTAGAACTACGTGCTGCCATCATCCGGCACATCTGCCAGCGAGTCTACTCAGACCTCCAGCCCGCCTGTCAAATCGGAGATTTTCTCGACGCGATGTTCCAGGCACCACTTCTCCAGCGAATCGACGAGCATCTCGCAGGCGCACGGGTCCCAGAAGTTCACGGTGCCAACCTCGACCGCAGTCGCACCCGCCAGCATGAACTCGACAACGTCTTCGGCGGTGCTGATTCCCCCCAGCCCGATCACGGGAATCTTCACTGTCTTAGCGGCCTCCCAAACCATGCGCACGGCAATCGGCTTGATCGCCGGCCCGGAGAGCCCGGCCGTGATGTTCGAGATGCGCGGCTTGCGCGTCTCGGCGTCGATAGCCATGGCGACGAAGGTATTCACCAGCGAAATCGCGTCGGCGCCGGCCTCTTCGGCGGCGCGAGCGACTTCGGGGATGCTGGTCACGTTGGGCGAAAGCTTCACCACCAGCGGACGCGTGGCAATTTTCTTCACCCCGCTGACCACTTCGAACAGCATCTTGGGATCGCTGCCGAAGGCGATGCCTCCGCACTTAGTATTGGGGCACGAGACGTTCAGCTCGTAACCGGCGATGCCTTCGCCGGCGTTCAACATCCGCACCACGTCTTCGTACTCGTCCTGCGAGTGGCCGAACACATTGCAGAGGAAGACGATGTCTTTGATGTTGCGCAACACCGGCAGCTTCTCTTCGAGGAACGCGCGTGCCCCAATGTTCTGCAGGCCAATGGCGTTCAGCATCCCAGCAGCGGTTTCGAACAGGCGCGGCGGAGGATTGCCCGCCATCGGCTCGCGCGAGAGGCCCTTGGTGACAAAGCCACCGAGGCGACTGAGCGTGACGACGTCTTCAAACTCCACGCCGTAGCCGAAGCTGCCGGAGGCGGCGAGCACCGGATTCTTCAGCGCGATGCCCGCGACGTTCACGCTCATGTCGAGCGCGGGCTTGGTGGCGGTCGTCACTGCGCCTGCCTCTCACGCGCCAGGGCGATGGGCTGCCGCACGCTGGCCGTGCGCTCCAGCTTGTCCCAGGCGAAGCCGCGGCCTTCCACCGCGCGCTTCAGGGTCTTGATCAAGACCAGGGAGAACAACTGGCGATACGCGAAGCGTTGCAGCCACACGTGGCCCAACAGCAGGAAGTCGCGCTTGCCACCCGGTTGCTGCCGCTCCAGCGTGAACGCAATCGATGAGGCGATGAAGTCAATCACCATGAACAGCAGGAAGTAGACCACCAGCTTGTGGAAGTCGGCGGGATTGGCGGATTCAGGATGGCGATATTTGTCGACGAAGTACCAACCCGCGCCTACGACAAACATGAGATCGATGAAGGGCGATACCAGCGGTAATAGGATCTGGAAAATGACCATGTTCGGAATGGCAACCCAGCCCAACGCGCCCTTCTGCTTTACCGCCTCAATGTGCTTCCATACCGCCTGCATAATGCCGAAGGACCAGCGGAAGCGCTGCCGCATGAGGCCGTTGGCGGTGGTTGGCGCTTCGGTATAGGCCAAGGCGCGGTCCTCGTAATTGACCAAATAGCCGGCCTGCAGCAACGCCATGGTCAGATCGGCATCCTCGGCCACAGTGTCGCGCTGATAGCCGCCGGCGGCGCGCACAGCAGAAGTCCGCCACGCCCCGATCGCGCCCGGAACTACGCTCACGGCATTCAACGTGTTCAAGGCGCGGCGCTCAAAGTTTTGGCTGGTGATGTACTCCAGCGCTTGCCAGCGCGTCCACAAATTGACGCGATTACCCACCTTTGCATTGCCCGCAATGGCGGCGACTTTGGGATTGCCAAAGTGCGGCACCAGCCGCGAAATCGCATCGGGGGCGATGAGAGTATCCGCATCGATGCCCACGAACAACTCTTCCGTGACCTGCTCCAGGCCGTAATCGAGCGCGTCAGCCTTGCCGGAGTTTGGCTTGGTGAGGATGGTCACCCGTCCCTCTCGGATCTCCCGCGCGAATGCCGTTCGCGTGATCTCGAGTGTCGAATCCTTCGAGCCGTCGTCAATGGCGATGACCCGCAGGCGCGGATAGTCGGAGTCGAGCACTGAACGCACCGTGCGCTCGATCACCTTTTCTTCGTTGTAGGCCGGAATGAGCACGGCGACGGCAGGACGATAAGTGGGGTCGAAGTCGCTGTCGCGCCGCCGCAGGCGATCGTAGATGGCCAGCGCGCCGACCATAACCAGCCGGCCGCTCATCAGCAGGTCGCCGACGAAGAAGACAAAGATGATGAACGACTGCAACAAGCCGAACAGCGAAAAGTTCAGGCTGTCGACCCCCGCCGCCCAGCGTTCGTTGGTGGTGATCGGCGGCATGATGTCCGCGCGTGTCCTGCCCATAAGTTCGGAGACCGGCACGACCTGGTAGCCGCGCTTCTCCAGCCCGGTGAGAATCATGTCGAGCGCGAGTACGGTCTGACTGCGGTTGCCGCCGCCGTCATGCAGCAGGATGATGTTGCCACAGCGCAAATTGCCCGGCGCGCAAGGCGGCAGGTTCGCCAGGACATCGTCGGCAATGTCCTTGGCCGGACGCCGTGGATTTTCCCGCCAGTCGTTGGGGTCGATCTTTTCTCCGATGGAGATGTATCCCAGGTCCTGCGCGACCTCCAGCGGACGCACCTGATCGGCCGTGTCAGGCGCTTCGTCAATGGCATAGGGCGGCCGCATGAGGACTGGCTTCACGCCATATTTGCTCTCGAAGAGCCGCTCGGTCAGGTTCAACTCGACCTCGAAATAGCGCTTGGAGATGCTGCTGATATCCGGATGGGTGAAGGTGTGATTGCCGATTTCGTGGCCTTCGGCAAACACGCGATGGGCGACGTCCGGAAACTTTTCCACCTCGACGCCGATCTGGAAGAACGTTGCCTTCGCGCCATGCTTCTTCAGTACGTCGAGGATTTTCGGCGTCCATTCGGGATCGGGACCATCGTCGAAGGTAATGGCGACTTTCTTCTGCTGCGTGCCGCCGTACATGTCGACCACGTAGGGCGAAGGCAGGTTCTGAAAGATTTCGTCGCTGACGAGATGGCTCTCGGGATCGACACTGATCTTGCGTTCGCCGGCGGATGGACGCGACTGGATGCGCAGGATTTCGCCGTTACCCTCGACGTCCACGTCCTGTCCGGGAGGGACGGTGCTCAGGCGGTCGGTCGCCCCCGCCTCAAATGGCCTGTCCCACACTGCCCACAGCGAACGGTCTTCCGAACCCAGGCGCCAGAGAGCGAAGGTGTCGATGCCGAGCGCGTGCGCCGCTCGCATCTGGTTCAGCGCCGTAATGCCGTCGAGGAACCAGACATCGTGGCGGATGTTGCCATCGAGATAGGCGAAGTGCGGGTTCATGGCATCGTCGTCAAAGTTGACGTCGGTGTCGGAATCCGAGGCCTCGAGCCACGCCTCCTGCGCTGAAACGCTGTGCACATCCTGCGGCGGCGTGCCTTTCTTCTGTCCCGGCTTCATCGCCCAGTCGTAACCCGTATTGGCGATGGCGCAGATGATCTTCTGTTTGGGTACGATCTTCAGCGCCTCCTGCAGGTTCTTCACGAACCAATCCTGGCCGGCGACCGGGCCGGAGTCGCCGCCGGGATAATGCTGGTCGTAGTTCATCAGGATCAGGCCGTCGGAGACTTGCGCCACTTGGGGATAGTTGCTGAGCTCGTTGATGGGGACGACGACATACAGCTTCAGCCCTCTGGCGCGAAGATCGCTGTAGAGCTCCTGCACCAGGGAGTGGAAGTCGTCGCGCGACGTTTCCGGGAAGCCCTCAATGTCCAGCGTGATTCCCTTGAACTGATCCGTCGCCAGGAAGGTCATCAATTCGCTGCGGAAGCGCTGGCGGGCCGCCGGATCGGCGAGGAACCTCGCCGTGAGCTCGGGATTCCACTGATTGATGACCGGGTCGAAATTGTTGACCCAGGGGAATACTTCGGTCTGTGCTTTCTCACTCTTGAGGAAGGCCATCAGCTTGTCGTCGATCGGGCGCGGCTTGCCCTTGGGATCGATCACGTCGTAGAGCGTGTTCATCTCCGTGACCGCTTGCAGGCGGCCGTCCGCGGTGAGGACGTGCATCCACTCGGGAAAGAGCAGGTCGATCTGCGGATAGTATTCCTTCAGCGAGGCGAAGCTGGCCGCATCCCACTGCACGTAAAATGCGCCACGAATACCTTCGTCGGAGTTCAGCACCACCTGCGATGCTGGCCGCTTACTCTTGCGGTGTGTATTCACTCGACGCGGAGGCTTGCGTTTCTGGTCCGCCTTCAGCGCGTGATAGGGCCGCTTCACTTCGGGCAGCGCGACGCCCGGTACCGTCGACGGGCGCAGAACGGTCAGCGCGAAGGCGACAATGAGCAGGGTGACGAGAATGACGCCGGCATCGACCAACAGGCGCAAGCGACGCCAACGCTTGCTTTCGGGGTCGAAGAAGATTTGCTTGGATTGCGGCATTCCGGCGGATTCAACCTAATCGTACTTGCGGACAGGGGGGAGAGCAAACTGGCCGTGCCGTGGCGGGTCAGATTCAGGTGTTCGTCGCCCCTGGTGCTAGTTGCTGGTAGAAACACGGTTTTCGGAGAATCCACTCGCGGCGGTCGCATCATTTCGCAAGTGGATGACTGACGGCGGAAACTGATCGCTGCGCCTGCTGCTATAGTCGCCACGTGTCGGCCCCGCACCCGATCCCGTCCGTTCACCTTGCTCCCCTGCCTTTCTGGCGCGCGGTCCAGGAGACTCCGGGGTATTTCCTGCTCGTCACGCTGGCGGCGTTTGCGCTGCGGTTGCTCTTTTTCTTCAAGTTTCCCCACGTCACCGGCGACTCGCTGGTCTACGGCGATATAGCCAAGAACTGGTTGAAGCACGGCATCTTCGGCTTGACACACGCCGATGGCGTGCGTCCGACTTTGATCCGCCTGCCGGGCTATCCCGCGTTTCTCGCCGCCTGCTTTCTGCTCTTGGGCAACGAGCATTACAACGCTGTACTGCTGATGCAGATCGTCGCCGACGTGATTACCTGCTTCTTCGTCGCCGACCTGGCGCGCAGGACGGTATCGGTGCGGGCCGCGCGGACCGCCTTTCTGCTTGCGGCAGTGTGCCCGTTTACCGCCAATTACACTGCCGCGCCGCTGGCGGAGACGCTGAGCATCTTCTTTGCAGCGGTCGCGCTGGATGCGGCTGCGGCCGGTCTGAGTCGCGTCGAGCAGCGACGATCAGCGTGGCAGGCATGGGTCTGGTGCGGCGTGGCGATCGGCTGCGCTATTTTGTTGCGCCCGGATGGCGGCATTCTGCTGATTGCCTTAGGGCTGTATCTGCCGTGGAAGATGTGGCGCAGCCCGGCTGAACGGGTGCGGCTGTTCTGGGCGGGAGTGCTGGTGTTGGCGATCTCCCTCGCGCCGCTCGTGCCATGGACGATCCGCAATTGGCTCGACTTCCATCGCTTCCAGCCGCTGGTTCCGCAGTCGGCCAGCGATCCCGATGAGTTCGTTCCCGATGGCTTCGACAAGTGGGTGAAGACGTGGTCGGCGGATTACGTTTCCACGGAAGAAATCTACTGGCAGGTTCCGGATGAGAAACTCGACTTGGACTTGCTGCCGTCGCGCGCTTTCGACAGCGCTTGGCAACGCCGCCTCACTCAGACTCTCATCGAGGACTACAACCGGGTCCTGGTCGTCAATCCGCAGCTCAACGCCCGGTTCATGCATATAGCCAATCTGCGGATTCTTCAGCACCCGCTGCGCTACTACGTCTGGCTTCCGGTCCTGCGCGTCGCCGACATGTGGCTGCGCCCGCGAACGGAGATGCTGCCGCTCAACTCGCGCTGGTGGGAATACGCTAATGACACTACAAGCTCCGTTCTCGCGACGCTATGGGGAGTGCTGAATCTGCTGTTCCTTGCAGCCGCAGTCATGGGTGCGATTCGCGGTCCGCACCCGCGTTATTTCCTCCTGATGCTGCTGTTTGTGCTGCTCCGCTCAGCCTTCCTGGGCACGCTTGCCAATCCTGAGCCGCGATATACGCTGGAGTGCTATCCGGTGGTGCTGGTCTTAGGGGCGGCATGGATCTCAGGATGGAGTCGCCATCGCAAATCGACGCCTGAGCCTGCAGCTAAGTGATATTGCCGGTCAGCGCGCTGGCTAATTCCGCGGGAGTATCCACCAGCACATCGGGAACGGCAACTTCCAGCGACTTTGGTGCAAAGCCATAGGTCACACCCACGCTCCACATGCCGGCGTTGCGTGCGGTGAGAACATCGACTTGCGAGTCCCCCACCATTACCGCTTGGTCGGCGCTCATGCCCGCCTCCCGCAATAAAATGTTCGCGCCCAGCGGATCGGGCTTCTTGGTTTCGAAGCTGTTGCCGCCATAGATTTGGAAGAAGCTGTTCGCCAGGCCCAGCCCGGCGAGGATGTCGCGCGAGACTCGCACCGGTTTGTTGGTGAGCACTGCGAGCCTTCGGCCTGCGCCGTTGGCGCCGGCCAACTGCTCGAGCATCCGTTGTATGCCTTCGTATGGGCGGGTGGTGTCCAGCTTGTGCTCGCGATAGTGCGCCAGAAAGAAATTAAGCGCTTCCTGCAGGAACTCGCGATCGGCGGGATCGCCCAGCGCGCGCCGGATGAGCATGGGCGCGCCGTCGCCGATGTAGGTGCCGATCACCTCCAGCGGCAGCTCCTTGCGCCCGTAGCGCACCAGCATGGCATTCACCGAGGACGCCAGGTCGTGCTCGGAATCGATCAGCGTGCCGTCTAAATCGAATATGACGAACTTGATCTTGTCGTGCGGGATGGCGCGAGAGATGCGAATCATTGTGTCTAGTATAGTCACGCGTCTCGCAAGCTCGGTCGCAGCTAACTCTGCCGGGCAAGTACAATAGAAGAACCTATTGAGCCTCACGTCGGGCTCGCACTCATGCTGAGGTATTGGATGGCAACCACAAAAACTCCGCCCAAAGCCGCCGTCGCACAAGTAGAACCAAAAGAAAAATATGAAGGATTGACGCGGCAGCAGTTGATCGGCATTTACCGGCTGATGTATCTGTCGCGCAAGCTGGATGACCGCGAAATTCTGCTCAAACGCCAGCAGAAGATTTTCTTCCAGATTTCGGGTGCTGGTCACGAAGCGCTGCTGGTCGCCGCCGGAATGGCGCTGCGGCCCAGCTATGACTGGTTCTATCCCTACTATCGCGATCGGGCGCTCTGCCTGACGCTGGGCATGACCCCGTACGAACAGTTGCTGGAGGCGGTGGGGGCGGCGGAGGACCCGAACTCGGGCGGAAGGCAAATGCCGTCCCATTGGGGACACAAGAGGCTCAACATCGTCACCCAGTCTTCGCCTACGGGAACGCAGTTCCTGCAGGCCGTGGGCTGCGCCGAAGCGGGTTGCTACTTCAACCGCCGTCCCGAAGCTGCCGGGAAGGCCAACGGCGACTACCGGCAGTTCAAGGATGTCATCTTCCACGGCGACGAAGCGGTTTATGTCTCGTGTGGCGACGGCACCACCAGTGAAGGCGAGTTTTGGGAGGCGATGAACTCTGCGGCTAACCTCAGGTTGCCGGTGCTGTTTGTGGTGGAGGACAACGAATATGCCATCTCGGTTCCGGTCGAAGTCGGAACTGCCGGGGGCAATATCAGCAAGCTGGTGCAGGGCTTCCCCAACTTCCATTTTGCCGAGGTCGACGGCACTGACCCACTGGCCAGCTACGCGGCATTCAAAACCGCCGTCGGCTACATCCGCGCCGGCAACGGCCCCGCATTCGTGCATGGGCACGTCATTCGCCCATACTCGCATTCGCTCTCCGATGACGAGAAGCTCTACCGGCCCGAGTCGGAGCGGCGGCAGGAAGTCGAGCGCGATCCCATCACGCGCTTCCAGTTGTTTTTGGTCCGCGAAGGGATTCTCGACGAGAAGAGCATCGATGAGCTGGAGAAGAACGTCGACGCCGAGATCCAGGAGGCCAGCGACCGCGCCGTGGCTGCCACCTTGCCGGAGCCGGGCTCGTACAAGAAGTTCGTCTACTCGCCCGATCTCGATCCCACATCGTCCGCCTTCCAGACCGAGGCCGTACATCCCACTCCGTCGGACACAGGCGCGGCGGCCGGCGAGAAGACGATGGCCGACCTCATCAATGCCTGCCTGAAGGATGAGATGAAGCGCGATTCGCGCATCGTCATGTTCGGCGAGGACGTCGCCGACTGCAGCCGCGAGGAGTATCTGAAGTCCAAGCAAGTGAAAGGCAAGGGCGGAGTCTTCAAGCTCACCGCCGGACTGCAATACGAGTTCGGCTCGGAGCGCGTCTTCAACTCGCCGCTGGCCGAGGCCAACATCGTGGGACGCGCAACCGGCATGGCCACGCGCGGGCTGAAACCGGTGGTCGAAATACAATTTTTCGACTACATCTGGCCTGCCATGCAGCAGTTGCGCAACGAGCTGCCGCTGATCCGCTGGCGCTCGAACAATGCTTTTTCTTCTCCCGCCGTGGTGCGCGTCGCCATCGGCGGCTATCTGACCGGCGGCTCGATCTACCACTCGCAATGCGGCGAGAGCATCTTCACCCACACGCCCGGGATGCGGGTCGTGTTTCCATCCAATGCGCTGGATGCCAACGGCCTGCTGCGCACGGCTATCCGCTGCGACGATCCGGTGATGTTCCTGGAGCACAAACGTCTCTATCGCGAAACCTTCGGCCGTGCGCCCTATCCCGGCCCGGACTACATGGTCCCGTTCGGCAAAGCGAAGATCGTGCGTCCTGGCCACGACCTCACCGTGGTGACCTATGGCGCCGTGGTGCCACGCGCGCTGCAAGCGGCGCAGCGAATCGAGCGCGAGAATGGCGTGAGCGTGGAGCTGATCGACCTGCGCACGCTCAACCCCTACGATTGGGAGGCGATTGCCACGTCGGTTGCCAAGACCAACCGCGTCATTGTCGCCCACGAGGACACGCTGAGCTGGGGCTACGGCGCGGAAATCGCCGCTCGCATTGCTGATGAGCTCTTCGATGAACTGGACGCGCCCATCAAGCGGGTTGCAGCCAAGGACACGTTCGTGGCCTATCAGCCGATTCTGGAAGACGAGATCCTGCCGCAGGCGGAAGACCTGTACCAGGCCATGCTGCAGTTGTCCGAGTTCTAATGGGACCGGGTTGAGCAGCGCTTCATCCAGAGCTGGGTGCGTGAGACTCACAAAACCCGCATGAATGTTGATATTTCGGGCCCCCCCTGTGGAAAAAACCGCATAAAATAAGGCGAAAAATGCTTTGCAGGCTGTGGGCGTTGGTATACGATACGCACGGTCAGAGCAATATTTAGTGCTCAATTCAAGGAGGATTACGAATGGCAACAGGCATGACCAAGACCCAGCTCGTCCGCCACATGGCGGAGAAGAACGAGCTGAACAACAAACAGGCGGCGGCGTTTCTCGATTCGCTGGCGGAAGTCGCGATCAAGGAAACCAAGAAGAACGGCGTGTTCATTGTGCCCGGACTGGGGCGTCTGGTGAAGTCGAACCGCAAGGCGCGCATGGGCCGCAATCCGCAGACCGGCGAAGCGATCAAGATTCCCGCCAAGACGGTGGTGAAGTTCCGCGTGGCCAAGGCGGCCAAGGACTCGATTGCACCCAAGAAGTAGCTGCTCTTTTCCGCACAGCGGGAGGCCGGCGTTACGCCGGCCTTTTATTGTTAAGGAGTAGATGTTCGCGGACAGCTCATCACCAGAGACGGCGTGCATGAACCTAAACTGGCTCGATGACCCCTAATCTGCTGGCGATCACTGCACCTTCGTCGCCGGGTCCTGGCTGCGCGATCGGATGTACTCGTCGATGACCCGCTCCAGCTTGCCCTGCTCGCGCAGAACGTACTCGATGGCATCGCGCACCGCTCCCTTGCCGCCCTCATGTGGGGTCACGTAGTGCGATTCACGGATGACCTCCTCGCGCGAGTTCTTCACCGCGATCGCCAGCCCACATAGCCGCATCACCGGCAAGTCGATCACATCGTCACCCACGTAGCAGACTTCGTCGGCACGTAGGCCGGTCTTTCCGAGAATTTCATTGAAAGCGGCGACTTTGTGTTGTTGGCCTTGATAGACATGCTCGATCTTTAGATCGCGCGCGCGCAACGCAACGGTTTCGGAGATGCGCTTGGTGATGATGCCGGTTTGCAGTCCGCCAATACGCGCGAGCGTAAAGCCTGTCCCATCGTGAGCATTGAAGCCCTTTGCTTCGATAACATCATGACTGGCGATGCCGAAGCCGCCGGCGTCAGCCATCTTTTCGCGATGCTCGTGCGTGCCATGGCCGGCGCTGCCGCCCGGAGCCGGAAAGAGAAAGATGGCGCCGTCGGTCATAACGCCGTCAACATCGAAGAGCATCAGTTTGATCTTGCGAGCACGCTCGTCGGGCATGAGGTAAGTGTAGCAGCGTGAAATTCAGTTTCGAGTTTCAAGTTTCCAGTTTCGCGTTGCGGACGAATCAGCGGGAATTGCTCTGGACCGCGTGCTTTTTCAACTCGGAACTCGAAACTTGAAACTCGAAACTGCTTACCTTGCTGCTTTCATCGCCACCGGGGGCGCCAGCGCGACCCGCCGCAGCCACAGCAGCCCGCCGAAGATCACCAGGCCAATCGAGATAGCCTGCGTGCCGCTCATCCAGCCTAGGAATACGCCGCGGCCGGGATCACCGCGGAAGAACTCGATGAAATAGCGCCCGATGCCGTAGATGATCATGTACGTGCCGATGATCTCGCCCTCGAATTTCTTGCGGCGAATCAGCCACACCAGGAACAGGCAATTGCACAGCTCCAGCACCATTTCATAGAGCTGGGTGGGATGTAGCGGAACTCCCAGCGGCGTGCCGACAATTTCGTTCGCCAGTGGATTGTGGAATGTGACCGCCCAGGGCACGTGCGTCTCGCGGCCGTAGCAGCAGCCCGCGGCGAAGCAGCCGACGCGACCGAAGGCGTGGCCCAGCGCCAGACCGGGGGCGAAAACGTCACACGTGCGCAACACCGGCAGATGGTTCTTGCGCATGTACCAGATGCACATGATGAGCGCGAGCACCAGCCCGCCGGACCACACGCCGCCGGCCTGCAACGTCGAGAGCGAAAATGGATGCTGACGAAAATCCGCGTCGGTGACGAACAGCAGCAGCTTGGCGCCGATAATGCCGGAGAGAATGGCGATGATGCCGAGGTTCCAGAGCTTGTCGGGATCGAGGCCCTGCTCGCGCCCAAGCTTGACGATGAGCATCAGGCCGAAGATGAGGCCTAGCGCGGCCATGAAGCCGTAAGTCGGCAGATTGAAACTGCCCAGGTGAAAGAGACGGGGAAACACGGTACTAGTTTAGATGCAGAGTGACAGGGCAGGTCGCTTTTCGCCGTTCGCCAGAGGTCGCCGTTCGCCATTCGCCACTCGCTTTTCGCCAGAGGTACTCCGCCCGACTTTATCTGCGGCCATGACAAATTGAGAATGTGAGAGGAAATCGCCCGCAGCAACTCTGGCGAATGGCGAAGAGCGAACGGCGATTTTTCAAAAACCGACCCGCGGGGCCGTGCTCAGTGGGCCGTCAATGAACCCGTCCACGACGGTGGGAACCCTCCGCGGTCTTTAGGCATCTCCGCATGGCGGAGCATCGCACACCAACCGAAAACGAGCCGGGCCCCCTGTTCACTGAGTAATGGTTCAAAAAACGGTAACCACCAACACCAACTTTGCAGGCCGGTTTCCTGCTGAGATGCTATGCAAAAGCCAAGTAGATGACAAGAGCGCAATCAGAAAAAGTTGGAATTTCACCTGCCAGCGGAGGAGTCGCCGTTCGCCCTTCGCCACTCGCTCTTCGCCAGAGGAAAGGGCCGGGGTTTCCGTGCCAAGCTCAAAGCAAGTAAAATGAAGACAGTCCTTCGAGCGGGGTGAAAACTGCTTTTGCCGATTCGCCGCCGATCTTTGCCAGAGTCATTATTGTCTCGTGACTAATATGTCGGCGAAAGGCGAAGAGCGAACAGCGCAGGGCGAAGAGCGAAGATTATGCCTGTTCCCGTATCCCAGATGTGGACGGTTGCGACGTACGTCCTCAAGCAGCGCCTTAAGGGGCGCAAGCGCTACCCGCTCGTCCTGATGCTCGAGCCGCTGTTCCGCTGCAACCTGGCTTGCGCCGGCTGTGGCAAGATCCAGTATCCCGCGCACGTGCTCAAGCAAAACCTCACGCCCGAGGAGTGCTTCCGCGCGGTGGACGAGTGCGGCGCGCCCATGGTCTCCATCCCCGGCGGCGAGCCGCTGATGCATCCCGAGATCGATCGCATCGTCGAGGGACTCGTCGCGCGCAAGAAGTACATCTACCTCTGCACCAACGCGCTGCTTCTCAAAGAGAAGATCGACCTCTTCCAGCCCAGCAAGTACCTGACGTTCTCCGTGCACATGGACGGCGAGCGCGAAAACCACGACTTCTCCGTCTGCCGCGAGGGCGGCTACGACCTGGCGCTCGACGGCATGCGCGAGGCGCTGCGCCGCGGCTTCCGCGTCACCACCAACACCACGCTCTTCGACGGCGCCGACCCCAACAGCGTGCGCCGCTTCTTCGACGAGATGATGGAGCTGGGCGTCGAGGGCATGATGCTCTCGCCCGGCTACTCTTACGACAAGGCGCCCGACCAGAAGCACTTCCTCGGCCGCGCCCGCACGCGACGCCTGTTCCGCGCCATTCTGGCCAACCGCAAGAAGAGCTGGATCTTCAACCAGTCGCCGCTCTTCCTCGAATTCCTCATGGGCAAGCGCGACTACCCGTGCACCGCCTGGGGCATGCCAACCTTCAACCTCTTCGGCTGGCAGAAGCCCTGCTACCTGCTGCAGGATGGCTACGCCGACACCTTCGAAGAGCTGATGCGCGAGACCGAGTGGCAGAAGTATGGTTTCGAGTCCGGCAATCCCAAGTGCGCCAATTGCATGGTGCACAGCGGATACGAAGCCTCGGCGGTGAACGACACGTTCGGCTCGCTGCAGGGATTTCTCGCAACCGTCCGCGCGACCTTCTCCACCAAATACAAGGACAACGAAGCCCTCGCCATGCTGAACGAGGAAGTGAAGCCGGTGCACGCCTACAATCCCCTGGTGCAGATCGGGGCTGCGCAACACGAGCATTCCAACTCCTAAGGAGACCCTGATTAAGCCCCAGTTTTTGAAAGGGCACGGCTTCAGCCGTGCCGGAAGTTCAGCAAAATCAGTGCGGGCTGAAGTGAGTGCGTGAGAACTCACTTGTGCAGCAAGGATAAATGATGCACAAAGGGGTATGTCACGATTTCGTGTGTACAACCCCGAGCAAGCGT
>Ga0335079_10001978_pt1 | contig 23550 bp, 17 predicted proteins | sample Lox_Sample_33_FD_206719 | JGI IMG/M metagenome (GOLD analysis project Ga0335079, IMG submission 206719) | Soil microbial communities from Loxahatchee National Wildlife Refuge, Florida, United States - Lox_Sample_3.3 | ecosystem: Environmental > Terrestrial > Soil > Wetlands | place: USA... | reverse complement strand
GCGGACTTAGTGCGCTGGTCAAGGAAGCCACACCGGTTTCGGTCGCGACCTGTTCTTCTCCATTCTCACTCATCGCAAACGTCGAGAGCGGGCTCGCGGGATCAAGGAACACGTTATTGGCTCCGAAATAGCGCGAAGAATTCACCCGCAGCGAGAGCATCTCGCGCTGTGACAATGAGATATCCACTTTGCTGAAGGCTGTATTGCCCTGCATGCTGGAAGGAAACTCACCCGCCAGCGCGTCGAGGCGTTGGGCAGCCGCAAACACCAGTCCCATGTCACTGGTCTCGTAGTCGCCATCGTATAGAGGGCCTTGACCTTGTTGCGGAATCACCTTCGCGCTGCCATCCAGGAATCGCACCACCGTCGGCACATGAAAGTTGTGCTGGTCGTATCCCGCAAAGAAAAATGCGCGATTGCGTTGAATGGGCCCGCCGACCGTGAAGCCGAATTGCTGGCGCTGATCGTGCGGTTTGAAATCGAGAAAGGGATGGGTGGCGCCGAAGCCGCTGTCCTGCAAGTAGTAGAAATCGCTGCCGTGCAACTGGTTGGAGCCGGATCGAGTCACGACGTTGACGACGGCGCCACCAGCGCGTCCCAACTCCGGGCCGTAAGTGTTCGAAGACACGCGGAACTCCTGCACCACTTCGTTGGAAAACTGGTAGGGCGCGCGATAACGTCCGCGGGCCTGCGCGAAGAAAGCGTTGTTGTCATCTGTGCCGTCAACCAGATAGCTGGATTGAAAACCGCGCACGCCGCCGAATGCCAGATCGCCGTTCGATCCTGATGTCAGGCCGCGCGGATCCTGGGTGACGCCGGGCGTGAGCAGCGCCAAGTCGGTGAAGCGGCGGCCGTTAAGCGGCAATTCCTGGATGGCGCGCTCGGGAATCAACGATGACAGCGCGCTGGGTTGTGTTTCTACAACCGGTGGCGCGCCCGAAACGGTAATGCTTTCGGTTGAGCCCGCAACCTGAAGCTGGAATTGGATTTGGGTTGTGGCGCCAACATCCACACGCACGTGGGAAGCAAGCTGCGGCGACATGCCGGGCGATTCGGCACGCGCGGCGTATTCACCCGGAGGCAGCATCTCAAAGAAAAAATTGCCTTCGGCATCCGCGGTGGCGGCGTAGCGATAACCGGTCGCTGTATTGACAAGCGCAACACTGGCTCCCGGCAGGCGGTCGCTGGCCGCGTCGATGACCGTGCCCCGCAGCGCGCCGGTGGAAGCATCCTGGCCAAAAGCGGCGGCGAGGAGGAGGCTGGAACATGTGAATGCTCGGCTATGATGCCGCAGGAAACGCGCGCAATGCGTCAGGCGGGCTTGCAGGCAGGAAGTAGGCCGCATAGGACTCTCCGGGGCAGAAATGTCGTCTCAGGCGAGTCCAGGCCGAACGGGAGAAGTTCTGTATAGCACTGCGGAGGGCAGGGCGTCTGTGCTGCTTAAGGTTTTTGTGACGACGAGTTTCAAAATGGGAAAACGGCCAGGCGCTCCGCGGGGTGATCAGGGGGCGGAGCGGTTAACGGTTTTATCGGTGGGCGAGGCTGGGCCGGTGCGGTGAATAAAAGCTGGGGAAAAATTTCGTTCCGTGATCGGCAGGCGTTTCCCGCTTGCGCAGCGCCTGGGTGGGCAGCGCGGCACGCGCCTTTTCGCAAACTCCGCGAATGACGGCTGGCGGTATCGCCGAGGTCGAACGCCTGAACTGCCGTCCGCCTCGGCATCGTAGAGTGTCGAATACTTGACCCTGGGCAACGCGCAGAGAGGGGTGGGATAAATGTCGTTAGGATGCGGGCCCGCTCTTGTACGCTGCTTCGTATTCTTGATAGTACTTTGCCAGCTTCTTCGCAATTTCCTCAGCTAAATCCGCCGAAGATAAAACTTGATCGAGTTCTTTGACAGCCCACCCGAGATTCTTGCCCTGAGCCGTCGGTTGCAGCGACCAGTCAACGGGATCTACAGGGCAGTCATCAACCCACTGCTCATCCGAGCCAAGTGGCCTCCGGGAGAAGCGGACCTTGCAATTCTGGGGGATGGCGTTTTTCAATCCGTCATCTGAGAAGGACGCTGCAACGGCGTTGAGACGCAAGAATTCCGGCTTGGAAGTGTGCGACCACTCAAAAGGGTATTTGTCAGAACGCCCCCCGTCGAGAGCAAATCGGGAAACCAGCGTCTTCAAAATGCTCCATTCCGCGTTCGCATTCTGCTCTATCTGCCTGTTTGACTCTTGCTCTCGAGACTCTCTTGCAGCGAAATCATCGAAATTCTCAACCACAACCTCTCCTGCTTACGGTGAGCATGTCTACTCTCACTGTGCCTACCAAGAAATTTTAACGAAAGCTGAGAAAGGCCCGCAAGGGGCTTCAACACTTGAACGTGCCGTTTTTCAGCCGGTCTACGAAGTCGGCCAATACTTCCTTCTCTTGTTCAAACTCCACGACCGTCAGTTTGAGTTGCTCGCGAACGCCCTCGCGCTTGATTCCTTTTTGACAGTACAGGAGTACCGGTATTTCTTTATCGCGTGTCTGCGCGAGGAAAGCAGCAATCGCAATTTCCTGCTCGATCCAGACGGAGCCGCGCTTGTGCTTGCGGCCTGCAAGGGTTTCAACTTCACCGCGATAATGCATTACTGCGACGAGACCGGCACATTGGCCAAGGGCACGGAAGATGTGGGTTGACAGGCCAAGTAGAGAATTCTGATTTTCGGCGAAGTAGCCCACACAATCTGTGTTCTCTCTTACCGCAGCCGCCATGTCCTTCCCTAATTTGATCTCTTCCGGTGCGTACTGCCCGCAGCTAATGAATATCGAACGCTCCTTAGCTTCCTTCTCTGCTTCTTGCTCCAGCCGTTCAAAGTATCCTCTGGCTCGTGGCAGAACCTCGATGAGAAATTGGCCGTTGTAGAAGAAAGCCGTGTCACCTGAGAACTCCTCTCGGGCCTCGGGATGACCACCCGAATATTTGGTCAAGCTGATCCAGCCATCAGCCTCCAGTGCTTTCAATCGCTCTACGATTGTGGCGTGATCTTCCCCGGTCGCTTCGCTGAGGGTTCCGAGCGTCATAGTGACCGAGCGGGGGCCGAGGGGCTTAATGCACCGGTAAATGGCAAGTTCTATTCTCTGGGACGGGAGCATCTCGGCTCCCCATCATAACGGGTTCGCGGGTAGCCTTCACAAAGCGATGTTCATTGTGTGGCGGTTTGAGGTGGTTGCTGGCCGCTTACAATGGCTGAGTTCATGCTTCAAGTCCCCCAGTCAAGCCGGAATCAGGCTGCTGAGCAAACGGAGGGTAGAATGTCGCCCAAGCTTAAGAACACCGTGGAGGTCCTGGAACGCCGTAGGTTGATGATTGATGCCCTCATCGAGTTTGTGGAGGGGCATCCGAAGGCAACCGCGGGTGCCCACGTGAAAGGATTAGCCGGCGGGAAGAACGGGCTGTCGTTCCCGGACTACGCCTTGATCGTTCCCTATTGGGACCGCGGAGGCATTGTGTTGCGTCTGTTGAAGTCGCGAGGACTGGCTTAACAATCGAACCTGGGACGAGTACGAGAAGCTGGAGCGGCTAGTCTCTGAGGATGTATCCGGCGTGCGCGATGCGGAATTGCAGAAGCTGATCGAAGGGATGTATAGCGAAGCGAACCCTGACGCAGAGGGAGACGAATAGGGTCAAATGAACTGGATACGCGATTTCGGGATGCAGGAAGATGCGCAGCCAGCGCGCACAGTGGAAGATGCTTCACGTGAGATGCGTCGAGAGTTGATTGATCTATTTTTTGGCCTAGCTGAACAGAATGTCGGCGGCGGACTCTCAGACGAACGCCTTCACAGAGTCATTTCCCAGAGCCTCGGTATTGCACCGGCAGGCAATCCATATGGTGGCTACAGATATGCTGCCGGACGGGATATTGGGGACGTTCCTTGGCAGAGAATCTACGACTTAATTTCCAGACTTTGGCCGCTGTTCGACGGCGCACACGTCAGTGATCAGTACCTAGTAGGAGTGAACCGTATCCTTGCGGGATATGGCGCGGCCTGGGATTTGTGGGCAGATGGCCGACTTCACAGAGTTCTTCCTGCCGCCGCGCAGCAAATGGTTAACGCCGCCTTTCAGGAATTACAGAACCCGCAATACGCCGCCGCCTTGCAGTTGATCAACAATGCCAGAGATGCCTATGATGACCGCCCACGCCGGGATCGCGATGCCTGCGCTAATGTGTTCGATGCGATGGAGTCGGTTGCGAAGATCAAATCCAATCGGCCGAACGATACGTTCGGAGCGGTGAAGAACTACATTGAACAGAAGCACCTTTTGCGTCAGGAGGTGATCAACATTCTCACGGGGCTGAATGCTATGCGGAATGGGCATTTTGGACACGGGATGCAGGAGGTGTTTGATCTCACCGCTGCCGAAGTCGATTTTGTCTATCTCAATTGCATCAGCGTCATCCTGTTGCTCATGCGAACACCGTAAATCCTCGGTACGTGACCCACACAACGCGACGTTCGTAACGTGGGGACCTGGAAGCCAGCCGGTGCCGGGTGAGGTTTTTGTTGCGACGAGTTTCAAAATGGGAAAAGGACTGGCGCTCCGCGGGGTGCTCCACAAGTTCCTCCTCCTCCCAGGTTAGCCCCCCAAAATCAGAGAAGGGGAGGACTCAGTTTGTGTACGCGGGGCGCGAACCCTTCGGCTTTGCTCAGGGCAGGCTCTGGGGCACCCCGCCCAAGCAAAGCTCGAACAGGACACCCTCAAACGTTAGCGATCGCCGAACGTGCAGCGCACTCCCGCGTGTTACTGCATACACCGTACAGCGGCTGGATGGAGGCGACCCCAGGCGGGATCCGTAGAATGCGGCTGCGCGATCTGATTCCGGAACCGCCCGCCGAAATCGGCAGCGTAATACGCCTCCTGCTCGGGCGTCATGAGGAATCGAAACTGCGTGCTCAGGCAGGTGCAGTAGGCCTCGACATCTCGAGCCCGGAATCTCGCGTTCCCGGGATCGTCGTACCATGCGTTGCAGGCCTCGAGGAACCGGGAGCCCGGTGGTGGCATTTTGACAGCCTTCACGGTCAAACTGGCGGCGTAGGCGGAGCGTCCCAAAACTTGCCCTTGCCCGGCGCGGTGATAGACCTCAACTGCCACCTCAGTGCCAGGGATCTTGAAGACGTGCTTCAGGCCCTCGGAGGGCGGCAGTGTCTCCTCGCGCGAAGTCCATTCGGCAGCATTGGGCGCGATTGCCTGATTCACCATGGCAACGAGAGAATCGTAGCCGGAACGCAGCTCATCCACGTTGGCAGCGTCGTTGAAAGCACATTCCAGCCAGGGATCCTCCCCTTCCCGGTACTCGATCGAGCAGGAACCGCCCGGCACAGTGAGATTAGAATTCCAGATCGTGAAGTGGGGTATCTCTGCGGCTGACATGTCCGCTCTGGCAAAGGCCTTGCGGGTGTCGGCATCGGTCATGACCTGTTCCGCTTTCAGGTCTTGAAACTTGCGATGAACCGAATCGAGATAGACCTCGACTGTGGCAACTGAGATGAGCCAGCGCGCTCCCGCATGTCCTTTATCCGACTCAGGCACTTTGGCGAGTGCTTCGAGGGCTGGGCGCGCCTGACCCGCCTTGACCAACATCACTCCGAGGTTGAGGTAATACCTGGGGGCATTTGCGGGGTCGAGTTGCACCGCAGTGGCGGTGGCGGCGCGGGCTTCATCGGTTTTGCCGGCTTTACCGAGGGCAATCGCGTAGTTGCCAAAGTAAGCAGCCTGCCCGGGCTTCAATCGGATGGCGGTTTCGTAAGCCTCGGCCGCCTTGAGGAAAATGGCCTTGCTGTCTGCCTCGGGGCGGCTCGCGGCAAGGGCTGAATAAGCGCCGCCAAGAGTTGCCCAAACAAGGTCACGAGAAGAATCCAGTTGATTGGCTTCCTCCAGCAGCCGGATCGCGGTTTCAAAGTCGCCCGCCGCCTGGGCGGTCCGAGCCGCGACCAGCTTCTCGTTGAGCTGCTTGACGGTATTGCCCTCCGGGGCGGCTTGGTCGGCTGCCTGCTGGCGTCGTTTCAGTTCCTCGGGGCTAATCCCCGTCGCCTGGGCCTGGTCTGCGGCTTCCTTTTTCAGATCGAAGTCGAGGACATTGGCTTCCGCCTGTGGCTGCACCGCGAAGTTGTTGAAGCTGAATAATTGCTGCCCGTCCTTCAGGAGGGTGACTCTGTATTTTCCGGGCACAATGCCCAGAGAATAATACTTACCCCTGGTGTTGGTTTTAAGGTCGTACTTGCGCCCTGTCTCGGCAGAATCAAACTCTACGACCGCCCCCACGATGGGATCGCCCTGCCGGTCCCTGCATACGCCCTCAATCGAGGCAGTCTCCTGGCCAAATACCAGTGAAGTACACAGCGCAGCCATCAACATGAGCGCCAGCATCACAAGACGTTTCATTCGCGCACCCTCAGGTTGCAGATGGCACTCCCCCAGCGCGCCGGAGGCAGTCCCACAACTCCCAGCTCACAAAGCAGGCGTCGGGAACGGTTGCCATCGTCCGGTCACGCCTTGCGCTTCAGCAAAAACCGCGCCGGGCCGCTTCTTAGTGGACGGTGAATGTCTGCCTGCTCTTGGCGGAGCCGTTGGGTGTGAAAACGCCGACCTTACCCGTTTTCGCGCCCGTGGGCACCGTGGCCTGGATCAGAGCCGGGGTGACCACCGTGTAATTGGTCGCGGCCACGCCGCCGAACGTTACTTTTGTAGTTCCCGCGAACCCACCGCCCACAATCGCAACCTGGCTGCCCACCGAGCCGCCGGAAGGATCGAGGTTAATGATCCTGGGCAGGATCTGCGCGGACTGCTGGCTTTCCACTTGCAGACCGGTAGCCATGGTGACGATGATCGGACCGTCAAGCGCACCACTCGGCACCAAGGCTGTGAGATAGGTATCGGAGCCGGGTCGGAATTGCGCCTCTACCGAGCCGAACGTAACGCTAATGACCTGCAACAGATTGTCGCCGAGAATTCTCACTGGTTGGTCAAGAATGACAAACCGGTTGCAGCACCAGGTAATGTTGATGACTGGGGTTGAGGGAGCCAGGCTGTAAAAGACTCCACTTCCGTCAGCTCCACCCTCGGAAGTCAGCCCATAAAACGCTCCGTCGGTGTTCTCCATGAGGGTTGTTTTCGGTCCGCCGCCGCTCACGATCCCCCCGGGACCGGTGAAATCGTAAAGGTCGAAAAAGGAGCCGCCCGAGATCTCGTAAAGGTTGCCGAAGTCGTTGGCCCCGGCCAGGGCGGTTGAGCCGTAGAAGTTTCCATCGGTCGCCGCCAGCAGGCCGGTCCAGGGGCCCGCGCCATCGCCGCCCAGCCCATCGAAGGCTTCCAGGGTGGTCAACTGCACGGGCTTCAGCGCCAGTTCAAACGCCGTCCCGCCGTTGTTCGAGTCTCCCGCAAAAGTGGTTCCGTACAAGTTGCCACTCTTGTCCTGGGAGAGAGGAGCGATAGGTCTGGCGCCGTCCCCACCCTTAAAGCTGTGGACGATCTGCAGCGCGCCTGCGGTTGTCATCCTGAAAATCGTGCCCTTGTTGTTGCTCCCACCAGCTGTGGACGTGCCATAAAGGTTGCCGTCGGATGCCAGAAAAAGAGGAGCATCGGACCCCCCGAAGGCGTTGTTCGGAAGCGGCGTATAAGTTCCGGTTGAAGGCGTCACCCGGTAGGTGGTTCCCGTAACGGTCACGCCATAAAGGTTCTGGTCTTTGGCCTCAACCGGAGGAGACACCGGGCTACCCTCCGCGGTGGTGAAGTTGTGCAGGACAGTGAGCGTGATGGGACTTGCCGAGGGGTCGAAGCGAAACAGCGTCCCACTGCCGAAGCTCCCGCCAATGTCCGCCGTGCCATAGAAATTGCCGTCTGCGGTTGCCAGGGTCAGGGCCGCTGACGGGTTCGAGCCAGTCGGTGTCCCGTCGAATTGCCACAGGGCATCGAATCCAGTGCCATTGGGAAGGATCTTGAAGATGGTACCCAGGTTGTTATCGCCGCCGAACAGCGTGGTTCCGTACAGGTAACCATCGGTTGCCCGGGTCAAATAGCCGGAGTCGGCGGGTTCACATCCGGTGTTTCCGGTGCAGTTAAAGTCGTACAGGTCGTGATAGGACTGGGCGCGGAGTGGAGCGGCAGTAAACGCCAGCAGCAACGCGCAAGTCATCGGGAGCGACAGGCTCCAGTGCGGGGCAAGTTTCCGAGTATCGAGCGTGCGGCGTGTGGTCATGATTTTCCCTCCTGAGTAATACGCGGGGCCCCTCGGCGGTCAACGGTGCGCCAAGATACTTCGGAAAGGAACCCCTGTCAACGGACTTGTGAATGCAACTTCGGCGACGAGCAGGCCTCAGACCCAGGTTAGCTCGCGTAGCCGCTCGCGGAACCTGGGGCACCAGACCGCTCGCGGAACCTGGGGCACCAGACCGCTCGCGGAACCTGGGGCATCAAGCGGAATGAAGAAGGGGGGAAGAAATCAAGCCAGCTTTGGCTGAATGAATGCTTCGACGCGGCGCAGGACTTCATCTTCCGACAAGTCGGTGGAGTCGAGGATGAGCGCGTCGGGCGCGGGAACCAGTGGCGAGGTGGCGCGAGTGCGATCGCGCTGATCGCGCAGGCGCAACTCGGCGGCGGTGAATTCCGCCTGGGAACCGCGGAGATTCTGCTGTTGCTGGCGGCGGCGCTCGCGCACGACCGGGTCGGCGTCGAGGAAGATCTTGATATCGGCGTTGGGAAAGACCTGGGTGCCGATATCGCGGCCTTCCATGACGATGCCACCGCCGGTGCCGAGCTCGCGCTGGCGGTCGACCATCCAAGCGCGCACTCCGGGATGAACGGAAACGCGGGAAGCGGCTTCGCTGACGTCGGGCTCGCGCACGCGCTGGGTGACATCACGGCCGTCGAGCAGCACGTGATTGCCGCCCAGGCTCGGCTGCAACTGGATGCGCGAGTCATGGGCGAGTTTGGTGAGGGCTGCCTCGTCGTCGAAGGATGTGTCCCACTCGATGGCCTTGAGGGCGAGGGCGCGATACATGGCGCCGCTCTCCAGGTTGACGTAACCGAGCTTGCGGGCGAGACGGGAGGCGATGGTGCTCTTGCCCGCTCCGGCGGGGCCATCGATGGCGATGATCAGCTTACGGGTAGAAGATGAGTTCATCTTGAAAGCTATTGATTGTACACGCTTGCGGCGGCGGAAGGCAGCGAGGCGCATGACGGGTTCAGTGACTGGCCGGTGATACGGGTCACTGACACCTGTGCGGGGCGCGGGATGAAATACAGGGACGAGGCAGCGCATGCAAGAAGAGACATTCATTGCCATGCAGCAGAGCATCGTTGACGGGGCGCCAGACACGGCGTCGGAACTGGCGCAGCGAGCCATGGCAGAAGGGGTCGCGCCGCTCGATGCCATTAACCTCGGCTTTGTGCCCGGCATGCGGACGGTAGGCGAGCTGTTCGGACAAGGCCGGATGTTCCTTCCCGACATGATGGCTTCCGCCGAAGCGATGCGAGCGGCGATGGCGGTGCTCGATCCCGAGTTGAAGAAACAGGGCGCCGAGCGGCCCACGGCAGGCGTGGTGGTGCTGGGCACGACCCGCGGCGACATCCATGAGATCGGTAAGATTCTGGTGGGAACGCTGCTGACGGCCAACGGATTTCAAGTGCATGACCTGGGGGTGGATGTATCCGGCGAGAAGTTCGCGGCCAAGGCGCGCGAGTTGAAAGCGGACATTGTGGGAGTCTCCGCGCTGCTGACGACGACGATGCGCAACCAGCGAACGGTGGTCGAGGCGCTCGAGAAGGAAGGGTTGCGATCGCAAGTGAAAGTGATGGTGGGCGGCGCGCCCGTGACCCGGCGCTGGGCGGAGGAGATCGGCGCGGACGGATATGCCAAAGATGCGATGAGCGCAGTGACGCTGGCCCGAAACCTGATGCAGGCCACCGCGGAATTGAACTGCGAACCGGAGCCTTGTGAGACCAAAGCTTGAACTGCTCGACAACGCGCTGATCGAACGCATCCTGGGCGAAGCCTTCCAGTTGATGGAACGGCCCGGCGTGCGGGTGGCGCCATACGTTACGGAGTTGCTGCGTTCCGCAGGGGTGCGCGTAGAGGACGGAGTGGCGTATATCCCGGAAGCGGTGGGGCGCAGAGCGATCGAGACAGTTCCGCGCGAGTTCGTCCTTTACAGCCGAAGCGGAAGTCCTGCCGTGCACTACGGCGGCGAGGATGTGCATTTTGATCCGGGATCGTCGTGCCTGAACATCCTGGATGCGGAGACGCAGCAGGCGCGCCCGGCAATGGCGAGCGACCTGGCACGCATGGTGCAGGTGACCGAGATGCTGCCACAGTTTGCGGCACAGTCCACCGCCATGGTGTGCAACGATGTGCCGGCAGAAATCGGGGACTGGTACCGCCTGCTGCTGGTGTTGTGGCATTCGGAGAAGCCGGTGGTGACGGGAGCATTTTCCGCATCCAGCCTCGACCGGCTGCTGGAACTGCTGGCGATTGAGAGTGGAGGCGAAGAGGAATTGCGGCGGAGACCGCGCGCGATTCTGGACGTCTGTCCCTCGCCGCCGCTGAACTGGTCTGATTTTGCTTCGCACAACCTGGTGGACCTGGCGCGAGCGGGCGTGCCAGCGGAGATCGTCAGCATGCCGCTGGCAGGAGCAACGGCTCCGGTCACGCTGGCGGGGTCGGTGGTGCAGCATGCGGCGGAGTGCATCAGTGGGATCACTATCCATCAACTGGCACAACCGGGAGCGCCGATTGTGTGGGGCGGAGCGCCGGCGATTTTTGACATGCGCACGGGAAAGACGCCGATGGGCGCAATCGAGACGGTGATGCTTGACCTGGCCTGCGCGCAGGTGGGCAAGTATCTCGGGCTGCCGACACATGCTTATCTGGTGGCCGGGGATGGAAAAGTGATTGACGCACAGGTGGAAATGGAGAGCGGAATCTCGGCGGTGCTGGGAGCGCTGGCCGGGATCAATATGATTTCAGGCGCGGGTATGCTGGACTTTCTTGCCTGCCACAGCATCGAGAAACTGGTCATCGATGCGGAGACGATTGCCTCGGCGCAACGGCTGATCGCAGGCATCGAGCCGCTTACCGAATCGCTGGCGGTGGCGATGTTTGCGCAGGCCGGGCTGCAGGGAGATTTCCTGAAATTGAAAGAAACCCGCGCGCTGTTCCGGCGCGAGCAACATTTCCCTTCCGATGTGATTGACCGGGGAGCGTCGGGTTCCGACAAGCCTGGCGCGGATATACTCGACCGGGCTCGCGACAGGGTGCAGGAGTTGATTTCGAAATACGAGCGCATCCCTTCAGACCGCGAACACCTGCTTCTCGACTTCGCCGCCCGGGAGGGCGGGAAAGCCGGCCTCAATGAACTGCCGGGAATTGAGGCCGGCGTTCCGGCGTAGGGTTTATTTTTTGGCGGCGTTGCCTGCGGCTTCCTCTTTCATGTAATCCGATGTGCGGGTGCCTTTCTTGCGGGCGATCTCCAGCAACGTGGGATAAAACTGAACGAAGGTGGTATCGACGGCACCGTTCTGCTGATGGCAGGAATAACAGGCAGCGCCGGTCGGGACCTGCTTGGCAGTGTCGTTGTCATCGAAGCCGAAAAATGCCCACTTACCGGGGAAATGGGATTCGTCTTTGACGTGGACCTCACGGCCCATGAGGTCTCCAGTCTGGAAATTCCCGCTCTTGTTGATGGAGGCGTTGCTGCCCGCGGTCCGCACTTCGAGCACGAGCATGGTCTTGTCAGGCCAGGTGCCGGTTTCGACGAAAGTCTTGTACGCATCGGGATTGACGAAGACGTTGTCGAACATGGCGTGCCCGCTCATGGCATTCGGGCTATAGCTCATGTTGAGTCCTGAGCTCAGGTAGATCCACTGCCGGTAGGCGGCGGGAAAAACCAGCCGGCCATCGGACGTGTAAGTAGGGGTCTGACTCATATTTCCGCCGGGCGAGGCGGCTTGAGCGGGAGTGCCCTGCGAACCATACGGAGCCTGGAACAGGATCATGAGCAAAAGCGCGAAGCATGTGGGCATATCAACTCCTTAAGTTGTGGTCTGCTACCAAACCTTGCACATCTTGTCCGCAGGCTTTGCCAATATCTGTCCGGCCTTGCAGGAAAAAGCCTGGGAGAATTCCGGCATGTTCACGACCACGCCGTTGATGCGGTAAATGGCCGGAGAATGCGGATCGGTCATGGCCCGCATGCGCAATTCCTCGGGGCGCTCGTTGGCGCAATCCCACTGCGCGAAACCCACGAAGAAGCGCTGCTCGGGGGTAAGACCGTCCATGGGTTGAAGGTTCTTGCCTGCGGTGGCGGATTTCCAGGCCATGAACGCCAGGAGTTCTCCGCCGAGGTCGGCCACGTCTTCGCCCAGGGTCAGCGCGCTGTTGATGTGGACATCATCCACGACGACGTATTGCGCGTACTGGTCCTTGACGCAGCCGGTGCGGGCGTCAAATTTCTCGCGGTCTTCTTTGGTCCACCAGTTTTTCAGGTTGCCGCTGGCGTCGAACTGGCTGCCTTCGTCGTCGAAGCCGTGGGTGAGTTCATGGCCGATGGTCCCGCCGGTATTGCCGTAGTTAGGGGCGGCATCCATTTTCGGGTCGTAAAGCGGAGGCTGCAGAACGCCGGCGGGGAAATTGATGTCGTTCATCTGCGGGTTGTAGTAGGCGTCCACGGTAGGAGGCGAGATGTCCCACTCGCCGTGGTCCACGGGCTGGCCGATCTTGTTGATCTGGCGGTGCTGCTCGAACTCGCCGGCGCGGCGGATATCGCCGGCGAAATCGTCGCGAGCGATGGTCACCGAGCTATAGTCGCGCCACTTGTCGGGGTAGCCGATCTTGTTGCGGATACCGGCAAGTTTAACCAGGGCCTGCTGCTTGGTTTCCGGGCTCATCCAGTCGAGCGCGCGAATGCGCTCGCCCATGGCGTCCTCGATGCGCTTCACCATGTCGAGCGTCTCGGCTTTCAGTTCGGGAGAAAAGACCTTGCTGACATAGACCTGGCCGAGAGCTTCGCCGAGGTTGTAGTCGGTGAACTGCACGCAGCGACGCCAGCGCGGCTGCATCTCCTTGGCGCCGCGAAGATATTTGCGGTAGAAGTCGAAGTTTTCCTGCACGAACGCGGCGGAGAGAAATGGGGAATAGGAATCGGCGACGTGGAAGCGGAAGTAGGTACGCCAATTCTCAATCGGCTCCTGGGAAAGCTCCGTGTTGACCTGCTTGTAGAAGTTCGGCGATTCGACGTTGAGGATGTCGAACTGCGGGTAATGCAGGTCGCGGTAGTAGGTCTGCCAATCGAAACCCGGCACGAGCTGGTTGAGGTCCGCCAGCTTCATCTTGTTCTTGAGCTTATAAGGATCGCGGCGCTCGACGCGGGTCCAGGACGCCTTGGCCAGCCCGGTTTCCATGCGCATGATGGTGGCGGCGTTGTTCTTGGCGGCGTCGGGCTTGTCACCCAGCAGTTCAAAGATCTTCTGCACATGGTCCAGGTAACGCTCGCGAATCTCTTTCGATTTGGCGTCGTCCTTCGTGTAGTAGTCGCGGTCGGGGAGCCCGAGGCCGCCCTGATCGAGATCGGCGATCTGCTGTTCGGAATTGTCGGGGTCCTGAGTGGAGCCGGCTTCAAAGAGCGGCGAGCGCCCGAACGGAAGCGTCATGCCGGCAACCAGGGTCGCGATTTCGCGGGATGACTTGAGCCGCGCGATGGCGTCCAACTGGGGCTGGATGGCGGAGATGCCGCGCTTTTCGACGCCAGATTCATCCATGCAGGCGGCGTAGAAGTCTCCGATTTTCTGGGAGACGGCGTCATTCTGAGCGCCGGGCGTGGCGGCCTGTTCGAGGATGCCGCGAAGGAAATTGAGATTGTCCTGGTAGAGCTTGCCATAGACGCTCCACGAGGTCTGATCGGGCGGGATGGGGTTCTTCTTCTGCCAGCCGCCGCAGGAGTAGTGGTAGAGGTCGACGCAGGGATCAACCGAGCGATCCATCGCGGTCACGTCGAGGCTGGGCGTGTAGGGCAGGACGGGTTCGTTTTGAGCGATCCCGAGTGGGGCCATGAACAGGGAAAGAATGCAGACCGACCATGCGAGCATCTTGGTCATATGTTCACCTTTGACTGAGTGGATTAGAAAAGGTCACCGGCGAAACATGGTAGCGGGGGTGGCGGCCTCTTGCCAACCTGCGAAGCCGAAGACGGGCCTTTGGGCAGCGCGAAGCGGCGGCGAACCATGGTGGCGAGCCGCCCATTCGCGGGAAGAGCGCACGCCGGGAAATCCCCGATAACTTCCGTAACTGGCAATAGGTTTTCCACCTGTGCGAGGCTTGCAAATCTGACAATTTATGTGGAGTACAGATGTTGCGTCAGCCAATTAGTGGAACTGTGTTAGTGGCGGATGACCAGCCAGCCAATCGCGCCTTGCTCGAGGAATTGCTCACGGCGGAAGGCCTGCAGGTTGTGACGGTTGCGGACGGGGCGGCGGCGTTAGAAGAAACCGCGAGGGTGAATCCGGACCTGGTAATTCTCGACGTGATGATGCCTCACCTCAACGGCTTTGAGGTATGCCAAAAGATCAAAGGCAATACGGATACGTATCTGACACCGGTAATCCTGGTGACGGCGCTTTCGGACAAGCAGGACCGGATCGAAGGCATCCAGGCGGGAGCCGACGACTTCTTGTCGCGGCCGGTGGACCGAACCGAGTTACTGGCGCGCGTGCGCTCGCTGCTGAAACTGAAGCAACGCACCGACGAACTGGAGCGAGCGGAGGCGGTGCTGTTTGCCCTGGCGCGAAGCATCGAGGGGAAGGACCCATACACGCATGGCCATTGCGAGCGGCTGGCAGATATCTCAGTGCGGCTGGCGAAGCACATTGGACTGGACGACGACCAGATACTGGCAGTGCGAAGGGCGGGCGTGGTGCACGATGTAGGAAAGATTTCTGTGCCGGATGCGGTGCTGCTGAAGACCGGTCCGCTTTCGGACGAAGAATGGAAGATCGTCCGGGACCACCCGGTTGTGGGTGAGCGAATTTGTTCACCGCTGAAGTCATTCCGCCTGGTGCTGCCGATCATTCGGCATCATCATGAAAAATACAATGGCCGCGGTTACCCGGACGGACTTCGAGGCGAGGACATCCCAATCACAGCCAGAGTGTTGCAGATCGTGGATATATATGACGCGTTGACGACGAAACGATCGTACAAACCGGAAATGTCGATCGCGGACGCTTTGGGCATCATGAAACAAGAAGTTGCGCAGGGATGGTGGGACCATCACATTTTTGACCAGTTTGTACAGATGATTCGCAGCGGCGAGGACGATCTGCAGCACTACGGTGCAGCCAGCGGAAGATAAGGTGAATCGAATCGGCGACATCTCGACGAGTACGCAGGTCCGGCTAGGCGACTGGATCTCGCGAAGCAGGTGGCGCGCCTATGGCGTGTTTGTGCTCTTGATGCTTGTGCCCATTGCCTTGTTCGCCTACTCCATCGGGCAGGTGCTGCGACACCGGGCGGAAAATCAGGCGGTCACGGAAAGCACCCAATTGGCACGGCTTTCGGCGGCGCTGGTGGAGCAGCATTTCAGCCAGAGCAGCGCATTCCTCGAGTCGATCGCCGGACGCCCCGCGCTGCAACGTGCCTGGCGAGAGGGAGATCTGGATTTTGTCGAAAAGCAAATGGCCGGGGCCAACGCAATAAGGCCCGACTTTTCGTTTGTCAGCGCCTTTGATCTTGCCGGCAACATGGTCGCTATCTACCCCCCGCAGCCCAAACTGCTGCATCAGAACTTCGCGTTCCGCGACTGGTACAAGGGAGTAACTGGTTCGGGCAAGCCGTATGTTTCAGAGGTCTACAAAACCGCGGTTGCGCCGTACCAACTGGTGATGGCCATCGCAGTGCCACTGAAGGATGAAACCGGCAAGCCAGTTGGCATCGTCATGGCTCCGTTCAGCGCGGAGGCGATCAACCGCGTCATGATGGAGGCTAAACCCGCCGACGGGTGGGCCATTTCGTTGATAGACCAGCACGGGCAGGTTGCAGCACGCCCCGACCTCGACATATTTTCGCCGCCGGGCGTATTGAGCGATTACCAGCCGATCCCGCAGGTAAGCAGCGGCCAGTCGGGGCACGGAACCTTCACGCGAAACGGCGAGAGCTTCTTTGTGCGATACGAGCCTGTACCCCGCTATGGGTGGGGCGTGCTGGTAGAGCAGCCCTCGGTCGCGCTGCAACAGGGCGTCTGGGCAGTAGAACGGGGTGTGTGGCTGCTGGGCCTGGTGTTTCTTGCCGTGGGACTCGGCGTGAGTACGTTCATGGCCTCGCTGTACTCGCGACTGGAGACTGGCAACCAGTTCATGAACCTGTCGGTAGACCTGTTCTGCACCGCGGGATTCGACGGGTTCTTCAAGCATCTCAACCCGTCATTTGAGCGGGCGCTGGGCTTCACGGCGGCGGAACTCAAGTCCAGGCCGTACCTGGAGTTCGTGCATCCTGACGACTTGCCTGGTACGACCACGGAAGCGGCCCGACTGGAAGGCCAGCATACCGTTTTTGAATTCGAGAACCGCTACCGCTGCAAGGACGGTTCCTACAAGTGGCTGCTGTGGAATGCCGTGTCGGTTCCCGAACAGAAGCTGATCTACGCCGTGGCCCGCGACATCACAGAGCGCAGACTGATTGATAACGAGTTGCGCGAGAGCGAGGAACGCTACCGCAAACTGTTCGAAATGAACCCGCAGCCGGTATGGATCTACGACCGGGAAACGCTGCGTTTCCTGGCGGTGAACAAGGCTGCAGTCGACAGCTATGGATATTCGCAGCGGGAATTCGGGGACATGACCATCCGCGACATCCGCCCGCCGGAGGATGTACCCGCGCTGCTGAAGAGCGTACAAGATGCCACCGAGGGCAAGCTCAAGACCGGGGCCTGGCGGCACCGCCGGAAGGATGGAAGCCTGATCGATGTGGAAATCACCTCCTACTCGCTGACGTTTGCCGGGCGGCCAGCGCAGTTCGTGATCGCGGCCGACATCACGGAGCGGCAACACCTGGAAGAACAGCGCAAGCAATTCACCGCGAGCCTGGAGAGCGCAAACCGCGAACTGGAGTTACGCAACCGGGAAGTCGAGCGGGCTACCCAGATGAAGAGCAAGTTCCTGGCGAACATGAGCCACGAACTGCGCACGCCTCTGAATGCGATCGTGGGCTTCTCCGAACTGCTGGCGGAACAGACAGCCGGCGAACTCAATGACAAGCAGAAGCGCTTCGTCAATCATATTAAGCAGGGGTCAGCCCACCTGCTGCAGCTGATCAACGACATTCTGGATCTTTCCAAAATCGAAGCCGGTCAACTCGAGTTTCACCAGGAAGAATTTGCGGTAGTGGACGCGCTGCCCGAGGTCTTGTCCACCATTCGTCCTCTGGCCATGGCCAAGAACATCCAACTGGGGCAAACCCTCAAGAGCAGCCACAGCGTCTGCGCCGACCGGGTGCGATTCAAGCAGATTCTCTACAACCTGCTCAGCAACGCGGTCAAGTTCACGCCGCCGGACGGAAAAATCCAAATTGACTCCTTCGATGAAGGCGACCTTGTGGGAATTGCTGTGACCGATACCGGCGTCGGCATCCGGCCGGAAGATCAGGCCGTGATATTCGAGGAGTTCCGGCAGGTTGAAGGAAAGCCCGGGGCGGTACAGGAAGGCACCGGCCTGGGATTGGCGATCACGAAGCGACTGGTGGAGCAACAGGGGGGCCAGGTCCACGTGGAAAGTGAGTTCGGGAAGGGCAGCCGTTTTTCTTTCACTCTTCCCGCGGGCAACGCTCTGGAACGGGAAGTCCATCCACCGAGCGCGCCGAGCGTATCCCTGGCTGTGACGACGGACGAACGGGATAAGCCGCTGGTTTTGATCGTGGATGACGAGCCCTCGGCGCGGGAACTGCTGGCAAGTTATCTCGAAGGCGAGTACCGGGTTGCGATGGCAGAATCCGGGCCTGAAGCGGTGGAGAAGGCCCGCCTGCTTCATCCGGACGCCATCACGCTGGACGTGATGATGGCCGGCGGGAACGGCTTCGAGGCCCTGGTGACGCTGCGCAATACGGCGCACACGGCCAGCATCCCCATCATTATCGTCTCCATCGTGGACCAGAAGCAGGTGGGTTTCGCGCTGGGGGCGGCCGATTATCTGATTAAACCGATCCGCAAGCCGGCACTGCTGGAGACAATCCGCAAGCACGTGCCGACGCCAGCGGATGATGACTCGGCAGTTCTGCTGGTAGACGACGATCCCAAGACGCTGGAACTGCTGGAAGAGACCCTGCGCTCGGCGGGATACGAGACACAGAGTGTACGCAGCGGCAAGAGAGCGCTGGAAGTGTTGTCGTCAAAGGTGGTCGGGGCGGTTCTGCTCGATCTGCTGATGCCGGGAATGGATGGATTTCAGGTGATTCGTCACATCCGGAAGGAACCGTCACTTAAGGAGTTGCCGATCTTCGTTATGACCGCCAAGACGCTGAGCACGGAGGAAGTCGCCGTACTGAACCGAGAGACCCAGGCACTTTTCCAGAAAAACGGTTCCTGGCAAAAGCAACTTACCCTGGAAATTGGAAGAGTGGTGCAACGCCGCAGGCTGGCTAAATCGGTTGGACGCTCATGATCAAGGTTCTTATCGCTGAAGATAACGCCGTAAACCGTGAACTGCTCCGCGAGTTGCTGGAGGCCCGGGGATATGAAGTGACCGAGGCTTGCGATGGGGCAGAGGCCGTGCAAGCGGTAGAAAAGGCGCGGCCCGACCTTCTGCTGGTGGACATCGGCATGCCCGTGCTGGACGGGTTTGGCGTTTTGCGCAAGATCCGGGAAAATCCTGCGAACGACAGCTTGCCAGTGCTTGCCGTCACCGCCTACGCCATGCAGGGAGACCGGGAACGTGTGCTCAGTTCAGGATTCAACGGCTATCTTTCGAAGCCGGTGAATGCGACCGCGCTCGCCGAAGAACTCAAACGCCTGATGGGCGAGGGCAAAGGACCCGCGAGCCAAGACCTGCCCAAAGCCAATGACCGCGCCAAAGCGGCCGGCAACTCCCAGTCGTAATCACTTTCTGGCGCGGACGGAACGAGACTGGGGAGCGGCCGAGGGTTCCGCCACCGGAGCGATCCGCAACAAGGAGCGGGAGCCGACGCGAACGAAGTCCAATTCACGCGCGGTCAGAAGAGCGTGAAGGGCCTCTTTTACGCGCGAGCGGGGCACGAAGTTACCGAAAAAAGACTCGATCTCCTGTTGATCGGCGGCGATCACGCAGTCCAGATATTTCGATAACAGCGCGGAAAGCGCCTCTCCGACGGAAAGACCCACACCTTCGCGCACCACCTCGGGCGACCAGCGGAACAGGACATCCCAGGAGGCTCCTGCCGCCGGGGTGTAGCCGACCCTTGTTATGCGCAGCCGCGACCACAATTCTGCCAGCGATTTGTCCAGGGCAGCGTTGGAGAGACCGCCACCCACAGTCTCAAGCAGCTTCTGCTTGGGGACCGGACCCTCGCGCCGAATTACCTCATAGACATCGCAGGCCAGTTGCGAATATGACGAGCGCGAACCGGGCTGCGGTGGCTGACGGGGATTGCGCTCGCCTACCAGCGCATAGAAGTACTGAAAGATGGAACTGGCGATCAGAAAAACGTTGCTTTCCTCGAAGAGAATTGCTTCGTAGGCAGACTTGTCCCTGAGAAGGCGAACCATCAGGTCGGTGGCATCGCGGTTGCGGGGATCGGCATAGGCGTGCTGGGGTGTGGGTAAATTCTCATCTGCGCCCGCCCATGCGCCGATGAAAGTAGGCAACAGGGCAGGGGGCCGCAGCGGGTACATGAGGCAGAACCCCACGGATTCGATGAAAGCGCTGGCGTCTTCAAGCGTCCGCACTGAACGGCCGTCGAGATGCCACTTTTCGCGCCGAAGCTGGTCGAGTTCCTGGTCGGTCATGCGATTTTCAAGGCTAAATTCGCTTGAACGCTCTTTGAATGTCTCTTAGAGAATAGCGCAGAACCACGGGCCGGCCATGCGGGCAAGCCATGGGGTAATCGGTTTTCGCCAGTTCCTCCAGCAGCCATTCCATCTTGTTCTGCTCGAGAGGCATGTTCACTTTGATAGCGGCGTGACAGGCGATGGAAGCGGCAATGCGGGCGCGGATCTTTTCCAGGTTCAGGTTCTGTTCTTCCTGGCTGAACTGTTCCAGCAGTTCATGCAGCATCTGCTCCACATGGGGCGCGTCCACGCCCGACGGCGCCACCTTGACAGCGACACTACGGGTGCCGAAAGGCTCTGCTTCGAAGCCGTTGTGATTGAGTTCTTCAGCGATTTCGGTAAAGACCGCTTGCTGGGCGGGCGTGAGTTCGAGCACCAGGGGCATCAAGAGGCGCTGGCTCTCCACTTTCCGAGCGGCGCGCTGCCGGAGGATTTTTTCAAACAGAACGCGCTCGTGGGCGACGTGCTGATCCACGATCCACAGGCCTTCGCGATTGACAGCGAGGATGAAGGATTCGCGAATCTGCCCCAGGGGCCTAAGGGTTGCGAGGGATGTGCCCAGTTCGCCGGGTACTTCGGGTATGTCGACCAGCGGCGGAGTGCAAGCATCCCCGGAAACAATCTGCGGCTGCGGCTCGCGCTGGAGGGAAAGCGCGGCATTGCCTTCAATGGCCATCCCGGCCGTAAAGCGCAAGTCTCCTGTCACAGGCGGCAACACTGGCGCACTCAGGGTAAATTCCTGCGGCGGAGCGGCCATGGTGCCCCAGGCTGGTTCGATAACAGCGCGCGATCCAGCAGACCGAGATACGGAATTGAGGGAGGGACTCGCAGTCGGATGAGCCGCAATTTCGGTCACGAATTGGGGTACAGGACGGGCTTTGCTTAAAGCGCCGCGGACGGAATCCCGCACGAAGTCGTGCACGACGGCTTGCTGGCGGAAGCGGACTTCGGTCTTGGAAGGATGGACATTGACATCCACCTCGCCGCACGGGAGTTCGAGAAACAGCAGCACTACCGGGAAAACCGTGGGCGGAATGACGTTCCGATAGGCCTCGGTGAGGGCGTGCTGGACGAGGCGGTCGCGAATGAGGCGGCCGTTCACGAAGACATAGATCGAGTTGCGGTTGAGCTTCTGAATCTGGGGTTTGGAGACGAAGCCGTGGATACGTAGCTCGCCAGGGGGCAACGTCTCGTGGTCCTGTTCTTTGCGCCGCCACGGCGGGGGTTGAGGGAGACCAACGCGTTCGAAAGGTTGCGCGGCCACGACTGGGATCAACTGGTCGAGGACTTCCTTGCCGAAAACCTGATAAACCCGCTCGGCATAGCCAGCCACGGACGGCGCCACCAGCATGGCATTGGTAGCGGAGTGCAGTTCGAAATGCTTTTCAGGATGGGCGAGCGCATAGTGGGTAACCAGCGAAGCAACGTGGGAGAGCTCGGTGGATTCGGCTTTCAGAAATTTCTTGCGCGCCGGAGTATTGAAGAAAAGATCGCGAACGGTGATGGACGTACCGAGAGGTAGTCCAGCCTCTTCAACCCTGAAGATCTTTCCGCCGTTGATCTCGATGGCGGTGCCGGCGGAATCATCGGCGGCGCGAGTTTCAAGGCGAAGGCGGGAGACCGAGGCAATCGAGGGCAGGGCTTCTCCCCGGAAGCCGAGCGTGGCAACGCTAAGGAGATCCTCGGCGTCCTTGATCTTGGATGTAGCGTGGCGTTCGAAAGCCAGCATGGCGTCGTCGCGCACCATGCCGCATCCGTTGTCGGTGATCTGGATCAGCTTCTTGCCGCCGGCTTCGACGACGATGCGCACGCGGGTGGAACCGGCGTCCAGGGCATTCTCCAGCAGTTCCTTGACCACGGAAGCCGGACGCTCCACGACCTCGCCAGCGGCGATCTTATTGGCAACGTGCTCGGGAAGGACGTGAATTCTGCCCATGGAATTGTTGCGGATTAGACCGAGGCCAGTTTCGCAGAAGCTCACAGAGAAGGCAAAGGCAGAGTGGTAGAATGCGCTGTTCGGCAGTCCCAGTTCGCCAGACAGGGGAATCCGGGATACACCTGCAGGGCAGGCGTATGCCGAACAGTTTGGGGAACGCAAATGAAAGACGTCGTTATCGTAAGCTCTGTCCGCACGCCCGTAGGACGCGCTTTCAAGGGAACGCTTCGCGCCACCCGGCCGGATGAACTGGCCTCCATCGCGATCAAGGGTGCGCTGGAACGAGTCCCGCAGGTTGACCCCAAAGAAATCGAAGACGTCATTCTGGGATGTGCCATGCCCGAGGCCGAGCAAGGGATGAATGTGGCCCGCATCGCTTCGCTGAGGGCTGGTCTGCCGGTCGAGACATCGGCGCTGACCATCAATCGCTTCTGTTCGTCGGGATTGCAGGCCATCGCCATGGCGGCGGAACGCATTATGAGCGGCGGGGCGGAAGTGATCGTCGCCGGCGGCACGGAGTCGATGTCCATGATTCCGATGGGAGGCCATAAGATTTCGCCCAATCCGTGGCTCGTCGAAAACTATCCCGACGCGTATCTCACGATGGGTCTGACGGCCGAACGGGTGTCGCAGCGCTTTGGCGTTAGCCGGCAGGCGGCAGATGAGTTCTCTTTGAAGAGCCACCAGAAGGCGCTGGCGGCGATCCAGGCGGGGCGATTCGACGAAGAGGTTGTGCCGGTGCCGGTGAGTTTCACAACTCCAAACGGCTCGAAGCCCAAGAAGCAGGAGATTGTTTTCAAAGTGGACGAGGGCCCGCGCGCGGAAACATCGCTCGAGGCGCTGGCGGCGCTCAGACCGGCTTTTCACCTGAAAGGGACGGTCACTGCGGGCAACTCTTCACAGATGTCAGACGGCGCGGCGGCAGCGGTGGTGATGTCGGCGGAGCGTGCCAGAGCATTGGGTATCAAACCGCTGGCGCGGTACGTAGCTTTTGCGACCGCCGGATATAAACCGGAGGAAATGGGCATGGGCCCAGTTTTCGCAATTCCCAAGGCGCTGAAGATGGCCGGCCTGACGCTCGATGACATGGCAGTAATCGAACTGAATGAGGCCTTCGCCGCGCAGTCGCTGGCGGTGATTAAAGAGGCAGGGCTCGAGCCGGAGAAAGTCAACCCGAATGGCGGCGCCATCGCGCTTGGGCATCCGCTGGGGTGCACCGGGTCGAAGCTAACGGCGACGATCATCCGCGAACTGAAGCGCCGCAAGGCCCGCTATGGCATGGTGACCATGTGTGTGGGCGGCGGCATGGGTGCGGCGGGGATATTCGAGAACCTGAACTAAGACGCGCAGAGTAGCGTCAGCGGTCGGTTGAACTGCTGAAGCATCGTTAGACACTGATCTATTTTCGGGCATTATTGACCTTTTGCTGCCCTATCAATCCCTTGCTGTGAGCATTAAAATTGATGTGTTTCCTCAGTTGAATCGGTTTCATATCGAGGACTGAACTTATGGCTACTACAACGGCAATTCCCAAAAACAGGATTTCGGGGGGCAGTTTCCTGCTGGATTCCCGC
>Ga0335079_10001977_pt1 | contig 23554 bp, 21 predicted proteins | sample Lox_Sample_33_FD_206719 | JGI IMG/M metagenome (GOLD analysis project Ga0335079, IMG submission 206719) | Soil microbial communities from Loxahatchee National Wildlife Refuge, Florida, United States - Lox_Sample_3.3 | ecosystem: Environmental > Terrestrial > Soil > Wetlands | place: USA... | reverse complement strand
GAGGCGATGATCAGAACATTTTCTTTTTGCCGGTGCAGCACAGTGGCAATAGCTTGCCCGAGTTGTTCGAGGATGACGAGTTGCCCCGTCCCGATTGCGATCGGAACCAGCTTCACATCAGTCCGGCACGCTTGCAGGAAAGGAAGTTCGACTTCGATGGCGTGCTCGAAGCGGTGTGCCGCGGAATCTTCGGTGAGAGCAGGGAACTTTTCCATAAGCGCTTCGGCGAGATTGGAATCGATTGGAACCGCGCCGAGCGGCGTCTTCCACGTGCCATCTCTCATGATCGCAAGCGGATGTCCGCGTCCGGTGTGATTTGGGCACAGCACGAGACAGGAACGCGGAATTTCCAATCGCGCAAAAACGGCGCCCGCAACCGGGCCAGAGTACATGTATCCGGCGTGAGGCACTACGCAGCCGATCGGACGAACGCGCTCCGTTTGCGGAGAAAGGTAAGACTGCACATCCGCGCGCAGGCGTTCTGGGTTGGCCGGATAAAAGCGTCCGGCGACGGCGGCTTCGCGGACGATTGCACTCATCGTCAAAACCTCAGGCGCGATGCGAGTTCCCGGAGGTGAGCTCGCGGAAGATATTCGCGCTCGCTTCGAGCGACAGGGCCTCTGCGCGAATGGACGGCTTCACTCTTGCCTTGGCCAGCGCGCGATCTAAATCATCAGACTCATATCGCACTTTCAAATTGTTCCACAGCGTTTTGCGTTTTTGCGCGAACGAAAGCTTCAGGAAATTTATGAAGCCGTCCTCGTCCACTTGCAAGCTGTCGAGACGTGGCGAGGGCTCAAGCCGGACCACCCTCGAATGCACTTTCGGCGGCGGCGAAAATGCCGCCGGCGGAAGCGTAAACAGCTTCTCGACTCGCGAATACAACTGAGCCGTTGCAGAGAGCAGTCCGTACTCGCTGGTTCCCGGTTTGGCAGCCAGCCGGTCAGCTACTTCTTTTTGCACCATCAGAACCATCAGCTCAAAATATTTTCGGTATTCGAACAGGCGCAAAAGAATATCGGAGGTGATGAAATACGGCAGGTTTCCGACCACCCGCACTTTCTGTGGATCAAGCTCCATGCCCGGCCGCGTGCTGCCGGGCTTCGGCCCGAACAGGGAATCAAGATCAATCGCTAGAATGTCGCCTTCAATGATTTCGACATTCGATGCCAATGAGAGGTGCATTCTCAGCTGCGCCGCAAGCACGCGATCTTTTTCCACCGCAATCACCCGCCGCGCGCGCCTGGCGAGCAACGAAGTCAAAGCGCCGCGCCCGGGGCCGATCTCAAGCACCGTGCTCTGCAACAGATCGCCGAGCGATTCGACAATTCGTACTGCCGCTGCCGTGTCGGTTAAAAAATGCTGCCCGAGTTTGGGTTTTTTCTCTGGCGCCCGCGCGCGCGAAAGCTTCATTGACCCTCGTTCATCTCGCCGATTAGACTTGTGACGCGTGGCCGGTCCACGTGTCTCGCCCATATGATAGCGCGGAGCGAGAACAGGGACGGCCGGAACGTCAGGCCCATGCACATCGCGTTCGTCGCTTCCGAGTGCGTTCCTTTTTCAAAAACGGGCGGGCTGGCAGATGTAGTTGGCGCGCTGCCACGCGCGCTAGCCGCGGCCGGGCATGAGGTCAGCGTTTACATCCCGCATTACCGGCATACCCGCATCGCTGGCGAACGAACCGTCGTGCGAAGTATCACTGTTCCGTTTGATGACCGCTACCGCTTCTGTTCCATCGTGACCGGCGCCGGTTTCCCCGGCGTGCGCTTCTTTTTTGTCGACTATCCTCCGTTTTTCGACCGCGAGGGGCTCTATGGCACCGCTTCCGGCGATTTTCCGGATAATGCGGAACGCTTCGCCCTGTTCTGTCGTGCGGCCATTGAGGGATCAAAGATCCTCGGCGTACCGGATATTTTTCATTGCCATGATTGGCAATCGGCGCTGGTGCCGGTTTTATTGCGAACGCAATATTCGGAGGACCCGGCTTTCCGTGATGCTGGAACCGTATTCACGATTCACAACATCGGGTACCAAGGTCTATTTCCGCCGGAAATTTTGCCGCTACTCATGCTTCCGTGGGATCTTTTTACCATCGCGAAGATGGAGTATTTCGGCAATGTGAACTTCCTGAAAGGCGCGGTTGTTTACTCTGACATGATCACGACCGTCAGCCGGAAATACAGCCAGGAAATTCAGACCACTGAGTTCGGCTTCGGCCTGGAAGGCGTGCTGAAGGACCGTGCACAAAACCTGACGGGAATTTTGAATGGCGTGGATTACGACGAGTGGAATCCGCAAAGCGATAAATACATCGCCGCGCATTACACGCTGGAAGATTTGAGCGGCAAGCGCGAATGCAAGCGAGACCTTCTTGACAGCTTCGGGATGGGGAGCGCTGATCCCGACTGGCCGGTGATTGGAATTGTTTCGCGATTCGCCGCGCAAAAAGGCTTTGACCTGATTGGGCAGATCGTCGATCGGCTGGCGCTTGAGAATGTGTTGATTTTGGTCCTGGGCAGCGGGGACAAGCTTTACGAGGAAATGTTTCTGCGCCTCTCGCGCCGCGTGCCGGAGAAAGTTGCGGTACGAGTGGCTTATGACAATGCGCTTGCCCATAAGGTGGAAGCGGGCGCTGATATTTTTCTCATGCCATCGCGATACGAGCCGAGCGGCTTAAGCCAGCTTTACAGTTTGAAGTACGGCACAGTTCCAATCGTGCGCGCGACCGGCGGACTGGATGACACCATCGACCCTTGGGACCCGCGTGCAAAAAAAGGAACAGGTTTCAAGTTTCAGGAATACACCGGTGAGGCGTTGCTAAGGACCATCCATCAGGCGCTGCAAGTGTATCGCGATCAGGAGTCGTGGCAAAAATTGATGCGTAACGGGATGGCGAAGGATTTTTCCTGGCGCGTATCCGCCCGCGAATACGTTCGCGCGTATGAGCGAGTCCGCCAGCAGCACGTGCAGGGAATTCTGGTCTAGGAAGCGCGTGCAAGGGCGAGGTCTCCAAACCCCGACCCTAGTTTGGTGAAGCAAAGAAAGCCTTGGATTAATGTCTACTTCTGCCAGAACTGTTTTCCACGTCGACATGGACGCCTTCTTCGTCTCCGTGGAAGAACTGTTCGACCCATCGTTGAAAGGCAAGCCGGTCGTGGTCGGAGGCCAGCGGCATGAACGCGGAGTCGTTTCGGCCGCTTCCTACGCGGCGCGAAAGTTCGGTGTTCATTCCGCCATGCCGTTGCGCACGGCGGCCAAGCTTTGTCCGCAGGCGATCTTCGTCGATGGGCATCCCGACCGCTACCGCGCCTGCTCGGAGAAGGCTTACACCGTGCTTACGAAGTTTTCTCCGCAAGTGGAGATGGTCTCAATCGACGAAGCTTACCTGGATATGACCGGTACCGAACGCCTGCACGGGCCGCCGCTGCTTGCCGCGCACAAGCTCCACCGGAAAATGAAAGACGAAACGCGGCTCAACTGCTCGATTGGAATTGGCACATCCCGGTTGATCGCCAAGGTGTGCTCCGGTCAAGCGAAGCCGAATGGAGTTCTATACGTGATTCCCGGGCGCGAGGCGAAATTTCTGGAACCGCTCGATGTGCGCGAGATTCCCGGCGTCGGCAAAGTCACCGAAGAAAGATTGCATGCAGTCGGAATCTATAAAGTTGGCGATCTGACGAAGTTTGAGGAGCGCGACTTGGAAGAAAAGTTCGGCAAATGGGGACTCGCACTCGCCGGCAAAGCTCGCGGGGAAGATGCCGGAGCATGGTTCGAAGGCGAGATCGGCGCCGATGAAGCCGCCAGATCCATCAGCCATGAGCACACGTATAACGAGGACACCGCAAGCGTGGAGCAGCTCGAAGCCACGCTGATGCGCCTGTCCACCATGGTCGGACGCAGGCTTCGCGAGAACCAACTACGCGCCCGGACATTGCAACTGAAACTGCGCTACAGGGACTTCACGACGATTACTCGCGCCCACTCACTCGAGATTCCCACTCAACTCGATAACGAAATCTATCAGCAGATTCATCGCTTGTTTCATGCCAACTGGCGCAAGGGAGCTGAGGTGCGCCTGCTGGGAGTGCAGGCTTCTTCTTTTGGCCAGGACTCTGCGCAACTAGACTTTCTTGAAGATCAGACGCGAGAGAAGTGGGAGCATGCGCTTTCCGCGGCTGACCGTCTGCGCGACAAGTTCGGTGAAGGCAGCATTACGCTCGGAACGGGGATGAGAGGCGGATTCCGCGAGCGCACGCATGAAAATCCGGCGGCACTACCTGGGAAATCGAAACCGGAGAAGAAGTGACCGCGGTCTCGGCGTAGCCTCGATTGCATCAGTGAAGTCGGGCCGGGCGGATTTAACGATGGTCGACCAGCGACTTGGATGAAGCAGCAGCAAAACTGGTTGGTCTCGCCGGCCGTTTTCCAAACGTAACTCGCGTTGCTCCCGCGACTTGAACTGATATGCTAATTTTTGAAACCGGGTGGGTGACCTCTGGTCCGCCCGCAGGCAGCAAATTGCATCAAACGTGAGCAGGTTAAAAAACTGTGGCGCCGCTGCGCCGTGTGGAAAACGATGAAATCCAAGCGCACCCTATTGCAATTGAGTACTTGTTTTTCTGTATTTCTTCTGACGGCTTTAATATTTCTTGGTTCCGCTGCGGGGCAAACGGCTGCTGCAGGGCAGACTTCGGCGCCGGCCGAGCCAACTTGTTTGACTTCTGACGAGCTCGACGCGTCGACCCGAGCGGCGATTCAAAACACCGCAACCCGCTATTTCCAGATGATCTCGCAGGGAGACACCGCCTCGCTCAAGCAGAATGCAATTCCTTCACTGGCCAATAATTTCACCGGCCTGGAAAACGCGATTAAGGAAGCGCAGCCGAACCTGGCTGGTGGAAGTGCGAGTCCACGGGCTCCATTTGAACTTAAAGCCGAAGGCACGGCTCCGATTCCTCGCGCGGAATTTCTATGCGGAATCTTTAATGCCTCCGGTCCCACAGCAAGCAGCGCAGAATTTGTTATTCCAAATCTGCCGCCAGGGAATTATGCAGTCGAAATCCTGGATGAGAGCTCGTCCAAAGTGCCCTACACGGTTTCATTCGTGTTGCAGCAGTCGGGGACCGATTGGAAATTGGGAGGTTTGTTCCTGCGCCCGAAGCAGGTGGCTGGTCATGACAGCGCCTGGTACCTGAATCAGGCAAATCAGTACAAGTCACAAGGGCACTCACTGAGCGCCTGGCTTTACTATCTTGAGGGAAGGGAACTCGCGATAGCGGTGCCCTTCATGGAAACGGAAGCAACGGACAAACTCTACCAGCAGGAATCGACCATGAAGTCGCCTGAGGCTCCAAGCGGTGGAAACACTGCGGATCTCACGTCGGCAAATGGGAAAACTTATAAATTGACAACCATGTTTCCGCTCGCCGTCGGCGAGGACCTGGATGTTGTCGTGAAATATCAGACGCCAAGTGTCGCGGATACGGGCAAGACGTTCGAGGACAACATGGCCGTCATGAAAGCTCTGGTGCAGAAATATCCGGAACTTCGTGACGCATTCAATGGAATCGTGGCGCGGGGAGTTGAACCCAGCGGCAGGGATTACGGCACCATGATGCAGATGAAAGAACTGAAATAGCCTTCGCGAATCGCCGCTGCGACGTATGTGGTTCGTTTACTGTCCCGCCACAGCCGTGGCCGGCTCTTCCACACTTGCCTCCCGCAAAAACTTTGCCGCTTCTTCCGGCGGCGTGGGATTCATGTAGAAGCCGGTGCCCCATTCAAATCCGCCGACCTTGGTCAGCTTGGGCACATACTCGATATGCCAGTGATAATGGTCGTTGCTCGAATCCTGCGTCGGCGAACTATGGATGACCAGGTTGTACGGTGGATCATCGAGCACACGATTGGCTTTGTTCAGCAGGGTGCGGATTGCCTTGGAGAGACTCTGAAACATCCGTGACGACGAATTCTCATATGCCGATTCGTGTTGCTTCGGCAGAATCCACGTTTCAAACGGAAAGCGCGGAGCATAAGGTGCGACCGTAAGAAAGTCGTCGTTCTCTGAGACGACGCGAATGCCCGCATCGAGCTCCTGCCGGACAATATCGCAGAACACGCAGCGCTCCTTGTAGATGTAATACTGCTTGGCGCCTTCGATCTCTTCGGCTACGTAGATCGGAACTACTGGCAGCGCGATCAGTTGCGAATGCGCGTGCTCAATGGTCGCGCCTGCGGCCTCTCCGTGGTTTTTGAAAATCAGAATGTACTTCAGCCGGCGGTCTTTTTTCAGATCGAGAATTCGGTCGCGAAATGTCCAGAGCACATCCTCAATTTTTTTCGGCGACAAAGTTGCGAGCGTCGCATTGTGATCGTTGTTCTCAATGATGACTTCGTGCGCGCCCACGCCATTCATCTTGTCGAACATGCCCTCGGCCTGACGGTCGAGGTTGCCTTCGATTTGAAGTGCGGGGAATTTATTCGGAACCACGCGAACCGTCCATCCCGGGGTGTTGCGCTGCGGCGGCCCGCCATTCTGGCTGGGACGATACGCCTGAATTTCCGGCGGGGTCTTCGCTTCGTTTCCGTAACAGAATGGGCAGAAACCACCCTTCATTCTTACGGAATCGCGTGCGAAATCGGTGGGACGTTTGGCGCGGTCGGTCGAAATGATTACCCAGCGGCCAACAATGGGGTCTTTTCTGAGTTCGGGCAAAAGATTCGATCCTCCACCCGCTGCCACCCGGGTGATTTCATTTTACGATGAGAGTGCCACATTTCGAAATAGTTCGAAGGTCGGACATTCCTGAACCGCTGCGCTTGCCCCACCCTTTCGCCCGATTTTGGCGCAGGGTGGGTTGGTAGTTCCATGCGGGATTTTAGGTAGCCTCAAGGCTGTCTTTGGCTTGAGTGGGATTTCGTCTCGGTAGTACACCGTCACAATATCGAATCTCCACTGCGGAAGTGTAGGGAACTGTCGTCGCGGAAGCGTACGAAGGTAATAGCGGATCATCACACGAATGTCTCGGCGTTTCTTGCGATCCACTGCCGCTTCAGCGGGTTTGATGTCCCTGGTCGTCCGGGTTTTCACTTCGACGAAGCAGAGGACGTCCTTGTCCCAGCCGATAAGGTCAATCTCGCCGCGATGGCGCGAGGTGCGGAAATTCCGCGCGACGATGATGTAACCGCGTTTGCGAAGATAGAAGTAGGCGTCTTCTTCGCCACGTCGGCCGGTAAGAAGGTGAGCAGGGATGTTAGCGCGCGCCGGCTTAGGTGTAAGGCGATCCAGGCCGCGAAGGATTGATCGTGTGATGCGTGCGGGGAGCATGGGCGAAAAGCTCAACCACAGAGGACACAGAGTTACGCAGAGAAAATCCACGGAGGAAGTCGGAGCCTCTGTGGCGTTCCTCGGTGTAACTCTGTGTCCTCTGTGGTTGAGCTCTTCTGCCAGCCATATCCGTCAACCATTCGTCTAATACCATCTCTTAGATGCTCGACATGAAAATTAATCAATAACCCAACTTGCCTTCCACTTAGGCGCATGTAAGAAAGCAACTGAGATTTGTGGACCGCATTGATTGCCTCAACGCACTTGATCTCCACGATCACCGAATCCTGTACGATCAGATCGATGCGATACCCCAAGTCGATCCTCTCGCCTTGGTAAATGACCGGCAATCCGACCTCACTAGCGACATTGAGGCGGTGTTTTCGAAGTTCGTGCATAAGGCACACCCGATAGGCACTCTCGAGCAGCCCAGGGCCGAGAGCCGTATGAACTTTCATGGCCGCGCCGATGATCCGTCGGGTGATGTCGTCAATTGGTGGAGTGATTTGTTGAGGTGCCGCAGCCATGAACAGTGCGTATATCACACCTCTGTGGCATTTCTCTGTGATCTTTGCGTCCGTGTGGCGGATTTTGTGGTGTTTGTACCACTTCGGGAATCCTGGATAGAAAAACCTCAACCACAGAGGACACCTAGTTACACAGAGGTTTTTCACAGAGATGAGACTAGACGTTCTTGAACAGTTCTTCCCGCGGGTCTTCCGGATTCAGTTTCGCCAACTCGCGTAGGAGTTCTTTTGTCTTTTCGTCGCGAGGCATTGGCACTGTCACTTTCACTTCCACGATCTCGTCTCCCCGAACGCCCTCTTTTGTTGCCGAAGGCACGCCTTTTTCGCGCAGGCGAAGTTTTTGCCCCGACTGCGTTCCGGGAGGGACTTTCAGCAACGCGCGGCCATCGATAGTCGGCACTTCGATTTTGGCGCCGAGAGCGGCTTCGGTTGCAGTTACCGGTACTGTCACATAAATATCATCGCCGTCGCGCCGAAACACCGAATGATTCTCTGTGCGGATAATGACGTATAGATCACCGGGCTGGCCTCCACGTGTTCCGGCGTTGCCCTTGCCCGCGATGCGAATCCGTTGACCATCGCGCGTGCCCGCCTTGATTCGCACTTCGAGCGGCTCGGTGCGCCCAACCACGCCTTCCCCATGGCAGACAGGACAGGTCGAAACATTCTTGCCGGTGCCGTGGCATCGCGGGCAAGTCACGTTGAATTTCATGCTCCCGGCTTTTTGTTCAATGGTGCCTTTGCCTTTGCATTGCGGACAGACGCCGGGCTGTTCGATCACGCCGCTGCCATGGCAATTCGAGCAAACGTCCTGGCGCGTGATGTTCAGCCGCATGACGCCGCCGCGAATCGCTGTCCAAAAAGGAACATTGACCTGATATTCGAGATCGCTGCCCGGCTCTGGGCCTTCTTGTGCAACTCCAGCGCCGCCGCGCCCGCCAAACATACTGGAGAAGATGTCCCGAAATCCGCCGCCCCCAGTAGAGGTCGTTCGTCCGCGCGCGCCTTCGAACATGTCGCCGAAATCGAATCCGCTAAAGTCGAATCCTTGAGCGCCTCCGCCTGCTCCGCCCTGGCCGCCGGGAAATCCTCCGAAGCCACCAGCTCCGGTCGGGCCGCCACGCGCGTAGGCCTCAGCCGCTGCTGGATCGATGTTGTCGGAATAAAAGCCGAGCTGATCGTAAATCTTGCGCTTCTTGGGATCGCTCAGGACGTCGTTGGCTTCGGAGATGGCTTTGAACTTCTCTTCGGCCGATTTGTCCCCGGGGTTGACGTCAGGGTGATACTTGCGCGCAAGTTTACGAAACGCCTTGCGGATCTCATCTTCCGAGGCGGACTTCTTTACGCCGAGAAGTTCGTAATAATCTTTTTTGGTGGTAGGAGGCATGAATTAGCAGTCAGCACTCAGCATTCAGTCCATAAACGGCGAGCACGCCTTTATCAGACTCTCGGTTTCTGATTCCGAGTATCTCCTGATGATTGTGCCATCATTGGTTCGCACGCGGTACGCTTTCGTGAGCCCCATGTCTTTGCCACAGTCGCTTGTGTCGTACACGCCTGAAGCAATCAGTAATGAGTCGGAGTTTTCAAACCAGCGCAATGCGAATACATTATTGCCGCGAGAGTCGCAGGAGTGCTTTTTAGCAAATTCTGCCTCCGCAACTTTCATGGTCGGCAGTTCAACAACGCGATCCCGGTGAACTCGGAATACTCTCACGTGGAAATTACCTATGGCTCCGCCATCACTCCACATCAGGAAAAAGGCATCGGAATCGGGAGCCCAGTTGAGCCATAACCCCGCGCTGAGGTCCTTCAAGACAAATTTAGACACCAACTTCGAGCCTTCAAAAACCTGCAACCAGCCCCGTCCGGATTCTCCGTTTTCGTTGTAACCGCCGAGAACTGCGCGATGGGTGTGATTGGGAGAAGCTATGACCTGATCCTTCCGCAGATCGACCGCGCCGAAATGTTGGCTGCGGCAACTATTGGGATCTTGTCCTAACAGGGAAACTGAAATCAGAAGAAAGCCTATCGATATGCGGTGAGGCATGGGCCTCCTGTTGTTCGCGCTTCAGACCACAATTGATTTCGTCATTTCGATCAGACTGAATAAGCGCCGTTACATTCTTTTTAAAAACGGGTTTTCTGCCATGCTTGACTTCCTCAGCCAACTCCACCATCTCCCACGCTGCGGAAAAGATTGCCTCGTCCCCCTGTTCTTGCCAGAACTCAATATCGAAGGTCCGGTCCGGAAAACGCCCTTCGACCAGACGCGTCTTCCAAGCGGAATCGTGAGAATTGCCCATATCAGCTTCCTGTGTTCAGTTTACGACCACAGCGTCGTCTCGCTCCCCAACATCTCCGGAGTCCCATACTTCTCCGCATCCACGTACACCGGGATGCGATGCACTCCCCGCGCGGTGGGCGCGAAGACGTACCAGCGTCTTTCCTGTTCTACAAATGCTAAAAAATAATCCTGATCTTTAACTTTAAATTGCAATTGATTTACCCCTTTTCCAAAACTGTAGGGTGCCCCATCCCAGGGTTCCCAACAAGCCCGGTTTTGGCTTGTTGGGATGGCGTGCTTGTCGCTCCCGCTTTCGGAGCGACAGTGTGGGGAAGTTGACTTCTTGTCCCAAAATCTAAAACCGAAAGTCAAAATCCCCGCCCTGCGTCTCCAAAATCGGGAGACACAAGGACGGGGCACCCTCGCGGACAAGAGTGTCCGCGCCACACATCATTTCTTGTCTACGTCCACGTACTCGGCGTCTATTACGCCTTCGTCCTTCTTGGCTTCACCGTTGCCGGGCTGTGAACCGCCGGCGCTGCCACTCGGCCCGGCATCGCCACCCGGAGGCGGAGTCTGCGCCTGCGCCGACTTGTACATCTGCTCGGCCAGCTTGTGCGACGCCTGCGTCAGAGTCTCACGCGCGCGGTCCATCTGCGCCTTGTCGTTCGACTCGAGCGCCTTCTTCGCATCCGCCAACGCGTTCTCCACATCCCCGCGGTCGGAGCCGGAAACTTTGTCTCCCTGCTCCTTCAGCATCTTCTCGATCTGGTAAACCATCGAGTCGAGCTGGTTCTTGGCTTCGATCGATTCACGCTGCGCCTTATCTTCGGCCGCGTGCGCATCGGCATCCTTCGCCATGCGCTCCACTTCTTCCTTCGACAGACCCGAAGACGACGTAATCGTGATCTTCTGGTCTTTGCCCGTGGCGTTGTCTTTCGCCGTCACGTTGAGAATCCCGTTCGCGTCGATGTCGAACGTCACCTCAATCTGCGGTATGCCACGCGGCGCCGGCGGAATTCCGGTCAAATGGAATTTGCCAAGTGTCCGGTTCTGCGCCGCCATCGGCCGCTCGCCCTGCAGCACGTGAACTTCGACCGACGTCTGGCTGTCCGCAGCGGTCGAGAACGTTTCCGTCTTCTTGGTCGGAATCGTCGTGTTGCGCGGAATCATCGGCGTCGCCACGCCGCCGAGGGTTTCAATCGACAGCGTCAAGGGGGTCACATCCAGCAAGAGCAGGTCTTTGACTTCGCCCTTGAGCACGCCGCCCTGAATCGCCGCGCCGACCGCGACCACTTCATCCGGGTTCACACCCTTGTGGCCTTCTTTGCCGAACAGTTCTTTCACGATCGCCTGAATGCGCGGCATGCGGGTCTGTCCGCCCACCAGCACGACCTCATTGATCTTCGAAGCCTCAACGCCCGCATCCTTCATGCACTGCTTCGACGGCCCAACCGACCGCTGCAGAATGTCTTCAACCATGCCTTCGAGCTTCGCGCGCGTCAGCTTCTTCACCAGGTGCTTCGGCCCATTCGCGTCCGCGGTGATGAACGGCAGGTTGATCTCGGTTTCCATCGTGGTCGAAAGCTCGATCTTGGCGCGCTCGGCGGCGTCGCGCAGACGCTGCAGCGCCATTTCGTTGCCCTTGCCACGCAGGTCGAGGCCTTCGTCTTTCTTGAATTCGTCAATCAGCCAATCGACGAGGCGCTGATCGATGTTGTCGCCGCCGAGGTGCGTATCGCCGTTCGTCGCCTTCACCTCGATCACGCCTTCGCCCACTTCCAGAATCGAAATGTCGAAGGTTCCGCCGCCGAAGTCGTACACGGCGATCGTCTCGTCTTTTCCTTTATCTAGCCCATACGCGAGCGCGGCCGCCGTCGGCTCGTTGATGATTCGCTTCACATCGAGCCCGGCGATCTTGCCGGCGTCTTTGGTCGCCTGCCGCTGGGCATCGTTGAAGTACGCAGGCACAGTGATGACCGCCTCGGTGACCTTCTCGCCGAGATAGTCTTCCGCCGCCTTCTTCAGCTTCTGCAGGATCAGCGCCGAAACCTCAGGCGGGGTGTACTCCTTGCCCTGCGCCACCACGGCCACGTGGTCACCCTGGCGCACGACCTTATATGGGACCATCTTCATTTCTTCGCTGACTTCGTCATAGCGCCGTCCCATGAAGCGCTTGATCGAATAAATCGTGTTTTCGGGATTGGTAATTGCCTGCCGCTTGGCCACCTGCCCGACCAGGCGCTCTCCGGTCTTGGTGAAACCCACCACTGAAGGCGTAGTGCGGCCGCCTTCTTCGTTGGCAATGACCTTGGGCTCGCCACCCTCCATAACCGCGACACAGGAGTTCGTGGTGCCGAGGTCAATTCCGATAATCTTGGCCATAAAATTCTCCTTAGTTTCGACCTATAAGTGCTTATCTCTCAGCTGTGAGCAATGAGCGGTGAGCCGCGAGCAAGCCAGGTTTTGCATGCTCAAAGCTCACTGCTCATCGCTCGCTGCTATTTAAGTGCTTTGTTTCCAACTACTCACCCCATGCGCTCTGGCCTATTATGAGAGTTGAGTGAGATATTGTCAATGTTTAGATGCTGGAAGGGACGATTGAGACTCTAGGAATGCTCTTGCCGAAACGAGGGACTTCGGACAGGATACCGAAGATGAAGCCTAGGTGGTGCCTTTTCGCACTTGTCTTGTTGATCACGACTGCCGAGAACGCTTTCGCATGCACCTGTGCTCCACCTCCCGCTAATGCCACGCCAGCTCAATTGGAAGAATGGAGAAACGGAGGAATCACCACGATATTCGAAGGCACTGTCGAAGATGCCAAGATGGAATCTCCGCTGATTGATGCACTCGTCGGGAGTATCGTACCAGCGAGTCTAGACGAGAACCCGCCTGTTATGTCCGTAACATTCATTGAGACCCGTTTCTACAGAGGCACACAAGCACAGACCGTGAAGGTTGAAACCGGTCTAGGTGGCGGTGACTGCGGCTTCCAATTCGAGTTGAAAAGACGCTATCTCGTTTATGCGTACAAAGAAAATGGACAACTCGCAACCGGAATCTGCACGGCTACAGCTCCAATCGAAGACAGCACCGGAAACCTTGCTCGTTTGAGAGGTGAGCATCCCGTTGCCGAGGACTTATTGAATGTGCACCAAGCACCTATAAGCAAATTGTGTGGCCGCGTAATACAAGACGGTCAACGCGGATCCGATTCTGATACAAAAGTTATGTTCTTGCGCCGAGGTAGTACTTCGCCGATGCCATTCGAGGAAGCGGAGCCTGACGAGAAAGGGAATTTTTGCGCTGACCTCGATCCCGGCAAATATCGTTTGGTTTTCACGAACACGGGAGAAGATTCGGTAACTTCCTATGTCTACTACCCTGGCACGGAAGAGCCATCGAGTGCGGCCGAGATCACTCTCGACTCCGGGAAAAATATCTCTGATTTAATCTTCAGAATTCCCGTACAGCAGACCTTTTCAGTCTCTGGAATGGTCTCCTTATCCGATAACTCCAGCGTGCCTGACAATACAAAGGTCATTTTGCTTAGCGCCGATCTGCCATTCCAAGGACCAGCCTACGGGCAAGACGTTGCCTCAGATGGAACGTTCACACTTCCAACAGTTTTGCCAGGAAGATATTGGGCCTTTCTCGACCTCGACTCCGATAGCGACTCATCGAGGTGGTCAACAATCAAAAGCGAACTGCTTGTCGACGGAAATGTTGATCGTGTGTTGTTGTCCTTGATTCGGAACTAACATGTCAGAAACATGTGGCCCACTCCAAACCTTGCCCTGGCTTGAGTGGGAATGGAGTTGCGTGCCCCGTCCCTGTCTCGCGTCTTGTGCGAGACAGCGCGGTTTTTTTGACCTCCTATCCTGAAAATCAAAATTCCCACCCATCCGACTACGCTCAGGGCAGGCTCTTGTCTCGCGATTTCGCACGTAGCCCCGGACGCCCTCGTCCGGGGTGGGCGGACGAGACGTCCGCCCATGGATTCGCGTTTCGCCGCGCAGAGCGCGGCCGGGCGGGTGAGGGCACCCGCCCCTACGTGGTCTGTGCTGGCGAATCCCGACACCCCGCGCTTTCACCAGCGGAACGAGGGATCTGGCGTGGAGCTTCACTGGTCTTTATCAGTACGCAAGCGAGGTGATCCGCGCAAGATCCCTCACTCGGCTGGAGAAAACGCCGAGTTTCGGGATGACGCAGTCAAAAGGGCGGAGCCGACCCCAGTCCCCATACACACTGTCATCCTGAGCGAAGTATCTGCTTCGCTTCGCGAAGCAGACGCGCAGCCGAAGGATCCTGCACTGCTAGACCTTCTCCGCTGCTCAGAGGCATTCTCACGGGTCCTCGGGGAGAATTCCCCCTGATGCGCCGCTGCTGATCCAATCAAACATGAGGTCTAAAAAATTTGGAACCTCAAAGAATCTGCGATATAGTTTGCCCCGCGAAACAGTAGCTGCCTGACTTCTTCCACAGGAGGACACAATGCGCCGTATATCAATTCTCGTGTTCGCGCTGTTCTGTTCGAGTCTTGTGTTTGCTCAGAGTCCGTCTCCTGATCTCCAGACTCAACTTGTAGACCTGCACGCCAAATGGTTCAAAGCCTTCGATAGTGGCGATGGCGCGACCATGGATCGAATGGAAATGACCAATCTCGTGCTCGTTCTGCCTTCAGGAGAAATCTGGAAAAAAACCGAACCCAGAGGGACTTCCCAGCCGAAGCTCGACCCGGAGACGAAGCGCATCTTGCACGATGTGTCGCTGCGGAAATTCGGGGACACGGTTATTCTTACGGGCACTCTTAGCAGCGACTCGAAAGAGGAGAAGAGCACGATGGGAACAATGGTGGTGTTTGTGCGGAGTGCCGGACAATGGAAGATAGCATCAGCGGAATGGACAACGGTTGAAGGAAAGCATTAGGCCAAGCCTGGTTCTGACTTGAGCAGCGCCCTCGTTGAAATGAGGAGAGGAGCCGCTCACGCCCGGTTTGCGAAAGCAACTCCCCTATGTCTGCGGGCGGAAGGCGATTAACGGGATTTGCTGCACCAATCGTTGGCGGTCGTCATCACCCCCAACGTACCGCCAGCCTACCAACCAGCTGAATCCCTTCCGAACGATGGGCGCGATGAACCGGTTGCGATGCTCGTAATCTTTGATCACGGCCACTGCTTCTTGCTCGCCCAGAAATCGATACTTGGCCGCGAAATGTTGTGAGCCAACCGTCACTTCTACTGCGTCCGGCTTTGCTTCAATATTGCGAACCCAGTCCGACCCAGGACCGAAGCCGTTCGCCACCACCACCTCGGGGCCTTCCTTACGGTACTCGACAACCTCAAGCAGGGTCTCTCGCCGCAGACCCGTGCGTCGGCCAATATGCGTCAGCAACAGAATGCGTTTCCCAAACAGCCGCCCCAGCCCCAAATGAAAGAGCGGCAATGGCGCGCGGAAAAGCCATGTTAAGAGTCCTTTTTTCTTGAGCTGAACCATCGCTTATAAATCCGTATCAGGCTGTCCAAATATTAGGCGGCCGGCGTCGTATCGTGTCCTTTTCCATTTTGATACTTGGTGGTGGCCCACTTCAAGGCAGGTTTTGGAGTGCGGGGGAAATTGAGCTGCGTGCCCGTCCTTCGGCTTCACTCAGGGCAGGCTCTTGTCTCGCGACTTTGTGCGAGACGGGGCGTGGACTTTGAACAAAATTAAATGGGCGTCATCCCGACGTCCCGCGCTTTCACCAGCGGAACGAGGGATCTGGCGTGGAGCTTCACTGGTCTTTATCAGTACGCAAGCGAGGTGATCCGCGCAAGATCCCCATTCGACTCCTGCCGCCTCCGGCGTCAGTAGCTCAGGGCAGGCTCTCACTCGGCTGGAGAAAACGCCGAGTTTCGGGATGACGCAGTCCAGAGCCGCGACTTCCAGTCCATGTCCCTGTCATCCTGAGGGGCGCAGATAATAGTCAAAGAATTATTGCCGTTCTTCCCGCCGCCACAACATTCCATCAACACTCAGCGGTCCTGCGCCGCCCATGACGAGTGTGGCGAGGCAGGCAAGATACAGAAGACTCACCTCGTAACCTGGCGGGCCAAATTGCGCGTGCATATTGACGAAGGCCTGCAGCTTGATCGAGGCGAAACCGTAAGGCAGATGCACCGTGAACATCGCGACTAGCAACACCGCCGCCATGGGAATGCTAACCAGCGGTATAAACGCGCCCAACAGCACGGCTGCTCCGCCGATCAGCTCCGTAAGAATAGTCAGCCAAGCCATTAATTCCGGAGCGGGTACGCTCATGGCGTGAAGAATCTGGGCGAAATGCGCGGAGCCGTGCGCGAGCTTGGTATACCCGTGTTCGATAAAGCCGTAACCCACAATCAGGCGTATCGGAATCGGCGCCCATCGCTTCAGAGAATGAATTGTTCGTGTGTAAGTCTGCAATTTACTCACCTCTCGTATCTGATACCGCAGCGAGGGTGAAAGTTACACGTATCAATCTGCGCAAGGGATGAAGCCCTTGCTGTAGACTGCGGAGCGATGCCCAGCCGACTCCTGCGTCTCGCGCGTGAGCTGATTCATCCCAAGCCCGTGCCGCTGCAGGAGGTGATCAGTGGACGGATCGAAATCGAGCGCGACGGAAAGGTTGCTTACCTCGAATACAGCCTTGGCGGCGGAGTTCTAGAGTTGATCCACACTGAAGTTCCGAAAGAACTGCGCGGCATGGGACTCGCTTCTGCTCTCGCGGAACGCGCTCTGAACTGGGCCCGCGAAACGGGCTACAAGGTCGATGTCGTCTGTCCGTTTGTCCGCGAATACATTTCCAAGCACCCCGAGTACGAAGATCTCGTAATGAAGTGAAACGCAGGATTCGCCTGAGAGTCGGGTTAGCGCACGAGCCTGTCCAAGTCCTTCCACTTGACGAGTACGACGTGGTTGTCTTTTAAGGCCCGGCTGAATTCCGCGCTGGTGACTTCATCGAAGTCGCGCTGGCGCCAAGCTGAACCGTAATCGGGATGGTCAACGGTAATCGCCTGCAGTTCGGCATTGTCATGACCGAGGTGCACGATCATTTCGTTAAAGCCGGGCTTCAGGGTCTTGATCGCATTCAGATAAAACTCTTTCCACTGATCGGCGTGCACCGTTGGAGTGGCGATCACAACTGAATCCAGGACGACATCTTTATCGGAGAGATCGGCAAGCAGCCGTTCGGCGTCGGGAAATTTCACCGCAAGAAATGGAAGATGGTAATCGTGCGCAACTTTGACGTACGCGGCAAAAATCTCCGGCGTTGCAAGCACCGAACCCATGTGCGTATCGAGGTGCGTGGGATGAATGCCGACGGCCAGTGCACGCTCGACCTGTGCGCGAAGTTCTAGTTCAACCTGATCGGCCTTGTCATGCTGAGCAACTGGTGGCACATCGCTCCAGAAAGTTCCGGCAGGATCGAGCAAGCTCGGGACCTTATCGGAAGACGCCACGCTGCCCCAGCGATAGGTCTTCCATTCACTAGTAAGGGTAAGGTGCAGGCCGAGATCGGCATCGGGGTGGGCTTTCGCATAATCTGCGACTTCCGTCAGCCATGGGCACGGGACCATGATGCTCGCCGAAGTGACGGTGCCTTTATCGAGCGCCTCAAAGGCCGCGGAATCGACCGAGTGTGCAACCGCGAGGTCATCGGCGTGAATGATGAGCAGCTTCGCGTCTGCTGGATAACCCAGGCGTTCGGCCACGTTTTTCGATTGTGCCCACATCGGTGCGGAAATGAGTAAGAACGAAAAGCAAAGTAAAAACTTTCGCGAGTGCATGAGCGCTCCCAAGATCAGAGAAAAGATCAGTGAGAGAGTAGCAGAACCCAAGAGTTTTCTTCCATGCTAGACCCGCGTACAGCGGTGCCCTGCCTCACAGCTTTGTTTCTGAATATCGGGGATCCCGACCACCGCAGTAATCAGCCGCGTTAACCTGCACGGCGCGCCGCACTGAAGCGTCAATCACTGCCGATGATAAAATCCAGCCAACTCCGAGCTCCATGACCTTTTATGAGCGACACCGCCGCGATGAACGCGCCCGCAATTCCATTCGTTAAGGCGAGCGCTTGCGGCAATGACTTTCTGATCATCGACGGCCTGCATGCCCCGCCTGATCTTTCCGGCTTCAGCCGTGCCATTTGTGAACGGCATAACGGGGTGGGCGCAGATGGGGTTGAGTGGCTGTTTCCCGCGCAGGACGCCGACATTCGCGCGCGGCTTATCAATGCCGACGGCTCGGACGCGGAGATTTCCGGCAACGGTACGCGCTGTGTGGCAGCATATTTGTGCTCGGAAAATCCGCGGCACAAGGTCGACATTCGTACCGGCGCTGGAATCAAAACCTGCGAGCTGATTTCTCACAACGAAAAGTCATTCGAATTTGAAACCGCCATGGGCGAGCCGCAAATTGGGGACGAATTCTCCATCAGAGTTGCTTTTGGCAATGCACGCGGAATTCCGGTATCGATGGGCAATCCCCACTTCGTTGTTTTCGTCGACGAATTCTCGCCGGGATGGCAAGCGGACGCGGCTGAAATTGGCAAGCACCACGATTTCAAGCACGGTATTAACGTCGAATTCGTTCGCATTCGCGATAACCAAAACATAGAAGTCCGATTTTATGAACGCGGCGTGGGCGAAACGCAATCTTCCGGGACGGGATCGTGCGCGGCCGCGGCAGCATCCATTTTTTCCAAAAAGGCGCAGTCGCCGGTCCGCGTGCATGCCCCGGGAGGCACACAGACGGTGCGTTGGGACGGTCAGGTCTTTTTGCGTGGCCCGGCGCAACTCATCTGCCGCGGAGAATTTCTGCTTTAATGACGATGCCTGCGCGCCAAGTTGAACGCATTAAGCCTCCGGCGCTGCGGCCCGGAGACAATATTGGCGTCGTTGCGCCTGCGAGTAATTTCAAGCGCGACGATTTTGAAGCTGGATGCGCGGCGCTGCGCGATATGGGCTACAACCCGGTTTACGATGAATCCATTTTCGCGCGGGAGTTGTACTTCGCAGGATCGTTTGATCGACGCGTGCGTGAACTGGAAGGCATGTTCCTGCGCGATGATGTCAAGGCGATCGTTTGCGCACGGGGAGGATATGGATCGAATTATCTTTTGCCCAGATTGAACATGAAGAAAATCGCTGAGCGGCCGAAGGCTTTTATCGGATACAGCGACAATACCTCGTTGCTGACTTATTTGTGTGACGCCGCGAACATCGTGACCTTCCACGGGCCGATGGTGGCGAAAGATTTCGCAGTTTCAGACGGAGTGGACGCTGAATCGTGGCAAGCGGCGCTGGGCGCGCGGGAAAATTGGCGTCTTGATTTCGATTCGAATTCCGGAGTGAAGCCGCTGCAACAAGGGACAGGCGACGGAATTCTCTACGGCGGCTGCTTATCGATGTTGGCGGAATCGCTTGGCACTCCTTATGAGATCAACACCGAGGGAACGATCCTGTTTATCGAAGATGTGGCAGCCAAGCCGTTTCAGATCGACCGCATGCTCATGCATTTGAAGTTGGCGGGCAAGTTCAATGGTGTGCAGGGAATTATTTTTGGCGAGATGCTGGAATGCATTCAATCGGCGAATCAAGGCTACACTTTGGAAGAAGTGGTGATGCGGGTCGTCGCGGACTTGGCAGTTCCGGTGGCATACGGCGTTCGATCCGGTCACGTTTCGCGCCGGAATATGACGCTGCCGATCGGGGTAAGCGCTCGGTTGAGTGTCAGTGGTAACCGAGTGACTCTGGAAATTCTCGAACCTGCGACAACCAAATGAATTCCACAAAGCACATCCATTTGATCGGCATCTGCGGCACGGCAATGGCATCCCTCGCCGGAATGCTCGCCGAGCGCGGCTTTCACGTGACGGGATCCGATTCCGCCGCTTATCCGCCGATGTCAGATTTCCTGAACTCGCTGGGGATTCCAGTCGCGCAGCCATTTGCGGCTGAGAATTTAAATTCGACCCCGGACTTAGTTGTCGTCGGAAATGCGATCTCGCGTGGCAATGTTGAGTTGGAGCACGTTCTTGATCAACGCATTCCGTTCTGTTCGCTTCCCCAGCTTCTGCACGATGAATTCCTGCGTGGCAAAGAAGTGCTGGTTGTTGCAGGCACTCACGGAAAGACAACCACAACGTCGATGCTCGCGTGGATCTTTGAATACGCTGGAATGCATCCTTCTTTTTTGATCGGCGGCATTGCGGAGAATTTCGGCCGCAGCTTTCAACTCGGCGAGGGTAAGCATTTCATCATTGAAGGCGACGAATACGACACTGCATTCTTCGATAAAGGTCCGAAGTTCCTGCACTATTTTCCCGACGCGGTGATTCTTACGTCGGTTGAATTCGATCATGCCGATATCTACAAAGACCTTGATGCAGTTGAGACCGCCTTCAAGCGTTTGGTAAATCTGGTTCCGCGACGCGGGCGCATTGTTGCATTTGATCGTGGTGAAAGCATTGAACGCTGCATTGCCCGCGCCTTTTGCCCCGTCGAGCGTTATGGCGCCAGCGATCAGGCTACGTGGCGGATCATAAATTTGAAGTTCGACCCGCAGCGCACGTCGTGGTCGGTCGAGCGAAGTGCAAAGCCGTGGGCGGAATTTGAGTTTTCACTGGCGGGTGAATACAACGTGTGGAACGCAACCGCTGCGGCGACGCTTGCGGCGAATTATGGAATTCCGGTCGACGTGATCGGTGAAGCACTGAAAACTTTCAAAAGCGTGAAGCGCCGGCTGGAAGTGAAGGCTGAGGTCAACGGCATTACGATCATCGACGATTTCGCGCATCATCCCACGGCGATTGCGGCGACGCTAGACGCGCTGCGAGCGCGATATCCGAAACGGCGCTTATGGGCAATCCTCGAACCACGCTCGAATACTCTTCGCCGCAATGTGTTTCAGGATGACTTGGCGAAAAGCTTGGCCATCGCCGATCGGGTCATCATCGCGAATGTTTTCAAATCCGAGTCGATCCCCGAAGCCGAGCGTCTCGATATCGCAGCAGTCGCGAGGAATATCGAAGCGCTTGGCCGTCCCGCTCGCGTCATCGCCGATGTTGAAAGCATTGTGCGAATCTCCGCTCCGGAGATGCGCTCCGGCGACGTGGTTGCCATTCTTTCGAACGGCGGATTCGGTGGTATCTATGAAAAGCTGCCCGCCAGACTTGAAATGTTGCAAGCAGCAAGCTTGACCAAGGCGGGCACCCGCCAGTGAACCTTCACCTTCGATGCCTGTCCCGGTTTTTCTTTCAACTCGCAGTCCTTTTTAGTTGTTCGGCCCTTTTTGCAGCCGATCATGTCCGCTACAGCGTTTCATTGGTAAACCCAGAGAAACATTTGGTTGACGTCACCGTCGAAATTCCTCCCGGAGAAAGCGCTCGCGAACTGCAACTGCCCGTCTGGAACGCGCTCTACCAGGTGCGCGACTTTTCGCAGTACATGAACCGGATTCGCGCGGAGGATTCCACCGGTGCGCTGCTCCCGCTTCAGCAGTTGAATAAGAGCCGTTGGAAAATATCTGGCGCACAAAACGGCGGGCGCGTTCTGTACGAGATGTTCGCCGATGATCCCGGGCCCTACGGAGCGCAGCTTAACTCGCATCACGCGTTCTTCAATCTCGCTGAGATTCTCTGTTATATCGACGGCGAACGCGCCAGCCCGGTCGAGATCGAATTCCGCGACATTCCTTCCGGATGGAAAATTGCCACTCCGCTTGGTCAGCAGGATGGAACTTTTTCGGCAACCAATTACGACCAACTGGTGGACTCGCCGGTTGAAATCGGCAAATTTGATGAGAGGGATTTTAATGCTGACTGCGGAGACTATCGCGTCATCGTAGATTCCGAAAACACGAACTCAGTCTTCGACAAAATTCTTACGCCGGTTCAGCGAATCGTTTCAACCGAAACCAAGTGGATGAACGACTGTCCGTTCAAAAGCTACATGTTCATTTACCATTTCTCCGATTCGCCCGGTGACGGCGGAATGGAGCATGCCTACAGCACCGCGATTACGTTGCCGGACCAGTATCTATCGCAACATTTTGATCGCTTTACCAATGTCACTGCGCACGAATTCTTTCACCTGTGGAACGTGAAACGAATTCGACCGCAATCGCTCGAGCCAATCGACTACACCAAAGCGAATTACACGCCCGCTCTGTGGTTCAGCGAAGGCGTGGACAGTACGGTCGCAGGATACATTCATGTCCGCGCCGGCTTGCTTGATGAGAAACATTATCTAAATCATCTCGCGCGAGAGATTACCGAGGTCGAAGATCGGCCGGCGCATTCGACGCAGTCGGCGGAGCAGTCGAGCATCGATGCTTGGCTCGAGAAATATCCTTATTACAATTTGCCGGAGCGCAGCATTTCTTACTACAACAAAGGCGAGTTGCTCGGAGTGATGCTCGACCTGAAAATGCGTGAAGCCAGCGATGACAAGGTTTCGCTGCAAGATCTGTTCCGCTGGATGAACGATCATTACGCAAAACAAGGCAAATTGTTCCCGGATTCAGCCGGTGTTCGTGATGCCGCAGAAACCCTGACCCACGCGGACTTTGGCGAGTTCTTCCGGAAATACGTCAGCGGACTGGACGAGATTCCGTGGGACGGGGTCTTCAGCCGTGTTGGCCTGCGCGTGATGTCGGTTGATGTTGTGTTTACCGATCCCGGTTTTGATGCCGAAAGGAATTTTGATCAGCCGCCAACGGTCGTGCAAGTGGAAGGTGGATCGGGTGCGGATGAATCCGGGCTGACAGCAGGAGACGTCATCATTCAGATCAACGGAAAAAGCGCCGGGAGCGATTATGAAAAAGTAATCAACGATCTTGGTCCGGGAGCATTGTTGCGATTGCGAATTCTCCGCAATGGAAGTCAGCATGATCTCGAATGGAAGCTCGCCAGCCGCAAGCAGCGAGTGTTTCAGCTGGAAGACGTGCCGGGTATCACTGCGCAGCAAAGGTCGCGGCGGGCAGCGTGGCTCTTCGGCGAGACCGCCGGATTTTCCGCGTCGAAACAATGATCCGCACCATTCTCATGCTTGGCTTTTGGGCAATCACGGCCCCAGTTGCTGCGCTGATCTTTTTCCCCTGGACATTCATCACCCGAGATGTGCTGCCGCTTTATCGCGTGGGAACCTGGATTGGGCGAACCGGAGCACGCATAGCGGGAGTGCGCGTGCAGATGGTCGGGCTGGAACGGCTGGATCCCGCGCGAACGTACATCTTTATGTCAAACCACGTCTCAAACATCGACCCGCCGCTGCTCATTCCGCGCATTCCTGGCCGCACATCGGTGTTGGTGAAGCAGGAGCTGTTCAAGGTGCCGATCCTGGGCAAAGCCATGCGCATGGCCTCGCTAGTACCGGTTGATCGAGGCAATCG
>Ga0335079_10001975_pt1 | contig 23584 bp, 22 predicted proteins | sample Lox_Sample_33_FD_206719 | JGI IMG/M metagenome (GOLD analysis project Ga0335079, IMG submission 206719) | Soil microbial communities from Loxahatchee National Wildlife Refuge, Florida, United States - Lox_Sample_3.3 | ecosystem: Environmental > Terrestrial > Soil > Wetlands | place: USA... | reverse complement strand
AAAACTCGCCGAGGGAGACGCCGATGCGCGCTGGCTGAACCACTTGGCCTCGTGTGTCGTAGCGCGCGGGGCGCCCCGGCTCGAGGGAGCGCGTTAGGATGAGGAGCTCACCGAGCTTGAGGCGAACGGTCTGCTCGCGCGGAGGAAAGGCCGCGACAATGGCGCGCTGCGTGCCTGCGCCTTTCGTTTTGCCCTCGGGCTCCGCCTCCAGCAGTAGCCCGGGCACGATGTATGCAGTGCGCACGGCCTCCGCCCAGAGGCTCTCGCCGCATACTCGGGAAATTCGGATGGAGCGCGAAGCGCCGCGCGCATCGGTGAAACGCACACGGTCGCTCGGGCGCAAGCGCGCCAACCATCTCTTCGGCACGGGAATTACAGCATCGGCTTTTTCGGGCGGGGCCTCCGGGCAACTGCTGGGCGTCAGCCAGACGCGCGCCGGGGCGGTCACGCGTCCCAGCACGTTGCGCTGCGGGCGATATTTGACGACCGCCGGACCCGGCTCGATGGGGCCGGTGCGCAGCTTCGGACCGGCCAAATCCATGGCGACTTTGCAGCTCTTGTTGCATTCCTTTTCGGCGCGGCGGAGATGGTCAATCATGGCAGCCCAGGCTTCCGGGCCATCGTGCGCGCAATTAATGCGCATGCAATCCATGCCATGCGCCAACAGATCGCGGACCAGGGCGTAGTCTGTGGCTGCTTCCGAAGGCATGGTGACCATGATGCGCACACCGCGCGTGGTGGGCGCCGCACCAAGCAAGGCTATGGTGTTCCTCTCCAGGAGCGTCGCGCCTTCGCCAATCTGCGCGGCTTGTTGAAGAAAGAAGTCCGAGGACTCTTCGCTGCCGGCCAGATACTTCAGGATGGCAAGCACGGCATCCAGCGTTCGCAAAACGTGAGGTTCCGTGCGGCCCAACGAAGAAAGGCCCAGGGAAGAGAGTGTGGATTGCAAATGCCGGATGTCGTGGCGGCGGAGCGCTAGGTAGTGAAGGAGGTTGCTCGCGCTGGAGAGATGCTGCTGATCTACGCGTTCGGGGTGACTTAGGCCGGACGCTTCCAGAGCGACCATTTCGGAACGGAGCAGCCCGAGCTCATGGATGAGGCGAGGGAGGTCGGAGCGAGTTGTATCCTGCGTGGTGGCCGTTGCTGGGGAAAATCCGTCCGGGACAGCGGCGGTTTCGCATGCGCGAGCCTCGGCTCTTGATGCGGCTTGTTTCGCAGCCTGTTCCATGTTTCGATACACGCGTGCAAATTTGGCTGAAAGCCAAAACCACCTCACGACAGCGTGTGCGATCAGCCAAACAAGCACACGCCAGCGACAAGAAGCCCGCTCCTTACCGGCCCACCCCGGAGGTTAAGCGCCAGCCTTCACGAAGTGGCCGTGCACATGAACCTCAGGCACGCTTTGCAGGCTCAGTGCTTCCGTCTTCTCTTGTTGGAGGCCGGCCATGGTCTTCTTTAACCACGCAGCAAGAGCCGCTTCCAATTCTCCTGCCGTACCGTTGCAGTAATACCAATCAATGGTCCGCCCTTGAGCATCGATCGGAATATAGCGGCAGGGTACTCTCCGCGTTCTGAGTGCCTCCGGCACAAGCTGGATGATGGCGCACGCACTGCAAGGCCGCGGCGGGTTTTGTGGGTCGAAGTTCAGGCACGTAGGCGAATCCTGAAAGACGAATTGCGGGCGCCAAGCAGCTCGCGCGGTTTCCCGGTAGCCGCCCTTCACCAGGAACGCCAACTCGTTCTTCAAGACCGTCAGCAAGTCCCTTTTGTCGGCAGCCATAAGATGCCCCCCTTTGCCTAGACCATGTTTTGCCCGCGCGCAGGCCCGGCGCAGTGACTCGAATCACAGCGCGAGGTAAGGCGCATCACTACCAGCTTACTCGTGTGCTTCTAGCGTCTTGTGGTTCCATCATTGCGTTGGGAAGTCATCTCGTGGCCTGTGATGTCGTAATATGCGGAGAGTACGCGCCCCAGTCGTGCAGGCTAGTCCTCTTGCGAGCTACCTGCTGGGCCGCTATCATCATCGCTATAAGGGAAGGATGTATGTCCCTTGCGCCGCCGCTCCCGGAACTATGTCTAAAGCCTCTCATTCCCTTGATTTCCGTGCGCTGTTCGAATGCCTACCCGGCCTCTACCTTGTTCTGGACCGTGATCTGACAATTGTGGCGGTCAGCGACGCCTATCTTCGCGCCACCATGACAAAACGCGAAGAAATTCTGGGGCGCGGGGTCTTCGACGTGTTTCCGGACAACCCGAACGAGTCGGCGCCCTCGGGTGTGCGCAACCTTCGCGCGTCTTTGGAGCGCGTGTTGCGAGAGAAGGTCTCGGACACCATGGCGGTGCAGAAATATGACATTCGTAAACCGGCTGGGGAGGGCGGCGCATTTGAGGAAAGGTTCTGGAGCCCAATAAACTCCCCCGTTCTGGGGCCGGACAACAGCGTCGCCTACATCGTGCACCGCGTCGAAGACGTGACCGATTTCGTGCGGATCAAGCAACAAGAATCCAGGCGCGAGGCCGTGCAAGACCCGCACGGAAAAACCAGCCCAATGGAACCGGAAGTTTTCCTGCGAGCCCGCGAAGTACTGGAGGCCAATCGTCTGCTGGAATCGGCAAATCAGGCGCTGGCGCGCAGCGAAGAGCATTCGCGCATGCTCTTCGAGTTCTCCCCGGACGCCGTCATCGTCACCGACGGCCAGGGGAAAATCGCCGAAGTGAACGGGCAAGCCGAAAGAGTCTTCGGGTATCCACGAACGGAACTGCTGGGCCAGAACGTCGAAATGCTGGTTCCGGAACGCTTTCGCAACGCGCATCCGCAGTACCGTAAGGACTACGTCGAGCAGGCCAGGATCCGGCCGATGGGCGTGGGTTTGCAATTGTCGGCGCGGCGCAAAGACGGCACCGAATTTCCCGTAGATATCATGCTCGGGCCCATTGATACACCTAGGGGACGCATCGTTCTGACGGTCATTCGCGATCTCACCGAGAAAAGACAAGCCGAGGAGGCTCTGCGGCGAAGCCAAGAAGAGAAGCGCTACCTTGAAGAAGAATTGACGCTCACACACGGCTTCGACGAAATTATCGGTGAGAGCGCGGGATTGAAGCGCGTTCTGAAGCAAGTCGAGCAAGTGGCGCCCACGCATGCGACGGTGTTGATCCTTGGCGAAACGGGCACCGGCAAGGAACTCATCGCCCGCGCCATCCACAACTTGAGTCCGCGCCGCGAACATGCCTTCGTGCGGCTCAATTGCTCCGCCATCCCAACGGGCCTGCTCGAGAGCGAACTCTTCGGCCACGAGAAGGGCGCTTTCACGGGAGCCATCGCGCAGAAAATCGGCCGGCTGGAACTGGCCCACGAAGGAACGCTGTTTCTCGACGAAATCGGCGATCTTCCGCTCGAACTGCAGCCAAAGATTCTGCGTGCCCTTCAGGAAAAAGAGTTCGAACGCCTGGGCAGCGCGCGCACCATCCCGGTTAATCTGCGGCTCATCGCCGCCACCAACCGCAATCTCGCCAAAATGGTCGAGGAGGGCCAGTTTCGCTCTGATCTCTACTACCGCCTCAAGGTGTTTCCCGTGCAAATCCCGCCCTTGCGCGAGCGCCAAGACGACATCCCCGTGCTTATCCGCTACTTCGCCAACCTGCACGCGCGCCGCATGAACCGCCGCATCGAGACCATACCGCCGGACGTCATGCAGGCGCTGGTGCGCTGGCACTGGCCCGGAAATATCCGCGAACTCGAAAACTTTATTGAACGCGCCGTCATCCTCACCACCGGCACGACGCTGCGTGCTCCACTTTCCGAACTGCACCTCAGCGCGGAGCCTCCGCCAAGCTCGAGCACAAATCTCGAGGATGCCGAACGGGAGCACATCCTCCGAGTGCTGAAGGAGACCAAGGGCATGTTGAGCGGCCCGCAAGGCGCGGCCGCCCGCTTGGGTCTGAAGCGGACTACACTGAATTCCAGGCTGAAAAAGCTGGGCATCAAGCGTTCGGACTATATTTAGTCTGGCAGACGAAATATCGTCTCGTCAGGGCCTGTGACGCAGTACACAAAACCTCTCCTTTGCGGTCACCGATCACTCCGAAGCCTCGTTGAATCAGCGCCTTGCCGAAACCTCTGGTGAGGTGCGTCACTTTGGCATGTGATGTGCGCTACAAGAGTTCATCAATTTGAAAGAGCCTGACGACAATGCTGAGGATTACCATTCAAGACGAAGCTCAAAATCCAACGATCAAGCTGGAAGGAAAGGTCGTCGGTCCTTGGGTGGAAGAGCTGCGGCGCAGTTGGCAATCCTTCGCTCCTGCGTTGGGAGCAAGAGAATTACTTCTCGATTTGCGGGGCGTAAGTTTTGTTGATGCAAAAGGGCGGCAGCTCTTGCGTGACATCTACCAGAAAACCAGCGCGCACTTTCTGGCGGACTCGCCCCTCACGAATTATTTCGTAGATCTGGCTATGCAGCGCTCTTCCACATCCGAAAAAGAAGGAGCTTAGCATGCTTAATGCCCACGGGCCTTACGGTTTCGAACCCAGCGAAAGCTGTCAGACTTGCAAACTCCGCGCCAACGGCTTCTTTTGCCAGCTTCCGCCGATTGCGCTGAAGGATTTCAACGCGGTCCGCTCCACGGCAACCTATCCGCACGGGGCGGTGCTGTTCCTCGAGAAGCAAGACCCGCGCGGCGTCTTCGTGCTATGCGCCGGACAAGTGAAGCTGTCCATCAGCTCCAGCGCCGGCAAGACGCTCATCCTGCGCATCGCCAAGCCGGGTGAAATTCTGGGCTTGACGGCGGTGATGTCGAACAGTCCTTACGAGGTGACGGCCGAAACGCTGCATCCTTGCCAGGTGGCGTTCATTCGCCGCGAAGAATTCCTGCGCCTGCTGGCCAAACATCCCGAGATGCACGAAGGGGTGGTGAAGCAACTGACGTCGCTCTACAGCGGCGCGTGCGAGCAATTGCGCACGGTTGGCCTGTGCAGCTCGGCGCCCGAAAAGCTGGCGCGCCTGCTCCTCGATTGGTCCGCGCAGGGGAAGCAGGTCAAGGTGCCGCTGACGCACGAAGAGATCGCCGAATTTGTCGGCACCACGCGCGAGACGGTCACAAGGACGCTCAGTGACTTCAAAACGAAGAACCTCGTCACCCTGCAAGGTTCGACGCTGACCATCGAGAACCGCCCAGCCCTCGAGGCGGTTGGCGGCTCCTAAACGACTTCCCTTCGACTGCCCTTACACAAGAGCCTTGCGTCCAAGACGAGCGCAAGGCTCTTGCTGTTGCTGCTCGCTTTGCGGCCAGAGCGGGAGCGTGGCTCGCGTCAGGCGTACCGTTGGCATTCGTTACTCCCGAGTAGACGGCCGCACACGCGCACTTGCGCGAAGCGTTTCAGCCGTTCAACATAGAGAGGCAATTCGAGCGTGACTTTATACCCACCCCTTTAAGCCGCCGCTTGCGGAACCCATGATCCTTCGCACTGTTGAACAAGTTCGCCGCCTCTCCCGCATCGCCGGCGGCTTCACGCTGCTACTCATCGGCATCGTGATGATTGTTACGCCCGGCCCCGGCTGGCTGGTCATTCTTCTCGGCTTAGGCTTGCTAGCCGCGGAATTCGTCTGGGCGCGCCGGCTGATGGACCGCATTAAGCGGGAAAGTGACCGCGTGCGGAGCGTGGTCTGGCGCGTCACGGGCAATGCACCGTCCAAAGACTCCGCCGAATCCAACGAAACGACCGAGCTTTCCAACTAAAAGAAAAACGAACTGGAGGCATACCTGATGGACGTTTCTTTGCTGGGCCTTGGGAGAATGGGCGCTGGCATCGCCCGAAGCCTGCTGCGCGCCGGGCACCGCGTTGCCGTCTACAACCGCACCCACGAACGAGCCGAAGCGTTACGCCCGGATGGCGCGATTGTCGCCGCGTCCCTCGCGGACGCCTGCCGCCGCGAAATTGTCTTTACGATGGTGGCCGATGACGCCGCACTCGAAAACTTCGCTTTCGCCAACGGCGGAATTCTTGCGTCGCTTCCACGTGGCGGGGTGCACGTCTCGCTGAGCACCATCAGTGTCGCGCTCAGCGACAAGCTGACTGCCGAACACGCCCAAGGCGGGCAAGGCTATCTCGCTGCTCCCGTCTTCGGGCGTCCAGAAGCCGCCGAGGCAGGCCGCCTCGCCGTGGTCGCCGCTGGTCCGGACTATCTCATTCAGAAGTGCAAGCCACTCTTCGAGGCTCTGGGCCCGCAACTCTTCATCGCCGGCGAGCGTCCTTCAATGGCCAACGTCGTAAAACTCTCGGGAAATTTTCTGATTGCCACGGTCCTCGAGTCGCTCTCCGAAGCCCTGGCTTTCGCGCGGAAATCGGGAATCGATGCCGGCGCTCTGCTGGATTTTCTGACCGGAGGGCTCTTCAACGCGCCCGTCTACAAAAATTACGGCAGCCTGATCGTGCAAGGAAAGCATGAGCCGGCCGGATTCCTGTTGCCTCTTGGACTGAAGGACGTGCGCCTCGTGCTGCAGGCCGCGGAAGCTGCCAGCGTTCCAATGCCCATCGCCAGCGTGTTGCGCGACCGCTTCGTCACCGCGATGGCGCGCGGCCATCAAGACAAGGACTGGTCAGTCATCGCGCGTATCGCCGCTGAAGACGCGGGCCTCACGCAATCGGCGCGGGCGGCAGGCTAAGAGAAAATCTGCCGCTGCACTGAGCCGACTCTGACGAATTGCCAACATCTTCCTGCGCGGAAGTTGTGCCGCAACTCCGTGATAGGCTGAGTGTCTCTTTTGGGAGATCCCTGCAAATGACACCCTGGTCTGGAAAATGGGCGCTCGTGACCGGCGCGAGTGCCGGCATCGGCAAAGCACTGGCCGAAGAATTGGCGCGCGGCGGCACAAATTTAATGTTGACGGCGCGTCGCCGCGAGCGCCTCGAAGAGTTGACGCAACAGCTTTCGCGCGACCACAAAATCCAAACGAAAACACTCGTTGCGGATTTGGCGCAGCCGGACGCGCCGGAAAAAATCTTTCAATTCACAAGAGAACACGGCCTGCAAATCGACCTGCTCATCAACAATGCCGGGTTCGGCGCCTACGGCGAATTCCAAAGGATCGAACTACAGAAATTCCTCGACATGGTGCAGGTGAACTGCTCCGCGGTCGTGCACCTCACCCGCCTTTACCTGCCGGAAATGACCGCGCGCCGCCGCGGGGACGTTCTCATTGTCGCCTCCACCGCTGCTTTTCAAAGCGTGCCCTACATTTCCACCTACGCCGCCACGAAAGGGTTCGATCTCCTGTTCGCCGAAGGCCTCGCCGAGGAGGCCAAGCCGTATGGGGTCCGCGTTTGCGCTCTGTGTCCCGGCTCGACGGAATCGGAGTTTGTGGAAGTCGCGGGACAAACGGAAGTGGCGGCTTCCAGGCGCCATCGCGAAACCGCGGAGAAAGTGGCGCGAACCGGCTTGCAGGCTCTGGCCGCCGGCAGGAGCTGTGTTATTTCCGGCTTGCCCAATTATCTCGGCGTTCTGAGCCAACGCCTGGTCTCCCGCCGCCTAGTTTCCCGCGTTGCCGCACGCATGTTCCGGCCGCGGGCGAAGGCCTAAGTACGCAAGACACGCCCGGCGCGCCCCGGACGTCTAACTTTTTAGGCCGAATCCAATAACGGCCGGTCCATGACAAACTCCGTCACAGGGAACTTTTTTCCCGTCTCCGGGGAAGGAAGGAAGAAGGCAGACGCGCCTCGCGCAGGCCGGAAAGCCGCAGCAGGGGAGACAAGGATCGCAGCCCACGATAGAGATGACCTTCTGTTGCGGCGTGCCGCCAGGGGTGATGAGGAGGCCTTTGCCCTCATCTACCAGCGGCACCAGGGCGCCTTGTATCGGTTTGCGCTGCGCATGACCGGGAACCCGTGGGCCGCGGAAGAGATTGTGCAGGACGTCTTTATGACGGTGATCCGCGAGCCCAAAAAGTATGACCCGGAGCGCGGCTCGCTCGGCGGCTTGCTCTTCGGCATCGCGCGCAACCGCGTGCTGAAGCATCTTGAGCGGGCGCCGCGGGAAGTTCCGCTCGAGGAACGGAACGAAGACGGCACGGGATTCGGAATTGTTTTGCAGGACACCTTCACACCAGCCATGTGGGCGGAAAAGCGCGAACGCCGGGAGCAGGTGAGAGCGGCGGTGCTCGAATTGCCCGCCGAATTTCGCGAAGCCGTGGTGCTCTGCGAGCTGGAAGAGATGAGTTATGAGGAGGCCGCGCAGATGTCGGGCTGCCCCATCGGGACCATTCGCTCGCGGCTGCATCGCGGGCGGGCGCTCCTGCTGGCCAAGCTCGAGATGTTGCGGAGCGTGCCCCGCCGATTGAAAGCGGCAAGGTAGAAGAATTATGGAAGCATCAGGAAAATTCGCGGTGAATTGCGAGCAAGCAGAAGCCATCGTTCTGGATTTGAACCGCCGGGATGGCGGCAACACCGCGGAACGCGCCGCGGCCCTCGCCCATGTAAGCCACTGCTCGCGTTGCGCGGCGCTTCAGGAATCCTGGGATGCCGCTAAGGAAGAGTTGCGGGCGCTGGCCGAAGAAACTCTCGATGCGCGGGCGCCGGCGCGGGTCGAAATGCGGCTGCTGCAGGAATTCCGCTTGCGCCATCGCCAAGCGGCGGCGCGGCGCGCGGGATTTGTCGCGGCGTGGGCCCTCGCCGGAGCTGCGGTTTTGCTGGCCGGCGTGAGTTGGTGGAATAAGCAGCACACCAAGCAAGACGCGAGGCAGGACTTCTCCGCGGCGAAAGCTCCGGCAGCGGGAACGCCGGACTCGCAAGATGCAGCGGCCAAACTTCCTGCTGCGGTGTCGGGGGGCGACGATAATTCCTCCGACTTTACGCCTTTGCCGGGCGTCGTGTCCGGCGACGTCGAGGAAGCCGCCATACTCCGTGTGCGCATGCAGCGCGGTTCTCTGGGAGCGCTGGGTTTGCCGGTCAATGAGCAACGCGCTGGCGATTGGATCCAAGTGGATCTGCTGGTAGGTGCGGACGGCTCGCCGCAAGCGGTGCGTCTAGCCGAGGAAGAGAACTGAACGAGTTTGCCGCGGCGCGCCACGCGTTGCGGTCTAGGAGAGAAGAGGAGAAGCGATAATGAATTTGAAAATAAAAATGTGTCTGGCTGTCGGCGGGACGCTCCTGCTGAGCACCGGCGCTCTGCAGGCGCAAAGGCATGGTCCCGGTGGTCCTGCGCCTTTCGGAGCCCCCATGGAGCTGATGGGCTTCGAAGGCATGCACGGCGGGAAAGTGGTGAAAGGCGCGCCGTTCTCCGCAACGGCCACTTCGGAAACCACGCAGACGCTACAGGATGGCTCGGTGATTCATCGGACGTCGCAAATCTCGATGTACCGCGATAGCCAGGGCCGTTCGCGCCACGAAGCCACGTTCTCCGGTTTCGGCCCGCTGACTCCGGGCGGTACTCCGAAGACGATGGTCATGATTTCCGACCCCATCGCCGGCGTGCACATCATGCTCGACAACGACAACAAGGTCGCCCATAAGTCGGCGTTCCACCAACACAACGCAGGCACCAGCGATGCGACTTCTTCTTTCGAGGCAAAGATGCAGCAGCGCGAACAGCAAGACATTGCTGCAGGCTTGTTAAAGAAGGAATCGCTGGGCACGCAGACCATCAATGGCGTGCTGGCGGAAGGAACGCGCACGACACGCACGATTCCCGCAGGGCAAATTGGAAACGAGAAGCCGCTCCAGGTTGTTTCGGAGCGCTGGTATTCACCCGACCTGCAAATCGTGGTGAAGAGCACGCGCACGGACCCGCGATTCGGCACCACGACCTACACCGTGACCAATATTCAGAGAACCGAACCGGTCTCCACGCTGTTTGCCGTGCCGTCGGACTTCACCGTGCAAACCGGCAGAGCACGTCGGGGCGGCCCCGGAGCCGGCGGCCCTCCGGCGGAATTGCCGCCACCGGACATGGACTGACAAAACGTTCTGCAAGCAGCCCGATTCGCTCTTAGCAGAACACAGCGAGCTTCTCTCCTGAAGACGGCGCGCCCTTTCCGTACCTGCCCCCATCAGTGCGGAAGGGGCGTGGTCGTCTTTGGACAGTTCACGCTGGAGCCTTCCGGCCTCGCCAAGATAAAATTCCCCGAGACGCGGAGGGCTTCCATGGACGAACGGGAACTGATCCGCCAGCTACAACGAGAGGGATTTGGTCACACCTTCATCTGGCAAGATGGCCCCGACGCGTGCTATGCCGAACACACGCACGAAACAGAAACGGTGCACATCATTCTGAGCGGCGAAATGACGCTGACCATGGCGGGCTCCTCCGCAACCTATCGGGGAGGAGACCGCTGCGACGTTCCCGCCGGCGCCGTGCATTCCGCGAAAATGGGCCCAGCCGGTTGCCGTTATTTGGTCGGCGAACACTGACGCTCATCGTCCTCGCTCGCAGCATCGCGCGAGCCACGCATCCGCGGCGTGATAGCATGCTCGCCGCCATGAACAAACAACATTTCTTCATGAAGCTGATTCCGCCGCGCCCCACCTTTCCGATGGATATGACCGAACCGGAACGCGCCCTGATGATGGAGCACGTCAAATACACGCACGAACAGTTTTCCGCTGGGAAAGTGCTGATCTTCGGCCCCGTGATGGCGCCCGCTGGCGCTTTTGGAATGGCGGTGTTCGAAGTCGCCGACGAAGCGGAGCTGCGCGCCATCATGGAGCAGGACCCCACCGTCAAGGCTGGCCTGAACACCTTCGAGATGCATCCCATGAGAATAGGAGCGGCGCAAGCTTCGCGGTCCTGAAAACTTGGTTTCTGGGCCTCCTGGCGCCTCGCGGGGCGTTTCGCATCGCCCTTCGCTTGTCAATGCAAGGCGTACACGTTGCCGTCCGTGCTGCCGAAGAAAATCGTCCCGTCCGCGATAGTTGGCGACGAAAGCACCGCCCCGACGGACATCATTTTCTGCACGCCGCTGACCATGTCGTCGTAGAAGAAGTCGAAGAACGCAGCCTCGTAGTGGGGCGTGCCGTCCGGCTTGGTATAGGTTGTGCCGTTTTCCTTGTGTCCTTCCGTTTCAAACGCCCACGCAAATCTCTGTGCTTGGAGATCCACGGCAAGCAACTTGCCTTCGTGCGAGCCGATGTAGAGGTAGCCGCCGGCAAGCGCCGGAGAGGAAAACATCGGCCATTGTTTGTTGTCGAGCGAAAAGATGGCTGCGCCGGACTTGGCGTCGAGGGCATGAAGGAGCGCAGAGTCGGATGTAGCGAAATACACCTTGCCGTCCAGCACGGCGGGCGAGGCGATCACCCAGGAGCCTTTGTTCGGGAAACTCCAGGCCAGCTTTCCGCTGGCCGCGTCCAGCGCATAGAACTTGGAATCGCGGCACCCGAAATAGATCATGCCGCCCGAGACAGCCGCCGAAGACTGAATGCCCACTTGATTGTGAATCTCCGGATCTTCACCGGTCTTGAAACGCCACTTTACGTTTCCCGTGGATGCGTCGAGCGCGTAGAAATAGCTGTCCCAACTGCCCACGTACAGCACGCCGTCGGAAATAGCCGGTGAAGCGTGCACCACGTCGCCGGTCTTGAATTTCCATTTGAGCGTGCCGCTGGCAGCGTCAAGCGCGTAGATGTTGGTATCGCCACTGCCGAAATAAACCGCGCCCTGGGAAAACACCGGCGACGATAGAAAGAAATCAAAGGGATCGGGCATGGTTTCCGCCGCAGGTTCGCCGCCATGAAGGTGCGTAGCGGCGAAGCGGCGCTCGCCGCCGGTCTTGAATTTCCACTTCAACTGGCCGGTGGCGGCATCCACGGCGTAGAAATTGCTGTCGTAGCTACCAAAAAAGACAACGCCGCCGGAAACCGCGGGCGAGGAAGTGAGGCGCCCAGCGGTCTTGAATTTCCATTTAAGCGTGCCGGTGGCAGCGTCCAGAGCATAGAAATAGTGATCACTGCTGCCGACATAGAGCGCGCCGCCGGCAACTACCGGCGACGACAAAACTTGAGCGCCGGTGTGGAATTGCCACTTGATTTTCGGAGTTTGCGACACGGCTAGGCCGGCATAGACGCCAGTGTGCTCCGGATTGCCGCGAAACATCGCCTCTTGTGCCAACACCGGTGAGCAGACGACCAGCGCCGCAAGCAGCAGAAACCGCTTCATGGATGTATCCCCCGTTTCCTTCATAGACGGGCCAAGCGCAAAAATGTTTTTAGGAGAAACTGAAACGATGAAAGTGCAGGATATTTCGCGAAGCCGCAAGGCCTCCGCGTCGCGCCTGCTCTGCGCCTCTGACGTTGACAATTTATTTCTCTTTCCTTCAGGCCAGCGTTTCCGCTCGTGCTCACTCCGCCAGCAGAATGCGCAAGTCCCGCAGATTGTTCCCCGTAGGGCCGGTGATGATGGTGTCGCCGAGCCTGGCGAAGTAGGTGTAGGAGTCACTCTCGCGAAACATGAATCGCGCGTTCAAGCCAATCGCTTTGCCCCGTTCCAGCGTCTCGCCGTCCGCCACGGCTCCCGCTGCTGGGCTGTTTCCGTCCACGCCATCAGTTCCCGCGCTCAGCACCGCGATTTTTTTATCGGCGATTTTCTTTACGCACGCTAGTACGAACGCCGCATTGCGTCCGCCGATGCCCTTCCCGGTCACTGGCGAGCTCACCTCGCCATCGGCAATCACCGCCACGCGCTGGCCGGGATTGGACCTGCGTAAGGCGTCGAGCTGCTCCAGCAAATAGTCTGCGGCCTTCTGGACCGGCCAGTCGTCCGTCGTGTTGTCGCAGCACACGACGAATGCCTTTGCCTCCGCCGCGTGATGCGCCGGATGAAACAAATCGTCCAATCCCAGCAACAGCGCAAAGTGCGCATTCGCAAACGCGGCATCGCGCTCTTTCGGCGTTTCCGGCATACTACCTTCGTCCATCCATCGCAGGAGCGAGGCCGGCATCTTCTCGCGCAATCCGAATTCTCCAATCACCTGCAACACATCACCGATGGTGGTGGGATCCGGCAGCGTTGGTCCCGAGGCGAGCGCGGTTTCCTTCCCCGCCGGAACGTCACTCACCGCCAGAGTAACCTTCGTGGCGTTCCCTGCCGCAACCGCAAGCCGCCCGCCTTTTACGGCCGACACATGCTTTCTGACCGTGTTCATGGCCTCGATCGGCGCGCCACATGTCACGAGCGCCTTATTCAACTGCTGCACATCTTGCAGCGTCTGCTGCGGATGAAGCGGCAACTCCACCAGAGCCGACCCGCCGCCCGACAACAGAAAAAACACGATCGTTCTTTCATCGCACGTCTTCAGCAGTTCCAGAATCGCCTTCGCCGCCGCGAGGCTCTCTTCGTTCGGTGTCGGATGCCCTCCGACAAAATACGCAACACCTTCCATCTTCGCGATGGGCGGAACGGGTGCGGAGACAACTCCCTCAAGACGAATCTCCCGCGGCAGCAGCGTTCGCAAACCATCCAGCATGGCGTGCGCCCCTTTGCCCATGGCGACCACACGCACGCTATGGAACGGCTGCAGATCAATTACGACATCGTGGCAATGCAGCAGCATTCCTTCGCGGCGCAGCTTGCGCTGCATCGCCGCAGGAATGTCTATCGCGGCGAGGGTCTGGTGAAAAATCTGGCGGGCGAGTTGCTTCAGATCCGCCATGGAAGGATTCTTCGCTCCGTCTTCAACTGGGCTTCAACACTTCGGGGTTGAGCGTGTTCGGCGGGCGCTGGCCCTTAAAGAGCGCCACCACATTTTCCGCTGCCATACAGGCCATCTTTGTGCGCGTTTCGATGGACGCCGAGGCAATGTGCGGCGCCAGCACTACATTCGGCCGTTTCAGTCCCGGATGGATGAACGGCTCATTTTCGAAAACGTCCAGCGCGGCGCCGGCAATTTTGCCGGCTTCGAGCGCGTGCACCAAGGCGGCCTCATCCACCACCGGCCCACGCGAAGTATTGATGAGGAATGCCGTCGGTTTCATCTTGAAGAACCGCGGGGCATCAAACAGCCCGCGCGTTTCCGGCAGCAGCGGCACATGCACGCTGATGAAATCGGATTGCGCAAGCAAGTCGCTCATGCCCTTGTATTCCGCGCGCAACTCTTTCTCCACGGCTTCCGGCGCACGCACCGCGTCGGCATACAGCACCTTCATCTGAAAACCGAGCGCCCGCCGCGCCATGGCGCGCCCGATGCGTCCAAATCCGACGATGCCGAGCGTTTTGCCCCAGATGTCCGTGCCCACCAGCTGATCCAGATCCCAGCCTTTCCAGGTTCCCGAGCGCGCCAGAGCTTCGCCCTCAATCACGCGCCGCGCCACGGCCATCATCAGGGCCCAGGCAAAATCCGCGGTGGTTTCGTCCAGCACGCCCGGCGTATTGGTGGCCACCACGCCGCGCTTGGTGCAGGCCGGCACGTCCATGTTGTCGAAGCCCACGGCGACATTGGCGGCGATGCGCAGCTTCGGCGCCGCAGCGAGAAGATGCACATCCACTTTTTCTGTGAGCAGGCAGACCAACCCTTCTTTGTCTTTCACCTTGCGCAGCAGCTCGTCTCGGGAAATCCGTTCGGAAGAGGTCCAATACTCGACATCGCAGTCGGCGTTCAAAATCTCCTGTGCCGCGGGAAATAGCGGGCGCGTGGCCAGCACTTTCGGTTTCGCCATCTTCTCCTCGATGCAGCTTTTTATAACTCGCCAGCTACACTAACACACTCGCTTTGTGGCTTCCCACTTGGCAGAGAGGAGAAGGAAAAGAAGAAAGGAAGAAAAAGATTAACGCAGAGGGTACAAAGGAGGTGCAGAGAACACGCACATATCGAGGCAGCGGCAAAGCTCGGCGTCTCAACATTCTCTTGCCAAGCGTCATGGTTGCTTGGGTGGAGGAAGACGGGATTCGATGGCTTTGAGGCGGTCGTTCATTTCCTGCATAAGATGCTCGACGCGGTCGAGGCGCTTGGCCACCGCAGCTTGATCTCCCGCAGCCGAGGAGTTTTCGCCGCCTTCTTCTGCGCTGGAAGACTCCTCTCCTCCGCGGCGATTGCCGCCGGAGCTTTGGATGCGGGCGATCTGGCTCTTGATGAGCGGAGCCATTTCAATGTTCAGATCGCTGCTTTTCAACAAAGCCTCGAGAGCCGGGATCGCGGAAGCATCGCCGCGGGCGCCGAGAGCAAAGATGCTGGCCATGCGAACGGGAAGATGTGGCTCGTTGAGATAGGAAGCAATTTCCCGCGTGATATCCTTGTTGTCTTTTTGCAGGCGAGCCAGGCTGGCGATAGCGGCGTTACGCGATTCGATGCGCTTGCCGGGGGCGGACCACTGCAGAAGCAAAGGGACGGCCTTGTCGTCGCCGAGAGAGCCGAAGGAGCGCAACGCGGCGTCGCGCAGAATTTTATCGGGCGAGTCTGCAGCAACGGCAGCTTCAAGAGTCGCGAGGGCCGAGGCGGACTTCAGCCGGCCCAGCGCCTGGAGCGCGGAAGCACGCGCCCGATAGGAACTGTCCTCGTGCGCAATGGAATCGAGCCTGGCAGCGATCGCGGAATCGTCTTTGAAATTGCCGAGCGCGGCAACGACATGGGTGCGCACCCAGGGTTCTTTTGCGGAGTCGAGAGCATCGAGCAGCTGTTTGGAGGCCGCGCCCCCACCGAGCTGACCTAGAGCATCAGCGGCGTTGGCGCGAATGCCCCAAGCTCTGTCGTTGCGAAGCGCCTCGCCGAGAGCGGTAACGACCTCATCATCAGCTTTTAGTTTCGCAAGGACCTGGACGGCGTCGGCACGGTCGGCGAGTTCCAAAGCGTTCTTCAGCTGGTAGAGCCATTCCTTCGTCTCTTTGTGAAAGTCGGCCGACTTCAGGATCTGACCGCCTTTGTCAAAGAGAACCATGAGAGGAGCGGAGTTGGAAGGAAACGTGAAAATTTCAGAGTCTTTGGAGACGGTAATGGGATAGAGCTTGGGGCCGGAGGCGGTGGTGATCTCGACTTCGGTGGGGATGGTGAAAAGACCGACATGGCCTTCGACTCTCTGGGTCTGCTTCACGGTGAGCGCGACTTCGTGCTTGGCGTCGTCGTATTTGTAGCTGAGATCGAATTTGGGAGCGCCCGCGCCGTAGATCCATTGATTGAAGAACTGGTCGACGTCCGTGTGGGTAGCCTCTTCGATGGCTTTGATAAGGTCGGCGGTGACAACGTTCTTGCCGCGGTTGACTTCGAGGTAGTGCTTCAGCCCGCGATAGAAGGCGTCTTCGCCGAGCTGGTGACGGAGCATGTAAAGGACCCAGCCGCCTTTGGTGTAGGCGTTGCCGTCGAATTCGCTGGAATCGCTGAAGTCGTGGCGAACGATGGGCTTATCGTAAAGATTCGTTTCGGCAAACCAGCCGCGCGCGGCCTGCCAGCGCTCGTAATCGCCCTCATCCTTGCCGAAATGAGACTCGCTCCAAAGGGAGGCCATGAACGTCGCAAAGCCTTCGTTCAGCCAGATATCGCCCCAGTCTTTGCAGGTAACGAGATCGCCGAACCACTGATGGCCGAGTTCGTGGGCGATGAGGTCGTCTTCGTCGGTGGGATATTCGGGAACGAGCTTGGGGCTGCGCAGGGAAGAGCTGGTGTTGGTGGTGGCGCTGGAATTTTCCATCCCGCCAGCGACGAAGTCGTCCACCATGGACTGGTCGTACTTTTCCCAGGCGAAGGGCACGCCGAGTTTGTTGCTGAAGAGCTCAAGCATTTGGGGCGTGCGGCTGTAATTCGCGGAAAGGCGATCGCCGCGGCCCTTGGGCGCGTAGTAGTTGACGGGAATGCCGCGCCAGGAGTCTTTGACCTCGTCGAATTCGCCGGCAACCACGGTAATGAGATAGGTGGAGCTGGGAAGAGATTCGCGCCAGGTCCAGGTCTTCATGCCACCCGAGGCGCCGGTGACGCTGATGAGCTTGCCGTTGGCGACGGTAATCCAGGAAGCGGGAACGGTGAGAATGGTTTCGGTGGTGAGGCGGTCGTTGGGATAGTCGTAGGTGGGGAGATAGTAGTGCGTGTCTTCGGATTCGCCCTGCGTCCAAACTTGCTTGGGACGCTCGGGATAGTCTTTGTCGGGAAGAATGAAGTAAAGACCTTTGCTGGGCTTGGCGTCGTAGCGGATGGCGACGTCCAATTTTGCGCCGGCGTGCACGGGCGCGGGCAAGGAGACAATGAGCTTGCTGGTCTGCGCGTCGGCCTCGAACTTTGCCGCGGATTTGTTGATGGTGACGCTCTGGATGTTGAGGGCGGCGGAGTCGAAGGAGATTTTGGAGACGGAGTCGCGGAGGATGGTGAGGGTGTGGGTGACCTCGCCGATGACTTTTTTCTGGTCGAGGTCGAAGCGCAGCGCGATGCGGGAGTGTTGTAAATCGTAGTCGCGGCTCGGGGCGTAAGGTCCATCGGCGCAGAGATACGGCGAGAAAGGAATGGCGAGCGCGGTGAGGACGAGGAAATAAACGGATAGGCGGCGTGTACGTACTGCGGAAGGAATCGACGGAATGTTCATGCGGATTGGCTCCTGCGAAAGGAATGGCCGGCGCGCTCGAGGACGGAGACGGCGGCGTCAAGATTTTCCGACGAGACGAGCAGATAATCGGTATCGAACGTCGAAACCACAAACAAACTGATGCGCGCCGCGGCAAGCGGCCCGGCAAGCGAGGCGAGCACGCCGACTTCGGATAAAACAAAGGGGCCATGAACCTGAATGACGCGCCAGCCGCCTTGCGATTGAATGCCTTGGGGGACGCGGGACTGTTCGACGACGATGGAAAGCTCTTCCGGCGTGCGCGTGATGGAGAAGAATTGGCCCTGCGTGGCCCAGTTGGGGAGATCGGCGAGCGGCGAAAGGCCGACAATGGCGTAGGTCTCCGGAAGCAAAGAGAGCTGAAGATGACGAAGAGAAAGGGTCATTGCGCTAGAGAAGGCTCCTGACCATGCCGCCATCCACGGCGATGGAAGTGCCGTTGATGTAGCTGGCGCGCTCGGAAGCAAGAAACGCGACGAGGGCGGCGAATTCCTGCGGAGTGCCGAGACGGCCTGCGGGGACCTGGCGAGTCCAATCGGCAAAAACATCCTGCGGCTGAGCCCCCGTGCGTTTGGAAATGGTGCTGGCCAGGCCATCAAGACGAGCAGTGCGCGTGTAGCCGGGGCACACGTTGTTCACGGTGATGCCGTGCGCAGCATATTCGTTGGCAAGCGTGCGGGCGAGGCCGGTGACCGCGGAGCGAATGGAATTGGAGAGAAGCAGGCCGTCCACGGGCTGTTTGACGGCGGAGGATGTGATGGTGATGAAGCGCCCCCACTTGTTCTTTTGCATGCGAGGAAGCGCTTCCCTGGCGAAGAAGACCGTACTCATGAGGAGGAGATCCACGGCCGCGCGCCAATCGTCGGAACTGGCATCGGCGAATGGTTTAGACGGCGGGCCGCCGGAATTGGTGACGCAAATGTCAAGGCGGCCGAGATTCTTTTCCGCGGCAGCGACAAAACTGGAGATGGAAGCAGGATCAGTGACGTCCACGGTTTGATGAAAAACGTTGCGACCGGTGGAATTTTGGATGTGCGCGGCGGTTTGCGCAAGGTCGGAGGCGGTGCGGGCGCAGATGGCGACAGAAGCGCCTTCGCGGGCGAGCTCTTCGGCGACGGCGCGGCCGAGCCCTTTGCTGGCGGCGGCCACGATGGCAACGCGACCTTGTAAGCCCAAGTCCATGCTTCTTGCCTCATGCAAAACTTTTATGCTCTCGCGAAAGGGGCGGCGGGTCAAATGACTGCCTGGCTGGCTACTGGGTCAGTTTGAAACTGACCCACTACTCCTGGCTGCGGCGAGAGCGGGGCGGCGAGCGACGATGGGGGCAATCGGCGTGCGAACTCTAATTAAGGTGGGTTATCACCACACACGACAACTAGTTTTCAGGTAGTTACTAAAATGCTATGCTAATCGCGGAGCCGATTGCGAAGGACGGGCAAGGTGATTCCAGTTTTCCTGGAGAATGAGGTCCGCTAGACTGCAGAGATGTTGCTCATGGTGATCGAGCGCTTTCGGAACGGCGACGCAAAGACGATTGGAGACCGCTTTCGGAGCCAGGGGAGGATGTTGCCGGAGGGCGTGACGTATGTGGCGAGTTGGATGGATGCGAAGGAGATGCGGTGTTTTCAGTTGATGGAGGCGGAGAGCGCGGAGGCGCTGGAGCCGTGGGTGGGGCGGTGGGCAGATCTGGTGGAGTTTGAGATTGTGGCCGTGGAGATATCGCAGGAGTTTTGGGCGAGGGTTGGGACGAATGATTGAAGATGCAGGCACGTCTGGGGAGACGAGGTTATAACCGCCGGGTAAGCGAGAGACGGCGGTGAGCTCGCTTAGGCAACGAAGCGTCAGGGTGTGCAGATGAGTTGGGATCGTGCCGAGATGGGGCGCAGCGTGCTGCGCCCCTACTTGTTGCGGGCGAGCCTACTGGGCTGCGGCCGTTGTAGCGTGAGAGGCCAGGTAGTCTTTGGCGTGGATGAGTTGAGGAAGGCTGGCGTCCGCGGATCGCCAGGCGGAGAGGAAGTCGGAATAGGCCTTGGTGGCGGAAGCGGCATCGCCGGATTTTTCGTTGGCGAGGGCGATGCCGTAAAGGGGGAAGCCGGACTTGGGGCGCTCGATGAGGGCAGCCTCATAAGCGGACTTGGCGTCTTTCCAGTCAGAGGCGGCTAAGAAGGCAGCGGCTTGGGTCTCGCCGACGGGGCGGATGTAGGCGGGAGGCTCGTGATAACCAAGGTCTTTTTCCTGCTTCGCGGCTCGCGTGAAGAGTTCCCTGGCTTTTTCATTTTGCAGCTTCTGCACCAAGATGCCGGCGCGCAGCTCGAGGGACATGATGGAGAGGGTCTTGAGCAGCGGCTTGGTGTACGCGTCGGGCATGACCGGAAGTTTTGGCGGGGCCGCGTCGGAGTTGGACTTTTTCTTCTTTTTGTCCTGAGCTTCCTGCTCTTTCACACGCGCGGAGGTTTTGTCGAGTTCGGCGTCGAAGGTGGAGGAGGCCGTTTCGGCCTGCGATACCGAATGCTGGTCGAGCGCTTGCATGCCTTCCGCGAAGCTTTTCAATTCGCGCTGAAGAAATTGGATGTTGGGGAGGGTGTCGGGCACAGTGCTGGATTTCAAGAGTTGCAAAGCAGCCGGCCAATCGGCAGAGCGCAACGCGACCGGAAGATGCGGGTCAATGCGGGAGATGGAGTCGCGCGTGGACCAGGGATAGAGGCTATTTTCGAGCTCGCCGTGGGCGAAGTTCAGCTTGGCAGAAAGAGTGTTGGCTTCGGAGAGCTGGCCTTCTTCGAGTAGGTCGGCGATGGCGTACATGAGATTGTGGACGTAGTTCCAGTCGTCATCGACAGGAACGTGCTGCGCTTGCATGTAGCTTTCGTCGGCGTGCATGGAGGCGGTGAAGGACTCGTTGGCGCGGGCGTAATCGCCGACGCGGTAGAAGATGTGGCCGGGCATGTGGACCATGTGACCGGAAGTGGGCGCGAGGCGGCCGAGAATTTCGGCGCTGTGCAGGGCCTGCTCGGGATGGGGACTGGCTTCGACGGCGTGAATCCAGTAGTGGTTGGCGGCGGAGTTGTCGGGATCGTCTTTTAGGACGCTCTGAAGGATGGAGAGTTGTTCTTTTTGTCCGGGATTGGGCTGGCCGTTATCGTCGTAGCCGTCGCCGACGGCTTCCGCCAGAGAGATGCGCGCTTGCAGCTCGTTGGGATATTTCTTGACCAGCTTGCGGTAAATTTTGACGGCGCCCGTGGCGTGGGATTTGTTGGCTTCCTTTTCGGATTTTTCGGACGCCTCGATATAAAGGCGCTCGGCTTCGCTCACTTGTTTTTTTAGGGAGACGGCTTTGGCGAGGGCCTGCTTGGCGTAGAACTTGGCGTTGCTGTGGGTGAACAGTTCGGCGTGGTAGATGCCCCAGTAACACATGGCGCAGTTGGGGTCGACCCGCGTGCCCTGGACGAAGGCACGGACCGATTCGTAATCCCAAAAGTCGTGGAGCAGATTGAGGCCCTGGTCAAACCACATTTGCGCTTCGGGAGTGGCGGTGATTTTGATGTGAGCGTTGCCGATGCCGGCAAGCTTTTCGGGTGGGGCCAATTGCTCGGGAGGGATTTCGTCGCGGGTTTGCATCACGTGGCCAGCCATGGCGTTCTGCGCGGACGCCGGAGGAGCGCAGAAGATGGCAAGGCAGGCGGCCAGAAAAGCGAAAGCGGAAAGCTTTGAAGTTGTGAGACGGTGAAACAGCTCGCGTTGCGCCACGGCTTCCTCCAGCAGCTATTAGGGATACCGCGCGAGGCGGCGTAATGTTCCCGAGCCGTCCCGGGTTTGCGGCCGAGCGCCGCTCCTCGATAGGGCGACGCGACGGCATTGCCCGCCGGACGGGATGTTGCCATTCTAGACGAAAACGTGAGATGCGGGTGTCCCCAGGCGGGATGGCTTTGCGGCGAGGAGTCTGTTTGCTTGCAGGGCGGAGGGGCGCTAAGATGCACGCAATTCCCTGCCTGGAGGTTTCCATGGAGAGAGTGATGCGGTTCCTTGGCGTGGCGGCGTTGGTGGTAATTGCGGCAGGCTCGGCGAGTGCGCAGCAAATTGGCAAGTTTGTGCCGATTGCGGCGGGGTCAGACGAGGACAAGGCGCTGACGGAGATTAATGCCACGAGCGATCCGGCGCAAAAGCTGGCGCTGATCGACAAGTTTTCGGCCAACCTCGGCAAAGGCGATGTGGCCATAGTCGCGGACGAGTTGTACGTGAACTACTACATCGGGCAGAAGGAGTACGACAAGGCGTTCGAATATGGTGACAAGCTTTTTGCGCTGGACCCCGACAATTTCAACAATGCGGTGAACATGATCCGCGCCGCGAACGAGAAAGGCGACGCGGACAAGCTGATGGCCTATGGGGAGAAGGCCGGAGATATATTGCAACGGTATAAGGCCGCGTCTGCGCCCAGCGGAACGGGAAACGAAATTTGGGAGCGGGACAAGGCCAGAGCGTTGGAAGCCAACAAAGACAACATCACCTATGTGGAACAGTCGTTTTATTTGGCCGCGTCTCGGACGCCGAATCCGGCGAAGCGCGCCGAACTCCTGACCAAGTTCGCGCAATCCTTCCCCGATTCGCCGTATGCGAGTCAGGCCGTCGTCGTAGCGGCGGGCGCCTATGAGCAGGCACAAAACGGGCCGAAAATGCTGGAAGTGGCCAATGGCGTGTTGGCGAAGGACCCCAACAATATCGGAATGCTGCTCTTGCTTTCGGATTATTACAGCGATAAGGGAGAGCAGCTCGCCAAGGCAGAAGCCTCCGCTAAAAAAGTGATCGAGTTGCTGGGCGCCGCGCAGAAACCGGAGGGCGTCAGCGACGAACAGTGGCAGCAGCAGGTTTCACTCCAAAGAGGCCTGGCCCTGAGTTCCCTTGGCCAAGTGAATCTCGAGAAGAAGGACAATGCCGCGGCGGTCGACAATCTTAAAGCGGCGGCGCCGCTGCTCAAGGCGGACGAAAGCAGCTTTGGACGCAACCAATACCGGCTCGGTTTTGCGCTGCTGAATTTGAAAAAGAATGCAGAAGCGAAAGAGGCGTTTACGCAGGCGGCCTCGGTGAACAGCGCGTACAAGGCATTGGCGCAGGCGAAGCTAAAAACGTTTGCGCCAACGGGGAAAAAATCCTGAGAACGGCAGGATTGTTGCGACTCGGGACACCCGAATCCTTCGCCGGGCTAGCGGCATCTAAGGGGGTTGCCGCGCGGCGGAATTTGCCGAGACGCAGGTCGTAAAACGAGGACGGGTTTCTTGGGAGGCAACCATGTCAGAGATTGCCACGTTCGGAGCGGGATGTTTTTGGGGAGTGGAGGCGGCGTTTCAGCAGGTGCCGGGAGTAGTTGATACGGCGGTGGGATACGAGGGCGGAGATATACCGAATCCCACGTATAAGGATGTTTGCACGGATGAGACGGGGCATGCGGAAGTGGTGCAGGTGACGTTTGATCCCGCTGAGGTGAGTTACGAGCAATTGCTGGACGTATTTTGGAAAGCCCACGACCCGACGCAGGTGAACCGGCAAGGGCCGGACTTCGGAACGCAGTACCGCACGGTGATTTTCGTGCATTCACCGGAGCAGGAAGTGGCGGCGAAGAAGTCGCGGGCGGCGTTGGAGGCGAGCGGGAGGTTCCGGCGGCCGATCGCCACGGAGATTACTCCGGCTTCGCAGTTTTATCGAGCCGAAGAGTATCACCAGAAGTATTTGCAGAAGCGCGGGGCAACGTCCTGCCATTTCTGAGCAGCTGTGGAACGGCCCGACCCACATTCAAAACGGAGGCTGTACCCTTGGGTAAGAAGATGGCCTATGGATGCCCCGCACGGAGCAGCGTGTACGTTGGTAGTGTTCCACTTCGAATTCGTGGCAATTAGGACAGCAAGTGCCCGCCGGCGGCGGTGCGCGAATCGGTAGATTCTGCTAAATTGGGGAGGTTGCTCCAGCGCGGGAGAGGTGGCCGAGCGGTTTAAGGCGCACGCTTGGAAAGCGTGTGTAGGTTAACCCCTACCGTGGGTTCGAATCCCACCCTCTCCGCCATATTCATTTTCCTTGAAAATATAGCGATTT
>Ga0335079_10001974_pt1 | contig 23602 bp, 16 predicted proteins | sample Lox_Sample_33_FD_206719 | JGI IMG/M metagenome (GOLD analysis project Ga0335079, IMG submission 206719) | Soil microbial communities from Loxahatchee National Wildlife Refuge, Florida, United States - Lox_Sample_3.3 | ecosystem: Environmental > Terrestrial > Soil > Wetlands | place: USA... | reverse complement strand
AGATCGAGCGGGGGCCGTCGTTCTTCGATCGGCAAGCCGGCGAAGAGCGGTCTCGGATCCGTCCCGGTGTAGAGCACCGGGGTCGGCATCATCGGATGCGTCGCGCAGCCGGCCAGCGCGATTGCGAGCGCGGCAGCGACCAACCCCGTTCGCAGCGAGCCCGCGAACGATCGCGCCGCTCGTGCCTTGGCCGTCTTCAACCCGCCTTTCATGGTGCTCCACTATCCAGTGACAGGGCGGGTCATTGCAGGTTGACGACGATGCGCCCGTCGATCTTGCCTTCCTCCATGCGGGCGAATATGTCGTTGATGTTGTCGAGCTTGTCCCAGGAGAAGTGGGCTGAGACGAGCCCACTGCCCGCGAAGTCCAAGGCTTCTTCCAGATCCTGACGTGTGCCGACGATCGATCCCCGCACGGTGATGCGCTTCAGCACCAGGTTGAAGATCGGGAGCGACATTCGGCCCGGCGGCAAACCGACCAACGACATCGTGCCTCGAGATCGCAGCATGTCGAAGGCCTGTTCGAAGGCCTTGGGTGAGACCGCGGTCACGAGCGCGCCGTGCGCGCCACCAACCAGTTTTTGCATCTCGCCCGCGACGTCCGCAGTCTGCGCGTTGAGAACGATCTCGGCACCGAGCGACTTGGCGAGCTCGAGCTTCTCGGGGTGCACATCGACGGCGGCGACGTGCATGCCCATCGCCTTGGCGTATTGAACCGCCATGTGGCCGAGTCCTCCGATCCCCGAGATCACCACCCATTCACCCGGTCTTACCTCCGTCTCCTTGAGTCCCTTGTAGACGGTGACGCCGGCGCACAGGATCGGCGCCGCCGGGCCCCAGTCAAGACTGTCCGGCAGGCGACCGACGTACGTTGGATCAGCCAATGCATATTCGGCGAAGCTGCCGTTGATCGAATAACCGCTGTTCAATTGCGAAGCGCACAACGTCTCCCAGCCGGTGCGGCAGTACGAGCAGAATCCGCAGGCCGTATGCAGCCACGGAATCCCCACGCGATCGCCTTCCTTCACGCTGCGGACCGCACGTCCGATCGCGACTGCGATGCCCACGCCTTCGTGGCCGGGGATGAAGGGCGGCTTCGGCTTGACCGGCCAATCGCCCTTCACGGCGTGGAGGTCGGTGTGACAGATCCCGGTCGCGGCGATGCGCACGAGGATCTGGTTCTCGTTCGGCTGCGGAACAGCTATCTCTTCGATCGCGAGCGGCTTGCCGAGCTCGCGGACGACGGCTGCCTTCATCGTTCTGGCCATGACCTATCTCCTTTGCGACGGACGCCGATCTCAATACACCGAGACAAGCCATCCACGTTCGATTGATTTCGCCTCATCTCAGCGGGGCTTCATTGGGCCGGGGCAGGCGTCGGCGCCGCCGGCGGCAGGGCTTGATCCGCAGCGCTGCCTGCGTCGGCGCGTTGCACCTTGAACCACGCCGCGTAGAGGGCCGGGACGAAGAAGATCGTCAATACGGTAGCGACCGTAAGACCACCCATGATCGCGATCGCCATCGGGCCCCAGAACACGCTGCGCGCGAGCGGGATCATCGCCAGCACCGTGGCGGCGGCCGTCAGCATCACCGGTCGCGTCCGGTGGATGGCGGCTTCGAGAACGGCATTCCAGGGATCGAGACCAAGCTCCATCTCTTCGCGTATTTGGTCAACGAGGATCACGGAGTTCCGCATGATCATGCCGGACAACGCGGTGACCCCGAGGATCGCCACGAAGCCGAGCGGCGCCTGGAAGATAAGTAGCGCGGCGACCACCCCGATCAGTCCGAGCGGTGCGGTGAGGAGCACCATGAACATCTTGGAGAAGCTCTGCAGCTGCAGCATCAGGATCGTCAGGATCGTGACCAGCATCACCGGGAACACCGCGGCCAGCGCCTTGTTCGCCTTGTCGCTCTCCTCCACGGCGCCGCCGACGTCGATGCGGTAACCGAAGGGTAGTTTCGCCTGGATGTCCTTCAACTGCGGCACGATCGACTGCGTGGCCGACACGCCCTGCTCGCCGTCCTTGACGTCGGCGCGCACGGTGATGGCCATGTCCCGGTTGCGCCGCCACAGCACCGGCTCTTCCAGCACGTCGCGCACGCGCGCGACCTGCGACAACGGCACGACGGTTCCGTCACGCGTGTAGAGATTGATGTCCTTCAGCGTGTCGAGGTTGAGACGTTCCGAAGGCACGGCGCGGGCGACGATGTCGACCAGATCTTCGTGGTCGCGCCACTGCGACAGGGTCGCGCCGTTCATGAAGATCTGCGTGACGAACGCGATATCGGCCGGCGCGAGCCCGAGGGCACGCGCCTTGTCCTGGTCGATGTCGGCTCGCAGCGTGCGCACCGGGTCGTTCCAATCGAGCTGGACATCGCGCACTTTCGGGCTCGCCGCCACCACCGCCTCGACCTCGCGCGCGATCTCGCGGACCTTCTGCGTATCCGGACCGACGACGCGGAACTGGACCGGGAACCCGACCGGCGGACCGAGCTCGAGGCGCGTGACGCGGACCCACACATTCGGGAATTGCTCGTTGACGCTCGCCATCAGGCGCAAACGCACCTTTTCACGTGCTTCAAGGCCCTTGGTCATGACGACGAACACGGCGTAGCCCGGGTTCGGCAACTCAGGATCGAGCGCGAGATAGAAGCGCGGCTGGCCGGCGCCCGTGTACGCCGTGAAGAACTTGACGTCCTCGTCCTTGGCGAGCACTGCCTCCATCTTCTTGACCTGCTCGGTCGTCGCGGCGAACGAAGCGCCTTCCTTCAGTCGCAGCTCGACAATCAATTCGGGCCGGTCGCTGTTCGGGAAGAACTGCTGCGGCACGAGGCGGCTTCCCACGATGGCCAGCCCGAATGCGGCGACCGTGGCGCCGATGACCCACCAGCGCCGCTCGACGGCGCCGTCGATCAAACGGCGAAGCTTTTGGTAGAACGGCGTGTGGTACGGGTCGCCGCCGTCATGCTTCTTGAAATCCGGCAGCATCTTCACGGCGAGGTACGGCGTGATGACGCCCGACACGAACCACGAGAACACGACCGCCGTGCCGACGATCCAGAAAATGCCGCCTGCGTACTCGCCGGTGGTCGATTTGGAGAAGCCGATGGGCATGAAGGCGGCGACGGTGACAAGCGCACCGGTCAGCCGTGGCATCGCTGTCGCGGCGTACGAAAAGGCGGCCGCCTTCACGCGGTCCCAACCTTCTTCCATCTTCACGACCATCATCTCGACCGCGATGATGCCGTCGTCCACCAGCAGGCCGAGGGCGATGATCAGCGACCCGAGCGAGACCCGCTCGAGATTCCAGCCCATCGCGAGCATGACCAGCGCGACGACAGCCAGCACGATGGGCACGGAGAGCCCGACGACGATACCCGTGCGCCAGCCGAGGCTCACCAGGCTGACGATGAGCACGATCGTGAGCGCTTCCAGCAACGAGCGCTCGAATTCCCAGACGGATTCGCTGACGACCGTCGGCTGATCGGCGACGCGCTCGAGTTCGACGCCGTAAGGCAGCTCGGACTGGACCTTCGCGATCGTGGTGTCGAGCGCCTTGCCGAGTTGGACAATGTTGCCGTCGTCCGTCATCACGATGCCCAGCATCAGCACCTGCTGACCGTTATGGCGGATCGTGTAGCTCGGCGGATCCTCGTAGCCGCGCGTGATGGTCGTGAAGTCGCCGAGCTTGAGCTGGCGTCCCCCCGCCGAAATCGGCACGTTGCGGATGTCGTCCAGGCTGTTGAACTGGCCGCTCACCCGCACCATGACCCGGTCGGTGCTGGTGTCGATCTGCCCGGCTGCCTCGAGGGCGTTCTGGTTGCGCAGGCTCTCCGCGATCATGAGCGGCGTGATACCGAGGGCGGCCATGCGCTCGTTGGAGAATTCGACGTAGACCTTCTTGGCCTGCTTGCCGTAGAGGTCGACCTTCTTGACCATCGGCACCTTAAGCAACCGCCGCTTGATGTCCTCGGCGATGTCGGAAAGCTCCCACTGATCTATGCCGTCGCCCTTGACGGCATAGAGCAGCCCCGTGACGTCGCCGAATTCGTCGTTGAACATCGGGCCGATTACACCCTCGGGCAGTTCGCCCTTGATGTCGCTGAACTTCTTGCGTGCCTGATACCAGGCTTCGCGCTGGTCGGCGTGCGACGTGCCGCCCTTGACCGAGATGATCATGCCGGCGTAACCCTGCCGCGCATAGGTCTTGACCTTGTCGAAGTGATCGAGCTGCTCGAACTTCTTCTCCATCCGGTTCAGCACCTCGTCCTGCATCTGTTGCGCCGTCGCGCCTGGCCAGATGACGATCACCGCCATCGATGGCACCGAGAAGTTCGGGTCTTCGAGTTGCCCGAGCTTGGTGAAACCCAGCCCGCCGCCGATCATGATCGCAAGGATCAGGAACAGCACGATGGCGCGATGGTTCAGCGCCCATTCGGTGAGGTTGAAGGACTTCATCGGGTGGCCTGTTTGTTTTCGTTGGCTGCGACGCCGGTAAGGGCGACCTTCAGACCCGGCGCCATTTTCTGCACGCCCGCGGTGACGACGAGCTCACCCGCTCGCGGCCCGGAGACCAGCACCTCGTCGCTGCGGTATCCATGCACCGAGACGCCGATGAGTTCGACCTTCGCCGCAGCATCGCTGCCTTCCCGACGCACGACCCACACCGCAGGCTGTCCCTTGTTCTGGGTAATCGCGGCGGCCGGGATGGTCGCGACGGCGTTCTGGCCGACCGGGCGCTCGACCACGAGCGTTGCGGTAGCGCCGAGCGGCAACGCACGTGGTTCAGCCGGCTTCAGGCGGGCGCGAAAGGTTCGCGTCTGCGCCGCCGCCTGCGGCGACAGTTCCCGCAACACGACCTCGAACATCTGATCGGGCGCGCTCGCAAGCCATGCCTTGTAGCGCGAGCTCTTGAACGCGGCGAGGCCGTCTTCCGGCACGTTCACCACGACTTCCGGCTCGGCCTCCTTCGCAATCGAAACGATCGGCTGCCCTTCGGCGACGACCTGGCCCACCTCGAACTTCACGCTGGTGATCACGCCGTCCTGCGATGCACGCAGCGTCGTGTACTCGAGGCGATTGCGCGCGAGATCGAGCTTGCGCGCGTCCGCTTCCGCCGTGGCGCGCGTCGTTTGCGCGTTGCTCTGCGCTTTCTCGTCGTCGGAAGGACTGACCGAGCCGTCGGTCTTCAACGCGTTGAGGCGCTTTCGATCCGACTCGGCCTGCCGTGCCTGCGCTTCCGCGGCCGCGAGCTGCTGTTGCGCTGCCTCTACCGCGAGCTTGTAATCGGCGTCGTCGAGGGCCGCGAGGACGTCGCCTTGGCGCACCTTCTGGCCCACGTCGACCTTGCGGCTCATCACCTTGCCGCCGACGCGGAAACCTTGGTCGACCTCGTAACGCGATTGGACCGAGCCAAAGTAGCGGTCTGTTTCCGGAGTCCTGTCGTAGCGGATTTCCACCGTGCGGACCGCCCGCAACGGCTCGGGTGGCGGCTCGTGCGAGCAGCCGGACAGGATCGCCGCGATGGATATGGCGGCAAGCGTCATGGGGAGAGAGGGTTTCACGAAGATTCCTCGCATCGGTCGACTGGGTTCATGAATTCGGGGAATGCGCTGCATCGCCAGCGGTCGGTGTCGCCGCGGGCTCGAAAGCCTCCCAGCCCCCGCCGAGTGCCTTGTACAGTTGCACGCTGTCGAGCAGCAGCTGCGTGTTGCTGTCGTTGGCGCCGACTCTCACCGACAATTGCACGCGCTGCGCATCAAGCAGCGGCAAGAGGTCGATCTGGCCGCGATCGTAGAGCGACTGCGCGTGTCCAAGCGCGGCATCTGCCGACGCTGCCGCGCCGTTGAGCGACTGCGCACGTTGCCGTTCGTCCTGGAGCGCAACCAGCGCGTTCTCGACGTCCTCGAGCGCGCGCACGATCGCGTCCTCAAAGTGGAGGACCGCCTCCTTTTGGCCGCTTTCCGCGATGTCATTGATGGCTTGCGTCCGTCCGGCGTTGAAGATCGGCATCGCGATGAGGGCGGCGACGTTGGCGAAGCGCGCGGGGCCGAGCGCGACCCCGTTGAGATCGATGGACTCGCGGCCGAACACTGCGCCGAGGATGAGCCGCGGAAACCATTCCGCCATCGCCTGTTGCCTGCGCGCGTTGGCCGCGTCGACCTGCGCACTGGCGGCCAGCAGATCCGGCCTCCGCTGCAACAGGGCGGCCGGTTGTCCCGGATGTGCGGACGGAACGTTCGCCTGAACGTCCGACGGCGTGATGGTCGCGGCATTGAACGCCTGGTCGCCGATAAGCACCGCGAGGCGATGGCGCGAGACGGCGGTGAGCGTCTCGAGCGGCGGTATGGCCGCGCGCGCTTTCGCCGCTTCGGTCTGCGCGCGCTCGACGTCGAATGGCGTCGCGAGCCCGGCGCGTTGGCGGGCCGTGACGAGGCGCAGCGTTTCGTCCTGGGCGGCGGATATCGCGCGCACGGTTTCGAGCTGGCGCAACGCGCCGACGAGCGTGAAGTAGTTCGTGGCGACGTCGGTCAGCACCAGCAGGCGCACGCCGCGCGCGGTGTTCTCGACTGCGACCGTGTCGGCTGCCGCCGCCGCCGCGCCTGCCCGCAGACGGCCGAAGAGGTCGATTTCCCACGAGGCCCCGACACCGACCTGTCCCGCGCGCGTGTTCGCCGCTTCGGGAACGAAATTCTTGAGGACTGTGTCGTAATTGGTCGTGTGATTGAAGCCGTTGGCGCCGATGCCAACGGTCGGAAACAGCCAAGAGCGGCTGATCGTCTCTCCGGCGCGCGCGGCGCGCACGCGCTCGGTGGCGATCTTGACGTCCCGGTTCTCGTACGCGGCGCGGCGAATGAGCTGGGAAAGCACGGGATCGCCATATCTATCCCACCAAGCCGGCTCGGGCTCTTCGAAGGACGCCGGAGACGCTGCGAATCGGTCGGGCACATCCACCGAAGCGTGCATGACGGGCGTGGCACAGCCCACGAGAGCAAGGGCGAGCGAGGCCGCAAGCGCGGCCGCGATGTCTTGCCGAGACACTAGCGAACCACGCGTGGAGGGGAACGCCTGTTGCCGGGGCCCCGAGTCGATCGATTCGCACGCGCCGGTAGGGATGACGCCATCATCGTTCTTGAACAGACGGCGGAGACCGAATAGGCGAGGTATCGCGGCCATGGCGGCGATAAGTTGGATCGGGTGATTGCGTTGACTGAACATGGGATCAGCGTAGCGGACGGCGCGCAGAGAGTGGTCAGTGAAGCGTCGGCGTTCGGTCGGAATTTGGTGAACGTCGTGGCGTGGGCGCCACCAGCGCGACAGCTTTCCATATGGTCGCAACCATACCTAGACTCTTGCGCGAATCGATTTCAGCTCGGTCCGACACGCCTCGCCGAACGCTTTTATCGGGTCGGCGTCGGCCGAACGCGTCAGTTCGCGCAGCTCATCGAGCGTAAGATTGCGCGCAAAGTACCGCTCCGTGATGTACCGAAGCAGGCGCTCCGACTCGGTGAGAACAGGCTGCGAGGCGCGCAGGCGAATGCGGTTGATCAACGCGTAAAGGGGAATCAATGCCTCGGGCTTGTCGAGCTTGTGCGTAAACGCGTCCACGATCAGTTTGGCGCATTCGGCGATGAACTCGCCGTAGAGCATCTCGCGCTTCGCGATATCGCCTTGAATGAGCTCTCGTCTGCTGGCCGTCTTCTGGGCAACCCATGTAGTGGCAACCGTCGCCGAACCTCCAACGAGCGACCCCAGCACGCCCGACATCGCGGTCAGCACATTGGCATCCATCGCTTATTCTCCGAGGCAAGAGTTACGCCGGCGGCCATTTCCCTACTAGATCGCCGAAGGGCTTTCTCAATCGCTCGATGACATCCGCCTCGATCTGCGCGGTTTGCGCCTGTCCCACCGCATCGACCAACTTCTCGCGCATCTTGAAGTGCATCATCAGCAGGTTGTGCAGCTTTTCGAAAGCGAGGGGATTGTCGGTTCCGCAGACCGAGGCATCCTTCTTCCACACGCGCTCGATGATGCCGGGTTCGAGAACCTTCACCTGGCACAGCAGCGCCATCCGGGCGATCTCGAGATCGAGCTCGTCGAGATCCTTCGCCCACAAGGCTGCAAGAACTTCGTCGTTTTCATCGGGCATGGGTTGCGACTCCTTTCGGTGGATCGGCACGCCGCGGGTTGCGCGGTCGACGAGTCACCGAGCCGAGTGCACCGCGGATGCGCGCAAGCATTGCCTTCTGCTCGGCTGAGGGCTGGATGCGTTGCACCCGCTTGTCGGCGAGAACACGTTCGAGGAGGTTCAGCAGTCGGCCTTGGTCCTCCTGCGCGCTCAGGAGCGCGGGCAGTGTCTCGATTGCCTTGTCCGGCTCGTAGCGGGCGATGATTTCCTGCTCACCTTCGATGCGGCGCGCCTCGTCGGGCCGGAGGTCCGGCAACAAGTCGCGGTACTCTTCGATCAGCTCGTGCGCGAGCTGCAGCCGGGACAGCGGCAGCGGCTCGTCCTTGTGCGCGAGCAGGAAGGCGACGCGCGCGACTGCTTCCGCATAGCCGCCCTTGTCGATCGAGGCGAGCGCTTTCCTGACGAACGGAAGCTCGCGCGGATCGATCCGCGGCGCCTCCGCTTCGACGTCACGCTCATCGCCCAGGTAGAAGGCGAACAGGTTGCCGTAGATCTGGAAGAAGGTGGCCTCGGCAACGGCATCGCGCAGGTCGCGATGCCAATCGAGCGAGGCGCCTGTGAGCTCCGACGCGCGCGACTCCGCTTTGCGGGCCGGATCGTCCGGCCCGATGGCTTGCCGCTGCGCCTTCACCGCCTCTGCGGCCGGCGCCAGCCACCACAGCCAGGGGTTGAGGTCGGAGAACGCCCAGCGCTGCCAGCGCAGCGGGTGAAACTCGCGCGACAGCTTCGCGCCGTACTCGTTGGCCATCCCCTTGACCAGCGGACGACCGAAGAGCTCGTAGGCGCGCTGGTTGAACTCCGAGACCGCGTTCACTGCTTCGAAGGGTCGCTCGTCGGCGCGTTTGAAGCGATTGAGCCGCGCGATGATCTCTTCGAGGCGCAGCTCGACGAAGCTAACCTCGTACGTCGGTTTGCCGTCGCCGTCCTTCTTCTCCGCGATCTGCATCCCGTAGAGGCCCGGCGGTAGCGCCTCGATCGACTTCAGCACCGACGCGATCTGCGTTCCTTCCTTCTTCGCGACCTTGCCGGAGACGAAGATCCCGAGGTGACCGACATCCTCGTGCATCAGACCGACGATCACCTGCCCGCGGGCCTTGATCTCCTCCGTGCTGCCGTAGACGTCGGCGACCCAGTTGAAGGCCTGCTGCGGCGGCGTGATGTTGTCGCCGGCGGAGGCGAACAGGATGATCGGCGACTTGATGTCGCGCAGATCGAATACCGCACCGCCGGGACCCTTCGTCTCGCCTTTCCACAGCTTGTTGCCGACAAAGAGATTGCGCGTGATCCACTCGATCTCCTCGCGGTTCAGCAGGAAGTAGCCGCCCCACCAACGCTCGAACTCGAGAAACCGCTCCGCCTCGGTGTCGACGTTGGCGAACAGCTGGTAGTACTTGTTCCAGAATGTGTTGGCTGGATTGAGGTTTTCGAAGTTCTGCACGAGATAGGCGCCGTCGAACTTGCCCGCGCCGAGATCCGAGGAAAGCGACGCGAGCCAGGTGCCACCGAGGAGCCCTCCGGCATAACGCATCGGGTTGTCGCCTTCGCCCTCACTCCAGGCGCCGCCCCAGTAGGACATCGGCGCGCCGACGATCACGATCGGGCCCGTGTCGTCCGGACTGGAAGCGGCCACCATCATCGCCGCCCAGCCCCCCTGACAGTTGCCGACGATTCCCGGTTTCGGGGCATCGGGGTGAAGCTCGCGCACGCGATGCACGAACTCGCGCTCCGCGTTGCACACGTCGATCAGCGTCTGCCCCGGCTCGGGATCCCGGAAGAACATGACGAAGTACACTGGATGGCCTTCGCGCAGCGCGATCCCTACCTGCGAATCGTCCTTGAAGCCGCCGATGCCGGGTCCGTGGCCGCCGCGCGGATCGATGATTACGAAGGGCTGGCGGCTGGGGTCCACCGTCACGCCCTTCGGAGGAACGATGCGCAGCAGCGCGTAGTTGACCGGACGCTTGAACGTGCGCCCGTCCATGATCATCTCGTAGTCGAAGTGCAGCACCGGCGGCAAGCCCTTGCGCTCGTGCTCGAGGAAGTTGTTGCCGCGCCGGCGCAGTGCGTCCCAGAAGAGGACCGAGCGCTGCGCGAGGTCGACGGCGTATCGAGCACCATTGGCCCACATCTGCCATGGCAGCGTCGGATTCGCCGCAAGCTCGGCGGCCTCATCCTCGTACGCCTTTTTCGCGCGTTGGCGGTAGCGCTCCAGCGCCACCTTCGTGCGGGTCTGCAGTACCTGCGCGACCTTCGCCGAGATGTCGTGACTCTGAGAAAGCTGTTTACTTGGAGTGCTCATCGCGTCTTCCTTTCTTGCTCGTCGCCCGTCGGTGTGCCGGCGTCCGTCGCTTCAATCTCGATTCGCGCCGGGGACAGGCTCGCCTCGAGATCGCGTGCAAGCGACTGAAGCAGGTCGTCGCCGGATGCAAAGTCGCGTTGCTGGCCGGTGACGAGGTTCTCGATCCTTCCGGCGAGCGCATCGGGACTCGCGTCGCCGCGAACTTTCAGGACGTACGCGCGCCGGGTTGGATACTTCGATTCAGGGTTGAGCGTCATGGGGCTGTCGGTAACGAAACTGAGTGACAGCCTAGAGAAGTTCATCTGGCGAGTGGTAAGCGAAAGGTCGATGTTTGGTCGGAATGTCCGTCACGAAATCGCGACTTTTCCCTTACGACATCGCTGAGCCAAGGTCCTACGATGACAGTGTGGAATCGAGCTCTATGGCCCCCGCTTATCATCAACGAACAAGCCGTGCGCCTTGGACGTTGAACGTCAAGCCATCCCCGGGATGGCTCTATGGCGCGCTGATCATCGCGCTGTCCGTCTGGGTCCTGCACAGCTTCCTTCAAGCTGTGCTGGCGGCCTGCGTGACGGCGATCGCGAGCTGGCCTCTCTACAAACGGTTCGCTGCCCGCGCGGCGCGGCACGCGGGGCGAAGCGCGACCTCTCTGATGTTCACGCTTGGGATGACGTTGCTCGTGCTGGCACCGTTGATGTTCGCGATCGGGGCGCTGGTCACCGAAGCCCAGGGAATGCTCATGGAGATCGCGGCTGCCGACAAGCGGGGAATCGGCGTTCCTCAGTGGCTGGAGAACGTGCCGCTGGTCGGGCACTGGGCCGCCGCTCGGTGGCAAGGCGAGATCGCGTACCCGGGGGCTCTCACGGTCTGGATGCAGCGGGCCGACACGACTGCGCTTCTGGGCTGGGCGCAGTCGCTCGGACAATTCATGGCGCGACACGCTTTCATCGTCGGCTTCACGATCCTGCTGTTGTTCTTCCTGTATCAGGAGGGTGAATCTCTGGCGGCGGGATTCCGACAGCTCCTTCGTCACCACATCGGCGAGCGGAGCGACGGCTATCTCGACCTCGCCACACGGGCCGTGCGCGCTTCCGTGAATAGCATGCTGGCGGTGGCGCTGTTCGACGGATGCGCAAGCGGAGTCGCGTACGCACTCGCCGGCGTGCCCAACGCCGGCGTTTGGGCTGCGATCACCGGCCTGCTCGCGCTCGTCCCATTCCTCGGTTATGTGGCGGTCATCCTGCTGACGCTGCAACTGGCGATCACGGGCGCCGCTTCGTTGTCGCTGCTCTCATTCGGGCTAGGCGCTGCCGTCCTGTTCTGCGGCGACAAGATCGTGCGGCCAGCGATCGCGAGCGACGGCATTCGCTTGCGCTTCGTCTGGGTCCTGATGGGCTGCCTTGGCGGCTTCGAGGTGCTCGGGCTCGTTGGGCTGGTCGTCGGGCCGGTCGTGCTGACTCTTGTGCGGGAGCTGTGGGAGCAGCGCGTCCGCGCTTTCTCGGGGAGTGACGGCGCGTAGCGTCACAAGGGCGGTTTGTCCGCCCCAAGTGCAGTTCAGTGAGCCCTTATGTTGTCGAGCAACGCGCGGGCGGTCGCAACGGCCGTTGTGTCGGCCGCCTCGGGAAGCTGCTCGACGAGCGCGGCGAGCGCGCGCCGGTCTTTGGATGTTGCGCCGTCGCTCTTGCAGAGCTCGAGCAGTGCTATCAACTCGAGCCAGGGCGCCTCCTGCGCTCTGGCCTCGGCGACGGCAGCTCGAACCGCCGTCTGCGCGCGACCTGCGTCGCCCCGGGCTCGGGCGATCGCGGCCTCGATCAGCAAGAGCTGCGGCAGATACACGCGCTCCGCGTGCTCGTTCGCGAATTGCAGCGCCCCCTCGAGCTCGCGTTGGGCGGCATCCAGGTCACCGGTCAGCAAGAGCGCTTCGGCGGCGTATCCACGCACCTCGCTCCCGCCGGCGAGCATTCCAAGCCTCGTATTTTCTTCATATGCCTCCCGAATTCGGCGATAACCATCGCGCGGTTGTCCCAATCGGGCATCCGCCCAACCCCGAAACCAATGGGAGGCGATTCGACCCTGCGCGAGCGCGAACTCATCGACGAGCGCGCGCATCTCGTCGGCAAGCGCCGCGACGCGTGCGGCATTGCCGAGCCGTACCTCGAGCAGCGCGTCGTACCAGATGGCAGCCAGGCGTGCCATCGGCTGTCCCAGCTGGCGGGCTCGTGCGTACGCTTGCTGCAGCCGGGTACGCGCCTGATCGACCAAGCCGAGGTGAAAAAGCGGAGGCCCGAGCATGCCCAGGAGCATGACTTGGGGATCGGCTATGAAGGTTTCTCCAGGCGCGAAGTCGAGCGACTCCGCCAGAGCGAGCCCACGCTCGATCCATGTCCGGGAGGCGAGCGAACGGCCCTGACGCTGGTCCACTTCTCCGTGGACGATGCACGCCGTAAGCAGGAGGGCTGGATCTTTCGTCGCTGACGAGAACGCCTCTGCCCGCTCGGCTACCGCAAGCGCCTCGGCATAATCGGTGCGCAGGCAAGAAACGAGGCCCAACCCGTGGAGCAGGCGTCCAAGCATCCGATGTCGCGGGACCTCGCGAAGCAGCGAGTACGCGCGCTCGAAGGCGGCCTTGGCCTCCAAGCCGAAGCCAAGGACATGGGTCGCCGCTATGCCGCGAAGCGTCGCCAAGCCGATCTCCAGCGCGTCTCGCTCGGTCCCCTCGAGCGCCTGCTGAAGGAGGCCCAGCGCGCGCTCGGTAAGGGCCATCGTCTCGGCCGGACTCAAGTGCGCGAGGGCGTCTTCCGCTGCTTCCGCGTAGTAACGCAGACAGGGCATCGGATCGCGCCCTCGCTCGAAGTGCATGGCGAGCTCCGCAGCCGCGACCGCAACGCCCGCGGCACGCTCGCGCTCGAGCGCAACGCCGACTTTGCGATGCAGTTGGACGCGCATCGCGACGGCTGTGCGCTCGTACAGCACCTGGCGGAAGAGAGCGTGCCTGAACGAATACGGCTTTTCTGGCGAATCGCTCGCTTCGGCAGCGCGAGAGGCCGCCAGCCAGAGCTGCCCACGTGCTAGCCGATCGCATGCGTCTCCAACGGCGGTGGCGTCAAGCTCGAGGACTTCCGAGACGGTGCCGGCCCGGAATTCGACCCCGCACACGGCAGCCGCCGAAAGCAGTGCGCGCTGATCGTCGTCGAGCTTGGCGATGTAGTGGTCGATGATCGCCGCCAGATTCTCGGGAACGGCCCGACTCGCGAGCTGCGCCCCGAGCGCAGCGTCGTCACCGCCTTGCGCCGCGCGTACGACGACCTCGCTCGTGACCGCGGCTACGAACAGTGGCAATCCGTCGGTCCGTTCGTGTAGCGCACGCACGAACGCTTCGTCGCCGGCGAGAGCTGGCGACCGTTGCGCCACGAAGTCTGCGACCTCGCTTTCGGAGAACGGATCGAGCACGATCTCCTCGCAGAGCCCGTGCAGGCGAAGCTCGTGACGCAATGAGTTGAGTGGATGATCCAGTGCAACAACCTCGGCGAGCCGGAAGCTTGCGAGCCACATCAGTTGCGCGCCGCCACGCCGCCTCGCGATGTAGTCGATGAGCTGAATGGTGCTACGGTCGCTCCAGTGCAAGTCCTCGGTCACCAGCAACAGCGGCCGGCGCTCGGCGTAGCGGTCGAACGCTTCACCTGCCTCGCGCAGCATCCGATCCGGGCTGGCGCCCGCAAGCTCTCGCCGCAGGGCGTCGCGTTCATCGGCGGTGCACAGCCAAGGCAGCTGCAGCAGCCAGGCTGGCGCGACGCTGCGGAGCAGGGCAGGGACCGTGCTGTCCCTGCGACACAGTTCTGCGAGGGCTTCCAGAACGGGAAGATACGGCTCACCGGCGCCGTAGTGCTCCACGCACTGGCCGCGTGCGCAGGCGATGTCACCGAGGCTTGCGACGAAATGGTCGATCAGCGTCGTTTTGCCGATACCGGGTTCGCCGGCAATCCAGACGATCGCACGCCTGCCGCCGCACGCGGCCTCCCACGCCCGGCGCAGAGTTGCCAGGGCATCCAAGCGCCCGATGAAGGATGACGTTTGAAGCCCGATTCCAGGAGCGATTGCCTGGACCGCTGATGCGGTGGGTATCGCGGCAGTCGCCGCGATGAAGCGATAGCCGCGCCGCGAAACCGTTTCGATAAATCGGGGATGCCGGGGATCGTCGTCGAGCACCGTCCGCACATCGCTGATGGCGGTCTTCAGTACCGATTCGCTGACGAACTGGTGGCCCCACACCTGATCCAGCAAAGCGTGCTTGGTGAGCAAAGATCCAGGTTGCCGCGCAAGCGCGCAAAGCAGTGCGAACGGCGTAGGCGCGAGAGCCACAGGCTTGCCATCGCACAGCAAGCGGGCGTTCGCCTCGTCCAGCTCGAACGCGGCGAAGCGTACCCGTACCGGATTCGACGCCGCCGGTGAGCGAGCCGCGGAGGTTCGTTCTACCATTCCGATTTCAAAGGCTTCGCAGATCCTGCCCGCCGGTTGGACCCTCGCATCCGCAACCCGTCGACGCCGCGTACTATCAACGTCGCCATTATTCACCCATGCCGATCATGTGCTCTCCAGTTCCACATGGACTCGACGTCCGATCGCGGTGGCGATATTGACCAGCGCATCGAGTGAGAAACGGGATACGCGGCCACGCAGCAGGTCGTTCATGCGTGGCTGGGTAATTGCACAGCGCCGGGCAGCTTCGGTTTGCGTCCAGCGGTTCTTCTCAACAATGGCGGCAATCTGTTGCATGAGCTCCGCGCGCACGCGCAGATTTGCCGCCTGCTCGGAGGTGTCGGCGAGGGCGTCCCACACGCTCGCGCAGGCCGTTGCCTTGGTCATCGTCTATCGTTCATCAAATCCCTGACCCGGGTCTCGCAATTTCGATGTCGGTCTTGGACGTGCGCGGGGTTTCTGCTGGAACGCATGCAAGACCACACCGGGAAATCGCGCAGGCACTTGAGCGAGGCCCCGAGAAACTGCACCGGCGTCATGTGCTTATTATACTGATATGAATATAGCCATCAAGGCCAAGCCACTTGCGAAGGGACCTTCGGTCTAGAGATCGGCGTGATAGCAGGGCCAGGTGGATGGTGCGCTTGACTGTCGTGGCACTCGCGCCCTGGCTGAGGCGCGGTCTTTGCTGAACGGTTCCAGTGTTGCGTCGTGAATCTGCCGCGGCTCAAGCTATCCGATGGAGCTTCACCCCACGGATCAACGATAATAGTCAGCCAGGACGCGCCTAACGATAGTACCTGCGGATCAGTGCGACATCGCGCCACCGGGCAACATGAGAAATCACCTCTTGCTGTTACCGCATCCGAGCACGGCCATGGGGCGGCCGAGGCGCCAAAACGCGCTGTAATGACCACCGAGCCTTCCGTGTCAGTGACAGGATGAACTGGGTCCAAGTCGCCTGGATCGTCATGATCGGCGCAAGCGTGATGCTCGGCGTCGTCCATCTGTTCGTCTGGCAGAAGCAACCGTCGCAGCACGTCAGTCTGCTGTTCTTCGTGCTCGCCGTGTCGGCCGCGACCTACGGCGCTTTCGAACTCGCAAGAATGCAAGCCGCGACACCCGCCAGCCTCGCCGCCGTCGTGCGCTGGTCTCACGTTCCCCTTGCGATGGTGATTATCTCGATCGTGGGATTCGTGCGCCTTTACTTCAACGCGGGCCGACTCTGGCTCGCCTATGCGGTCGTAGGCCTTCGACTCGCCGCTCTCGCGCTGAACTTTCTCACGGGCGTCAACGTGATCTTTCGGGAAATCACAGCACTGGACTATTTGCAGCTTTGGGGAGGCGCCGTCATGGTCGGGCCCATCGGTGTCCCCAATCCGTGGGTGATAGTGCCCCAGCTCAGCAATCTGCTGCTCGTCGCGTTCATCGTAGATGCCTCCATCACCCTGTGGCGCAGGGGCGGGACCGTGGCGCGTCGCCGCGCGGCCCTCGTCGGCGGCAGTCTTGCGCTTTGCATTGCCACGGCCGGCAGCTTTTCCGCGCTTGTCGTCACGGGAGTGGTTCACGCGCCCACCATCCTCATGCCCGGCTTCTTTATCGTCGTACTGGCGATGGGCTACGAGCTGGTGTGGGACCTCGTCTCCGCGGCACAGCTCGCGGCGCACCTCCGGGCAAGCGAGCAGCGCTTCCGTGCCGTGGTCGAAGCCGTCCCCAATGCTATCCTGCTGGTGAGCGAGGACGGGACCATTAAGCTCGCCAACGCGCAGGCCGAGGCCGTATTTGGCTATGCACGCGAAGCGCTTGTCGGACTGACGGTGGAAGCGTTGATGCCTGAACGTTTTCGAACATCGCATGTAGGACTGCGCCAAGGCTACGTCATAGACGCAAAGGCGCGGATGATGGGGACGGGGCGGGAGCTGTTCGCGCACCGCCGCGATGGCAGTGAAATACCCGTGGAGGTGGCGCTCAATCCGATGCACACGGAGAAGGGGTTGTCCGTACTCGTGTCGGTCGTCGACATCACGCTGCGCACGCAAGCAGAGCGGGCAGCGGCCCGCCAGCGCGACGAGCTCGCGCACTTGGCCCGCGTCGCGATGCTAGGCGAGCTGTCGGGATCGCTCGCGCACGAGCTCAACCAACCCTTGACTGCAATTCTAAGCAATGCGCAGGCGGCGCAGCGGTTTCTCGTGCAGAGCCCGCCGCGCGTCGACAAGGTCGCGGATATCCTCATCGACATCGTGAAGAGCGACCACCGTGCAGGCGCCGTCATTCAGCGGCTACGGTCCCTGCTTCGGAAGGAAGAGGCGCAGCGTCATCCGCTCGACATCAACGAGGTGGTCGAGGAATCGCTCCGCCTGATGCGCAGCGACTTGCTGAATAGGCAGGTCGTGGTCAGCAGCGAGCTGGCCCACGCGCTTCCTGCGGTGAGCGGCGATCGAAATCAATTGCAGCAGGTGTTGCTCAACCTCGTGATCAATGGGTGCGACGCGATGAACGGCCACCGTGCCGACAACAGGCTTGTGATACGAACGCAAAAGACCACGAACGGCAACGTCGAGGTTTCGGTGGCCGACAGGGGCGCAGGAATACCTTCGGCGGATCTCGAACGTATTTTCGAGCCGTTCATGACCACCAAATCGCACGGCCTGGGTCTCGGTCTGGCCATTTGTCGATCGATCGTCGAGGCCCACGGCGGGCGCCTGTGGGCAACCAACAACGCCGATCGAGGCGCCACGCTGCATTGCGAATTGCCGTCGAAGGCATCCTGATGCGGACGAAGGAACCTGCGCCGATCGTTTACGTCGTCGACGACGATCCCGACGTGTTGAAGGCGATCGAGCGATTGCTCGAGTCAGTCGGGCTCGAATATGCCACATTCCCGTCCCCGCGGCAGTTTCTCGAACGCTACGATCGGGACGCCGCAGGGTGTCTGGTCCTGGATCTTCAATTGCCGGGGTTGAGCGGTCTCGAGCTGCAAGGGATGCTCGAAGAGCAGGCGAGCCAACTACCCATCATCTTTCTCACCGGGCGCGGCGACATCGCAGCGAGCGTGCGCGCGATGAAGCAGGGCGCATCGGACTTTCTCACCAAGCCCGTCGACGACGCTCTGCTGATGGCCACGATCCGGGACGCATTGGCCCGGGATCAGTCGCTACGGGCCGCCCGCGTCGAACGGGAGCGCATCGCGAAGCGCCTCGCAACGCTCACCGAGCGCGAACGGCAGGTGCTCGAGCACATCGTGGCCGGGCGGCTGAACAAGGAGATCGCCGCCGAGCTAGGAACGGCCGAGAAGACGATCAAGTTCCATCGCGCGAACCTGATGCGCAAGATGGATGTGCGTGTCGTCGCTGATCTCGTGAAGCTGGCGGAGCGCGCGGGCGTCGGCTCGACGTCCAAGACCTGAGACGGCGGCACCGCGCTCCCTCCAGGCCCGATACCTGGACCAAGGTCCAGTAGGATCAGCCGCCCGCGCTTGATACCGTGCGGTCGAGATGAGTGACGACGCGCCGTTGCTGGCCGTGGTCGACGACGATGCGGACGTACGCATCGCATTGACGCGGCTCGTTTCTTCTGCGGGTTTCGCGGTCGAGACGTTCGCGTCCGGCGCGGAGCTTCTGCGCTCGATCCAGGACCACGAACCGGACTGTGTCGTGCTCGACCTGCATATGCCGGAAATGAGCGGACTCGAGGTTCAAACCGCGCTCGCCAGCGGTCACGCCGCAATTCCGGTCATCGTCATCACCGGACATGACACACCCGAGTCGCGCGCGCGGGCCATTCATTTGGGCGCGAAGAGCTATCTCCGCAAGCCGGTCAACGACAACGTGCTGCTCGAGGCGATCGAGACGGCCATCGGTGGGCACGCGTAATCGGGCTGAGGAACAATGTATCATCATGAAAGGCCCGCCGGCGCGATAGGTTGACCGCGAACGCGGCCGACGGGCAACCAGCAAGCGACACCATGGGAGAGACCGTCATGCGTTCAACGATGTCTGCTGCAAGCTTGGCCATCATCGCGCTCGTCACGTTGGCTGCCTGCGAGCAGAAGCCCCCCGAGGCCCCCGCGAAGAAGGGCGAAGCGACGGATGCCGCCAAGACCGTGGCCAGCGCTCCGGCGGCAGCAACCGCGCCGGCCCCCGCCCCCGCCGTGGCGTTCGAGTCGGCGCAGAGGGTGGAGCGCAACCCCGAGCGCAACGCGTACTTCGGCGAGACGCACCTGCATACCAGCTGGTCGGTGGACGCGTGGGTGATGGGCAATCGCATGACCGGCCCGGCGGATGCGCTCAAGTACGCCCAGGGCGAGACCATCAAGCACCCCTTGGGCTACGACATCAAGATCGAAACGCCGATGGACTTCATGGGCGTGACCGATCACTCGGAGTACGTCGGCGTCACGCGGGAGGCCAACACCCCGGGTTCCTACGTGAGCAAGCTGCCCGAAGCGCAGCCGATGATCATGACCGATCCGACCAGCAAGGAACAGCAAAACCGCGTGTTCTCGTACTTGCTCAAACTCAACGCAGGTGCGCCGGTGAAGGCGCTCATGGACCCCAAGATCACTTCGACCGTGTGGAAGGAGAACGTCAAGATCGCCGACGAGCAGAACAAGCCCGGCAAGTTCACCGCGTTCTGCTCGTACGAATGGACGTCGATGCCCGGCAACCGCAACCTGCATCGCAACGTCTTCTTCCGCGCCTGCGACAAGGTGCCCGACTATCCCTTCAGCTCGCTCGAGTCCAATCGCCCCTCGGACTTGTGGAACTGGATGGACGCGCAGCGCAAGGCGGGCAATGAGCTCCTCGCCATCTCGCACAACGCGAACGTGAGCGACGGCTGGATGTATCCGGTGGACGTCGACCAGACTACCGGGCGGCCGATCGACGCCGCCTGGGCCGAGGCGCGCATGCGCAACGAGCGCCTGATCGAGATCAAGCAGGGCAAGGGACAATCGGAAGCTCACCCCTTGCTCTCGCCCAACGACGAGTTCGCGAGCTACGAAATGTATGAGGCAATCCTCGGCCTTCCGGGCAACGTCGGCCGCATCGACCGCATCACGGGCAGCTATGCCCGCCAGGCTCTGAAAGACGGCATCACCCTGCAGGATGTGCGCGGCTACAACCCGTACAAGTTCGGCATGGCCGGCGGGTCGGATTCGCACAACTCGGCGAGTCCCTACCGCCAGGACAATTTCTACGGCCTGCATGCCGATGCGGACGGGTCGCTGGTGACGCGCTTCGCCGGCGTACTGATCGGCGGCACGATGGACGTGCGGCTGGAGAATCCCGGCGGGCTGACCGGCGTGTGGGCGGAGGAGAACACGCGGGCCTCGCTCTTCGATGCGATGTACCGCAAGGAGACCTTCGGCGTCAGCGGCCCGCACATCAAGGTTCGCCTCTTCGGCGGCTGGGGCTACAACAAGGACATCCTGAACGCCGGCGACTGGGTGAAGCAGTCCTACGCAGGCGGTGTCCCGATGGGCGCCGACCTCAAGCCCATGCCCTCCGGGAAGGGGGTGGCCCCGAACTTCGTTGTCTGGGCGGTGAAGGATCCGACCTCCGGCAATCTCGACCGCATCCAGATCGTCAAGGGCTGGACGCAGAACGGCCAGAGCTTCGAGAAGGTCTTCGACGTGGTCTGGTCCGGCGACCGCAAGCCCGACAAATGGTCGGGTAGGGTTCCTGCGATCCAGAGCACGGTGGATCTGGAGAAGGCCACCTACACCAACAGCGTCGGCTCGGCGGAGCTGAAGACGGTTTGGACCGATCCGGAATTCGACGCGAGTCTCCATGCGTTCTACTACGCCCGCGTGCTCGAGATTCCGACGCCCCGGTGGACGCTCATCCAGGCCGTGAAGTCGGGGCTTCCTCCCCCAGACGTCGTGCCGCTGACGGGGCAGGAGCGGGCGTGGACCTCGCCGATCTGGTACACGCCGTCGGCGGAGGCGCGCAAGAACGCACCGGCGGGAATGACCGTCGCCGAGCTGAAGAAGAAGGGCGCCACGGCGCTGAACGACTCGCAGCTCAAAGCGATGATCGTCGGCAAGGCCATGTGGGTGCAGAACAACGTCAGCGGCGAGCAGTTCAGCGCGAGCTTCACGACGGAAGGTGACGCGATCATCTTCCGCACCGGCTTCAACACCGCCGTGCCGAGCGGATATGGCAAGGTTGCGTTGAACGGCTACGAGGGAGTCACCAGCCGCTACGCGATTGCGGACGGCAAGCTCGTCACGTACGTCTCGCAGGACGCGTACTCGGTGACCGTGTACAAGCTCGGCAACACCTACTACGGCGCGCGCAGCAACGAGTTCGGCTACGCCAACTACGAGATCATTCCAGTGCCGCAGATCGCTCTCAACCCGGTGATCGCGATCTCCAACCAGTTCTCCACCGAGCTGGGACTGACCGAGCAGCAGCGCCAGCAGATCCTGCCCATTCTGAAGGACGAGTTCAAGCAGCTCGAGGCGCTGAAGAAGAACACTTCGCTCAGCGGATTGAAGAAGCTCGAGCAGCTGAGGGATATCGGCAAATCCTTCGACGAGAAGATCAAGCCGCTGCTCAACACGGACCAGCAGCCGAAGTTCCAGGCCATGCGCGAAGCGTTGCGCAAGCGGCTCGCCGAGAAAATGGCGAGCGAGGCCGGTTCCAAGGTCGCGGTGGCGGTCAAGGAGGACCTCGAGGAGTTGAAGCTAAAGGCGGAGGGGGCGGCGATCGGGCCGAAGCAGGATCTCAAGAAGTAGCGCCAGATGCCGCGGCCAATGATACGGGGCCTGTTCGCGGTGGTGCTGTTGTGCGCGAGCGCGGCCGTGATCGCTTGTCCGCTGTGCATGGGCGCGTTCCAACAAACCAAGGCGCAGGAACTGGTCACTGCGTCGCATGCGGTGCTGGCGGTCCCGACCGCCGAGCCGAGTCGCTTCCGGGTCATCGAAGTCGTCAAAGGCGAGCGTCCAGCGAGCGGCATGGTGGAGGGCGGCTACCCCCGCAACGGCCCCGCCTTCGAAGTCGCGGGGTCGACGAGCGGCAAGTCACTGCTGCTCGTGCGCGACGACCTGCTTCCGACGTGGACCATCCTCGGCACGATCGGCGCCGATCATCTGGGCTGGCTGCGCAAGCTCGCCGCTGGAAAGCCCGCGGCGGAAATGAGCCCGGATGACTGGCGCCTCAACGCCGCGCTCGTCCTTCCCTATCTCGAGAGCCGCGAGCCGCTCGCGGCCGAGATCGCGTACGGCGAGCTCGCCGCCGTGCCCTACGCCACTCTGCGAACGCTGAAATCGCGCCTCGCCGCACCGGCGGTGCGCCGCTGGGTCGCGGATCCGGAGCGCCTTGCGCGCCAGCCTCTGTATCTCCTGCTGCTTGGGATCACCGGCAATGCGCAGGACGCCAACGGCCTCGAGCAGCGTCTCGAAACGGCGTGGTTGTCGAACGATGCGACGAACCTCAGCGCGATGATTGCCGCTGATCTGGAGCTCAGGGGACCGTCGCGCATGGCGTGGGTGGACGAGAAGTACATGCGCGATCAACGGCGTTCGACCCGCGAGCTCGAGGCCGCGCTTCTCTCGCTTTCCGTCCAGGCCAACGCGAACGGTGTCATCCCACGCGAGCGGGTGATCCAGTCGTACCGGATGTTCATCAAGGAGCACCGGGACCTCGCCGGGTTCGTGGCGCCGGATCTCGCGACCTGGCAGAACTGGGACGCGGTGCCCGATTACGTTGCGCTCATGAAGTCCAGTGCTCCGCAGCAATACCCGTCCCGCGTCGCGATCGTCGGGTATCTACGCGAGTACGTGCGGCAGTATCCGAATGCGAGCGCGACCGACGTCTCGCTGCGTGGCGTCGTGGACTCGCCGACCGGCGTCGCGCGTGCGGCAAGTCCGGTCAACACTGTGCCCAAGTAATAGCGTCGCATCATCGAACACGTCTCGCGTCGTGCGTAGCGGGCGACTACTTCATCGGAACATGAAACGTCTGTTGCGCGAACCCCTCGTCCACTTCCTGTTGCTCGGCGCGCTGCTTTTCGCCGGCTACGCATACTTCGACCGCGGGCGCGGAGGCATCGGGCCGTCGAAGCAGATCCAGCTGTCGCTCGATGACCTTGCACAGCTCGCGCTGCTGTTCCAGTCGCAGTGGCGGCGCGACCCGACCCCGGAGGAGTTCAGCCGTATGGTCGAGACCAAGGTCCAGGAGGAAGTCCTGTATCGCGAGGGCCTCGCGATGGGCCTCGACAAGGACGACACCATCGTGAAGCGCCGCATGGCGCAGAAGATGCAGTTCATCGCCGAGGACGTCGCGGCCGCACGGGAGCCCACGTCTGCCGAGCTCAAGGCCTGGTTCGAGAAGAATGCCGACAAGTTCCAGGAGCCGCCGCGCGTTTCCTTCCGCCACCTGTACTTCTCGCCCGACAAGCGCGGCGCGCGCGCGAAGGACGACGCCGTCGGCGCCCTTGCCAGGCTGGCGGGCCAGCCGGAGGACGCTAAGCTCGCATCGACGCTGGCCGATCCTTTCATGTTCCAGGAGTATTACCGCGATCGCGCGCCGGATTTCCTCGGCAAGGAGTTCGGTCCCGTGTTCGCGCTTGCCGTGACGAAGCTGCCGCCGGGATCGTGGCGGGGCCCCATCGAGTCGGGATTCGGCTGGCAT
>Ga0335079_10001973_pt1 | contig 23605 bp, 23 predicted proteins | sample Lox_Sample_33_FD_206719 | JGI IMG/M metagenome (GOLD analysis project Ga0335079, IMG submission 206719) | Soil microbial communities from Loxahatchee National Wildlife Refuge, Florida, United States - Lox_Sample_3.3 | ecosystem: Environmental > Terrestrial > Soil > Wetlands | place: USA... | reverse complement strand
GCTCTGCTATTATACGGGCGCTGTCCTGGCAGTTTTCCGTCCCCTTCGGCGATCAATACCCGCCGGCTCAATCCCGACAAATTAACCTCTTGATGGAAGCGGACTGCGAATGAAAAATCACCCGGCACTCTTCTGGATCTGCCTGGTATTTTTCGCTGCGGGCATACTCCGGCTCAACGACCTTTCATTCTATACACCCGACAGCAGCCGGTATCTCATTTGGGGAAATTCACTCGCGCATGGGAAGGGCTTCATCGACGAGACACTCCCGGATCCGGACCCCTATGTTGTCCATGCTCCGCTCTACCCGCTTCTGATTGCACCAGTTGAGGTCTTTGCGCCCTATTCCGTTGTGGCAGTGAAGGCATGGACACTTCTCTGGGGAATCGTGGCGATCGTGTTCGCGTATTTCTGGCTCCACCACCTATTCGGGAAAAAGGGGGCGTTTGTGGGGTCCATTCTCTTTGCCGGAAATCCGTTTTTCTGGCTCTACTCCACCGAAGTCTTGTCTGATGCACCGTTCATCGCCGCCCTGATGGCGGTTTTCTATCTTTGCGAGCGGATGCGTGATCCCGAGGAATGGACACGCGGCCGCGTGGTCGTTCTTGGCATTGCCGTTCTTGTTGCGACCATGGTCAGGGAGATTGGCGCGTCAGTAGCAATCGCTGCAATCATCTATCTCGTTCTCGTTCGGAGACCTAAAGCAGCCGCGGTCATTCTACTGCTGACTGCAGTTCTTCTCCGGCTCTGGTATCTGCGAAATAATGTCTATGCCAGTACCGCTGCGGAATATGCTGGTGGAAATATCTCTCTCATCTTCAGGAAGATCATGACCGGACCGCAGGGATCGATCATCAATGAGTTTGCGTTGCGGCTGTGGCTCACACTCACCTCGTATTCTTCCCAGATCGGCCAGTTTCTCTTCTACCCGATGTACGCCGGTCACTTCGGGAGTCTTTTTTTTAATCCATCCGGATTTGACAGCGGGATTGAATCCTCTCTCGGATCGATTGGCGTTGTTCTGGAGATCCTAACATTGATTGCGCTGGTGATCGGAGGAATACTGGATCTCCGTTCGGGCGGAACCGTACGGTTGAGAGGAATATTTCTGTTCATCTATGGCGGGGCTATCCTGCTCTATCCCATAAACGACCTGCGATTTCTTGTGCCGCTGATACCGCTCTTCATACTATATCTGGTCCGCTTTGCAACATGGATAGTGGGGAAAATTCCTTCGCTGATCTCTTTACGCCAGGCAAGGTATGCACTGACGATTGCCTTCGTTGTTCTGATACCGAACCTCATGAGTGCATACGAGATGGTGCGCGCGAACCTTACCTTCCTTTCTCATCCCGAAACGTTTTATTCCCAGGCCGAAGCAACGTCTCTGTACACGTCGCTGTATGCTCGGCCCTGGTCCGCACTTGGCGAATGGATCGGGAAGAATGTGGATTCTTCCGCGGTGATCGTGAGCCCGTACAAGCAGCTTTCCACCGTTGTCGGGAATCGGAAGGTGCTGATCCTCGACAAAGGCATAACGCTCCCCCGGTTCGAGGAGAATATACGCGACTATCAGGTTGAGTATCTCGTCGCGCCGCGCCGGTGGGGATCAATCAATGTCTACGAATCCCAGATGCTCCAGTCGCGGCGTTACCGGTTCCGTCGGATTTTCTCGATCGGTGATCTCCATCTCTATCGTATCTCCTCGCGATTGTGTGAACCTGCAGGAGACGAGCCACCGCAATCGGATTCTACAGACACTCCAAGCGGCCTGCTCCGTGAGGGGTGGAAGCTGTTTGCCGCCGGCGACTATGCAGGCGCAGACTCGCGGTATCTGAAAGCTCTGGCGATGGCTCCGGAACAGCCGGAGATCGTCTATCACGCGCTGGTGACAACAAGCATTCTGGACGATTCGATTCATGCGCGCGAGCTCTATCGGCTGCTCTATGCCGCGCCGCAGGCGGGATCGTATCTCGATCCTGCGGCAGCGTATCTGTCGGCAATGAATCAGTTCAACGCCGCGAGGAATGTAACCTACCAGTTCGAAATCCCCGTCCAGTCGCTCAAAGCCGCCACGGCATACTGGAATTTAGGCGCATACCACCGGGCGGCAACAATCATGAGCACCGCGATGCGTGCAGATTCAGGATATTTCGTCGGGCTACTCTGGGCACTCCATTATCATTTGCAGCTCGGTGATACGGCTCGGGCGAGGTCCTACCTGCCGATCCTGAATCATGTCGATCCGACAAATCCGGTTGTCGAAGCATTCACGGCCATCCTTGCGAAGGGTGATTCACTTGCGCAACTTCATTCGGCCGACGAGAGGAGTGCACTGCATCTCCGGATTGCGGCGATTTACCAAGCAATGCAGCTTCCCGATCAGGCATTTGATGAAGCAGAGAGAGCGCGTTGTGAAAATCCCCGCAATGCGGATGCACCGATGTTCATTGCACAGATGCTCGAACAGCGATCACGGTATGTCTCCGCGCTGAGAACCTACCGGGATGTGCTGCGGCTGGATCCATCGAACCGCCCGGTGCAGTCAAAAGTCGATTCGCTCGTCCAAAAACTCTCGCACGCTGGTGGATAGTTGATTTTCAGCACGGTTTTGTGTATTCTGACGTTCCGGCACGAATAATTTTCTCATCGCATGAACTACGCGCAGTTGATAACCGACCTCGAAGAACTCACGAAGCAATTCAACATCACCGTACGGTATGAAAAGGGGGATTTCGAAGGGGGGTATTGTATTCTTAAAGACCAGAAGATTCTTGTCATCAACAAGCGTCTTTCGGACGCGCGGAAAGCTTCGGCTCTGGCCGTCGGACTTGCCGAATACGGGATCGAAACCGCATACGTCAAGCCCAATCTTCGCTCGTACATCGAGGACGAAGTGGCAAAAGTTTCCAAGGCGGCGTCGGGGAAATGATCAGGGCGGTCATATTCGATCTCGACAATACGCTCGTCGATTTCATGAGCATGAAAAGCCGGGCAATCGATGCGGCGGTGCAAGCCATGATTGACGCGGGGCTCAATCTCTCGGTTGAGGAGGTGAAGGAACGCATTGATGCGATTTACAGTGAGCGCGGAATAGAATTTCAAAACGTCTTCGATCAGCTGCTGTACGACGTGTTCAATAAAGTGGATTACAAGATTCTCTCGGCGGGGATCATTGCATACCGCCGGGCCCGGGAAGCAGCACTGGTTCCTTATCCGCATGTCTACATGACGCTTATGGAGCTGCTGAAGCGTGGAATGCGGCTTGCAGTGGTTTCCGACGCCCCGGCGCGTGAGGCATGGTTGCGGCTCTGCTATCTGAACCTTCATCACATATTTGACGCGGTTGTCACCTTTGAAGATACCGGCCAGCGGAAGCCGAATCCCGGGCCATTCCGTAAAGCACTTGAATTGCTTGATGTCCCTGCGAAGGAAGCATTGATGGTGGGTGATTGGGCTGAACGCGATATGGTCGGGGCGGGGAATATCGGGATGAGGACGGTCTTTGCGAGATATGGCGATACCTTCGGGACAGTTGAAACACATGCCGATTATGAAATCGGCGACGTGAAGGATGTTCTCGCGATCGTCGAGAAGGAAAACTCGGGCAAGGGGAAGAAATGATTGAAGGAATCGGAGTCGACGTTGTTGAAATCCCGCGGCTCCAGAAGGCGGTCGGGAACTGGGGAGATGCATTTCTCCAGAAAGTTTTCACGTCGAGGGAAATCCGTTATGCCCGCTCGAAGAAGGACCCGTTTCCGCATATGGCCGCGCGATTTGCCGTGAAGGAGGCCGTTGCCAAGGCGCTTGCGACCGGCTGGAGCGGAGGTTTCCGCTGGAAGGATGTTGAAGTCGAGAATACTGCCGCAGGGGCTCCCACCGTTGTCCTCTACGGCAAAGTGAAGGAAATGCTCGCATCCGCGAAGGTCCTGGTCTCGATTTCCCACTCGGAACACATCGTCGTTGCTGTTGCGGTCATTGAGCGATAACGGTTGTTTCTCAGCCGGAAAATGAGTATGTTTTCGATTGCAGAAGGCCTTTCCAACGAAGGAGCGCAATTATGAAACAGCTTGGCATTAAAAAACTCTACTATTCGATCAGCGAGGTGAGCAAGATTACCGATCTTGAGCAGTATGTTTTGAGATATTGGGAATCGGAGTTCGAGCAATTGAAGCCGGCAAAGAACCGCGCCGGAAACAGGATCTACACCAACCGCGACATCAAGCTGATCTTACATATCAAGAGGCTTCTACGTGAAGAGAGGTATACGATAGAGGGTGCCAAGCAGGTTCTGCTGACGTATGTTCCCGAGGGGGAAAGCGGGGAGCAGCTCGAGCTTATCGGAGAGGCGGCCGCGCCGGAACCGGCAGCGATGGTTGCCCAACAGGGGCGGGTACCGGAAAACAGGTTGCGGAGCGATATGATCGAAATGAAGAAATTTTTGGAAGAGTTGCTGGTTCGTCTCACCTGATTGTCGTTTTCAGTTCTTCGATATAAGAGTTCATTCGGAACGTGGCGCAGCCCGGTAGCGCACTTGCTTGGGGTGCAAGGGGTCGCGGGTTCAAATCCCGCCGTTCCGACAGATGATTGCCTCCCGCTTGGGAGGCATTTTAGTTTCTGCAGCGGAGTTGGTCGAGCAAGCCGGGATACATCAAGGGCAGCCTGGAAAAGAGCGCGCGCACTTGTCACGAAGTGATCCCCCTTAGGGACTTGGGGTGCAAGGGGGTGTGCGTTCAAGGGGAAAGACCTCGACTGGCGATGCATTCGAGGTGATTGGACCGATATGGGTACGTACACACATGCTCTGGCACTCCTCTCCGAAACATCAAGCCCGACCTGTCGTAGAAGGGAGTTAAAGCAGAGGAATATGAGGTCGCCTATGTTTGACGTCATTTTATCTTGATCCCATGGTTGCCTTCAGCTCACTCTATTACATCGCTCTGAGCTGTGGATATTTTGCTGCTTTGAGCGGCTGGTCGTTGATAAACAGGTGGAAGCCTGCACTTTGGAACTCCGATTCTCCGTATCATTTCATTCATCCATGGCGGGAAGCGATCTGGGCCCTCCTTGCCGCTGTTCTCACATTGGGGATTGGGCAACTCTATTCGGGCAGCCACCTTGTTCCAAAGGATTTCATTGGCTACCCCCAGCTTGCGGAAGCGATAAATCAGGCTTTAATTTTCCTCCCGTTTGTGCTTCTGCTCCTGTTGCGGCGCCAGCCCGCCACAACTGCCTGGTTATCATCTCGTCACATTTTTGGACATGTCATAGCCGGGTTGGCTCTTGCTCTCGTTGCGATCTGTATTTTCGTCCTTGTTCTCCAACCTTCGATCGGATTCGACAGGATTCTTCTCAACACGTATCGACTTCACAATGCACCATTGGCCCTGCAGGTTCTTTTGGAGGATATTGCCATCGCCATCGTTTTTGTCCGTCTCCGGGCCGCCTTGGGCCGAAGGTGGTTTCTCATCACCGTTATGTGCGTTGCATTTCTCTTCTCGGCATCACACTATCCCTCGAAACTTGATGATGGACAATCATTTCTTTCGGCAACACGGGACGTTTTGATTGATGGTGCACTGGCCTCAGGAGTCATATACGTGCTTCAACGATCCCGGGATATTGTTTGGTTCTGGTGTGTTCATTTTGCTATGGATATGATGCAGTTTGCTGTACGTTAGAAGAGTGTACACTGTCATCCCGCGAAAGCCTCCCTGCCGACAAATTTTCCCCGCACCAAATTTCGCAGCAGTCCGATGGCAGCAACATCGTCCAGTTCTCACCTCATCGATCGAGCCTGATGTCCGTTTTGGCATAACGCTGAATTGTGTGTTACGTCACATGTTACTTGAATTGCCTGAATTCTTGAGGTATTTTCATGGGATCGCGAAAGGCGAAGTTCTAATCCATACGTCTCGTTTTTAAACCAAATAGAAGGGTCATCCCATGGGTCAACAGCAACTTCTTCTGATCATCCTCGGCGTCATCGTCGTGGGTATCGCCATTGCCGTAGGTATCTCGCAGTTCAGCGCGCACAGCACGCAGGCGAATAAAGACGGTGTGACATCGAGCCTGGTCAATATTTCGGCCAACGCCTACCAGTACCGGATTCGTCCGACCACGATGGGCGGGGGCGGCGGAACGTATAATAACTACACGATTCCGTCCAAGATGGCTTCCGACAATAACGGAAGCTACACGGTCACGAGTGCAAGTGGAAATACCGCAAAATTCACGGGTACATCGACGATGAACGGATCCTATACGGCCGTCTGCTCCGTCGATTCCCTCGGCAATACCTCGATCGTGTTTACGGGCTGGTAAGAAGTACTTCATTCACTCCTGAAGCCGCGGTGCGCAAGCGCCGCGGCTTTTTTGTTTTGATACCGGTACGGGTAATTTGCAATTGGGTAATTCTTCGCTATTTTGATTGTTCCCATGAGCGTTGGCAGATTCAATCATCCCGTTCACACAAAACCGATTCTGATATGAAACGACTCATTCCGGTCTCGTCTGCATCTGATATTCCCGCTCAGATCAGAAAGACCCCAATCGGTCTGCTCCTTGCCTACCATAATCTTCATCATCCCCACAAGTCCTATACAAAAGCGGAGCTGCTGATCGGGATGTGTATGGACAACCGGAAACATCTCAACATTCCGGATAATTTTGCGTTCATCATCCGAACCGGGGGGGCGAACCTTCGGTACAGTGAGTTCAAGGTCTCTTACGCGATCGGTGTCGGAGGTGTCCGTGCGCTTGCATTGATCGGCCATACAAATTGCGGGATGGTTAATCTCGTGGCGCGAAAAGACCAGTTCATCCATGGTCTGGTGGAAAACGCGGGATGGGAAGAAGAAACCGCGCGGGAACATTTTCTTCAAAATGCCCCGATGTTTGAAATCGGAAATGAAATTGATTTTGTTCTGATCGAGGTCCAGCGTCTCCGGAACCGTTATCCGAAAATTCTCATCGTACCGTTAATTTATCGCGTCGAAGACAATCTCCTTTATCTTATTGAGGAAAGAACGGAGTGAATATGATGTACCTGAGAATGCCCATACTGATTGCCCTTCTTTCCCTCTTCCTCTCGGTTTCGTACGGCCAGGTGGATACTGCCTGGAAGGATTGGAGCTGGCTAGTCGGAACCTGGGCAGGAGAAGGAAGCGGCACCCCGGGAGAAGGTTCCGGGCAATTTTCGTTAATGCCGGATCTGAACGGAAAAGTTCTAGTCCGCAAGAATCATTCCGAATATCCTGCCGCCAAAGACAGAACTCTCATCATCCATGATGACCTCATGATTGTGTATCATGAGAATACCGGCTTGCCCGAACAGGCAATCTATTTCGACAATGAGGGACACACCATCAGGTATCATGTATCGCATACCGATACGTCGGTCGTTTTCACCAGCGAAAAAGTCCAGAGCGCGCCCGTGTTCCGGTTGACGTATGATCTTCTTGCAGCAGACAGTATCAGTGTGAAGTTTGAAATGTCGCGGGACGGTGAGAAGTTCATGACCTACACGGAAGGAAAATGCCACCGCGTGAAATAGGGATCGATGTTTGCAGTTCTCCGTGTCGCTCTCTTTCCGGGATCAGGGAAGTTCCCGGGAAAGTGGATCCTCCGCCCTGAAAATCATCCGAATACGAAGCAAATGCTCAATTCCGGCTTAACACAAACTTAACATTGGAAACGTTGAACTCAGGCGGATTTTTCGTATATTAAACCGCTCTTTCCATCCTGTTCTGCTACTTTCAAAAAACTCCGTACACCTATGAGCGCCAAGTCAACACTTCTGGCATTACAGCGTCCCGTCCACAGCCGGGAGTTCCGGCAGAGGCGGGCGGTGAACTGGCTTACACTCGGATTCACCTATGCTGCGATGTACATGGGGCGCTACAATCTCTCCTTTGCGAATAAAGCACTCTCGGATTCGTTCGGCTGGGATAAAACACAGGTCGGAACGATCATCACCGCTGCTCTCTCCATTTACGGTTTTTCCGCGCTCTTCAATGGTCCTATTGCCGACAAGATCGGCGGTCGCAAGGCGATGCTTATCGGCGTCTTCGGCGCGGTCGTCTTCAATCTGGCATTCGGTGTCGGTGCATATCTCGGGATACTGGGCACCGGACCACTTCTCCTCGCGTATCTGGCTACCGTCTGGGCGTTGAATTCCTACTTCCAGTCGTACAGCGCGCTTGCACTGATCAAGGTCAACTCGGGATGGTTTCATATCCGTGAGCGCGGGGTGTTCTCGGCGATCTTTGGTTCAATGATTCAAAGCGGCCGCGCCCTGATCTTTGTCGTTGGAGGAATTGCCGTCGCAGTGCTTCCCTGGCAGTGGGTCTTCTTTATCCCGGCAGTCGTCATGTTGGTCATGGGAATTCTGACACTGAAGTATGTCCGGGACGATCCGGAAGATGTGGGTTTCCCTCCATTCGATACCATGGATGCTTCAAGCGGCGACCACGAAAAAGTGGATATGAAGTATCTGATGAGGAAAGTTTTCACCAATCCCATTACACTGACAATCACCGCCGCGGAATTTTGCACGGGGTTTGTTCGTCATGGATTTGAACAGTGGTTTCCGCGGTACATGCAGGAAGCTCAAAATCTTAAGCTCAATTCCCCGGTGTTCCAGGAGGGGGCCTTCATCGTGGTTCTGGCCGGCATTGGCGGAGCGTTTGCCGCCGGGATGATCTCGGACTGGATTTTCTCTTCGCGCCGCGCTCCTGTGGCATTCTTCGGATATGGTCTTCAGATTGTGTGTTTGTCGGTCGTCTGGTTTGCCCCGAGTCTCGGATGGGTTATTGGAGCATTTGTTCTGAACTCGTTTGGTATCAGCATGGTGCACTCGATGCTCTCGGGAACCGCATCGATGGATTTTGGCGGGAAGAAAGCCGCTGCAACTGCCGCAGGCATGTTTGATGGGATGCAGTATATCGGCGGTGCAGCTGTGGGCTCGGGCATGGGCTGGCTGCTGGAACATCTCGGCTGGGGCAGTTGGGCACCGAGCATGATCATCTTTTCCCTGATAGGCCTGATTCTCATGCTGCGTCTCTGGAATGTCTATCCTCAAAGCCGAAGTGTCAAGACCCCCGAGGTTTCGAAGACGGTTGCCCTGCCATCCCGACCGGTACAGGAACATTCGGACGTGGAAGTCTGAACAGGGGTTACCCCCTCTTGCCCTCCGGCAAATACTTTCCTATATTTCCTGAGTTACATCGTTCGGTTGTCCGTCCTTCGTTCATTTCAGTGACTGGAGAGATGACATGAAGTACCTTCTGGTACTCTGGATCGTGCTGTGTGCCTCCGGGACAGTTGGCTTTGCCGGGGAGGGTGAAGGCGTGAGTCAATATTACAGCGGGAAGATTGGATTCTACCACCCCTCGGACGGATTGAATAATGGTCTGATCCTTGGCGCGGATGGAATTACAGAATTTGAGCGTTACCACATTCTGCTCTCCCTCGATCTGGATGCTTATCCGAAGCAGAGTGTCAGTGTTTTTGATAATCCCCAGCCGGGCGGAGGGTCTCCTCCGGATGTAACCGATCAACAGCTGCTTCTCTTCCCCTTTCACGCCAATGTCGCGTATGAACTTGTTCAGATTCCGGATGCCGAGGCGAAAGTCTACCTGGGAGGTGGTGGCGGCTATTACTTCTATTTCTATTCTGCCACCTACCAGACACGCACCGGCGGTCTTCTCGGGGGTTCTCTTTCACATTCTTCCGATGCGAAGAACAGCGGCGGAGGATTCGGGACGATTTTTGCCCGCATCGTATTCGGCAATACCTTTCTTGAACCCCGGTATTTCTTCTCTTCGAAGAGCATGGAATCGCTTGGGGGAAACACGTTCACCATTGATCCCTCGGGTTTCTCCGTGATGATCGGCCTCCAATACCACTGAAACCGCGGACCTGGAGAAGGATGCAGGCAGCATCACATCTCACGTTGCGACTCTGTCCATTTCTTCTTACCTTTGCTCCCGTGGTGAATCCATGCTGAAAAGACCGATACGGACAATCCGCGTCTTCTTCAAATCGCTTGGAGTCGTTGAGCAGGCACAGGTCGTTGCGTCGACGGCAGTGGTCGTTGCCATGGTTGCGATGATCATGATGCACATTGCGGTTGGCGAAAAGATCCGGAAGCTCGATTTCATCAGTATCCTCACCGTGGGAATTATCGGTTACGTCGGGATCTTTTTCATGCTGAAGTACGGGCGCATCCTGGAAGAACAGCGGAAGCAGCTTGCAGAACTGAACACGATCGCCGAAGCATTGAACAGCTCCGTCGAACTGAATACCGTGCTTCTGTCGGCACTCATCAAGGTCATGGAGCTGATGAATGCCGAGTTTGGCTGGATCTATCTTGAGGAAAACGGTGTGCTTACGCTCAGGCACCATTACGGCACTTCGGTTCCTCTTTTTCCGCTCAATCTGACGATTGCGGATGAGCGTCTGCGATGGATCCGCGTGCCGGGGGTGTTCAGGACCGAAGACCGGATGATTGTGGAAGCGACGACGCCGGAATTCTCGCGCGGGGATGTCCGGATGATTGCGTCGATTCCGCTCCAGCGGCCGCAGGGATTCGCAGGCGTTCTCATCATCGGAAGCAGCGAGGTCCGGAAGTTCGAGCAAAAAAAGATTGCCCTCATCCAGGCATTTGCCAATCAAATCGGAGCTGCACTTAATAACGCCTCACTGTTCGAGCAGGTGCGTGAATCCGAACAACTCTATCAGGACCTCTACGAGCATTCCCCCGACATGTACCACACTGTTACGCGGGAAGGCATCGTGTTGAGCTGCAATCTCACGGAGTGCAAGCTCCTCGGATATCCAAAAGAAGAGATCGTCGGCAAGCCGCTTCTCAATCTCTATCCGCCGGATCAGCATCAGCATGTTCTGGATAACCTCAAGAGGATTTTTGAGGAGGGCGAAGAGCTCCGCGGCGTTGAAGAGCAAATGCTGAAAAGCGATCACGCACTTCTCGACGTGAGTGTGAACACGTCTCTTATCCGGAGTCCCGATGGGACGCCGCGTGCAGTCCGCGTCGTGCTCCGCGACATCACTGAAAAGAAGAAGATGGAAGAAAAGATCCTGCAGGCGCAGAAAATCGACAGCATCGGAAATCTGGCAGGCGGGATCGCACATGATTTCAACAATATTCTTACGGCAATTCTGGGCTCGGCCTCCATCATGCGCCGGCGCATCAAGGACGATCAGCGATGGATGAAATATGTCGATCTTATCGAGTCCACATCGCGGCGCGGTGCTGCCGTTACCCGCCAGCTTCTCACCTTTGCCCGCAAAAACAGTCCGCGCGTCGACAAGGTCGATGTCAATGTTGTTATCGAACAAACCATCCGGCTCTTCGAGGTGACCGCCCCAAAATCGATACATATCAAGTGCGAGTACGCGGGTGTGCCGTTGATGGTGGAGGCGGATGAAAGCCAGCTCCAGCAGGCATTGCTGAATCTCTGTCTGAATGCGCGTGATGCCATGCCGAACGGCGGTGTGCTGGTTATCCGGTGCAACGGGGTCGAGATCGGGAGTGAAGAGGCGAAAGAAGCGACCGAAAACGTCGCGGGTCCGTTCGTCAAGATTATGGTGGCGGATTCCGGTGTTGGGATTCCTCCGCAGGTCCTGAGCAGGATCTATGAGCCCTTTTTCACGACAAAGGAACAGGGAAAGGGTACGGGACTCGGGCTGTCCGTCGTGTATGGCGTCATCCGCGGTCATAACGGATACATCAACGTGAAGAGCGAGCTGAACAGTGGTACCGAATTTACCATGTATCTCCCGCGGATTTTTACGGAAGAAGAGGCAGTGGCTTCGCATACCGATACTGAAAAAATTGTCGGAGGAACGGAGCGGATCCTCCTCATCGATGATGAAGTGTCCGTCGGTGAAATTGGTATTGACATTCTCCGGGATCTCGGCTACCGAACCGACGGCGCACAGAACGGTCGGGAGGGTTTGGAGAAGCTGAACAATCCGGGCGATCGTCCGTATGATCTTGTCATTCTGGATATGAACATGCCGCGTTTGGGCGGACGCGAGACATTCGACCAGATCAAGGAGGCATTTCCGCAGATCAAGGTTATGGTCTGCAGCGGTTACAGTTCGTCGATGCTCGATGATGCGGGACGTTTTGTCCAGAAGATCGACGGATTTATTCAGAAGCCGTATGAGCTTGCGGACCTGGCGCAAAAAATCCGTGGTGTTCTGGATGCGCAGAATTCAGTGAGGAGAACGCGTGCGGAGCTTGGAATTCAAAAGGCATCTTAGTACCTTTGGCAAATGAGCGCGACTTTCACGATGGTGAGTGGAATTCGCGAGTGTCCATCAATCCGGAACGGCGCATGACGGCGAAAACGGTCGGTGAACAGTTGCGTGCAGCACGCGAGGCGCAGGGGCTGTCGCTCGACGACATCTCGCAGGCGACGCGCATCAATAAGAAATTCCTCGAAGACCTCGAGAGGGATATTCAGCCAAGACTTCCCCAGACGTATGTGCATGCAGTACTGAAGGCATTTGCACAGGAAGTCGGACTCGACCCGACAGAGCTCCTGCGATCGCTTTCTCCGCCACCTCCACCACTTCCATCAGTTGCTCCGATTCAGGCCCCTCCGCCGGATAGTGGCACGCCTGCACGACCCGCGCGTGAACGGCGCGAGGATGACAAAACCGCCGGACAAACAAAAATGATCGTCGTTCTCGTTGCCGTTGTGGTGATCGGATTGATCATTTCGATTACGCTTCTGCATGATCAGAAATCAGCACAGCAGCCGAAGGAAATTCCATTTTCGGATGTCGTGAAGGAGCAGGAGGCCCGTGCCCAGCAGATTGCAGCGGCCAAAGACTCGCTTTCGGATCAGACCCGAAAAGGGGCGGTACTGGCGGACAGTTTGCTGCTTGAAGGAGTCGCACGTGAATCGGCGATGGTCCGTATTGTGGTTGATGGGATGAAGACCTACGAGTCCACTGTGGTTCCGCCGCACCGCGCAAAGTGGAAGGCAAAGAAGAGTTTTGTGGTTTCACTCGCCGATGGTGAAGCAGTTTCGTTTACGCTGAACGGGAAGCCGATGGGAGTTCTCGGCAGTGCCAAGAAGCCGCTGAAGAACTTCGTCATCTCTCAGGAAACCTTGCAGAGATTGCGTGAAAGCGTAAAACCCCAGAATGTCAAGCACTGACAAGGACATCGTTCGGCGCGCACAGAAGCTTCGGGAGGAGCTCCGCCGGCACGATCACCTCTATTATGTTGAGGCACAGCCCGAGATTTCCGATGAGAAGTACGACGCGCTGATGCGCGAGCTGGCTTTGCTCGAGCAGAAGTACCCGGAGCTCGCTACTCCCGACTCGCCAACCCAGCGTGTAGGCGGCGAGCCGACGAAGGTCTTTCCGTCGGTGGCGCATACGGTTCCTATGCTGAGTCTCGCGAATACCTACTCGGAAGAGGAAATCCTGGATTTTGACAGGAGGGTTCACGATCTGCTTCCCGGGAAAAAGATCGCGTACGTTTGTGAACTCAAATTCGACGGTGTCTCCCTGAGCCTGCTCTACCGTAACGGCATCCTTGATCGCGGGGCAACCCGGGGCGATGGGGTCCGGGGAGACGATATCACTGCCAACGTGAAGACGATCCGTTCGATTCCGCTTCAACTCTCCACGACGGATCGGATGTTCCTGGACTGTGAGGTGCGGGGCGAAGTGATCATGTACCGGTCTGATTTCCAAAAAATGAACGAAGAACGAGAGCGGGCCGGCGAAAAAGTCTTCATCAACCCGAGAAATTCCGCCGCCGGCACGCTCAAGCTGCAGGATCCGAAAATTGTTGCTTCCCGTCCTCTGCGCTTTTTCGCGTACGCCCTTCTTGGAACACCAAAGCTGTTGAAAACGCACGGAGAAAATCTGAACGTACTGCGGTCGATAGGATTCCCGGTAAATGGTAACGCAAAAGAGTGCAGTTCGATCGACGAGGTGATCAACTTCTGGAAAACCTGGGAAGGAAAACGGGAGTCATTGCCCTTCGATATCGACGGTATCGTTGTCAAGGTCGATGCGCTCGAGCAGCAGCAGAAACTTGGGCAGATTGCCAAGAGCCCGAGATGGGCAATCGCGTGCAAGTTCGCCTCGAGAAAGGCGGAAACGAAGCTTCTTGGTATCCGCCTTCAGGTCGGCCGGGTGGGTACTATTACGCCGGTGGCGGACCTCGAGCCGGTCTTCATCGGGGGAACCACGGTAAGCCGCGCTTCTCTCTATAATGAAGATTTCATCCGCGAGCTTGGCATCAGAGTCGGCGACAAGGTAGTGGTGGAGCGCGGGGGTGATGTTATCCCGAAGGTCACCTCAGTGGTATCCGAAAAGAGGAGCAGGAGGGGAAAACCCTTCCGCTTTCCAAAAACATGTCCGGAGTGTGGATCAACACTCGTGAGACCGGAAGGCGAGGCAAATTATTTCTGCGAGAATACCGGGTGCCCGATGCAGATTCGGGGGAGAATTGAACACTGGGCGATGCGGGGAGCGATGGACATCGAGCGGCTGGGGGAAGCCGTCGTCGATCAGCTCGTCGTGGAAAAATTCATTGCCAATGTTGCCGATCTGTACGAACTGCACAAGCACCGGAAGGAGCTTGTGGAGTTGGAACGCTGGGGAGAGAAGAGTGTCGATAATCTTCTTGCGGGGATCGAGGCGAGCAAAGATCGGCCGTTCCACCGTGTGATCTATGCCCTGGGGATCCGGCACGTCGGATCGGGTATTGCGCCGATTCTGGTTGATCATTTTCCGAATATCGATATTCTGATGGATGCAAGTGCTGCGGATCTTGAGTCGGTCCATGAGATCGGGCCAAAAATTGCGGAAAGCGTGGTCGCGTTTTTTGGCGACAAACACAACCGCTCGATGGTGGGAAGACTGAAGAAAGCGGGAATTCACTTTGTTGCCGAGAAAAAACGTGAAGGCGGGCTCTTCAGCGGCAGGCTCTTTGTCCTCACCGGCGGACTTGCATCGCTTTCGAGAGATGAGGCAAAACAGAAGATTGAAGATGAGGGAGGCCGGGTCGCTTCGGGAGTGTCAAAGAATGTCGATGTTGTTATCGTTGGTGAAGATGCGGGATCCAAGCTCGGGAAGGCAAAGAAACTCGGTCTCGAGCTTTGGGATGAAATCCGGTTTCTCGAAATGTTGAAGAAAAGGACGTAGCAGCGTAATGTTTGAAGGTGCGCGCGCATATTTCGGACTTCAGGTAGCAAAATTTCAGTTCCGCAAAGAACGTGATGCGATGCAGTCCCTCACCGAATTCTTCCGGAACGCAAAGAACGTGCTTGTCATGCTTCCCATCGGATATGAAGACGCAGCACTTGCGGGAAATGCACTCGCGGATGTCTGCCGAAAACGTCGCGGCCTTCACATCACTGCAGTCAATTTCGGCACGTGGAGCACGTCGCTTTCGGGCTGTGCCAACTGCCAGGTGGTGCGCATCGATCAAAACGAGATTCATCGCCTTTTTCTTCCGAAGAAGCAGGCACTCCAGCGGATCCTCGATCGTCCGTACGATGTCGCGGTGGATATGAATCTTGACTTCGTCCTGCATACTGCGTATATTTGCAAAGCATCTCACGCAAAAGTCCGCGTCGGATGCGCGCATCAGGCCGCAGATTTCTTTTTTAATGTGCAGCTGAAGTTTGATGCCGCGGAAATTCGTTCGGTGACATACAAGCATTATATCTCGCGGCTCGAGATGTTCTAACCAGGAACTATGACCATGAGTATGAAATACGAAATTAAGAAGAACGGCACTTCGACGCTGCTGAAACTTCTGGGGAGAAAGCTGGATGCAACGATCAGTCCGGATTTGAAGGCGGAGTTTCTCGTTTTGTGCAAGCCCAAGGTGTGTAACAAGCTGATCATCGACATGAAAGAAGTCCAGTTTTGCGACAGCAGCGGGCTCAGCGCGCTGCTGATCGCCGATCGGACGATGCGTGCCCACGGCGGACTGGTTCACCTCGTCCATGTCCATAAGAAAGTGCTCGATCTGATGAAGATCTCACAGCTCGACCGTCTCTTCACCATCAATTCCACTGTTGAAGACGCCGTTAACGCGTAAACAGGGTCCGGGCCTTCCTCAACTCCCCATTTTCTCGTCTCGGGAATAATGGGTTTCACGTCTCTTGATTATCTCATTGTTGTCGTTTATCTCCTTGGCGTAACAGGCATCGGCGCGTTCATTGCCGGCAGGCAATCGACCGCACGCGATTACTTTCTGGGCGGCAAAACGATGGCGTGGTGGTCGGTCGGCTTCTCCATCGTTGCAAGCGAAACCAGCACGTTAACGTTTATCAGTGTTCCCGGACTTGCCTACCGCGGGGAAATGCATTTTCTCCAGCTTGCATTCGGCTATGTGGTCGGAAGATTGCTGGTCAGCGTGCTGTTCATTCCCGCATACTACCGCGGCGATCTTGAAACTGCATACGACTTTCTTGGCAAGCGATTTGGTGTCGGAGTCCGGAAATTCACTTCTTCAGTCTTCCTGATTACCCGCGTTCTTGCCTCCGGTGTCCGGCTGTTTGCTACCGCCATCCCGGTTCATCTGATCACCGGGCTTGATTATCCGATGAGCATCCTCATCATCGGAATCTCCACGCTGATCTACACCTATGTGGGAGGTTTGCGCGCCGTCGTGGCAATGGACGTTGTCCAGCTCTTCCTGTACCTTTCAGGCGCTCTGGCGTCGATGATTCTCATCCTTCATCAGCTCCCCGGAGGATGGAATGAGGTTGTTCAACGCGCAACGATGAACGGCACGAATAAGTTTGAGATTTTCAATATGAGTTCCGGCGGCGGGATCATTGGTTTTTTGTCCACACCGTATACGTTGGCGGGCGGCCTTCTCGGCGGAACATTTCTCACGATGGCCTCGCACGGCACCGATCAGCTTCTTGTTCAGCGCCTCCTCGGATGCCGGTCGAGATGGGACAGCCAGCGCGCACTCATGCTTGACGCGGTGTTCATTGCTCTGCAGTTTGCCTTTTTCCTGATTCTCGGGCTCTGTCTCTACGCCTTCTATCACGGCGCCACCATCGAACAACTCGGATTGAAATCCACGGATGAGGTCTTTCCGAAATTTATCGTGGAGAGTCTGCCGAGCGGCCTGGCAGGGTTGCTCATTTCCGGTGTCCTGGCTTCTGCCATGGGAAGTCTCTCATCCTCGATCAGCGCGCTCGCATCGTCAACGCATCTCGATCTCTTCAGATTGACCCGCCGGGGGACCTCGCTCGATGCGAAACAGGAACTGCGCTGGTCGCGATCGTTCACACTGTTTTGGGGTATCATGCTGATTGGCGGCGCACTGCTCTTCACCGACACGAAGAGCGCAGTGGTTGAACTCGGTTTGAAGATCGCATCATTTACCTACGGCGGGCTTCTCGGCGCGTTTTTCCTTGGCTTGTTCTTTCGCCGGATATCCGGCCGTGACGTCGTCATCGGTTTTGTGGCCGGACTTCTTACGATGGCGTACGTTATCTACGGTACCACGATCGATTTTACCTGGCATGCGCTCATCGGCTGCCTGGCGACATTACTTGCGGGCAATGTAGCCGCTCTGTTCGGAAGAAGTCATTCAATTTCATGACCGGAGAGTCTTATGCAATTGACACCAATTGACTGGATAGTCGTCGCTCTCTATTTTCTCTTCAATCTCCTCATCGGCCTCTATTTCCGGAGAAGAGCGACAAAGAGCGTAGATGACTTCTTCATCTCCGGCAGGAACGTCAGCTGGTGGCTGGCAGGAACCTCGATGGTCGCAACCACGTTCGCCGCGGATACTCCGCTTGCCGTCACCGGACTTGTTGCCCGGTACGGGATCGCCGGCAACTGGCTCTGGTGGAGCATGTTGTTCAGCGGCATGCTGACCGTCTTTTTCTACGCACGTTTGTGGCGGCGTGCGGGCGTTCTTACGGATGTTGAGTTTGCGGAAATCCGGTACAGCGGAAAACCTGCCATGTTCCTGAGGGGCTTTCGCGCGCTCTACCTCGGACTCCCGATCAACCTGATCATTATGGGATGGGTCAATCTTGCCATCGTAAAGATTCTCATGCTCGTAGTGGGAGTCTCGAAGGTCGAAGCACTGGCGATCGCCATCGGCATGATGGTCATTACCGCCTCCATCTCAACCCTCTCCGGGCTCTGGGGGGTTCTCTGGACAGATCTCTTTCAGTTTGTTCTGAAGATGGGGATGGTCATTCTGCTGGCGGTTGTTGCTGTGGGAGCAGCGGGCGGACTCGCATCTCTCAAACAACAGCTTCTGGTGCTTGAAGCACATCGCGGCGGATCAGGTTCCATACTCTCACTCTTCCCGGACCTGAATTCAACATGGATGCCGTTCCTGACGTTCTTTGTCTATATTGCCGTGAACTGGTGGGCGTCATGGTATCCCGGCGCGGAACCGGGGGGAGGGGGATATGTTGCGCAGAGAATATTTTCCGCGAAAAATGAGAAGCATTCACTCCTTGCGACGCTCTGGTTCAATCTTGCACATTATGCTCTGCGTCCCTGGCCCTGGATTCTCGTTGCACTTGTCGCAATGGTGCGCTATCAGAACGATGCCGCATTTGCCTCCGACCCAGAATCGGGATACATCCGGATTCTGGTGTCTGATCTGCCGGTCTATTTCAGAGGTCTGATGCTCGCGGCGTTCGCGGCAGCGTACATGTCGACAATCGGCACTCAGCTGAACTGGGGTGCCAGCTATCTCGTGAACGATGTCTATAAGCGGTTTTTGGTCCGCGCACGACAGGATCGCCACTACGTCGGAGTCGCACAACTGACGACCATCTTCCTCATGATCCTCTCGGCGATCGTGACCTATTTCATGGGGTCGATCGAGGGAGCGTGGAAATTTCTCATAGCGCTCGGTGCGGGCACCGGTCTCGTCTATATCCTCCGGTGGTTCTGGTGGCGTATCAACGCCTGGTCGGAGGTTTCTGCAATGGCGGCCGCATTCATCACGTCGCTTTCCCTCCAGTACGTCTTCCAGCTTGACGAAGCAAATCCCCGCGAGTTTGCGATGCTTCTTCTGCTCACTGTTGCGATAACATCGGTGGTTTGGATCGCTGTAACATTTCTGACGGATCCGGAGCCGCGTGAGACTCTTCTGGCATTCTACCGGCGTGTGAAACCGAGCGCCGCTTTTTGGGGGCCTGTTGCAAAAGAAGCCACAGACGTCATTCCTCAGCGCGATGGCATGTTCAATCTTCTCGATTGGTTAAGCGGGGTGGCGATGATCTATGCATTTCTCTTTGGTACCGGAAAATTGATTTTCGGAGAGTATGCATGGGGATCGGTGTTCTTACTGGCGGGTCTTATTTTTGGATTTGTGATTTATCGCGATCTCAACCGTCGGGGGTGGGAAACGGTAGCTAACTGATTTACCGCGAGAAGGGGGGAATCCGATCGGATTTAGTCGCGTATTCACCTGACGTTTGAGTAAATGATGTTCTCGGGGGAGATGATCCATGTTCGAGCGACAACAAGCTGATTTCGGTTCTGACCGATCGCCGTCCCCTCCGAATTCTTGACAAAGTGTTCAAAAAGAGGTATAATTCTGTAGTTTACTGCCTCGTTGTTATCACGAATTCAACTCTACGCAAAGGAATGGAAGAAGAAAAACCGCCGGAAAACACGCCGTCGGATCGTACGATTTTTGACTCGCAGGATGTTCCGAAACAGATTCCGGAACTGAGCGAAGTCGATCTTCTCAGCGCGAAGGTCGTTGAGCTGGAAACCGCACTCAATCAATACAAGGATCAGCTGCTGCGAAAAGCCGCGGAGTTTGAGAATTATAAGAAGCGGACGGAGAGCGATTACGCGACACTGGTCCGTTATGCGAACGAAGACCTTGTGGGAAAACTCCTTCCGGTTCTGGATGATTTTGAACGCTCATTGAAAGCCATCAAGAAAACCGAAGCATCCGGGGGAAGTAACGAAAAGAACAATGTGTTCGGGCAGGCACTCGAACTCATTTACAACAAGCTGGGGAAAATTCTGGAAAGTCAGGGGTTGAAGCATTTTGAAGTTGTCGGACAGCCCTTCGATCCTCAACTCCACGACGCTCTGATGCAGATGCCAAAGAGCGGTGTACCGCCGCATACCGTCATAGAAGAAGTGGAGAAAGGATACATGCTCGGGGAGAAAGTTCTGCGTCATGCCAGGGTGATCGTGTCGTCAGAATCTTCTGACGGCAAATGAGATCCCGGAACGCGTCAGTCTGAGAGACAATGTCAAAGAGAGATTATTACGAAATTCTGGAAGTCGGGCGTTCGGCAAGTCAGGACGAGATCAAGAAGGCCTACCGCAAGGCGGCCCTGAAATATCATCCAGACCGTAATCCGAACAATAAGGAAGCGGAAGAGAAATTCAAGGAAGCCGCAGAGGCGTATGAAGTTCTCAGCGATACCGACAAGCGGCGCCGTTACGATCAGTACGGCCACGAGGGTGTCCGCGCGGGAACCGATTATCACGGATATTCCAACGTCAACGATATCTTCTCCACGTTCAGCGATATCTTCGGATCAGGGTTCGGGGGAAGCATATTCGAGGAAGTCTTTGCCGGCGGAGGTCGCGCCCGCGCACGGGGCCGCGGACAGACCGGAATTCCCGGCTCAGACCTGAAGATCCGCCTGAGACTCTCATTGGAGGAAATTGCACACGGGGTCGAAAAGAAACTGAAGATCAAACGGTGGAAAATCTGTGAGACGTGTGACGGAACTGGTGCCAAATCGAGCGGTTCGCGTGTGACATGCCCGACATGCAACGGCACCGGAGAACTCCGGCAGGTGTCTCGATCAGTCTTCGGACAGTTTGTCAATATCACAACGTGCAGCACCTGTAACGGGGAAGGCAAAATCATCAAAGACCGGTGCAACTCCTGCGGAGGTGAAGGCCGGGTGCAGGGCGAAACGACAATCAAGGTCAACGTCCCTGCCGGTGTTGCGGAAGGAAACTATATTCCCCTTCGCGGACAGGGAAATGCGGGACAGCGCGGCGGCCCGGCGGGCGATTTGCTCGTCGTCATCGAGGAAGAAGCTCATTCCCTGTTTGTGCGGAATAATGATGATATTCTCCTCGACCTCCTGATCAGTTTTCCGGAAGCCGTACTGGGAACGGAGGTGGAAGTTCCGACGCTGGACGGCAGGGCCCGGCTCAAGGTCGATCCGGGAACACCGTCAGGGAAGATTCTGCGTATGCGCGCCAAGGGGATTCCCCAGTTGAACGGTGGTCCCCGCGGTGATGAACTGGTACGCGTCAACGTGTTTGTGCCGACACATGTTTCCAAGGAAGACAGAGAAGCGCTCAAGAATTTGTCGAAGAGTGAAGGTATCAAACCACAGGAAGGCGATCGGTCGGCTCATTCCGATAAGTCGTTTTTTGAGAAGATGAAAAACATGTTTTCGTAAGCGCGAGCGGAGGTCGCTCGTTTTTCATCCGTCTTTCATGAAATTTCTTCAAGCATTCAGGGACCGTTTCGGTCTGACCACGACGGAGAATAAAGTCATTCTGTTCCTCGTCGCGGCGTTCGTTGCCGGCATGGGCATCCGTATGTTCCGGTCGGCGTGGAATCCTCTTCCGACGTACGATTATGCGGCGTCGGATTCGGAGTTTGCGGCCCGGTCCGCTCAAGCGGATCTTCCCGATACACTGCGCCCGGGCGCCGATACTTCGGCAAATTCTGCCGGAGGGGATGATGCTTCCGATTCGTCCGCTCTCTTTGTCAATCTCAATACTGCCGGAAGTGAAGAACTGGTTGCTCTGCCCGGAATCGGGCCGGCAATGGCAAACCGCATTATCGCGTACAGAAACGAGCACGGCAAATTCAGAAAGGTGAACGATCTCTCCAACGTCAGGGGGATCGGCAAGAAAAAACTTGAACATCTGCGGCCCTATATTACGGTGGAACAATAAGCCATGGCAAGAGACTGTGTTCTGGGAATTGCTGTAGAAGACGAACATGCCCGGTATGCCACGTTCGAGGTTCACGGAATGAGGCATGTTCTCCTGCACGTCGACGAGCATCCCCGCGATAATGACTCTCCGGGCTGGTTTCTGCGGAGAATCTCCGAGCCGAAGGACAAACACTACAGGCATGTCTCCGAGGTGTCGGTTGCCCTGGGCCTGTCGTCCACGATTATGCACGTCTTTCCGCTCGATGCCTCGCTCTCACAAAGCGAGCGGAACGATCATATTCACTGGGAGCTTTCGAGCTATATACCCGAGTATGATCCGAAACAATATGTGGTCGACTGGCGCATTCTCCGGCCCGCGTCACAGGACCAGGTTGCCGATCTTCTCGTTGTAGCCGTGAATCGCTCCCTCGTGCTCGAGATCCAGAAATTCATCAACGATCAGCAGCTCAGGATCGGGACGATCGATACGTCGTATTTTGCATCGGAGTTTTCCTTTCAGGTTAACTACGCCGAACGGAAAACAAAGAGTGTCATCCTCATTGTCCTGCACCGGACGCATGCGGAAATCGGCTGGGAAGCCAACGGGAAATTAGTGCATTTTGAACTGGTAAGAGAAACTTCACCGTCCAAAATCGTTCAGCGGATCCGGCGGCACCTTCCGGATTACCCCGTGTCTGAAGTCTATTGCTGCGGGGAAATATCAAACACCGAGGATGTGAAAACCTTCCAGTATGAGCTAGGACTTCCTGCCCTCGTTGTCAATCCGTTCAACCGCCTCGTGAAAAGGAGTCTCTGGAAGACGTCGCAGAGTCTCCGTGGAAGCGAGTTTGTCCTCAATTCGTGTGCCGGAATTGCACTTCAGCCGCAATGAGAATCATCGCAGGGAAGTACAAGGGGCGTATCCTTGAGTCGCCGCGGGACGGAGATGTCCGGCCCGCAACTGGGCGCGTGAAGGGGACGATCTTCAATATGCTTCAGAACCGCCTCAATCTTATCGGTGCAAGTGTCCTTGATCTCTTTGCAGGAAGCGGCAGCTTGGGTTTTGAGGCGTTGAGCCGCGGCGCGCGATCTGTCACGTTTGTCGAATCCACATCTTCGGTTCTGAGGACCGTCGAGAAGAATGCCGCGCATCTCGGGTGTGAGGATGACTGCGACTTTCTGCGGTCACCGGCTGAGGATTACCTCCTCCATGCCAGAGAGAAGTTTGATCTCATCTTTGCCGATCCTCCGTACGCGTATACGGATACCGGGAGGATCCCGCTGCAGGTCTTTCAGAAGGATTTGCTCAAGCGAGAGGGATTTCTTATCATTGAACATACGAAGCACGTTGTATTTGAAGTTTCGGAGCTCTACGAGGAGGTGGAACGCCGGATCTTCGGATCGACCATAGTAACGTTTCTTGTCCATCGTACAAAGAATCAGCAGTAATTTGTCATGAGAACCGCGCTCTATCCGGGCACATTCGATCCCATCACACTTGGACATCTTGATGTCATCGCGAGGGCCCGGGACATTTTCGACAAGGTCATAGTGACCGTGGCATCAAATTCACTGAAGAAGCCGTTGTTCACACCGCGGGAGCGGGTGGAGATGATCCGTGAGGTGGTCGCTTCTTACAAGAACGTCGAGGTGGAAGAATTCAGCGG
>Ga0335079_10001970_pt1 | contig 23618 bp, 21 predicted proteins | sample Lox_Sample_33_FD_206719 | JGI IMG/M metagenome (GOLD analysis project Ga0335079, IMG submission 206719) | Soil microbial communities from Loxahatchee National Wildlife Refuge, Florida, United States - Lox_Sample_3.3 | ecosystem: Environmental > Terrestrial > Soil > Wetlands | place: USA... | reverse complement strand
CGAAAAATGCCGGCGTCCGGCGCTCTGAGAGATCGAAAACGAAGCGGCCGTATGGGCCGTTGGCAACCACAGTCAAGCCTTCACGAGCAGATTCGTTCAGGAACGTCGAAACGATTCCTTGCTTCTTGACGGTCACATCGAAAGATCCAACGCGACTTGGCACGGATGAGATGGAATAGGATCGCGGCAATGTTTGGCCGTTCACGATCCAATTGAAGGTCAAAAACTGCCCTGGGCTCGATTGAAGGGCTTTGCCTTGGGGCAATGAAAACGTCAGCGTGACGGCGTCGTCCGTCTCGCGTTGGATCCTGATCAAGCGCACCCGGAAACCTCCTTAAGCGTCTTCTTCCACAGCCACGGCAAGCGTATGACCAGCAGCACGGCAAGGATCGCGCCGTACATCGCGGGCAACCGGATGTCTGATTTGACCAGCCAGTAATAGTGAATCACCGCCGCGGCGCCGCTAATGTAAATGAGCCTGTGTAGGCGCTGCCACCGTTTTAGGCCCATTCTCCGAACCCAGCCCGCAGTTGAAGTTGTCGCCAGGGCAGCCAAGCAGACCCAACCCAAAAACCCGACTGTGATGTAGCGGCGCTTGCTGATGTCACCGAGAATTGCCATGAAGTCGAACTGCTGATCGAACAAAAGGTAGGTCAGGAAGTGCAGGACCGCATAAAAGAAGGCATAGAGTCCGAGCATGCGTCGAAATCGCGAAAGCTGCGACCAACCCGTCAGTCCGCGTCGATGGCCACCCACTTGGACCGTTGCGTCTTTGGATTGATCGAGTACATCCCCAGGGTGATGTCTCCGGCGCCGTCTTAGCCTCCTGACGGGGCACAAGAGCCGGGAACTGCGTCGGTATCAGCACCTCCGGGAAGATCTTAAGCGCGGAACGGTCGATCTGATCGCGAAGACGCTGGAAGAGGCGCAGACAAACGGCAAGGACCGTGACGATGCACCTAGTGCACCCCTACTGCACACGGGCTCAATAACAGAAAAGAAGCGGGCCGGGAAAGTCTCTAAGTGATTGAAAGGAATGGCGGGGACGACGGGGCTCGAACCCGCGACCTCCGACGTGACAGGCCGGCGTTCTAACCAACTGAACTACGTCCCCGCGATGTCACTCGGTTCTTTCATGCTAACACGGCGCTGATGCGGTCCGCAAAAGCACGGCCCCGGAAAATCGCTCGCCGAGCGGTACGATGTAGGCATGAAAATTCGTGTTGCCTGCCTTGCGTTCGCGTGCGCCTGGATGGCCGCGGCCGCGGACCCCAAGGCCACGCCGGAAGAGGCGCGCAAGTTCATCGATGAAGCCGAACAGAAGCTGCTGGTGCTCGGCGTCGATGCGGCCAGGTCGGACTGGATCAAGTCCACCTACATCACGGACGACACCGAGGCCGTGTCCGCGCTGCTGGACCAGCGCGTCATCGACGCTACCGTCGATTATGCCAAGAAGTCTACGCGCTTCGACGGTCTCAAGCTGGATCCGGTCACCGCGCGCAAAATCCGACTGCTCAAGCTTTCGCTCACCATCGCGACACCCAGCGACCCGAAGGAGAGCGAAGAGCTGACCCGCATCACCGCGGCCATGGAAGGCACCTACGGCAAAGGCAAGTATTGTCCGAGCGGACCGGAGAGTTGCAAAGATCTCGAGCAGCTCAGCAATATCCTGGCATCGAGCCACGACCCCAAGGAACTGAAGGATGCGTGGACCGGCTGGCACGCCATTGCGCGGCCGATCCGCAAGGACTTCGCGCGCTACGTCGAACTGGCCAATAAGGGTGCGCGGCAGCTCGGATTCAAGGACAACGGCGCCATGTGGCGCTCGAAATACGACATGGCGCCCGACGATTTCGCCAAGGAGCTGGATCGTCTCTGGGAGCAGGTCAAGCCGCTCTACACTTCCCTGCACGCGTATGTGCGGAGCAGATTGCGGGTCCAGTACGGGGACCTGGTGCCGGCTTCCGGCCCGATTCCCGCGCATTTGCTGGGCAACATGTGGGCGCAGGACTGGTCGCACATCTATCCCCTGGTCAAGCCGGCCAACGAAGCTCCGCGATACGACCTCACCGAACTGCTGAAAAGGAGGAACACCGATTGGAAGCAGCTGGTCAAATACGGCGAGAGCTTCTTCACGTCTCTCGGGTTCGCGCCGCTGCCGGCCACATTCTGGGAGCGCTCGCTTTTTCTGCGTCCCAAGGACCGCGACGTAGTCTGCCACGCCAGCGCATGGGACGTCGACAACGTGGACGATCTCCGCTTGAAGATGTGCATCCAGATCAATGACGAGGACTTCCTCACGATTCACCACGAGTTGGGACACAACTTCTACCAGCGGGCCTACAACAAGCAGCCGCCGTTCTTCCGGGACAGCGCAAACGACGGATTTCACGAGGCGATCGGGGACACCATCGCGCTTTCGGTCACGCCGGAGTACCTGGTGAAGATCGGCCTGCTGGACAAGGCGCCGGAGGCCTCCAGCGATATCGGCCTGCTGCTGGAAAAGGCGCTGGAGAAGATCGCGTTCCTGCCCTTCGGGCTGGTGATCGACCAGTGGAGGTGGAAGGTTTTCAGCGGCGAGATTCCTCCCGAGAGGTACAACCAGACCTGGTGGCAGCTTCGCCAGAAGTATCAGGGGATAGCGCCGCCGGTGGACCGCACGGAGGAGGATTTCGATCCCGGGGCCAAGTACCACGTGGCGGGCAACGTGCCGTACATGCGCTATTTCCTCGCGGACATTCTTCAATTCCAGTTCCACCGGGCGCTGACTCAAACGGCGGGATGCACTGGCCCGTTGAACCGCTGCTCGATCTACGCGAACCAGGCGGCGGGAGCGAAACTCAATTCGATGCTGGAGATGGGATGCAGCCGTCCGTGGCAGCAGGCGCTGGAGAAGATCGCCGGGACTCCGAAGATGGACGCCAACGCGATTCGGGACTACTTCGCGCCGCTCCAGAAGTGGCTCGACGAGCAGAACCGCGGGAAACCCGTGGGCTGGTGATCGAACCGGTTTCGCTCAGAGGTACAGACCGTTCACCGCATGTCCGGGCAGATCGACGGTGGCCTGGGTTTCGAGATCCTGATTCAGGCGGTCCAATGCCTCCATGGCTTTCAGGAAACTGAAGGCGGCGCGGTTCTGCGGGCCGTAGACGCTCACGACGAGATCGCACATTGTGCGGAGCCGCGCCACGTTCCGCTTCATCTCGCGGGCCATTTCGCGGTGTTCGTCCAACGTCAGGGGTTGGTTCACGAGTCGGAGTGTAGCACACGAGCGCCTGATACAATCCTAAGTGATGGCCAACGAAATCTACGCCGCTTTCGACACCAGCGAGGGCAAATTCAAAGCCAAGCTTTACGCCGACAAGGCTCCCAAGACCGTGGAGAACTTCGTCTCGCTGGCCGAGGGCACCAAGACCGGCAAGCCTTTCTACGACGGCACGATCTTCCATCGCGTGATCCCGGACTTCATGATTCAGGGAGGATGCCCCGAGGGCAGCGGGCGCGGCGGGCCGGGCTACCGGTTCGCGGACGAGTTTCATCCCTCGCTCAAGCACAGCAAGAAGGGGCTACTCTCGATGGCCAACGCCGGACCCAACACCAACGGGAGTCAGTTCTTCGTCACCGTGGCAGCCACGCCGTGGCTGGACAACAAGCACAGCATCTTCGGCGAAGTGACCGAGGGTTACGACGTAGTAGAGAAGATCTCGAAGCTGCCTCGCAGCGGGCAGGACCGGCCGCTCAAGGAAGTGAAGCTCAACTCGGTAAAGATCGAGCGGGTGTGAAGCTCGCGTTATTCGGCGGCACGTTCGATCCGATTCACGAGGCGCACCTGGCTATCGCGCGAGAAGCAGCAGACCGTTACGTAGACCGGGTGTGGTTCGTGCCGGCCGCACATCCGCCGCACAAGCACGGCGCCACCCACGCACCTTACGAAGCCCGCGTGCGCATGGCGGAACTCGCTTGCCGCACGGACCCCCGATTCGAAGTTTCGCGAATCGAAGAGCGCACGGCCCGCAGTTACTCCATCGATACGATCGAGAAAGTGCGAGCCGGACTCGCGCCCGAAGACGAGTTGTACTTCGTGATCGGCGCCGATGCCTTCGCAGAGATCCGCAGTTGGCATCGCTGGCGCGAGGTTGCGCGCGCCGTGCGTTTCCTGGTGGTGAGCCGCCCCGGACATCGGTATGAAACACCGAGGGAAGCGTCTATCGAGCGCATCGACAAGTTTGAGCTTCCGGTTTCGTCTTCCGAAATCCGCCGCGCGCTGGCCCGGGGGGAGCGGCCCGCGGGGCTTCCCGATGCGGTGCTCCAGTACGCACTGGACCATAAACTATATGGATGAGAGGGCGTGGTGAGCCCGGCGGCATTCTGCCCGCTTGCCAGTCCGCCTCCCCGGGAGTATGCTCCGAAGTAGAGGGAGTATATGCGATTCCCGAAGGGAACCTTCCAAATTCTAGTGCAAGCGGTTTTGTTTGCCACGCTGGCTACCGGTATCGCCATGGCGCAGCGCGGCGGCGGCGGTCACGGCGGCGGCGGCGGTCACGGCGGCGGCGGCATGGGCGGCGGGCACGTGGGCGGTGTGAGCGGCGGATACCATGGCGGAGGTGTGGCCGTCAGCGGCGGTTATCGGGGCGGAGCTTACGGCGGCGTCTACCACGGGGGCTACTACGGCGGCCACTATGGCTATTATGGCGGCCATTACGGCTACTATGGCGGCCGCTATTACGGCTGGCCTTATTATTATGGATATTGGGGCGGCTACTGGCCTTATTACGGCTACGGCTATTCCTATGGGCCGGGCTACTCCTATTATCCTTACGATTACGCGTACGATTATCCTTATTATCCGGCTTCGTATCCGACGTACTCCAACTCGTATCCGCAAGCGCAACCGGCTTCCAACGTGACGGTGGTCTATCCGCCGCAGCAGCCGGATCGGGCCAACCCGTCCATGACGGAGTATGACCAATACGGTCAGCCCGTCCGGCGCGACGCACCGGCGGCGAGCAGCGCTCCCGCGGGCGCGAGCACCAGCGGATCGCCGATCTATCTGATTGCGTTTCGGGATCGCACCATCCGCGCGGTCTCGGCGTATTGGGTCAACGGCAACACACTGCACTACGTGACTATGGAACACCAAGAGCAGCAGGCGCCGCTGGATTCCGTGGACCGCTCTATGAGCGAGCAACTGAATCGCGAACGGCGCGTGCCGTTTTCTCTCGGGAGATAGCCGCAGTCACATTCCGGATTGCTTCAGAAAGTCCGACGCGACTTTCGAAACCGATTGGTGTTCGCCGTCGACGAGGTAGTTCAATTGCTGCATCTTCTGATTGGTGAACTTGCCGGACAGGTCCTGAAGCGCGGCCTGCAAGCCCGCGACTTCGCGGAGACGATCCTCGCGCACGGCGATGCAAACCTGATAGGGGGGGAAGGCGTGGTGGTCGTCGGCGAGGACGCTCACGTCGAGCTTTGAGAGCAGGCCGTCGGTGGCGTTGGCGGCGATCATGTCCACCTGTTTCTGGCCCAAGGCCTGATACAGAAGCCCGAGGTCCATGATTACGGGGGCGGTGGGAAAGCTCAGGTGATACGTGTTCTTGAGCGCGGCCAGCCCATCGGCTCGCTGCTCGAATTCGTAGCCCGCGCCGAGCTTCCATCCTTCGGCTACGCGCGCCGCGTCGCTCAGGGATTGCAGGTGGCGCTGCCGCGCATCGTCGCCGCGGACCACCATGGCGAAGCCGTTGTCGATGCCCAGCGGATCGAGCCATTGCACGTGAAACCGGCGCAGGTAGGCCGCGCGAACTTGCGACAAGACGGCGCCGGCGCCGATTGCTCCCGAGGAGTCTTTGAGAATCGCGGTGAGCGCAGTGCCGGTGTATTCGGGATAGAGATCGATCTGGCCGGTGACCAGCGCCTGGTGGGCGAGCAAGGTTCCGCCGAGATTCAGGGTGCGCTCCACGCTGCGATGCAGCCGATGCTCCAGGTGCTGCGCAACGATCTCGCCGAGCACAACCTGCTCGGTGAAGTTCTTCGAGCCGACAACGATGGTCCGGCCGCCGTCGCGGCGTGCGCAGGCGGCACTCATCAGAAGCAGAATCAGGCCGGCGACAATCTTCGTTCGACCCATCCAAGTCCTCCATCCGCAATCAGCGCCAGCAGGGCGGCCGGCACGGCGCCCGCGAGAATCTGCGTCGAATCCACGGTCGCCACGCCGCGAAAAATGAAGACACCCAGCCCGCCGCCGCCGATAGCAGCAGCGATGGTAGCAGTGCCGACCGTGGTCACGGTTGCCACGCGGATTCCGGCCAGAATGGTCTGCGCCGCCAGCGGTAGCTGCACCTGCCGAAGGAGCTGGCCGCCCGTCATTCCCATGGCCACAGCCGATTCACAAACCGCCCGGTCCACCGCGGCGATGCCGACGAAAGTGTTGCGCAGAATCGGCAGGAGTGCATAGAGCACCAGGGCGACGATTACGGTGCGCGGGCCGATTCCGCCGATGAAGGGAAGCGGGATGAGAAAACCGAAAAGCGCGAGGCTCGGAATGGTTTGCATTACGCTGGCGAAACCCAGGAGCCACTGGCGCAGGTGGGCACGCCTGGTGAGCAGGATGCCGGCCGGCACACCGATGAGGATGGCCAAGGCCATCGCAATGGCGACCAGCTCGATATGCTGGCCGGTGAGCCGGAGAATGTCATCCGTCAGATCGCTACGCATCGGTGATCAATCCTCCAGGCCGGCGAGAAACGCGCAGGCCTCTTCGCTTTGGGCTCGCCGGAACTCGTCCGGCGGCGCGATGATTTCCAGGCGTCCAGAGGCCAGCAGGGCGATGCGCGTGCCGAGGCGCAGGGCTTCGCGCACATCGTGCGTGACGAAGATGGAGGTCTTCTGGAAATCGCGCCTGAGCGCGAGAAACTGCTGTTGCAACTCGCAGCGGGTTACCGGGTCGAGCGCGCCGAACGGCTCGTCAAACAGAAGCAGCGCCGGATCGGCGGCGAGCGCCCGGGCCACTCCGACTCGCTGGCGCTGCCCGCCCGAAAGCTGGCGCGGATAGCGGGCGCGAAACTCGCCGGGATCGAGGCCGACCTTGGAAAGCAGCTCATCCACACGGCGATCGATGTCCGGCCGGCTCCACTGTTCGAGCTTCGGTACCAGCCCCACATTCTCGGCGACGGTGAAATGCGGAAAGAGGCCGACCTCCTGGATCACGTACCCGATGCGCCGCTTCAACCGGATGGGATCCCACTCCACCGTCGTGCGACCGTCCACGAGGACCTCGCCGGATGTGGGGAGCAGCATGCCATTGGTCATTTTCAGTGCCGTGGTTTTTCCGGAGCCGCTGCGGCCGAGCAGCACAAGAGTCTCGCCCGGCTCTACAACGAAGCTCAATTGCGAGAGGACGGTCTTGCCGTCAACCTGAAATCCGACGCCGCGAAACTCCACAGCAGGCATGCAGAAGCATTGTAACGGAGTGAGACCAGTCAGGCCGGGAACCCCGGTTACGGGCCGCGCCGGCTGCCCCACGGGCTATCCAGCCAGGAGGAGCGTCTCCGCAAACGGCCAACATGCATCCACCCACTGCGCTTCACGAACAAATCCAGTCCGATTGGCGAGCGTTTCGACTTCGGCGAGCGAATACTTGTGGCTAGTCTCCGTCCAAATGGTTTCGCCGCCGCGAATCCTCACCGAGAATCCCGCCTTGCCCACGGTCACCCGCTGATCGCATTGCGCGCGGAGGTGCATCTCGATGCTGCCGGTCCGCGGGTTATGACGCGCTACGTGCTGGAAGCTGTCCAGTCGAAAATCCGCGCCGAGCTCACGGTTCACGCGCGCCAGCAGGTTCAGATTGAACGCGGCTGTCACGCCGAGCGAATCGTCGTACGCGGCGATCAGTTGATCCACGGGTTTTTCGAGATCGGTGCCCAGCAGAAGGGCATCGCCCGAATTCAGGATGAGCCGGATTTCCTTGAGGAACTTCACGTCGGCCGGATGATCGAAGTTGCCGATGGTGCTGCCGAGAAAAAGGACCAGAAGGCGCTGGCCGGCGCGGCGCTGGCCGGCGACCTCGCGCAATCCATCGAGGTACTCGCGCTCGAAGCCCACGATACTTATGGAATCGATGTCGGCCAGCTCGCGGCGGCACACGGCCAGGGCGGCGGGAGATATCTCGATGGGGAAATAAGAGGTGTGCCGGCGGCTTGAGAATGCCTCGAGAATCCATCGCGTTTTCGTCCCGCTGCCGCTGCCAAGCTCGGCGACCAGCGTGTCGCCGCCCAGGAGCTCGACGATTTCGCGGGAATGTCCGCGCAGCAGGCGCTCGTCCGCGCGGGTCAGGCCGTACTCAGGCAGGAGGCTGATCACTTCGAAGAGCTTGGAACCAAGGTCGTCATAGAGGTACTTCGAAGCCAATTCCTTCTGGCCGGACCTGGTCAGCCCGTCGCGAACATCCGCCGCGAAGGCGCTCAACTCGTGAAAGGCCAGTGCCCTGGTGGCCATGGTCAGACCTCCTCCGCGCCCCGATTTACGCAGCGAAATCCCGCGTAAACATACTGGTAATGCGGCTGGAACCAGTTGCGGAAGGAGCGGCGCAACATGCAGGCAGCGGTGCGCGCCGAGCCGCCTTTGAGCACGAAGTGCCGACCGTCGAAGAAATCAGCCGAGTACCCGCGATACCCGGGATGCGCCGCAAAACCGGCAAAGGGCGCGAACACAGTGGAAGTCCACTCCCACCCGTTGGCCAGAAGGCCGTCGACGTTGAACGCGCTACGCGCGCAAGGGAAGGCGTTCACGGGCGCCGGATCCCAGCGCGCGAAATCGAAAAATCCGCGACTGAGATCGGGCTGCTGGTCTCCCCACGGGAAGAGGCGCTCAGAACCCTCCGGCGTGCCGTATGCGGCACGCTGCCACTCGGGTTCGGCGGGCAGCCGGCCTCCCGCCCACCTGGCGTAGGCAGCCGCTTCGGCGTGGCTGACATACACCGGCCAATCGAGAGGAAGCGGAATCTCGTCAAACATCGTGCGATAGAGCCAGCCACCATTCGCCTTCTTCCAGAAGACGGGGTACGCAACGCCGGCATCTTCCTTCCACTGCCACGCCGCGCCGGTCCAGAGGCTCCGGTCGGCGTATCCACCGGCTTCTATGAATTCGAGGTAATCGACGTTGGTGACTTTATGGCGGTCGATGGCGAAGGCCGGAACCGCGACGCGATGGGCGTCGAACTCGTTATCCCAGCCGAACGCTCCGCCGTGTTCGAGGCCGAGGGTTGCGCACCCGTCCGGGATTTCGATGGTTTCTCTGTGTACGGGTTCGCTGGCCGGCACGAGTGCCTGAGACTCGGCCTGCTTTCTGTCGAGCGGCAACTGGTGGAGCATGTACGCCAGCGTCTCCGCGTGCATCAGGCGATGCTCGAGCGCCATGTGCAGCAGGAGACGTTCATGTTCGGCATCGTCGAGGGTGTCACGCACGCGGCGGTTGTAGGCGCGGATTTCGTCCACTCGCGGCCAATCCGACGGGACGTCCGAGGGAAGGCCACCACTTACCGGGTCGATGCCGAAGGCGAACAGCCGGTCCAACCGCGCGTCGAATGCTTCGATGTCCCGCATGTGCGGGCGCAGCAGGTTCCAATCGAAGGCCTCAATGTGTCCCAGGTAAAAAACGATGCGATGCCGCTCCGCAATCGGCCGTTCGTACAGCGAATCGGGACGCACCAGGTCGAACAGCTTGTCGGTCTGTCTTCGCGCTTCGGCTAGCATGGTGCCTGTGTTCATGGCAGCTCTCAATTCAGAGGTTTCAAGTCGCCCAACATGGTGGGCAGGAGCTCAGCCACGGTGGGATGAATGTGCATGGCTCGCTGCATGACGGTGTAAGGCGCCTTGGCATACATCAAGTCGAGAATCGTGTGGATCACCTCGTCTCCTCCGACACCGAGTATGGACGCGCCGAGGATGTGTCTGGTCTCCGCGTCGACGAGAATTTTCATGAAGCCTTGCGTCTCGCCCTTCTCGACGGCTCGTCCCACGCGCGTCATCGGCCGTGTAGCGATCAACGTTTTTCGACCGGATCGCCGCGCCTCGGTCTCCGTCATTCCTGCGCGCCCAAGCGGCGGATCGATATACAACGCGTAAGCCATGATGCGGTCGCTTACTTTTCGCTCATCGTGGTCGAGCAGGTTGGCGGCCACAATCTCGAAGTCGTTGTAGGAGGTGTGCGTAAACCCGCCCTTGCCGTTGCAATCCCCGAGCGCCCAAATTCCTGGCACGTTGGTTTCCAGCCGGTCATTCACTTTGATGTAGCCGCGGGAATCCATTTCCACGCCGGCGAGGTCGAGTCCCAGATCGCCCGTGTTCGGGCTGCGGCCAGCCGCCAGGAGCACGTGCGAGCCGACGATCTCCGGGGGGGCCTGTGTACAATCCACACTGCTGGTAATTTCCTGCCCGCGCTTTTCAAGCCGAATGCATTTTGCGTTCACCCGGACTCTCACGCCCTCGCCCTCGACGATCTCGCGCACTGCCTGCGACACGTCTTCATCCTCGCGCTGTACCAGCCGCGGCCCCATCTCGACGATGGTTACCTCGCTCCCGTAGCGGCGGAACATCTGGCCGAATTCGAGGCCGATGTAGCTCCCGCCGACGATGATCAGATGCCGGGGGAGCGTCTCGAGCTTCATCATCGAGCTATTGGTGAGGTACGGCACCTCCGCCACGCCCGCGATATCGGGCGCGCTGGCCCGGCCGCCGACGTTGATGAAGAAGCGTTCCGCCTGCAGCCGCTCTCCGCCGACGCTCACCTCGCGACGCGATTCAAACCGCGCATGGCCCAGGTACACGGTGCAGTTCGGCATGTGCTTGAGCCATTGTTCGAGACCTTCGCGGGACTGGGCGGAGATGCGCTCCTTGCGCGCCTGCACCTGCTGGAGGTCGACCGCCACGGGTCCGGCGATTCCGACTCCGTAGTCGGCCGCGCGTCGTGCCAGGTGCACCGCGTAGGCGCTGGCGACCATGGCTTTCGTGGGGATGCATCCGGTATTGACGCAGGTTCCCCCAAAGAGGGCGCGCTCGACGATGGCGACTTTCATGCCGGCGGACGCGAGGCGCGAAGCCAAGGATGGACCGGCTTGTCCGGTGCCGATGATGATTGCGTCGTACCCAGCCATCGGGAGAGGCTCGCTCGCCGTATCGTATCATTGAGTTCGGCTGGAACGCGCGCCGCTCAGGTCCGTCCTGTATCCCGAGACCCACCGGCACGCTTGAAGCCGAAGAGCGCCAGAAAGAAGACGATAGCCGCCGGCACGGCAGCGAGGATGGCATGCCTCAGACGCGAGGGGGGGCGAGTCTCCGGAGGCGCGGGTACGGCAGCCTTGTCGGGGGTGTCGAGGGGTTTGCCGATGCGCATGGCTTTGGCATCGTAAGCGAAGCGTTTCCCGCAATCCAGGCAAACCACGTAGGTTGGACCGTGCGGTAAATCACTCTTGGCGACGGGTGTAACGGGACGAGTCAATCTTCGGTGTGCGCAGCGGAACACCAAGTTCAACATCGTGTCGATCAATCTGCCTCCCGCGAGGGCCGACCCACTACTATTTTGCCAGACGGCTCAGACAGACAAAGTGCGAACTCCCACAGATCGGGAAGCCCGGTCAGAGCCTCCGAATCCTGATGTTTTTGAACCAGGCGTCGGTGGAATGATTTTGCAGTGAGATCTGGCAATCCTTCCTGGGATGCTTGACGAGGAGTTCGTAGACCGGCGAGTTCTGTCCCCAGCGCGCCGCGGTGCCCGTGGCGACTCCCGGGTCGTCGAGGCTGCCATCGACCACCTTAGCCCCGTTGAGCCAGTGCTCGATGTGGTCGCCTTTGACGATCAGCCGGGAATGGTCGAATTCGCCGACGGGCAGCGTGGCGTCCTTAACAGGCGGAATCATGTCGTAGAGCGCGCCGGCCTGATGGTTGGCGCCGCGGCGGGCATCGGGGTTCGCCTGGTTGTCGAGCACCTGGTATTCGAACCCGACCACGTATTCCTGCCCTTTGGCGGGGCGGCCGGTGCGGCGGTTTTTCAGCGAGGCGTTGGCGCGGTCTTCGAACTTGACGCCGGGGGCCTCATCAATCAACATCACACGGTCCTGGATGCGGTATTTGACGCCGCTGTTGCCGCCTGGGGAGATTTTCCAATCGAAGACCAACTCGAAATCGCGGAATGTCTGCTGTGTAAACAGGTCCTCCTCGATCCGCGGGTGGGGGACGGACTTCAGACAGCCATCTTCGATGACGAAAGAATCGCCGGGCGGCGATTTGCGGGAGGGGTCCTCCCAGCCAGTGAAGGTTTTGCCATCGAAGAGCAGGATCCAGCCCTCGGCCTTTTCCTTGGGTGTGAGGGTGTTGTCGGCGGCAGGGGCACAGACTGCCAGGGCGAACAGGGCGCCGACTCGCGTGAGAGAGAACATAGGGGCATTGTGGCGCGTTTGAGCGGCGGGCGCAAAGGGCAAACCAGGGGCAGACGACAACAAGGGCGGGAGACAAAAAGCGATCGTCCGCCCCACGGCGCCCCACGCTCGTATTAACCTGTAGAGGAATGGCTGCCAGCGCCCGCAAGCCTGCCTTGGAGCCGCGCGCGAAAAAACATCCGCTGCCGCCTCCCGACCTCGATGACCCCGCACTCTACGTCAATCGGGAACTGGGACTCTTGAGCTTTCAGTGGCGGGTTCTGGAAGAGGCGCTCGATCCCACGAATCCGCTGCTGGAACGCGTGAATTTTCTGGCTATCGTGGGGTCCAACCTAAACGAGTTTTTCATGGTTCGCGTGGCCAGCCTGACGGCGCAGGTGGACGCGGGCATCCCCGAATTCGGTCCGGACCGCATGAGCCCGAGCGCCCAGCTCGTGGCTATCCGGCGCGAAGTGAAGCGCCTGATCGATGCCGCGAACACGTGCCTGGAGAAGGAGCTGAAGCCCGCCCTCGCGGAAGAAGGCATCCACATCCTCAGCTACGCGGACTTGAAGCCGAAGCAGCTCCAGGCCTGCAAACGGTATTTTTCGGAAATCATCTTCCCGGTACTCACTCCGCTGGCGTTCGATCCCGGCCGTCCCTTTCCGCATATCTCGAACCTGAGCCTGAACCTGGCCGTGCTAATCTGCGATGCCAAGGGCAGCGAGCGGTTCGCGCGAGTCAAAGTGCCGGACTCGCTGCCGGCGCTGGTCCCGCTGACGCGCTCGCAAAAGCCACGGGGAAAGCGCGCCCGCTCGCGGCGTAGCGAGTCCTATGTGTGGATCGAGGAGGTGATCGCCGCCAACCTGGATGCGCTCTTCCCAGGAATGCAGATTATCGAGGCCCACCCGTTCCATGTTACGCGCGACGCGGATATCGCGATCAAGGAACTGGAAGCTGAAGATTTGCTGGAGACGATAGAGGAAGGCGTCCGCCAGCGCAAGTTCGGCAGCGTGGTACGGCTGCAGGTGACACAGCAGATGCCGCAGCACATTCTGCAAATCCTGATGACCAACCTCGAAGTGGAGGCCGCCGAGGTTTACCGCGCGAAGGGGCTTCTGGGACTCAGCCGGCTTTCGACGGTGGCGCAGATCGACCGGCCGGACCTGAAGTACAAGCCGTTCCTGCCGGCCACAGCTCCCGAGCTGAACCCACTGGCGGAAGACGAGGATATCTTTAGCATCATTCGTTCGCGCGATGTGATGCTGCACCATCCGTTTCAGTCGTTCCAGCCGGTGGTCGATTTCCTGCGCAAGTCGGCGCGCGATCCCGACGTGCTTGCCATCAAGGTAGTCCTGTACCGGGTGGGCCGCAACTCGCCGGTGGTGGAGGCGCTGCTGGAGGCCATCGAGGAAGGCAAGCAGGTGGCAGTGCTGATGGAGCTCAAGGCGCGGTTCGATGAGGAGAGCAACATCGAGTGGGCCAAGACGCTGGAACGCGCCGGCTGCCACGTGGTCTATGGATTGCTTGGCCTGAAGATCCATTGCAAGGCGGCGCTGGTGCTGCGCAAGGAAGGCGACGTGATCCGCCCGTATGTGCACCTGGCGACCGGCAACTACAACGTGGTCACCGCGCACCTTTATACGGATATCGGGCTTTTCACGTGCAGTCCGGAGCTGGCGTCGGACACGATCGATTTATTCAATTTTCTGACCGGCTATTCGGCCAAGCGCGATTATCAGACGCTGCTGCTGGCGCCGATCAATCTGCGGCAGCGCCTGGAGGGGCTGATCAAGCGGGAGATTCAGCAACACGAAAAATCGGGCAAGGGCCACCTGGTTTTCAAAATGAACGCGCTGGTGGATCCAGAGATGATCGCACTGCTTTACCGCGCGTCACAGTCCGGAATGCGCATCGATCTGCTGGTTCGCGGCATCTGCTGCCTGCGCCCCGGAGTGCCCGGGGTGAGCGAGAACATTCGCGTGACGAGCATCGTGGGCCGCTTCCTGGAGCACAGCCGGATTTTCTACTTCCGCAACGGCGGCAAGGAGGAGATCTACCTGGGAAGCGCCGACCTGATGCCGCGCAACCTGAATCGGCGGGTGGAAATGCTGTTCCCGGTTCACGATGCCGATCTGCGCGACCGGATCCGAGACGAGATTCTCTCCGTCTACCTGCTGGACAACGTGAAGGCGCGCCGGATGCTGGGCGACGGGAATTACAAACGCGCTACACGGACCGAAGGACAACCCGCCTGGAACAGCCAGGAAGTGCTGCTGGGCAACGTGCCGAAGGTACGGAAGAAAGTGAAAGTGGCCTGGTAGGTCAGGCCAGCGCCAGGTTCAGATTTTCAATCGCTTCGTCGATCTCGGCGGTATTCTTGTAGCCGATCGTCACGGAATCCACGCCGGCGTTGTTGAAGGCGAACTTCATCGCGGCCTGGCGGTCTTCGCGCGATTTGAACGTACCTTCGCCGACCAGTTTCATGCTGATCACGCCCATGCCTTCGGCGCGCACCTGTTTGGTGTGGGCAACCACCTCGGTGACATTGCCGGACGAGGCGTTGTAGTCTTCGGCATCCATCCTGGCGCCGTTGTGATTCATGCGGATCATGGCGATTTCGAGCCACTTGTTGCCGGGGAACTTGCGAAGCGCCGGCAGACCGTGTACCGATGCGCCATACCCCGTGACGACTTTCTTCGACTTGGCCTCCAGGATTCCGTCCTGCCAACGGACGGTATCCGACGGCCATGTGGCGACATGCTGCCAGTGCAAGAGCAGGATATCGAAATATTCCGTGTTGGCCAGTGTGCGCAGCTCGTCGATTTTCTGCTGCGGGTCGACGCCCTCGCGCGTGGTCACCTTGGACATCAGCCGGTAGGAATCGCGGGGGATGCCTTTCAGCGCCACACCCAGCATGCGGTGCATCTCGCCATAGCTTTCGGCGGTCTCGAAGAAGCGGATGCCGCGGTCATATGCGTAACGCACCAGCCGGGTGAAGTTCTCCTGCCCCAATTCGCGCTGCACTCGTCCACTGAAAGTTCCGGTGCCGAATGCCAGGCGGGTAACTTTGACGCCGGACTTACCGAGGGTCACCCAATCGGTAGCAGTGCCGCGGGCGGCCCGCAAGGGAAAACCGCCGGTCGTCGCGAGCAGGCCGGCACCGATTCCGGTCTTTAGAAAATCGCGTCTGGAGAAATGAGTCACGATCGCCCTCCAATTTGGAAATATCGTATCACGAGGGCCGCACTATTGCCGGATGCGAAGATTGCGAAACATCACCGAACTGAAACGATCATGTAACTGAAGTCCGATCGGACCGGTCTTGGGACGCTGCGGATCTCCCGGACCTTCGGCGACAACCTCGCCATTGACGCGCACGCGAATGAGGCCGGTGCGCGATTCGAGATCCATGCTGTTCCAGGCGCCGGGGCGATGCACTCCCCTCTTCGCAGGCACCAGGCTGTAGATGCTGCCGGTGGGGTAGGCGTCGTCGTAATCCAGAATCTGAATCTCGTACCCGATGTGTGCCGGGGTGGTTTTCGGGAAGCGAGCGAGATCGGGACGCTCCGAGTCCGGTTCGCCGATGGCAGCGTGCGCGCGCGACCGGTCGCGAATGGAGACGCCGCTATTGCCGCGGGGCGGCACCCAGTACTCGACGTGGAGATCGAACTGGTCGAAATCAGCCTTGGTGTACAGCCAGGCTTGCAGGCTTTCCCACTCGCGGAACTCCTTTGGGCCGGGCGGAACGGATTTGCCGGCCGTGCGGGTGCCGAAGAGAATCCCGCCGGGAAGCACGGTCCACGTGCAATCGCCCCGCGGCTCCCAACCTTCGAGATCGTTGCCATTGAACAGCGGTTTCCAGCCAAGATCGGCGGGCAGGGTTACGGATCCGGTGGCGGCCCATTCGGCGCCGCGCGCGAGCAGCGCCTGGAAATTCAGGTTGTCGAGGTTGGGATTCAACTCGTCCTTCCAGGTGTGGCCGAGCATGGTGGTGTAGACGCGTCCGCGGCCGTAGGAGCGGACCCAATCCATCGGCTCACCCTGATGCGAAATTTCGGAAAACGCGTAGGTGAGAATGGTGAGACCCTGCGCGGGGCCGTGCTGTCCGTGAGTCAACTGCTCGGAAGGCTGGAGCCAATGGGAGGGCAGGCCGCGGGCGATGGGGTGATCGGGGTCGCGGACGAAGACGTCGAAGTCATGGCGCGGGCCGTGCCCGGGGTTCAGGCCGGAACCCTTGGGGACCGCGACCAGCGCGCCGCCCGGGCCAATGGCGACACCAGGGCCGAACGACCGGTCGCGCCAGCCGAGGCCGATCATCTCGTTATATTCGGGCCACTCGAGGAAAGCATTATTGGCCGCGTGGAATACGACGAGTCCGCCGCCGCCGCTGACGTAGGATTGGAGCGCCTGCTCCACGTCGCGCGGCCAGCGGGTGCCGGAAGCGGTGTGGCCGCCGTTGAAGTTGTCGATAACCACGTCGTGGCCGCGGAACACCGGCAGCTTCGGCCAGGTACACACCTCGACGGTGAAGCGGCCCGAGCCCTCCAGAATGGACTGGATCGCGCGGGTCGCGGCGGCCCAGTCGTGGTTGTTCACGCCGTCGACGATGAGAGCAGATAGCTTCCGGTCTGCCGCCTGGCAGGCCGCGGTGAGCTGAAGGGCGAACAAGAGACGGAGAAGAGCGCGCCGCATATCTACCCGTAGCACCGGACTTCGAATATCCGAGCCTCGGGATCGCCGTTGGTGGCAGTGACCTCGACGCGGAGCGAATCCGTCTCGACAGCGTCGAACGTGTGCCGGCGCTGGCGCTGGAAGTTGCCTTGGACTTCGGCTAGCGTGCGGCCGCCACAAAGGATGCGGTAGTCGCGGACGGTTTCCGGCTGCGGCGCGCGCAGCAGGTTGACGTTCTGCGATTCCTGGGCGGTGAGGGTGAGCTGCCGCTTGAATCCGGTGTCGAATGTGAGCTGCACCTGGCGGATGCGTTGCGGGCGCGGCCAGCGGAGCTCGATCCACGCGGGGGCGGGTGCGGCCCACAGGTGAATTTCGGCGGGATCGCCATGACGGTCGGGGAGATTGCGCGTGACGCCGTCGATGACCAGCGCCGCCTTGGCCTCGCCGGATTCGGCGGATGCCGATACGGTGGCGGTGCGGGCGAGATCCAGCTGGTCCTGGTTACGGAGGTGCTTGATGGACTGATCGTCACGGAGTAGCGCCTGCTGGAGGCGTGCGACTTGCTTGGGATCCCGCGCCAGTTCGCGCGGGAGCAGTCCGCGCTCGATGCACTGGGCAGCGGCGGTGCCGATCGCCTGGCCTTCGACCGCGCAGGTCGCCATCACGCGCGCCGAGGTGAAAGCGACGTAGCTGGCGCTGATGTTGCGGCCGGCCATGAAGAGGTTCGCGAGGTTGCGGCTGTAGAGGCTGCGCAGCGGGATGTCGTAGACTTCGGGCGGCTTCAGCACGGTGTTCGGCGGAAGGTCGGGACGATCGAAGCCTTCGGGAGGATGGCCATCCATGGGCCATCCACCGATTGCCACAGCGTCGGGGAAGCCACCCTGCATCAGGTCCTGCTGCTTCAGAATGTAGTCGCCGAGGAGGCGGCGGCTGCCGCGTTTGCCGGGCATCATGCCGACCCAGTCCATGGCCCAGTGGCGGCTGTCCGGGAACGCGCCGCTGTTTTTGATGTAGTCCCAGACGCCCATCACTATGGAGAGGAGCTCGAAGCGGATGCGTTCGCTATCGGCGATGATGTCCTTGTCGCCGCCCCATTCGATCCACCAGTAGCCGTACTCCCAGCTCGTGATGGGCCGGTGGATCAATTGCTCTTTGGTGATCTTGCGGGCCCACGCAGGCGCGGTGAAGGGCATCGGGTTGTGGTACAGGCGCGAGGTGAAGAGAATACTGGAGCCGAGCGTGCGATTGTCGGGCTGATCGGGGGCCAGCGACTCGCCGAATTCGGCGCGGGCTTCGCGGCCGGTGCGCATTTCGGCGCCGGCTTCGAGTCCCAGGCGCGAATCGCCGGTGCAGTCGCAGAACACTTTGGCGCGGATGCGGTACAGGTGCTCGCTCTTGTCGCAGCGGGCGGCCACTTCGGTGATCCGGCCGCCGGTGACCGACGCCGCGTACAGGGTGGTCTCGAGCAACAGAGTGATGTTGGGCTCGCTGATCACTTTGTCGTAAAGGAGAAGGTCCCAGAGCTCCCAGGATCGCTGCGGGTTGTTGACCGCGTCGGCGAGGCGGAGCTCCTCGATGAGGCCGCCCTCGCGCCAGCCGGGCCGGCCGTTGTGGTTGTTGGCGCCGACGACGTGCATTTTGACTTCACTGGAGGAATTGCCGCCCAGCCGCGAGCGGTCCTGCACGAGGATGACGCGCGCTCCGTGCCGCGCCGCCGCGATAGCGGAACAGGCGCCGGCAAGTCCACCGCCGGCAACCAGGACGTCCGCCTCGAGCTCGACCAGCCGCATGTGCTTTTCGGCGGGCGCGAACGGCGCGTCTTTGGGAGCAATGGCATCGAAATCGCGCGGCGGAGGCAGGGTCTGCGCGGCGGATTCGCCGGCCAGCACGATCAGGGAGTACGTACCGAGGCCCGCGGCCTGGAAGAAGTCGCGCCGGTTCACGTTCCTTATTTTATGCGTTCTCTATGCGGTCGCGAGAAGGCGGGCGCGAGCCTCGCCGTAGCGAACCTGGCGCTGGGCCTCGCGCTCGCCGTCGATGCGGCGGCGCGGGTCCATGTTGTCTTCGAGGTCGGCGAGTTTCACCCGGCGGGCCAGCGGATTGGCGGCCGCCCGAGAGATGAAGACCTCGTAGGCTTCGCCGGGGCGGCGGGAGAGGCAGTCCACCGCGTCGCAGATTTCGCCGCTATAGCCTTCGGCGCGGAGATCGGCCAGTGTGACGGAGGTGTCTTCGACGACGTCGTGCAGCACGGCGACGATCTGCGCGGCCGAATCCTCGAGGCGCAGCATGACCCGCAGCGGGTGCAGGATGTAGGGCTTTCCTGCTTTATCTACCTGCCCGCGATGCGCCCGGCAAGCGAGGACGATGGCATCTTCCAATGTTCGGATCAAGATCCCGATATTTTAGCCGACATCGGGCTGTGAGATGCTGGTGGGTCCGGAGGAGGCCAAATAATGACACGCCGCGCCTGGCTCGGGGGTGCCGCCGCAGCGCTGGCGGCGCGCGCGCAGTCCGCACGCACGGCCGGCCCGCTGTTTGCATACGTCGGCTGCTATACCACCGCGCAACGGTACGCGCGCGGCGATGGCATCCACGTGTACCGGGTGGAAGAGGGACCCGGCGCGTGGACGCATGTGCAGCGCGCCGGCGACCTGGTGAACCCGTCGTTCCTGATCGCGGCGCGCGACGGACGGCATCTGTACTCGGCGCACGGCGACGAGACGTACGCCACGGCGTTCGCAATCGATCGCGCGAGCGGGAATCTGGCGTTGCTGAATCGCGCGGAGACCGGAGGGCGCAACGGCGTACACCTGGCGCTCGACGCCAGCGGCCGATGGCTGGTGGTGGCGAACTATTCGAGCGGCAGCGTGGCGGTGCTGCCGGTGAAGGAGGATGGAAGGCTGGCCGAAGCGGCGCACGTGGTGCCGCTACCCGGACAGCCGGGGCCGCATCGGGTGGAGCAGGCCGGATCGCATCCCCACCAGATCGTGTTCGATTCATCGGGGCGCTTTGTGGTGGTGCCGGACAAGGGCCTGGATCGCATTTTTGTCTTTGCGTTCGACTCCGCCACCGGCAAACTGACGCCGACGGCACAGGGATCGGCGGTGGCGCGGCCGGGGTCGGGTCCGCGCCACGCGGCGTTTCATCCGGCGCTGACCGTGCTTTGGGTGCTGAACGAGATCGCCAGCACCGTGACCACCTATTATTGGGAAGCCGAGCGCGGGCACCTGCGAGCGGCGCAGATTCTGCCGACGCTGCCGCCGGAGTACACCGGCGAGAACACGGCATCGGAGATCGCGGTCTCGGCGGGCGGGAAGTTCGTCTACTGTTCCAACCGCGGGCACGACAGCATCGCGGTATTCGCTGCCGATCCGGCGAGCGGCCTGCTCACGTCCGGCGGCTGGACGCCGAGCCAGGGGCGCACTCCGCGATTCATCGGGTTCGATCCGGCACGGCGGGTTCTGTACGCGGCCAACGAGCAGTCGGACACGATCGTGGCTTTTCGCGGGGACGCTGCGAGCGGCCGGTTGACCGCAGCGGGCCAAATCGTCCGCACGGCGAGTCCGGTGTCGATTGCGTTTGTGGGGTAGGCGGTCGCGCGCTATGCGCGCGGGACGGACGACGAAAAGCGATCGTCCGCCCTCACCCATTTTCCGTCCGGATTACCTGGCGACCGGCTCGCGCGCCAGCGATGCGACCTCGGGTTGCGCCATCCGGCGATAGTCCTCAAGGCGCATGTGGACCACATCGCGGTGTGTCCCGGCGTTGAACGCGATCTGCTCGTCCGCCAGCAGGGAGGCATCGACCAGCACCTTCATGTGATACAGATTGCCGAACGGCGGCATGGCGCCCAACTCGCAATCGGGGAAGAGGCGGCCGAGCTCGTCCTCGGTGGCGAGACGCGCCGAAGGCGAGCCCAGCACCGCGCGAACCTCCGGAAAATCGAGCACTCTGCTGGCGGGCAGCACCGCCATTTTGTATTCACCGTCAGCGACGATGACGACGACTTTGGCCACTTCCTGCGGCGGCACATGCTCGGCATTCGCCACTTCGCGCGCGGTGTAGGCCAGGGGATGTACGGTATGGGTGTAAGGAACTCCGCTCAAGTCCAGGAGTTCCTGAAGCTTTGGAAGGATCGGCATAGCAGAACCTCCGGTCATATTGTGCGCCTGCTCGGATACGGATGTCTATGGGCACAAAGGAGCGGCGTGCGCTACGGTACCCAGAAAGCGGCAGCCGAGCGCGGAGCGCGTCAGCGCGCTACGATACGCTGTCATGGCCACCGCCGCGCCAGCCAAACGCCTGCCTGCCAACGCCTACACGCCGCTCCCGTCCGGAGAGGTTTACCAACCCCCAGTTGCCGCTCACGAGACGCTCGCGGAGCTTACGCCCCGTTCGGTGGGGTGGGGAATCTTCCTCTGCGTGGTGTTCACGGTTGCGTCGGCCTACTCCGGCCTGAAGGTGGGCCAGGTGATGGAGGCGGCGATTCCGATCTCGATCCTGGCGATCGGACTGGCGCGCGTCTACCGGCGGCGGTCCACGGTGCTCGAAAACGTGATCATCACGGGCATCGGCGGGCTGGCAGGCTCGATCGTGGCCGGCGCCATCTTCACGCTGCCCGCGCTTTACATTCTCAAGCTCGATCCGCACCCGGTGCAGACCATCTTTATCTGCGTAGCCGGCGGATGCCTGGGCGTGCTGTTTCTGATCCCGCTGCGCCGGTATTTCGTGCGCGACATGCACGGCCTGCTTCCCTACCCCGAAGCGACCGCCATCACCGAGGTTCTGGTCACCGGCGAAAAAGGCGGCTTGCAGGCGCGCCTGCTGCTGGAAGCCACGCTCATCGCCGGCGTTTACGACTTCTTCGTTACCACGTTCCAGGTCTGGAAGGAGTACCTGGACTTCCAATTCCTGCCCGCGATGCGCGCGCTGTCGGAGCGGGCCAAAGTCGCGGTCAGCTTCGATGCCATCGGCTTCATCCTGGGCCTGGGCTACGTGATGGGCCTGCGCAGCTCGCTGATCCTGTGCGCCGGCGGCGTGCTCTCGAACCTGGTGCTGGTGCCGCTGGTGTGGATGATCGGCGCCGAACATGCGAGCCCCGTCTATCCGGCCACGATTCCGATCGCGAAGATGACCGCGGTGCAGATCTTCCGGGGATATGTGCGCTTCATCGGTGTGGGCGCCATTGCCACGGCCGGGATTTTCGGCATCATCAAGTCCATGCGGATCGTCGCCGGATCTTTCGGGGTCGCGCTGAGAGCTTTTCACGCCGGGGAGACGGCCACGGGCGAGAGGACCGATCGCGACCTGCCGGTGGTGACCATTCTGATCGGAGTCATCATCAGCGCGCTCGGTATCGGCATCCTGCTGGGAACGTTGTCCGGCTCTCCCGCGGTGATCCTGGCCGGCATCGTGCTGGCGCTGGTGTTCAGCTTCTTCTTCACGAGCGTGGCTGCCAACGCCATCGCCACCACGGCGCGCAATCCCGTCTCCGGGATGACGATGCTCACCATCATTATTTCGTCCGTCGTGCTGCTGCGCTTCGGCCTTTCGGGCACCACGGGGATGTTCTTCGTAATGGCGCTGGCGGGAATGGTCTGTACGGCGCTCTCGGTCTCCGGACAGGCCATCACCGATTTCAAGACCGGGTACTGGCTCGGCTCTACGCCCGCGGCGCAGCAGAAGGTGAAGTTTCTCGGCGTGCTCGCGGCATCGGTGGCGGTCGGTCTGACCATCGTGATGCTCGCACGGGCGTTTCAGTTCGGGGAAGCCGCGCCCGGCGATCCGCGCGTGGTGCTGCCGTCGCCGCAAGCCTCGATCATGAAGGCGCTGGTGGAAGGCTTCATGAGCCGGCAGCCGGTGGCGTATGTCCTGTTCGGCGCCGGCACAGCCATCGCGGTGGTCATGGAGATGCTCGGAGTTCCCGCGCTGATCTTCGCGCTGGGCATGTACCTGCCCCTCGAGCTCAACACGCCGGCGCTGGTGGGCGGTTTCCTTTCGCACTTTCTGGGCAAGCGAGCCGAGGCAGCCGGCGGCGGGCGCGGGGAAGGAATCCGCGAACGCGGCGTCGTGATCGCAAGCGGCCTGATGGCAGGCGGCGCCCTCGGCGGCGTGTTCGGCGCGGGTTGCCGGCTGATTCCCGGGTACAAGGAGGAATGGATCCGCACTCCGTTCTACGCCAACGAGCCAGTCTCGCAATGCGTATCGGCGGCGCTATTTGTGGGACTGTGCTGCTACCTCTGGTTCCGTGGGGCAGGTTCCCGAAACGGCGCGGCGCGAAGGGCCGTGCCGGAAGAGTGATATCAAACCATGAAAGACGCTTTTCGCAACCTTTTCGGCGGCACCGGCGATGTCCGTGTGTTCCGCGCTCCCGGCCGGGTGAACCTGATCGGCGAGCACACCGACTACAATCTCGGCTTTGTCCTGCCCGTAGCGCTGGACCTGGCGAGCTATGTCGCCAGAGCGCCCTCGCACGACGGCAAGCTGCGAATCCACTCCCAGGACCGATCCGAAACGCACGAGTTCGATGTGGCATCGC
>Ga0335079_10001969_pt1 | contig 23630 bp, 20 predicted proteins | sample Lox_Sample_33_FD_206719 | JGI IMG/M metagenome (GOLD analysis project Ga0335079, IMG submission 206719) | Soil microbial communities from Loxahatchee National Wildlife Refuge, Florida, United States - Lox_Sample_3.3 | ecosystem: Environmental > Terrestrial > Soil > Wetlands | place: USA... | reverse complement strand
GAATGGCAAGCCGACCCATGCTAGCCCGATACGAATCGGTCAATGGTATGGCGGAGCGTGGGTCAAAACTGGAATTGCCGCTTTGACAAACCCGGATAGAAAAGGGATGCTTGTTCAGGAGTGGAAACGGCCCACCTATGTACATGCACGATAAGCTCCTCAGAGCTCGAGGAATCGTTTACACCATCGGCCTCGCTGTTGTGGTCGTCATCGTGGCATGGAAGCTCATCGTTCGATGAAATTGGTTCTTCCGCTGCACCGAAAAAACAAAAGAACCCACTTGACTCTGACCGGCCTTCTCATGGAAGGCGTTAGCACTCATTGAGAATGGGCCGACCGGTCAATGAGCGAAATCGCGATTTAACGTTAATTGAGACGATTGCCTGCCAATCGGCGGCTCGGATAACTTCCGGTTTGCCGACCAACCGCCCCGAATCGACCTGTTTGCTAGACAGGCGCGACTGAGCTAACAGGACAAGATGCTTCCGCCATTCGAGCCGCGTAATATTATCCTTGGTGACGGAGTTGATTGGTATGCGCGGCTTACGCTCATTGCCCAAACCGCTCCTTACCGCAGTGGCCGCAGTATTCGCCGCTGTGGCCATCCTCTATGGCGCGCTGTGGACGCTCTACGGCAGCCGCCCGGTTCCTGTCGAGCTGGGCTTTGACAACACATATATCCCTGATGATCACAGCCAACGCGTGGATAGCGTACGACCGCAGAGTCCGGCCGAACGGGCAGGGCTGAAGCCCGGAGACCGCATGATTGCGCTGGATGGCGCTCCCATCGAGCGCGAGGACACATTGACACGCGTGTGGTCCCGGCACAAGCCCGGAGATGCGATCGAACTGACCGTCCGAAGGCCCGGAACTTCGTCTCCCATCATCCTTCACGGCATCTTTCGTCCGAGTGAGGCGGGTGCCGAGGAGACTGGAGTTGTGCGCAGTGTCAGCGCGCAGATCATGCGGTTGTATCCATTCGTTTTTCTGACCGTGGGATTGGCTGTCTTGTTTCTCCGCGTGGAGGACCCGAATGCCTGGCTCATGGCTCTGATGTTTGGCGGATTCATCACCATACCGAGCTCCACATTTTTCAACATGCCTGATGTTCTGCGGCCGATCGCTATTGCTTATCGCGCAATCTTCAGCAATATGGTCACGGCTTTCTTTTATTTCTTTTTCGCTGTGTTTCCGGCACGTTCCCCGATCGATCATCGAATCCCGTGGCTGAAGTGGGCTGCACTTCTGATTACCGCGGTCTTAGCTTTGTCAGAATTGTGGAGGGAGATCGGCAGGTTTGTGGCTCCGGCATGGCTGACAAGTCCCCGGGCGGGCCACGTGATCTCCTCATTCCATTATGGACTAGTGGTGTTGGGTCTCGTCTCCCTCATTTGCAACGCCGTTGTTCTGACTTCCCCAGAGGCGCGCCGTAAGATTCGAGTCATTCTGTGGGGAACGCTGGCAGGAGTCCTGCCTCCCACTGTCGCCCTGTTCGCCTCCGAATTCTTCAACCTTCACATAGGAGTGCTGCTGGGTGTCGCGGTCGTGATTCTGCTTTGGCTGTTTCCCTTGTCCTTTGCTTATGCGGTGCTAAAGCATCGCGTTCTCGAAATTCCCGTACTGCTTCGCCGTAGTGCGCGTTACTTTCTGGTGCAGCGCGGATTTGTGATCTTGCTCATTGCACTGAGTGTCGGCCTGACCATTGCGTTTTGTTTGTCGTTTGCCCGTTACTTGCAGTCTCTGACGGCGGCTGCGGTTCCCGGGGGCATAGCTTTGGGTACCGCATTCGGCACACTCCTGCTCTGGACGGGAGCGCGGGTCCACAAGAACGTAGGGCACCGGATCGACCGTGCTTTCTTCCGTAATGACTACGATGCCCGCCTGGTTCTGGAGAGCCTGCTAGAGAAGACCCGAACCGCGACGGACCGGAAGGAGCTCGCGGCCCTCCTCGAGCATCATCTGAAACAGGCCCTGCAGCCGAGTTCAGGTGCGTTGTATCTGGAAACGCGCAGTGGTCAACTTACAGCCGCCGCTGGGGAAGCGCCCGCCGGATCGGAAACGATTTTTCCGGCCGACGCGGCCCTTCAGGAGCTCACCAGATCTGGCAAGCCTTGCGATGTCTCCGATAGCTCCGCAAACGGAGTACCGCTGCCGGCATCTCTCCTTGCGCTTGCGCCCGATTGCCTGGCTCCGATTCTTGGGCGCGACGAGCATCTGGTGGGCCTCATCGCATTGGGAATACCTCGGTCGGAGGAGCCTTACTCCCGCGAAGACAAGCACTTGCTCGCATTGATCGCAAGCCAAGCGGGAGTTGCGCTTGAAAGCATCCTGCTCGGTGAGAAGATCGCCGAGCGCATCGAAGCGGAACGACGCGCGACCCAGGAAATGGAGTTTGCCCGGGAAGTGCAGTCAAGGCTTTTTCCTCAGACGCTTCCCAAGATGAAGACGCTTGAGTACATCGGGGGTTGTGTGGCAGCCCGAAAAGTGGGTGGTGATTACTACGACTTTCTCGAGCTTCGCCCGGGACGTCTGGGCATGGTAATGGCTGACATTGCCGGCAAGGGAGTGCCCGGCGCCCTGTTGATGGCCAATTTGCAAGCCAATCTGCGGAGCCAATATGCGATGGCGGTGGAAGAACTGCCGCGACTGCTCGCTTCTGTGAACCGCCTATTTTTTCAAAGCACCGACCAGAGCAGCTATGCGACCCTTTTCTTTGCCGACTACGATGACACAAGCCGCGTGCTTCGCTACGCCAATTGCGGACACCTTCCGGCACTCCTTCGTCATTTGAGCAAGAGCTTGGGGCAGATAAGTGGGGAACCCTCCGCTATTCAGCGGCTGCATTCCACCTGCACAGTATTGGGCCTCTTCGAGGACTGGCAAGCCCAGATTGCTGAAGTAAATCTGGTCCCCGGAGACACGCTGGTGCTCTACACGGATGGAGTCACGGAGGCCTTCAACGAGAACGGAGAAGAGTTCGGTGAGGACCGACTAGTCGATGTGCTGCTGAAGCGCAGTGAACTTCCTGCGCCGCAGCTTCTGCAATGCGTTCTTGACGAGGTGGGACAATTCAGCCGAGGCGAACAGCAGGATGACATAACCCTGGTAATTGCGCGGTGCTTGCCGTAGTCGATGGCACACTCGGTTTCGAGTGGAAGTGGTTCGTAGGCCGTAGTTATAGGGGTGGATGACGGGCAAGCCGGAAGTCAACTTCCCAATTACGACCATCCTCGTAGAACTTCCCACAAGCCCGTTTACCGCCCTGGCATTCGAGTTGGTGATTGGAACGCCGGAACGCTTTCACTGCGGGAAGCGGATCGCCAGTTATGTGGGTCTGGTTCCGTCAGAAGAGTCCAGTGGCGATCGGCGTCGCCTGGGACACATCAGCAAGCAAGGCAACGTGCTGCTGCGCTTTCTGCTGGTGGAAGCGGCGCAGGTCACAGTACGGAGCCAATCCGAGTGGCGCAATAGGTTCTTCCATCTTGCCATGCGGCGAGGGCGGAAGATCGCCAAGGTAGCCATGGCCAGGAAGCTGGCGGTGCATCTGTACTGGATGTGGCGCCAGGGCTGCGATTACGGTCAGTCGCATCAGTTCGGTTCGCACGCGGGAAAGCCCGGAAATCGCGATGGTGTGCGGTAAATCACCGATGTAATGATTGGGCATCCCGCTCCCCAAAACAGGGGAGTTCGAACAAGTAATCATGATCGCAGTCGGTGATCGAAGAGATGGTTGGGTCGGACCGAGTTCCTGACCCGCACGATTTAGCAGCGAGCCCAGGTTGGAATGCGCAAACCTTCAACGAGAGCGAAATGGCGCTCTTCTCCGAGCCCACGCCGTCGTGTGCTCCGAAGGAGCTTGACAACCGCCGACATTGTTAGAGAAGGCGATTTTTCACCCACAATGGCGGCGCGGCCCATGGGAAAATGCTTCTTATACCCATGTCGATGAACGAGCAGGTCGCCTACGCGGTGATTGACTCCGAGTTGAAACGGCTGCGGAAGTCGCCGTACTCAGACCTCGCCGCTCTGGTCGGGAAACCTGAAACCAAGCAGGTTATCGCCGAAGACGGCAAGTCCTACCAGCTTGAGATTCAAGCGGTATGGGACAGCAAGAAGGGCGGCGACTTGAGGGTTATTGTCTCTGCCGATGATGGCGACTGGCGGGCATTCAAGCCGTTGACGTGCGACTTCATCATGGCCCCGGATGGGACATTCGTTGGCGAATCCTTCGGTGGCTACTGAACGCTTGGGCAAGCTCCCACACTCGGAAACCGATGGCGAGTGTAATAGAGATGTTTCGCCAACTGCTCCGTTCGAGCAAAAAGAGGCGTCGCTGGCCTCGACTAGTTCCACATTGATTTCTTGTTTGTCTTGCGCTAGATTAGCCGTCGATTCTCAGGACTCATCTCAAGCAATTCGGAAGGGGATCATGATCTCTCGCCAACCCACGTCTATGTTGCTTCTCATGCTCGTGCTGTCGTTTGGTTCAGCCCAGCTAGTTGCCCAGGCGACGGAGAATCCGATTGTGAATCCTGCAGCCGGGGCCAAGTTCGCTCCAATACCAAACGCGCCGGAATGCTTCACCATTGCAGTAGAGAAAGGGGACCCCACCAAGGGACCATCGGTGATCCTTGCCCGCTTCGCTCCCCACTGCGTCGCGCCTTACCACTGGCACACTCCCAGCGAAACCGCTATGGTCGCAAGCGGCACGCTGGAAACCCAGATGAAAGGCGACAAAGCCATCGTGGCGCGGAGTGGCGATTTCGTTTATCTACCATCGCATCATGTCCACCGGGCCACCTGCAATGGAACCTCCCCGTGTTTGGTCTTCCTGTCATCCGATGCAGCGTTTGACATTCACTGGGTGGATGCGGAGGGCAAGGAGATTCCATTCGCACAGACCCTGAAGCCGCCAAAAGCCACCGCCAAACCAACTAAGTGACCTGCGAGTGACGGGCTGTTCGGTGTGACTGCCGTTACCAGGCGATAGCGCTCAAAACCCCGCCCGGCCAGGTCAATGAGCGAAATCGCGATTTTTCGACAGTTTGCCGGGGACGATGAGACTATCTGAAGAAGCCGGATGCACCACAATTTTTCCTGCCCGCTATTCCTCCGATCAAAGCCGCGAGTCGGGAGAGTCGCTCCATCAAACTGGCGAGGAGGGATGAGAGGCCAATAGGCGCGCGGTTCGTTCTCCGGTTTGTGGTGGTCCTAAGACTGTCTGTTCTTTTCAGTTAAGCCTCACGCTGCTATGCAGCCGTTCGAACTTGGGATTCTGAACCCCAATTATTGTCAGAGCTTCTTCCTTGCTTCGGACGATACACAGATCTACAAATGGGGGATGCGCACAAAGTTCATACATTCGCGCCAATCCGAACTGATACTCCCGTGGCGCAACAATAAAGCGTCGGAGGATTCGCAGACACGAAGCAGCGTCTTTCATTGCCAGGTGTTGAACCATATGACTGGTGATGTGCACAGCCGTCGCTCCGGAGAAGTCACTTATTGCAGCCGACGGGTTAAGTACGCTCAATTGCGGCTTGAGTTGCTCGCCGAGCTTCTCTATCTCCTGTCCATGAACTGTGCCCTCGTGGATGATCAGCAGAATTCTGTGCTGAAAGTCGAACTCAAGATGGTGGGCCATGGTCTGATCCGACTCCTAATCCAAGCCTATGCCCAACACTGCCGCGCGTGTCAATGACACAGATCACAATCGCCAAGAGGGGATCTATTACTTAATCAGATGGGATGAGAAGGCCGGTCTCCGACGGGATGCTGTACGCTCCCAAGTTATCGACGCGCTCGAAGCGCAAGAGATAAAGGAGACCGGCAATGAAGAAGATTAGCACCGCAGCGGCGAAGCCGAGCAGGAATGTTTCTCAACCGAAACTGACCATCGGACTGGACCTGGGAGATCGCAACGGTTGGTATTGCGTGCTGGATGAAGCGGGCCAGATAGAACTGGAGCAGCGCGTCCGTACGACTGCGAAAGCGTTACAGGAAGTTTTCGGGGCGATGCCGCGCAGCCGGATCGCGTTGGAAACCGGAACCCATTCGCCGTGGATCAGCCGGTTGCTCAGCGGGTTGGGACACGAAGTGATCGTGGCACATGCGCGCCAGGTGCGGCTGATCGGGGAGAGCCGCAAGAAAGACGACCGGCTGGATGCGCAGACCTTGGCACGGCTGGCGCGAATCGATCCCAAGTTGCTGTGTCCGGTGAAGCATCGCAGCGCGAAGGCGCAAGCGGATCTGACGGTGATTCGAGCGCGGGCTGGACTGGTGCGGGCGCGGACCGCGCTGGTGAACACAGCTCGCGGACTGGCGAAGTCTTACGGTGAGCGGCTGCGCGGGTGCAATGTGCGCAACCTGAATCCGGAAAAAGCCGAGAGCTTGAGTCCGGAACTGCAACAGACACTGGAGCCGTTGCTGGCGGGAATCGAAGAGCTGAGCGGACGGATCTGCGAGTGCAACGAACGCATCGAAGCGCTGGTGCAAGAGAGTTATCCGCAGGTGGCGTTGCTCAAGCAGATCAAGGGCGTAGGCACGCTGATCGCGCTGACGTTTCTGCTGACGCTGGAAGATCCACATCGCTTCCCTAAGAGCCGCGATGTGGGCTGCTATCTGGGACTGCAACCGGGACGGAGGAACTCTGGGCAGAGCGAGCCGCAGATGCACATCAGTAAAGAAGGCGATCCCTATCTGCGAACGCTGCTGGTGCAAGGCGCACAGCACATTCTGGGACCGTTCGGCGTAGATTGTGATCTCAGGCGCTGGGGGCTGAAGCTGGCCGAGCGTGGTGGGAGGAACGGGAAGAAACGAGCCATCGTTGCCACGGCCAGAAAGCTGGCCGTGCTGCTGCATCACCTGTGGGTGAGCGGAGAAGTGTACGAACCATTGCGCAACAGCCGCCCGGCAGCGATGCCGGCGGCCGCATAAAGTCAAAATCTTCTTAGGAAGGAAAGACAAAAGCCCAAAGCCCAAAGCCGAGTTCCGGTGACTGCGTTAATCGCCTGGCCCGGGTTCTACTCTCAAGGCAGAACTATAGGGCGCCAATCAGATGGCAGCACCGGCTGAACCGAGAACGCCCAACATGCACCGAGCGAACCAATCGCTCCTCGAGAGTGCGGATGGAAGCATGGCGACAGTGGCCACTCGGCGGGAGAACAAACAATGTTTCACGAAGCCAGAAGAAAATCGACTTGACTCCGACCGGCCTTCTCATGGAAGGCGATTACACTCAAAACCCCCTGGCTCAGTCAATGAGTGCTACGACGATTTATCGCCAACTGACCTAGACCAGTCCATTCCAGTCCAAAATAGTGTTGCCGTACCCTTGCGCAGTCGCGGACAGGCTCGCAGCTCCGGCTGTCAAAACCGGGCTTCGCCAATCCATCACATCGAACTGTGATTACCGGCATTGCAACGATTAACCACAGGAGTAGGGTTGTATGCGACCATCGCTTCGTCTCTCCGAAGAGCAATTCCCGCCAAGTCGAGACGCACATCCCCCTGAGGCGAATGACCCGAATTACCGGGAAACGTATTTTGGGCAGACCGGTTTATCTCATGGAGGTTGGAAATTCCTTGCAAAGATCAGTCAAAGCAGCAGAGTTGGCGTGTAATTCTCGCGCTTCCCCCTCCAACGGGAGGCGTTTCAAACAGAGACGCGAGATCGTTTGGGCCACGAAGGAAAATTCTGGCGTCAGTACACCAACAATTCACCTCGAATTCATCTCCCGTGCATTGAGCTTTCTTCCGTCGCTACGGCAGTATGGGGGTGCTTGCCCGAGATCACTCTGAGGGTGCGAGCCATGCAACCTCGAACTGCAAGTTCCGACTCCGCGCCGCCCGCTCTGCAACAGCGCCCGAAAGCGATGCTTTTAGGACTGCCGTGCGCTCACTGCAAGGTGTATTTCGCGGCCGACCTCGAGGTCTGCCCGATCTGCGGATGCAAACAGAGGGTTGTGATTGGCAAACGTGCAGCGAACGTTGTGGTGGTGCGAAGCGGTTCGTCAGTCAGCGCGGGATCCGCCAGGCTCAACCTGAGCAGAACGGATGCATGGCCGTCCTGCTCGGACGCGGGCCTCGCGCTGGCTTCCGAGAAAGGCCAGTGCTCTTATTCAGCCCGTGTATTCGGAGCGGAAAGGGCAAACAGTGGTGCGAACTCGCTCGCGAGGTCGGCGCCGTTATTCCATTGCGGTACAAGGAAAGTCGCAGAGTGGCAGGGACAACTCTGCAGTACCCCTTTTGACCAACACGCCGCGATTGCGTGAACTACCGGGCAACGTAGTCCGTCAGACAAAGTTCATTTTCTAGAGGTTCAACAGTTCGTAACGGAAAAGGAGGAAAAATCGTGACTAATACACTGCAGCAGCGCATGAAACGAATCAGCATCTTGGTTTGGATTTTCTGTGCGTGCTTCGTATCCGTGGCATGGAGTCAGCAGCCAGTGGCCGCGTGCGTCAACGACTGGAGCCAGTTCCACAGGACTAACATGATGCGCTGGAACTGGTGCGAGAAGGTGCTTAACGTCAACAATGTAGGAAACCTCGGCTTGAAGTGGAGCTACACGACCGGCAATGCGGTGCTTTCCTCGCCCGCGGTGGCCAATGGGGTGGTTTATGTCGGCTCGTACGACAACAACGTGTACGCGCTGAACGCCAGCACCGGAGCCAAGCTGTGGAGCTACACCACCGGCAATGCGGTGTATTCGTCGCCCGCAGTGGTGAATGGGGTAGTTTATGTCGGCTCGTACGACAACAACGTGTACGCGCTGAACGCCAGCACCGGAGCCAAGCTGTGGAGCTACACCACCGGCTATGCGGTGTATTCGTCGCCCGCGGTGGCGAATGGGGTGGTTTATGTCGGCTCGGACGACAACAACGTGTACGCGCTGAACGCCAGCTGGGGATCCAAGCTGTGGAGGTACACGACCGGCAATTCGGTGTTTTCGTCGCCCGCGGTGGCGAATGGGGTAGTTTATGTCGGCTCGGTCGACGGCAACGTGTACGCGCTGAACGCCAGCACCGGAGCCAAGCTGTGGAGCTACACCGCGTTTGTTGATTATTGCTCTCCCGCGGTGGCGAATGGGGTGGTTTATGAAGGCGTGTACGGCGGGATCGTGTACGCACTGAATGCCAGCACCGGCGCCCTGCTGTGGAGCTACACCACCGCTACAGTGGATTCCTCGCCCGCAGTAGCGAATGGGGTGGTTTATGTCGGCTCGTCCGACCACAACGTGTACGCACTGAATGCCAGCACCGGAGCCAAGCTGTGGAGCTACACCACCGGCAATCCGGTGTTTTCGTCGCCCGCGGTGGCGAATGGGGTAGTTTATGTCGGCTCGGGCGAGGGCAACGTCTACGCCTTCGGCTTGAAGTAGGCTCGGGATAACGAACCGAATGACCCGCTTGAGCCTAGACAAGGCTTGAGCGGGTTTTTGTTGGCTTTTTTCGGTGACGCGGATCGCGTCGCCTGAATCTCAGGGGCTAAGACTGTACAGCAGCGTGAAGGCTCACTTGAGGCAAAGGTTTGCGCGGGCGGTCAATGAGCGAAATCGCGATTTAACGTCAATTGAGACGATTGCCTGCCAATCGGCGGCTCGGATAACTTCCGGTTTGCCGACGACTCGCCAATTGACCTGACCACATAGCGGCGTTATGCGTTTACATAGGGAAATTGCGTCGCCAGCGAGGAAGGTTCTTCGCTCCACGATTACAAAGAGGCGTATTCTTACAGACAAATTCGGCGTTGCGAGAGGGCCCAATGCGACAGGTGGCGTTCTTAACTCTTCTCGTGTTTTGTTTAGGCGCTGATCGGCCAGGGAAACCTCAGAGTGAACCTGAAACACAGATCAAGGCTTTTGTAAACGGGAGATGGTTTGACGGAAGCGGATTTGCGCCTAAGACTTTCTATGCAGTAAACGGCTTACTCACTCTCCAAAAGCCCGCCGGTCAGATGCAGACAGTTGATCTGCATGGAAGGTTTGTCGTCCCGCCTTTTGCAGACGGCCACAACCACTCTCCAAGCTCGAAGCACGACGTTGAGGCCGCAAGTGAGGCTTTCTTAAATGCTGGTGTGTTCTATGTGCTTAATGCCGGAGGCAACGCCGAATCGGCAAATCCGATTCGGACCCAGCTAGGTACGCCCAGTAGTATTGATGTGATCTTTGCGGATGCACTGTTCACTTGCCACGGCGGTCATCCCAGGCCTTATCTGGAATATCTCATCGACCGCGGCGATCTTCCATACAGCAAGGAAGAACTGGAAGGGCGCTTCTTTAACTCAGTTGATTCGAAAGTGGACCTCGACAGGATTTGGCCAAAGTACCTCGCAACCAAGCCAGACTTTGTGAAGATGGTGTTTGTCTTCTCTGAGTTCTACCGCACCGGCAAGGGGAAGACTCTCGGCTTGAGGCCAGATGTAGCGAAAGATATTGTGCACAGGGCGCAACAAGCTGGTTTGAGGTCTGGCGCTCACATTGAAAGCGCCGTGGATTTTCACAATGCGATTGCGGCTGGTGTTGATGCGGTCATGCACCTGCCCTGTTTCCCCGACCCAATCGATCGTCAGGCAGCTTACGCCGAGAAAGCCGATTGGGAACAGCGCTATACCATACCCGACGCCGACATCGAGCTGGCGAAAGAGCGTAGCGTCACTGTGGTAACAACGGCTGCCGCCTGCTCGGCCGAGAATTTCGAGAAGCCTAATCCGCTAGCTGAGATGAACGACAACGAGAGGCGCTTTCGGAAGATCACTATCGAAAACCTTCGGCATCTCAAAGACGCTGGAGTCGCGCTCGCCATCGGCAGTGACACGACGCCAGGAGCAGGCGTGCTGACGGAAGTCAATTTCCTTCACGAGACGGAGGTTTTTTCTAATCTTGAATTGCTCAAGATGTGGTCGGAGATAACACCAAGAGTGATCTACCCAAAGCGCAAGATTGGTGCGCTGAAAGAGGGCTACGAAGCAAATTTCTTAGTTCTTGGCGGTAACCCGATCACAGATTTCAGCCAGATCCAAAAAATTGTGATGCGAGTGAAGCACGGCCAGGTCCTTTGACTTGGCCTGGAACGGCGTTACCAGTCAGGTCCAACCTGGATTCTTGCCGGATGACGGGCAACCCGTAGGGTAGCCGAGGAAGGCAGACCATCGTAGCGCGGTTTAAGGAGGACCGCGAACGATGTCTCGCAAGCCTACCCCGAAACGAACTCGCCGAAAGCCCAAAGCAGTTCTTCGCTTGCTCGTCAGGGGGCGAGGGGCATATGAGATTCCTGTTGCTGTTCCTGCTTTTTATGACGAGCGGCGTCACATTCGCGCAAGACTACCCAACTCGGCCCGTGCGCATCATCGAGCCGTTCGGGGCTGGCGGTGGTCCTGACCTGGTAGCTCGCGCCATCAGCCCGAAGCTCTCAGAGCTGTGGGGCCAGCCCGTGACAGTCGAGAATCACCCCGGCAGAGGAAGTACAGAAGCCCCTGCCCTTGTTGCGAAGTCGCCACCCGACGGTTACACATTGCTTGTGAGCACCAGCGCACAGGCATATAGCGCCTCGTTCATGAAGAACCTGCCCTATGACCCATTGAAGGATTTTATTCCTGTCGCTCCACTCACTAGCCAGCCCTACGTCCTGGTCGCAGGAAAGTCGTCTGGCATTACCTCAGTGGGCGAGCTCATTGCAGCGGCAAAAGCGAAGCCCGGTGAGCTGAAGTTTGGCTCGACGGGCGTGGGCACTGGCACGCACTTCGGGATTGAAAAGTTCAATCTAGAGGCAGGGATTAGGGCAGCACACCTGCCGGCGCAACCGGGCGACGCGATCGCCGACGTGATCGCCAGTGCAGTCGCCGGACGAACTACTTATATGATGGCACCTATCCAGCTTGCTCTGGTCGATATTCGTGCGGGCAATCTCCGTGCTCTAGGCGTGACCACTAAGAAGCGCTCGTCCTTACTGCCCGAGGTTCCCACCATCTCGGAGGCTGGCGTCCCCGGCTTTAACCATCCGATTTGGTATGGGGTATGGGTGCCTGCTGGCACTCCTGTCGACGTGGTGGACAAACTCGCGAAGGACATCGCCCGCGCGCTGGCAACGCCAGATTTGCGCGATTGGCTTGTGAAGCATGGGGGCGATCCCATGAGCATGACCCAGCCTGATTTCGCTCGCTTCGTGGTGAGCGAGAGTGAAAACGCAGAGCGCATCGCCAAAGCAGCTGGGATCAAACCTCAATGAGCCGGGGCCCTCAGCGCTGCGCTCAGGGTCCGAAAGACGGAACGGGAGATCTCGTCGTAGCTAGAAATCTCCCATGATGATGTTCTTGATTGCTGCCGACCGCGAACGAGTGACGGGCTACCCTTACCTAATCTTGTAAAGGAAGGGTCGCCGACGGCTCACCCGCAACAAAGCGTTAGAAAGCCTTTGTGATAACTGATCGACTTTCACTCCATCGCGATGACGACCTTGCCATGATGAGTGCCTGCACCATAACGACGAAAGGCTTCCCGCGCTTCGCTCAGCTTGTAAGGGCCGTCGATCACGGGGATCAGCTGTCCGGCTTCAAAACGTTCGTTCAGGTATGGCAGGTCCCGGTTTTGCTTCAGCATGATCACGCGAACAGTTTTGCCTGTGGTTTGCCGAATGCACCATCCGAAAACTACAAACTGGATCAGTCGGGATAGGTCGCCACCGACCGTGGCGTAAGTTCCCCCAGGACTGAGCGAGCGCGTGTATGCGAACGGAGAACGAGTCGTTTTTGTATCGAGGATCAGGTCGTAGCGCTGGCCGTTGCTGACAAAGTTTTCCTTCGTGTAATCGATCACGTGGTCAAAGCCGATGGCCTGCATCATCTCGAACTTCAGCGCGCTATCGACTCCGGTCACTTCCACGTCCTGGCACTTGGCGAGTTGGATGGCAATTGTGCCCACGCCGCCACCCGCCCCGTTGATCAGGATCTTCTGGCCGGATCTCAGCGGTCCCGCCGCAAAGAGACCTTGCACCGCGAGCTGCCCGGCTTGCGGCAGCGCGGCGGCCTGTTCGAAAGTCATTCGAAGGGGCTTCCGCACCAACGCGCCTTCGAGCGCACACACATACTCTGCAAATCCGCCCCAGCCGCCAGACCCGAAGCGAGACAGATCACCGTAGACCTCGTCTCCGACCATGAAGCGTTGCACACCGCTGCCGACGGCGGCAACCCGTCCCGCGATGTCGGAACCCAGAATCCGTACACGTGGCGTATTGAAGCCGAGCGGAAGCATCGGCCGCTGCAGCATCTGCCAATCCCAATCGTTGATTGAGGTCGCATGCACCCGCACCAGGACTTCGCGTTCCGTTGGTGCGGGCCGTTCGATGTCCGTTAGTTCGAGCACCTCCGGCGGACCGTACCGGTCGCGAATCAACGCTTTCATCGTCCGTTCGTCCTTCAGCAGGGATGTCGAAAGGACCTGCTTGTCTTCCGACAGAGAGCGCGGTTAGGTCGATTTAGTTTAGCCGATCGCAAAACCCATAGCGAGCGAGTTACGGGCTAACCGGAAGTTAACGTCAACTGACGCTAACAGGCGTTAGCACTCATTGAGAATGGGCCGACCGGTCAATGAGCGAAATCGCGATGTTACGACAACTATCGCGCAAGCGATGCTAAAGCTGTCGCTGCGCACCACGCTGGGCAATCGGAAGCGCCACTATCGCGGCGCACTGCTCGATAATTCCTTCGACAACGAGGTCCTGGGCCGCGCTACTCGATGCCTTGGATGGCCAATGGGAAGACCGGATCCATGGCGGAAGCGCCGCCATCAACGTACAGCAACTGGCCGGTGATGAAGCTCGCCTGGTCAGTGCAGAGGAGAACCACGGCGTTGCCGACGTCGGCTGGCAGGCCGAGGCGCCTCATGGGCGTCCAGCCGCTCTCGTGCCAGTCCTTGATCATCTGAAATACCTGGGGCGGCAGCCCGCTGAGGACGCTATCGTCGCAGGCGCCCGGACTGATGATGTTCACCGTGATGCCCTTCTGGGCGAGAGCGACCGCGAAATAACGAGCCAGCGCCTCCTTCGCGGCCTTTGCTGAGCCCATAGCGACCCAGGGCTGCCAGCTGCCGGTTTGCCCGCCGGGCGCATAGGTGATGGCGATGATCCGGCCGTTTTTGCCCATCATCGGCACCGCTGCGCGGACCGCAACCAGAAACTCCGTCGCCTGGGTGTCAAACGTCGCCTGCCATGCCTCCAGCGAGATCTCCATTGGTTCCGCGTAGAAGCCTGTGGCGATTGTTGCCCTGGCGTTAGAAACGAAGATGTCCAGGCCGCCGAATTCGGACTTGATCGTCTCGAACATGCGCTGGATGTCCGCAACCTTGCCGATATCCGCCTTGATCACCAGAGGCGTCACACCGCGCTCTTTGAGGAGGCGAGCGGCGTCTTCCGCAGCCGCGTCGTTCTCCTTGTAATTGATTGCAATTCTTTTCACTCCCTGCTCAGCAAGCTTCAGCGCGATTCCGCGACCAATACCACGTGATGCCCCTGTGATCAGAGCGGTCTGCTGCGTGAGAGTGATTGGCATGATACCCTCCTATTCGTGTTTACGGATCGACCAGGCTTGAGTGTAACCCCTGCTGGGTATTGTAATCAGGCGATAGCGCTCAAAACCCCATCGCAAGGTCAATGAGTGATATCGCGATGTTACGCCAAGCATCGGAAGTCAGACGTGGTCTGCATTGCGCGGGGATACAGGCGGCGATTACATCAGCGCCCGGATACCTGCTGAATGACCTGCCGCTGACCATGGTCCTTGGCGTGCTCCAGTTCTTGCATGCGTTCTCTGATCGCCTCGGGTGCCAAGACAAGTCGCACCCGCATTTTCTGCATATCAAATTCCACCAGAGCAATTATGTGGGGTTCTGCCCGCTTTTCGCGTTGGCTGGTAAACATGGGATGGAAGTATGCGGCAACTGTCGCATATGGGGAACTGTCAAAACTTGCAGCTTTAGGCAACGTGCGCTCGGTGAGAATTGGCCCGGTCAATGAGTGTTAACGCGATATTTCACCAATTGACCTGGACCAGTCCATTCCAGTCCAAAATAGAGTTGCGGGTCCCATGCGCAGTCGCGGACAGGCTCGCGACTCCCGCCACCAAAACCGGGGTTCGCCAATCCATCACTTCGAATTGTGATGCCTGCTATTGCAACGATTAGCCAAGGGACTAACCTTGGCGTGACTAATCGTTTCGTCTCTCCGAAGAGCAGTTCCCGCCAGTTGAGACGCCCCTTGAGACGAGACGCATCGACGCTTCGAACCGGGCAGTTCAACGCGAGTTCATTTCACGGAGGGCCGTCATGAAACGCATCGGCATTCTGATGTTGATTCTCTTCTCCTGTCTTGCTTTCGCCGGATGGCCGCAAGCACAGGCCCAAGGGAAGCACACAATCACTACATTCGACGCTCCGGGCGCAGGCACAGGGGTATTCCAAGGTACCGAGGCGAGTAGCATCAATCCAGCGGGGGCGATCACGGGATTTTACACGGACTCGAAAAATGTGAATCACGGCTTCGTGCGCGACCCCAATGGCACGATCACGGTGTTTGACCCGCCGGACGTAGGCAAGGGTCACGGCCAGGGCACGACCGCCGCGAACATTAACTCGGCGGGGGCGATCACGGGATATTACGTCGACAGCAGCAACATTTCTCACGGCTTCCTGCGTTACCCCGACGGTACGTTCGCCCCTCCTATCGATGCTCCAGACGCAGGCAAGGGTCCCTTCCAGGGCACGAACGCCACGAGCATCAACACAACGGGGGTGATCGCGGGATTTTACACGGACTCGAACCGTGTGAATCACGGCTTCCTGCGCGACCCCGGCGGCACGATCACGGAGTTTGACCCGCCGGACGCAGGCAAGGGTCCCGGCCAGGGCACGCAGATGTTCTGGTTCGCGCACAATATCAATCCGGCGGGGGCGATCACGGGATATTACGTCGACAGCAGCAACGTTTCTCACGGCTTCCTGCGCGACCCCAATGGCACGATCACGGAGTGGGACCCGCCGGGCGCAGGCCAGGGTCCCAACCTGATCGTGCATGTCAACAGCATCAATCCTGAGGGATGGATCGTTGGAACCTACGAGGATGCGCTCAACAGGTATCACGGCTTCGTGCGTCGGCCCCATGGTAGGTTCAACGAGGGTGAGGTTCCGGGCGCAGGCACAGGCTATCACCAAGGTACTGCAGGCTTTGATATCAATTTTGATATCACCCCGGAGCCGACAATCATTGGGCCGTTCATTGACTCAAACAATGTTTGGCATGCCTACGTGCGCACTGCTGACGGCAAGATCACGGAGTTCGATGTCGCAGGCGCGGGCAAAGGCTCCGGCCAGGGCACATACCCCTTGGGGATCAATCCGGAGCGTGCGCTCACGGGATTTTACTTAGACGCGAGCAATGTGTATCACGGCTTCGTGGTCATGCCGTAAGCGAGACGCCCCATTGAGACGAATGACCCGAATGACCGGGAAAGGTATTTCTACCAGACAAAGAAAAGCAAAACAGTAGACCGTCGAAAGGAGATTTCCGAAATGAAATCCAAAATTGTGGCGTCACTTACCGCGATGACGTTGTTCGCCGCGCTGGCGATGACGGCTCAAACTTCTGCACAAATCATCACGTTCGACGCTCCGGGGGCGGGCACGGGCGCCGGCCAGGGCACCGTCGGAGACTTCATCAGCCCGGCTGGGGTGATAGTGGGCTACTACATTGACTCGGCCTTGGTCTATCACGGCTTCGTGCGACGCTTTACAAACGGCACCATCATTACCGGCGACGTTCCCGGCGCGGGCACAGGCCTTAACCAGGGCACCGTCCCTTTCGCCATCAACCGGACAGGCACGATCGTTGGATACTACGCTGACTCAAGCAGCGTATATCACGGCTTCGTGCGCGCTGCGAACGGCACTTTCACCACGTTCGATGCTCCCGGCGCGGGCACAGGCAGGTTCGTGGGCACTCAGTCCTGGGACATTAACGACACGGGGACGATTGCGGGAAACTACCAAGACTCAAGCCTTGTATATCATGGCTTCGTGCGCGACGCGACCGGTAATATCACCCCGTTCGATGTTCCCGGCGCGGGCACACGCCCTAACCAGGGCACCCTTGTGTGCAGCGGCGATTGTATCAACACTGCGGGCGTAATCGTGGGGACATACCTCGACTCGAGCAATGTATACCACGGCTTCGTGCGCGACGCGACGGGTAACATTACCACGTTCGATGCTCCCGGCGCGGGCACAGGCTCCCACCAGGGCACAGGGGTCGACGGCATCAACGACACGGGGACGATTGCGGGAAACTACCAAGGATCAAGCCTTGTCTGGCACGGCTTCCTGCGTCACCCCGACGGTACGTTCGCACCTCCTATCGATGCTCCAGGCGCGGGCACCGGCCCTAACCAGGGCACCATTGCCTTTAACATCAATGCTTCAGGGGTAATCGTTGGACATTACATTGACGCAAACCTTGTCAATCACGGCTTCCAGCGGAGTGCGGGGGGCACCATTGCGACAGGCAACGTTCCCGGCGCGGGCACTGGCAGCGGTGAGGGCACCATCCCCGCCTTTAACAATGCGAGGGGTGCGATCACGGGATACTACATTGACTCGGCCGGCGTGTATCACGGCTTCCTGTACCAGCCGTAAGCGAGCACGGGTAGCACGGAGTTTCGCTTCGCACAAACTCTGAGACCCTTGTGCGGTCGGGAAGAAAAGCGGCAGACCTAGGAGAAAATGGGGCTTCCCTTCTTTCTCCTTCCCGCTGACGCGGATCGCCGTCGCCTGAAGCTCAGGGCCTAAAACTGCGCAGCACCGTGATGGCCCAATTGGGGTAAAGGTCTGCACTATGGCAACGAACGCTCAGCGACGAGGCTCTGACGGGTAACTTCTGTTATCAGGCGTTAGCACTCATTGAGAATGGGCCGACCGGTCAATGAGCGAAATCGCGATTTAACGTCAATTGAGACGATTGCCTGCCAATCGGCGGCTCGGATAACTTCCGGTTTGCCGACAAACCGGAAGTTGGCCCGTTACGCGTTTGCCCAATACTTGAATCGAATCGTATATCATTCGGCCATATGACCGGATAACAATTCGTCTCAGAGCTGCTTGATGAGGTCTAAGTCTCGGATGAAAAGAATCGCCAGAATTCTCGGCTATATACTCCTGACCATCATCGCTGTCCTCGCCGTTGCCATCACCAAGACAATTGGCTGGCGTCCGATTATTGGACCCCGACATCGCGCTCTTACCGCCCGTAAATTCGAAAGTACACCGCAGCGGTTGATGCGAGGCGAGTACCTAGTGCAGCACGTCGCGCTCTGTGTTCTCTGCCATTCCGAACACAACTTTAAAGAGCGAAGCGCTCCCGTCATCCAAGGGATGATGCTCGCCGGAGCGCACATAGAGGAGGAGGGGCTGCCCGGAGATGTTTATAGCCCTAACCTCACGCCTGACCCAGAAACTGGAGCCGGTCGGTGGAGCGACGATCAATTCTCGCGAGCTATTCGCGAAGGCATTGGCAATGATGGCCGTGCCTTGTTTCCTATAATGCCGTATGAGCACTTCCATTCCATGTCGGACGAAGATGTGGCAGCGGTGGTGGTCTACCTGAGAACTATACAGCCCGTCAAACATCAGCAACCCGCCACGAAGCTCGTATTTCCAGTCAATTACCTAATCAAGGCTGTGCCTGTGCCGCTGACCGGACCAGTCCCCGAGCCTGACCGATCGACGCCGGAGAAACGCGGCGCTTATCTGGTGCAAATGGCGACCTGTTCGGATTGCCATTCGCCCAGCGACGATCATGGCAATCAGATTCCGGGGCTGGATTTCTCAGGAGGGAATGTCTTTGAGGGACCGTGGGGAAGTGTCGCCAGTGCCAATATCACTCCAGACGACTCGGGGATTTCTTACTACGACAAAAAGCTCTTCATTCAGGTCATGCGTACTGGAATGGTCGGAGCCAGACCTCTCAGCTTCGTGATGCCGACAAGCCTGTTCCGTGGTATGACCGACGACGATCTGTCCGACATCTTTGCGTATCTGAAGACCTTGAAGGCCGTGCGTCATCGCATTGACAACAGTCTACCGCCGACGTACTGCAAGCTTTGCCGTCAGAAACACGGCGCGGGCGATCAGAACTGAATTCGTCTGGGATTTGTACTCTGCGGGCGGATCGGTGAATCGCGGATGCCCCACGCCGCTATTGCAGCTTCGCGTACTCCGCCTTGGCTTCCTTCAGGATGGGGATGTCAGGGTCAACGTCTTTCCAGAGGGCGAGGAAGTCCTGGTAAGCACTCTTCGCTTTGGCGGTGTCCCCGGAGAGGGCATAGGCACGGGCCAATCCCAACTGCGCCAGCGCGCCGATTAGCTCGTTCTGCACCACGCCCGGGTGGTCGAGAATTTTATGGAACTCGGCTGCGGCTGCGCTGCCTTGGTGCGTTGCTACATAAGCTTCGCCCCGCAGGTAAACGGGATAGAGAGTGACCGATGAGATCGACCCAAGTTCGTAGGGCGCAGCCGGGGCGAGTGCTTCGAGTGCCTTGGTGGCGCTGCCGCTACCGAGAGAAGCTCCCGCATGGACCATCGGCAGGTATTCGAGTTGCACAATCGTGTCTTCAGGGAAGCGCTTGGCCAGGTCTTCGGCCAGCCGCGTGGCTTGACGGGCATCACCCGCCGAACCCAGTGCGATGGCCGATATAGCCTCAACATCTCTGCCGGTCGAGAGTGCGAGCGCCGCAAGGGCCTGCTGCTTTGCTTGGCTCATGTTGCCCACGAGCGCCTCACGCACCGCAGCTTCGGCCTCGTACCCAGCCGCCGTCTCCTTTTCGTCGGCGCGTTGGGCCGAGTCAGACGCGCGCCGCGTCAGTTGCCGTGCTTTGGCAAACTGCCCGCCATAAGCGGCCGTGTCGGATTCGGCGCCGAGCATTGCGTCTTCGAATCCGGGTTTTCCCATGAGTTCAGCCGCCTCACGCTCCATTCCTGTCGCATCGTGTTGCAGGAAATCAACACCGTAAAGACTGAGGTGAATTAGAGGATTATCCAGATTGTGGGCCTGAGCCTCTTGTGCGGTTGCCCTGGCTTCATCGAGACGGTTAACGTTCGAATACCCGACAACTAGGTTCGCATAAAGCTGCCCGCTTCCGGGACTGAGCTTTAGTGAGGCCAGCGTGGCAGCGAGAGCCTTCTCGTAGTCGCCCAGATTGGCGTAGATGCTGCTCAGGTTGACGTGCGGAATGTCATCGCGCGGGTAGGTCTGCGCCCATAACTCATAGGTCTTGCGCGCTGCTTCCAGGTTCCCGGTGGCAAAATTTTCATAGTGCGAGGCGATGTACAATTTTTCGCGCTCGCTTACCCTTTCGCGCAGTTCGTATGCCTTGCGAGTACTTTCGGCGGCGCGGGTAATTTGGCCAAGGTTGCTATAGCTGGTTCCCAGCCGCGCGTAGGCCATCGCGAAATTGGGGTCCAGGCTGATGGCCCGCTGAAACAATGGGATGGCACTAGCGGCATCATTTTTCACGGTCATCGCCTGGTAGCCTAGTCCGTACGCTTGCAGCGCCTCAAGCGATCGTGTGGTCACGTTCTCCGCCGGCGCGTCATACTTTTGTACTGAGGCCAGCGATTCGCCCAGCTTCTCGCGCATTTTCGTCGCCGCCTCCCCCAGCGCCTTCAGCACCTGCTCCTTGCCGCTGGCCACGGCCTGCTCGTTCGCTAGCACGTCGCCGCTGCCGCAGTTGACCGCTTTTACACCCAGCACATACTGGCTGCCCAAGCTGGAAATCGAGCCTTCAATGGTGGCAGTACTAGCGGTGCGCTGGCAGACCTCACGCGCCAACTCACGCGTGAGCCGCGCGTCTTTAGGCTGGGCCATCAGAGCCAGCGTCTGCGCCACGCGCTCATCGGAGAGCAGGTTGAGAAACGGTGACTGCTCCAGTTGTGCCGACAGCCCCTGTCGCAGCGTACCGTCGAAGACCGGATCACCGGTGGTGTTGGTGAACTCGGCGAGGACGATTGTGTCCTTCTCGCTCAGACGGGTTGTGGTCTGGCGCGAGCGGAAGTAGAACGCTGCCGTGATTGCAGCCGCGACAAGTACTACTGCGGCAGGAACAAGAACCTTCCAGGATTTCCTGTCCGCGACGGGAACTTCGGCGACCTTCACAAAGTTCGATAACGAAGATGGCGCAAGCGCAGGGGAGGAACCGGATGCTGATGACGGCGTTTGGGCAACCTCAGAGCCGATCTCCTGCACCACAGCCACAGCGCCAGAACTCGTGGCCATGGCTCGTCCCGTTTCTGTATCTCGCTTCAGCCGTTGCAAATCCGTTCGCATCTCGGAAGCGTGCTGGTAACGTAGGTTGCGATCCTTCTCCAGTGCCTTGTTGATAATGTCTTCCAGCTTCGGCGGCACGTCGTGATTTAACCGAACTACTGCCACCGGAGCACGGTTCACGATGGCTTCACAGATCATCGCCGAGCTTTCTCCGTGAAACGGCAAATCTCCCGTCGCCATCTCGTAAAGTACCGCTCCAAACGAGAAGAGGTCGGTACGCGCATCCAACTCCTTCGCCCGTACCTGCTCCGGCGACATATAAGCCACCGTTCCCACCATTGTGCCCGGACTGGTCAGATGCTCCGCGTCCACCGAACCCGTCTGCGTGTTAAGAGATGCAATTTTGCTCGAAGAACTACCTGCAAGACTGACCTTCGCCAGCCCGAAATCCAGAATCTTGGCGTGACCACGCTTGGTCACGAAGACATTGGCGGGCTTGATGTCGCGGTGGACGATGCCCTCGGAGTGAGCGGCATCGAGCGCGTCCGCAATCTCGATGGCCAGCGACAGAATCAACTCGGTTTCCAGCGGTCGCCCAGCAATGCGGTGCTTCAGCGTCAGCCCGTCCAGAAATTCCATGGCGATGAAGGACTGGTCACCGTGCTTGCCGATGTCGTAAATGGTACATATGTTGGGATGGTTGAGAGCGGAAGCGGCACGAGCTTCCCGTCGGAAACGTTCCAAGGCCTGCGGGTCTCGGGACACGTCATCCGGCAGGAACTTGAGCGCAACGAAACGACCTAGCTCGGTGTCCTCGGCCTTGTACACCACACCCATGCCACCGCCGCCGAGCTTTTCGACAATGCGGTAGCGCGAAATGGTCTGGCCGATCATTAGGGGCAAATCTTACGTGGGTGAAACGGGCAAGTCAATGAAAGCTGTGGAGTTGGCAGTATCTCACAAGGGATTGGATTGCCCTTGGAGACGAGAGAGGAAGTGGGAAATTAAAAAGGCCGTGACATTGGTTACGCTCTATCCGCCAGCTCCTGCGAGGGAGCCAACAGCGTGGAGCATGCACCGTCACAGCCCTTTGATGCGATCACTGCTTTCGCAGTCCCAAACCCCAACTTCTCCTCGCAGAGCCGTCGGTTTTTTCAGGTCTGGTCGCCCTGCAGGTTACCCTGCCGAGCTAATCACCCAATCTACTTTGGACTGGCTAATTTTACTTGAACCAATCCTTTCGATCGTCGACGGGCCAAAGGTAGGCCATTGGTTTATCATTGTCAATGCCCTTTTTCGGTGCAATGTCGCCCATGGCTAGCCTGCACACCTGGAAGTGCAATTCGTTGAAACACACAGGTTTATTGAACTTAGCATCTATTCATTCTCGTTTTCCACAAAGTCTTGAACAGCTCCGTCGGAATCTTGTGAGTGTTGCAGGGAAACCAGTTAAACAGCTTGACTGCGGGAACAACCTAACGCATTGTTGGCTGTAGCAGTCGGACCTGATGTCAAATCTCGTAGCCTACGTGGATGGCGGCTCTCTGGGGAATCCTGGCCCTTCGGGTATTGGGGTGGTGATGGATGGTGCCCAGGACGGCAAGATCAGAATTGCGAAATCGATCGGGCGACAAGATAACAATGTGGCGGAATATTTTGCTCTTCTTGAAGCCCTGCAATGTGCTTTGACCCTGAGGGCCAAGACACTTCACGTCTATTCTGACTCCGAAGTGGTGGTGAAGCAAATGAGGGGTGAGTACCATTGTCGCAGCCCGCGGCTGTATTCCCTGCACTGGATCTGTCGGAAGTTGGCTTGCTCATTCCAATTCTCCATTTCGCACATCCCTCGCGAGAGCAACGCTGAGGCCAACAGTCTTGCCAGCTCTGCCGTCCGCAAACAATTTTTGTAGTTCTCGTGGTTGCGGCCGAGGCAGCGCGTGAAACCTCGCATTGCCCGAACGAACAAAGAGGTCGTCCCACCAGGCCACCGGCCATGCCCAATCATCTTAAATTGTAAGGCGATCCAAGGGCCATGCCGCTGATTTTCAGCGGGCTCCAACCGGCTGGTTTGGCGGGTGCGCGCACAATCGCCGCTGTGCATCACTCTGTACTCAGTGGTGAGTCCGAGACGCACCCGCGTGCCGGAGAGATTACAGACCGTTGCTGCGAAAGTATGTGATTGGTGTCACATTTCGAACGAAAAAATATTTGCGTCAATGAGTGAAATGATTCCATAACAATGTCGGCTCCCAGGCCCGAGTAAACTTTGGAGGCGCAAACCAACCAAAGGGCTCGGAGGAAAGGAGCCGAACATGCTGATTATCGGGT
>Ga0335079_10001968_pt1 | contig 23632 bp, 17 predicted proteins | sample Lox_Sample_33_FD_206719 | JGI IMG/M metagenome (GOLD analysis project Ga0335079, IMG submission 206719) | Soil microbial communities from Loxahatchee National Wildlife Refuge, Florida, United States - Lox_Sample_3.3 | ecosystem: Environmental > Terrestrial > Soil > Wetlands | place: USA... | reverse complement strand
CCTTGCTCTTGTAGTTGCCGGGATAGTCGTAGAGTTCGCCCTTCCACTCGCTCGGAAGCGTGGAAAGGAGACTGGTGCTGGGTTTTTCGAAATCGTAGTCGGTCAGCGAAGCGGTTCCGATTTCCACTTTGTACTCGGCTTCGAGGAAGTTGACGGTGTCCTCGTCCTGAACCCCGCCCAGAGCCACAAGGTAGTGAGCCGTCTGTTGATTCGCGCAAGGGTCGAGCGCTGAGGCTTGATCCGCCAAGACCAAGGTGTGCTGGTCTTGACTGTGCTCGAAGTAATAGAAAATTCCTTCTTCTTCGAGAAGACGCGAGACGAAGTTAAAGTCCGTCTCGCGGTATTGCACACAGTATTCTCGTTCTGGGTAGCTGCCTTTGAGCAGCGATTTGAAATCCTTGAAGTCCCGGTCCTGGAAAACCTGTTCCACGATATCCGGTACAGATTTATTTTGAAAGATGCGGCAATCATGGAAGAGGTTCAAAAACCACAGCCACGCCACCATCTCCACCTCATAGGCTGCGTACCCGTCTTCGCCGTATTCGAGCAACTTCATGCGATTGATGTTGCCGTGAATGTACCGTTCTGCGTTGTTGTTGAGCACAATGGACAGAACGGCCGGGGCGTTCAGCAGGCTTTTCATGTCCACGTTCGGATCGAGAGACAACACTTTCAGCACGAAGCGAAACGGCGTGGAGACCCGTTCGTATCCCTGGAAGCTGTCCACCAGCAGGGCGTCTTCGCCCAAGGGCGTCTTAAAACGGAAGGGACGTTGCTCTTGTGTGGCTGCCAACGGGTTATTCTCTCTGTACTAACCGGCGGGGCGCTTCACCCTCTGGCCCAGCGGGGACGATTGTGATTTACCTTATCAATAAAACTGTGTCTTCGGGAGCCCGGTCAAACTCTGTCCCCGACTTCATCCACGTGAACCAGCCCAGTCGCGGTCCGCTGGCCGAGTCGTTCCCCAGATCGCAACTTGGCACGGAATCGCGCCTCAAAATCAGCTGAAGCTCCACTTCCAGATTGGGCCCGCAGAAGAACCGGATCAAGCTACGCACGGACTCGTGCGCCCTTCCCGATGGCAGAAACCCGAGATACTGTTCCTGAGTCAAGGGGCCGATCCTCACCCGCACGCGCGATTGCTGGTCCCAGACGGCATCTCCCGCCACTAAACCCACGGCCAATTGTTCGGAAAACGAATCTCCATCTTCGAAGACTGACTGATCCGCAGGGTCGAGCGCTTGCCAGGAGCCGACGAACTGCTCGACTTCAACCCTTACGCCGAAGTAGTCCTCAAGCATGTGGCACAGGCCCACCGCCGATCGCGGCTGCAGAGCCAGCAGGCCTGAGTAGAACAGCAGTGCCTCATCGCGCACTTCCTGCCGCGCTTGCAATCCCGGCGTGCCGAGGCCGATCAAAGACATCAAGTAACGCGATAAGCGGTCCTTGCCCTCCCGCTCGTATGCCACCTGAAAGCGATACTTCTCCCATGCCTGGTAAAACAGGGAGATCATCCGGTGGTTGAAGATGTCGAGGAACTCAGCGAGGGCGCGATCCCGGCTGCGCAGCCGTCCGACGATCAACTCCGAATAGGCGTAGGGCAGGGCGCCGATCGGGCCGGTCAGGCCCATGAAGTTCACGGCCATCTTCGGAATCGGACCGCTCCAATCGATGGTATGGATCTGGCTCGGCGGGAAAGACAGCGATGTGTTCGCGGCAAACCGGACGACCTCGCGTTCGGGCGGGACAAAATGTCCCACCGGCTCGCGGCCGGCAAAGATCAGGGAGAAAAGGCGCACTGCCTGAAAGAACTCGAAGGTGCCGGGACTCTCACGCAGTTCTTGCTCGACGGCGGACCACTGGGCCGAAGGCGCGTCGGTCACACCAGAACGTTGTAACCCGCTCTCGGCGGCCATTCGCGCAGCACCTCCTTCCTCTGGCGGACGGAGGCCACCAGTTGCGTAAAGCTGTTCATCGACACATAGAGAGCCAGGAATTGCTCAATGACGCTGGCAAACAGGTAGGCGCCGCCGCCGACGAACTGCTCTTCATCCAGTTCTAATTCCACCCGCGTGCCGCGCGCGAACGCAATTCCGTTCTCCGATACCACGCGCGCGAAATGAGGCCGGCTGCGCAGCTCGGTAATTCCCTCGATCATCTTCTGGGAGAATTGCGATTCCGTGAAATCATACAGCCGCAGAATCTGTTGCAAAGCGTCTCGTCCTTCGCTGACTAACGAGAGGTAATTCAGCGATAGATGCGAAATCAGGTGCCACAACGCCATCTTCCCGGTTGATGGACGGAGGGGCATCGTCGGTTTCTTGAGAGCCACGATGCGTTTGAGCGGCGCATTGCTTTCCAGCTCGAAATCACCTTCGTCATTTCCAAAGGCCAGGCGGGCGGGCAGATTGCGATTCGAACATATGGTGCGGACCGTCAGCGTGTCCACAGAGGGTTTAGTGGGCCGCATCGAGCGATCGACCAGGGAGAGATAGACATCCAGCGCTTCATCGTTCAGCTTGTTGGAAGGCCGGCTGTTAGCGATCCAAAAGCAATCGTGCTGCTCCGCGGTTTCGTGCCGGTAGGAGTAAAACGGCCGGTACGACACGATCTGGCGCGTGGATGCGTCGATGCTGGCCACTTCTTCGACGGAAAACACTTCGGTCGCGGTGGGGCGCCGGATGTCGGGAATTACGGGATATTCGTATTTGCGTTGATCCAGGAGGATGGGCTCCGCCGTCTGCGGAAACAGGTTGATGGCCGGGCTGCATCCCAAACGAAACGTCTTCGGAGAAATGCCGATTTCGAGCCGCTGCCGCCGGTCTTCATCGCCCGCGCTGGAGAAGAGAAAGATCAGTTCAGCGCTATTCTTAAAGCCCGCGGCCCATGCGGGCTCCAAACCGGTAACGTCGACGAACAGGAATTTCTCCGGAATCGCGAAGTACTCCTGGAGCAGCCGGTAGCCGGCGAACGAGCGCCTCGGATACGGAAGCATGCCCTCATCGTCCGCGAATCCCACGGGCCGTAAGCAGGATGCGGGCAATTTGACTGGCGCCAGCTTCGCATTGGCCGGATCCCGAACGACTATCGACGTCAGCTTCGAGTTCAGTAGCTGATACAGAATGTGTACCAGGCTGCTTTCCCCGAACAAATAGAAGCGCAGCCGGTCCAGGCCTAACTTGGGCAACATCACATCCGGCGTGGTGCGCATCTCCAGGCGCAGAGCAAAGGCCGAATCCGGCGCGCGTAGGGCCGGTTTCAGGCGGTCAGGGCTGGTCCATTCCGTGCTGCTTACCGAGATCGGATATAGCGTCGTGTCATAGCACGTGCGGAACTTGCAGGGCACACCTGCGACCGGGCGGGAATACAATATCGACTCACGCGGGATTTCAAGGCCGGTCGTGAGCTTGCCCTGCTCGAGATCCACCTGAAACTCGACGATCGACATCGAAGGAATGGGGCGAACGAAATGGGGGTAGACAATCCCCAGAATGGCTTCCGTAATTTCCGGGAATTCGTCATCTACCTTCAGGTGAACACGCGCGGCGAGGAATGCAAATGCCTCCAGCAGCCGCTCCACGTGAGGGTCTTCGCACTTGGCGGGCTCCAGCAGCAGGCGTGACGCGATCTTCGGATACTTTTCCGCAAACTGGGCTCCCATCTGGCGCAGGTACGTCAGTTCGCGCTCATAGTAGAGCAGCATGTCATCCCGCATTCGTTACCTCGTACTGACCGCTGGTCAGTTCCAGTACCGTATCGAAGGAGACGTGCTCCGGAGCGGGATCTACCAGCATCAGGCCCTCGATTCGCAGGCGCATCGTCCGCGCGCTGACGAGCCCGGCTTCAATCGGCACAACCTTGACATTGGCGAGCCGGGGCTCGAAGAGTTTAGTGGCGGTTTGAATGTAGCGCAGGAGCCTGGTTTGATCCTGGGGAGCCGACAATTTGTAGCCGGTGAAATCCGGAAGACCGAAAATATATCCCGACTTGTTTACCTCTTTCAAAGACTCATCGGGTGGCACGGCGACTCGCCGGGTATTGAGCAACCACTCCAGATCGCGGCGTAGCGCATCCTTGAACAGGCGCAGCGACTGAGCGCGGGTAAGCGGCACTTCCTGGGAGTTACGAGGGTCTAGGTCAATGAGGCGATCCAGGACGGAAAGAGTGATCGCGGATTCGGGTGTGGAACGCGCCATGATTCTAGATCTGCATCGCCTGAACAGGGTCTAAGCGGCAGAGCCTTTCGAGCATTGCCTGCTTGGCTTTGGCGTCCCCCTGAATCTTCTTGCTGGCCTGAAGCAGAAAAACCATGGCAGACGCCACCAGGGCGTGATCTTCCCAGTCGTCGAGCTTGTGCGCTTCGATGGCGGCGGCGATATCGTCGAGCAAAGTTTGGGCAATCACATCTTTGCCAGCCGCAATGCAGATTTGCGCCAGCTGCAGCTTGCGCTGGAACTTGCCGCGGCCGCTCAGTTGCCGTTCGACCTCCTTCTGCAGAATGTCAATGGCCTTCTGCGGTTGATTGGTGCGCATCGCTTCCTGCGCTAGCGCTTGCGGGTCGATAAACTTCTTTTGCCAGCCTGGAGCGTGGGTATTCTCGGCGACGGGAGAGGCCGGAGCCTCGGCCGCCGGCGTGCCATTCGACGGTTCGGCCATCAATTCCTTGAGCCAGGCCTGGGTTTGGGTGTTAGCCGCCGGCGTATCGTCGCTAAGAGTGGCATCAAGGAGCTGAGGAAGATCCCGCAATAGAGTGCGCAGCTCCGATCGGATCGCGATGGCGATTGCGTTATATTGTTCACCGAGCGCAACGCAAGCGTCCACCGTGGCGCGCTGCAAATCGAGCCACGCCCGGCTGCACGGCAATCCCATTAGATACTCGGTGGTCTCGAGCAAATCGGTCCACTTGCCGGCCAACGCCAGAGCTCTGATCTGCTGCCGGTATTCCGTGCCCGGGGCGGTCAGCATCAGCGGATCGGAGGCAGCCCGCAACTCGCCCCAGCGCAGGCCGCGGAGCATCAGGTAAGGCGCGGGGCTGTAAGGCTCCCGCTTGCGCAAGAGGGCGGCTGCGGCCACCACGTTGGCAATGGCTTCGCGCCGGTCCTCGGGTTCCGCGGCAACCAGGCCGGCAATGGTGAGCAACATACCCTTCGCCGGCCCTGCGCCCGCCCCTGCTCCTTCCGCAGCAGCCTCACCCTCGGCAACGGCTTCCGGCGCCACCTCTTCGACCGGATCCGGCTCTGTCTCCCTCTTCTTCTGAAGCAGCGCATGGACGACGTGGCGTACCTCCGTGATGCCGTCGTTCAGCTTGCTGAATGAGGGTGCCGCGTCCTGGAACTTCTCATCGCAAACCTTGTTTAGTTCCTTCAAGGTCTGCAAGCTGCTGTCTAACTGCTTCTCGGACTGGAGGTAGAAGGCTTTGGGCGTTTCGACAAACGCCTTGTCGAAGGCCTCGGGCGCCAGTTTGCCTTCCTTCAGAGCCTTCTCCCGGGCGGCTTTCTGCTCTTTGCTTTTGGCGTCGTCTTCGTAGCCTACCGCCCGCGAGTCTTTGTATTGAAAGAAATTGTAGCCTTCGTTGCAAAGTGGTTTGGACTTGACGCTGGCATCCAGCTTGCCGCCGATCCATTCGAGCGGCGCGGCACGCGGCTCCAGATCGCCGTCTTCGATCTCCGGGTAAAGTGTGTCCCAAAAATCGTTAACGAGGCCGAGGCAGAGCTGCAGCCCGTCGTGCAACCCGGCGAAGCCGTACTTCTTTATCAGCGCCTCGGTGAGCCATGCCGCCAACTGCAGGTCCTTGCTTTGAGTGGCGATGGCCTCTTCGGTCAGCTTAATGACGCTATTGAAGTCGGCTACCTTGCGGTCGTGCTGCCACGCTCCCTGCGCAAGCTCATCGTCTTCGCGGCGCGCCTCTTTGATCTGGTCGTAGATCGGCGCATAGCGCAGGTTGGCGCCGTTCTGTTGTTCGCCAGGGATGGCTTTGAGGAGATCTTCACGCAGTGGCATGGGAAGCGAACTCCAGCGCCCGGATTTCCAGCAGCGGCACTTCCTCGCCATCCACGACGAACATTTTCTGGCCGACCGGGAACTCTTGACCGGAATCGTTCTGCACCCAGGCTGTGCTTCGCCCCAGCCAGATGGATTCGTCATCCGACCTCCAGGAAAACGGATAGATTGCCGGGATGATGACTTGCCCGATGTCAGTCCCCTGGAAACTTGGGCCGGTGAGGACAAAAGCAGAGGCCCACAATGTGTCGCGCAAAGTGCGCGGGGCCTCCATTTGAATGGAAGCGATGTGCTGGAAGGGAATCCAGAGGTACGCCCCAGCGGCATATACCTCCAGGCGAGCCCCAATTTCGGGATCGGCATCGCGGATCGATTCGAAGCTCTTGCCGTTCAATACGCCCGCGGGTGAAGGCGCCGCCTTTTCCTTGGGGAACTCTTCTTTCTGGAACATCGAGTGCCGCATCTTTTCGGCGTGCAACGCCGAAAAGTACAGCGTGGCGCCCATCTCGGCCTCGTGGCTTCCTTGCGCTAAAATGCTCAACTGCTTCTCCGCGCGATCGTACTGGCCGGAGAAGCAGAGAAGCTCGAAAAGAAATATCCTGCTCGCGACGTCAGTTGGGTTGTTGCGAAGATGCGCGCTGAGCGCCTTCTCCGCATCGCGGACCTTCCCGGCGCCGAGAAGTTCCTTTGCTGTCATGCGGCTGCTCTAGCTGAGGTTCTGCGGCGCGGCGAAGTCGGCCTTCAGCTTTTCCAAGTCGAAGCCTTTTCGGATAGCGGCATCGAGCGTGCCGTCGTCCTTCTCGGGGCGATAGGCAACTTCCACGGCCTGGAAAGCGAAGCTGATCGACTCGGTCGGATTCTCATTGCTGCCGGACAACTGCACCGAGGTGATGAGGGCATCTTTCAAATAGATGCGGAAGTAGTCTTGTTGTGAGTCGGCCACCGGCTTGTCATACAGAATAAAAACGTCCTTCAGAATGTCCCCGGTAGCGCAATGATCGCACAGCAGGGGGCTCGTCTTATCCAAAACCTTCATGATGGTGAGGTTGGAAAAATCCGCCCGGCCCGCTTTAGATTCTTTGCCGGATGCGCCGGCGCCGTAGGTAGTATGCTGGCTCACGCCCCAACTGAACGAGAGTATGTCGATGAAGCCAGTCTTGCTGGTGCTCGGTCCATCGACGCCTTCAATCTTCAGATACGCATTTACAGCCACATTATTCTCCTTTCAAATCGTAAGACCCAGTGTCTTGGCCGGAAACTACTGCAACTACTGTTTAGGCTATTTCGCCGGTGCGGGCAGATCAGCCACGAGCCGCATGGAAACCGTTAGTTCTTCCAGTTGGAAGTGCGGACGGAGAAATGCAACGGCCCGGTATGCGCCAGGCTTGCCGGGAATCTCCACCACATCAACCCGGGCTTCCCGCAAAGGACACCGCGCCTTCATCTGCGGGGATGCCGTGTCGTCCGGGACGACGTAACGCGTAATCCATCGGTTCAGGAAAAGTTCGGCGTCGGTGCGGGACATGAAGCTGCCAATTTTGTCGCGCATCATCGCCTTCAAATAATGCGCAAAGCGCGACACCGCCATGATGTACGGCAATTGAGTGGACAGGCGCGCATTCGCGTTGGCCGCATCCGTGTCGTACAACTTCGGCTTCTGAGCCGACTGCACACTGAAAAATGCTGCATAGTCGGTATCTTTACAGTGCACCAGCGGCGCGAAACCCAAATCCGCCAGTTCTTTCTCGCGGCGATCGGTGATGGGCACTTCGGTGGGGCACTTCATGGCCACGTCGCCTTCATCGGTGTAGAAATTGTGGACCGGCAGGCCGGTCACCAGGCCGCCACCTTCCACGCCGCGCATAGCCACGCACATTCCATGCTGCGAGAAGGACTGCGTCATGCGGCTGGCGAGGGCGAATGCTGCGTTCATCCACAGATACTTGGAATGATCGCTGCCGTCCACGTGCTCTTCGTAGGAGAAGTCTTCCACTGGCTTGGTGTCTTTGCCGTATGGCAACCGGCCCAGCACTCGCGGACAAGCCAGCGCCACGTAGCGGGAGTCCTCAGACGTGCGGAAACTCTTCCACTTGGCGTATTCCGTGGTGTCAAATACCTTACCCAAATCGCGCGGCGCGCCCAATTCGGTCCAGCTCGGAAGATTGAGCAGGTCGGAGGATGCCGCGGTGCAGAACGGGGCATGCGCGGCTGCTGCCACGTGCGATATTCCTTCCAGCAGTTCGATATCTTCCGGGTGCTTGCCGAATTCGTAGTCGCCCACCAAGGCCCCGAACGGCGAGCCGCCGAACACCCCATACTCTTCTTCGTAGACTTTCTTGAACAGCGCGCTTTGGTCGAATTCCGGCGCGCGCTGCAGATCCTTGAGCACTTCCTTCTTGCCGGCGTTCAGAATGCGAATCTTCAGCATGGTACCGGTTTCGCTCTGATCCATCAGGTACTTCACGCCCCGCCACGTCCCCTCCAGCTTCTGAAATGCGGGTTGGTGAAGAATCTCGTTCAATTGAATCGAAACTAGGTGATCGATCTGCGCGATGCGGGCATTGATCATCATCTCGGCATCGCGGGCGATCGTCATGTTCCCTTCCAGGAACTGGGCGACGAATTCTTTAACCAGGTCTCTGCCCCGTTGCCGGGCGGCCGGTTCAGCCCCAAAACGCCCCTGCTCGACCATCTCGTCCAGCAGGCTTCGTTCTTGAACCACCTCGCCTTTCGGCGACCCGGCGGTTGCGCTTTGCGGATCAGCCATTGGAACCCTCCCCCTTGCCCACTTCCTTCTTCAATTTGTCCAGTTTGTCGGTATTGCTGACAGAATCCAGAAGCAGCTCTTCCAACTTGTCATTGCCCTGTAAACTGCCGCGCAAGTCCGACAGGCGCGTGCGCAGATCCAGCAGTTCCTTGAGCGGTTTTACCTGCCGGGCTACGTTTTGCGGCTCGAAATCTTCGAGCTTTTTGAATTTCAAATCCACTTTGAGATTGGCGGCATCCGGAGCGTCGCTCAGCTTATTCTCGACAGACAGCGAGAGGTGCGGCTTCATGCCTTCCAGCACGGTGTCGAAATTGTCGGGGTTCACTTCGACGAATTTCCGGTCTTTCAACTTAGCCAACGGTTGTTCCGGCTGCCCGGTGAAATCTCCCAACACGCCGACCACAAAGGGAAGCTCTTTTAGTTCAATCGCGCCACCCACTTCGACGTCGTAAGTAATCTGCACCCGCGGGGAGCGGACGCGATCCAGTTTATGCTGTGTACTTTCTCTGCCTGCCATTCAGCCCTCCGGCTACGGCTCCTGCGATCAACTTTTCGTGCCGATGCCAACAACTATATTCCGGACGGATTATAACGTCAAGCAATTTGGCGGAATACTAGCTTTAGCCGAAAAATCTGGGGTACTAGCGCTTACTAGGCTTCGATTCCGCACGACCTCATCGAAAGATCTGCAGAAATCTCTGCTGGGCCAGCCTGCGGACAACGGCGCAGCATTGCTGCCGTACCTCTTCGGGACTGGCGTTCACCTGAGTCCCCAATCCCTGCGCGAGTTCTTCCAGAGTCTTGCTGCCGTCACACTGTCCCAGGAACTCGGCGACCCCGCGCTCCACAGCTTGCTTCGCCGGTACCCCACCAGTTAACTGAAGTACTAGGGAAGTCGGGATCCATTTGCCGCCTTCCACGCGCGACCTCTGTTCCAGCCGGGCCTGCGGCGATAGGCAAGGCTTCATGCTGAGCAATTCGTCATCCCGTGGGTGGGTCGCGAGAATATCCTGGGTCGCAAACAACTCCAATATGGAGTCTCCGAAGGGCTCTTTGTCACCCGCCGTGGCTTCTTCAATCCGCAGCCAGTTTCGCCCGGAACGCCGCCGCATGGCGAACAGGCCGCCGTGGATCTCTTCCACCCCACGTTCCCGGTAGTAGGCCATCCACTGCTGGAATTTGCATGCAGCTTCCTCCGGCGAGCGGGTCTCCCCGATCCGCATCTGCGCGTATCCAGCCGCGTCCCGATCGTATCCACGCACGATCCAAGCGTCGCAGTGCGTTCCATCGAGCCACTCTTCCAGCCGCTCCTGCCACTTTTGTCCGCGCACCTGGACCCATTCCATTACGGCCTGGAAATATCCGCCCTCGTTCAAGTGCTCCGCCGCCTCCCGCACCACGCGGCGGCAATACTCGTCGAGTTCCATCTCGTTTTCGCAAAAGAGCTTGGTTGACGTTGGCGTCACAAAGAACGGTGGATTCGCCAGAATGGAGTCGAAGGTCCGGCCTTTGACGGGCTCAAAGGTATCGCCGAAAAGATATTCGACCTTGTTCACATTATTGAGCTGGGCATTAAAAGCAACGAATTGTTCCGCGCGCGGATTCAGGTCGGTGGCGCAAACGCGTTCGCTGTACTCGGCGGCCAGGATGGCGTGGACTCCACAGCCCGTTCCCAAATCGAGTGTGTCGCGCGAGGGCTTGTGGATCGAGAAATGCTGGAGCAGCAGCGTGGTTGGATTGGGCCACAGCACCACGTCTGCGGAGTGCTCCGAATGCATGCGCGCCACCATGTCGGCAGCGAAGAGTTTGTCGCGCCAGGGCGTGAGCATAACGGCGGGGATCAGCCGGCTCCCGTCTTGGTTCATCATGCCCGCCTTGAGCATGATCGAAAGCGTCGGTTCCGGCAGTAGATGAGCAACGGAGTCTCGTTCCTGGGTAACTCCAAGATAGAACCACCGCACCAGCATATTAGTGGTGGTGGAATCACTGGTCCGTTCCAGCAAGGCCTGGAGGTGGTATCCCGGACGCCGCGGATACTCCGGTAAGGCGGGATCGCGTTTGAAATGCTCGTACGTGAAATTGGCCTCGCGGAAAAAATCGCGCAATCGTTGCGCGTCATCGCAAGATAGGGGTGCCAGCATGGTCACTCTCCTGATAACGTTACCGCACTACCCGCTGCCAGACCGCACAATTGTTGACCATCGTGGTACCGGCCCGCTAGAATCCTAGGTCTGGAAAACGATCTTCTCGCGCAAGCTGCTTCCGAATATCGCCGGGGGCGTCTGTCCGAAACTGCCGAGCTCTGCCAAAAGATCCTGGAGGCAAACCCGCATGACCCGCGAGCCTGGCACCTGCTGGGAATGGTCGCGCACCGTGCCGGACAAAGCCACACCGCAGTCCAGATGATCGAAAGAGCGATCATGGAGGAACCCCACTTCGCGGTGGCTTATAACGACCTGGGTAACATCGGCATCGAGCAGGGGCGGACTGCCGACGCCATATCCTGCTACCGGCGCGCCCTGGAAATCGCTCCGGAATTTCCGGAAACCTACAACAATCTCGGTAACGCCTGCCAGATGCAGGATTCGGTCGACGAAGCTATTGCCTGCTATCGCAAGGCGATCGAACTGCGGCCCGGTTACCCCGAAGCTTACCGCAACTTAGGAAGCGCATACCTCCGCGCCGGGAGGGGACCAGAGGCCAGCAGGGTTTTCGAGACGGCGCTCGTCCTAAACCCGGAATTAGCCGAGGTGCTTCCGCTGATCGTGCGGGAAATGCAGCATTCCTGCGCGTGGGCGGGACTCGACCGCTTTTCCGAAAAAGTCATCGACCTGGTCGAAAACGGCTCCGGGGCGGTCAGCCCGTTTATCTTTCTGTCTCTCGATACCACACCTGCTCAACGGCTACGCTGCGCCCGGCAATGGGCTGACGAGCACCTGCCGAGCGCCGGGGCCCGACCCCAAGCGCGACAGGAAGGCGGTCCCATAACGATCGGCTATTTATCCGCCGATTTCCAGGAACACGCCACCGCCCATCTGATCTCGGAGCTCTTCTCCCTGCACGATCGGACGCGGTTCCGAGTGTTTGCCTATTCGTATGGCCGCGACGACGGCGGCGCCAACCGCCGGCGAATCGTGTCGTCGGTCGATCGTTTCATCGATCTCGAAGCTGCCTCGTTTGCCGATGCCGCCGCCAGCATCCGCGCGGATGCAGTGGACATTCTGGTGGATCTGAAGGGCTACACCGCTTGCGCCCGCCCCCAGATTCTGGCTTTGCGGCCTGCGCCTATTCAGGTGAGCTACCTCGGATACCCCGGAACCATGGGAACCGATTTCGTAGACTTCATTCTGGCGGATCCGTTTGTTCTTCCGGCCCGGCAGCAGCCGAATTTCGCGGAACGGATTGTTCACCTGCCGGATTGCTATCAGGTGAACGATGCGACGCGCCCCATTTCCACGCGCATTCCGGCGCGCGAAGAATGCGGCTTGTCCGAGGCAGGCTTCGTTTTCTGCTGCTTTAACGCAGCCTGCAAAATCACTCCTCTGGTCTTCGATCGATGGATGCGGCTGCTGGCGGCCACGGAGGGCACCGTTCTGTGGCTGCTCGAATCCAACCCGCAGGCTACCGTTAACTTGCGGCGTGAGGCGGAAGCCCGCGGAATCCGCGACGACCGCCTGATCTTTGCGCCGGAACTCCCCAACCCGGACCACTTGGCCCGGTTCGCGCTCGCGGATCTGTTTCTCGATACCCTTCCTTACAATGCCCACACGCTCGCTAGCGACGCGCTTTGGGGAGGCTGCCCGGTGCTCACCTGCTCGGGCGAAACTTTCCCCTCGCGCGTAGCCGGCAGCCTGCTGCGGGCCGTCGGATTGCCCGAATTGGTCACCACTTCTCTAGCCGAATACGAAGCGTTGGCGTTAAGCCTGGCGCGCGATCCGGATCGCTTGCGCCGTCTGCGAGCGAAACTCCACACAAACCGTCTCAGCTTTCCCCTCTTCGACAGCCGGCGGTTTGCGCGGAATCTGGAGCAGGCGTACCTGGCTATGTGGGTCCTTCGGGATAACCTGCCCCGCACCGTTGTGTAAGAATGCTTGGCTCCGGCGCGCCGATTCTGCTACTTTGAACTTCTGTGCGTCAGCTCGAACCTGTCATCTGGACCCGAGGTACGTTCCTTAATCCGCAATACCTGCAGATCCAGGACCGGTTTCTGGAGAGTTCGCTCCAGTTCCACCTGCAGGCGCTCCATTTCCGGCCGTGGGGCTTTCAGCACCTGAGAATTGACCAGGAAGCGCTGAGTTCCGGGACGTTCTTGATTTCCGAGGCCTCCGGAATTCTTCCCGACGGCCTGCTGTTCGATATACCCCGATCGGATGCCGCGCCGCCGCCCCGGCCGCTGGCGCCGCACTTCGATGCGGATCAAAGCCGCGTCGATGTTTTCCTCGCCATCCCGCACTATCGCGAAGGGGGCTTCAACGTTGCCAGTCAACAGCGCGGATCGGAAACCCGTTACCGCGCCGAAGTGGAGCTGATGCGGGACGAAAACACGGGTCAATCGGAGAAGCCCGTGCTGGTGGCGCGCAAGAATTTTCGGCTTCTGATCGAAGGAGAAAGCCGCGAAGGTCATTCCTCGCTTCGCGTTGCCAGTGTGGAGAAGAGCGAAGCCGGATTGTTTCATCTCGATCCACGGTTCATTCCGCCGTTGGTGGAATTTCGGACGAGCGATTACCTCACCTCCATCGCCCGCCGCCTGCTCGAGATTCTTACTTCCCGGAGCAGTTCGCTCTCAGGCTTGCGGCGGCAGAAGAACCAGACGCTGGCCGACTTTACCGCAGCCGATATCCCCAACTTCTGGTTGCTGTACACGATTAACACGGCGCTGCCCATATTCCGCCACCTGTTCGAGACTACGGGCGGGCATCCGGAAGATCTTTTCGCGGCCATGCTGTCGCTGGCAGGAGCGCTCACCGCCTTCTCGCACAAAATCCATCCGCGCGATTTTCCCAACTACGATCACGACAGTCTAAGCGCCTGTTTCACCGATCTGGATGAGAAGCTGCGCATCTTGCTCGAAACCGTGGTGCCGAGCAATTTCGTGTCCCTGCCGCTGAAGTACGTCCAACCCTCGATCTACGCCACGTCCATCGATCGCGATGACTATTTGGTGAACACTCGGATGTATCTGGCGATTCAGGCGGAAACTCCGCAGGCGGAGTTGATCACAAAGACGCCACAATTGGTGAAGATTGCGTCAGCGAACATGATCGAGCACCTGGTGCAGAACGCCCTTCCGGGAGTGCCGCTCACGTATGTGGCCAACCCTCCGAGCGTCATTCCGCACAAACTGAATTACCAATACTTCAGCCTGACTCCCGGCGGTGGTCCTTGGGAATCGGTAGGCCGGAGCCGGAACCTTGCGGCATACGTCCCGGCCGATTTTCGCAACCCGCAATTGGAGTTGATTATCCTGCTGCCGCAACCACTGTAGCTGCGTCGTGGCGCTATAGTGCTGGTCGCGGCAGTATCGGGTGCCGGCGTTTTGCCGAGCCGCGACTGCACGGAGCGGTGCGCTGCGCTGCGGCAAGTCATCCTAGTGCCGCAGCAGCAGAACTAAAACCACCACCAACACGATCAACAGCCCCACCACCAGCGCCAGAATCAGATAGGGCGGGCCTTTCTTCGTCTCCTCAGGCGCAGTTGGCCCCGAGGCCGCTTGCCCAGGTGCCGGCGCGCCGGCCGGCCGCGCAGCCATGACTTGCGTGAAACTTGGTCCACCCTTGGCAGCCGGTGCGCTCGGCCCCGGAGCTTTGAAAAGATCGGCGTCGGCCGGACCGCCTGGAGCCGGCGGCGAGAAAACGCCTCCCTGCGAGGCAGGCGTTCGCATCATCCGCGTGAACTCCCCTTCGGGCTGAGCCGAAATCAAGGGCGTCGGCGGCGCGGAGCCCATCCCGGGAACCGGCGCCGGCGGACTCAGAGGCTGTTGCCCCTGGAACATCCCCGTGAACCCGCCTGGCGCTGCCGGAGGAGCTGAAGGCGGTGCCGGTGGCGCCGCTAGTGGGCTCGGTTGATCAAATTGCCACGGAGCTTGAGCCGCCGGCGCTGGAGGCGGCGTGGCTTGGCGCGGCGCTTGGATCATCGGCGGAAAAGTTTCTGCCGCCGCTGGTGGCGCCACAGGCGGAACGGGCGCGGCTGGTGGCGGCGCCGGCGCCGGCTTCGATCCCGCGTTATAAGAACGAAGCATGCGCGTAAACTCCCCTGGGTTGCTGTCCATGGAAACTGATGGCGCCGGTGACGGCGGCGGGGCCGCCGCAACTGGCTGGGCGTCCGCCTTCGCCGCTGCACGAACCATTTGGGTGAATTCCCCGGGGGCACTGCTCGGAGAAGCCGGCGCGGCCGGAGGTGGCGCCGCCATTTCCTCAGTGCTAACGGCATCGGGGCTCATGCCGCGCATCAAACGGGTAAACTCACCTGGTTCTTTTTGAGCCACGGGTGGAGCCACGGGCGGCGCGGCCGCCACCGGCGGAGCAGGCGTTGGCGCGACAACTGGTGGCGCTGCCGCCACTGGCGCGGGAGCGGGCGCTGCCGGTGGTGCTGCAGGGGTCGGTGGCGCAACTGGCGCCGGCGCGGGTTTTGGCGGCTCGGCTGGCGCAGCCTTGGCCGGATTGAACACCGGGATCCTCCACGTTCCGGCGCGGGCCAGCGGCGACGGTTCGGCGCCCTCCGGTTTCGATGCGGACGCCGGAGTGCCCGGAACGTTGGGCGCGCTGCCTGGTGTCTCGGGCTTGCCCTCGATGCGCTCAATCCACTTCCGTAGGGAAACACCCCATGGCAGCGCGTCCGTGATGACGTAGGCGTTGCCCAAATGGTCACCGGCTCCTAAAACGTGTTGGCGATGTTCGGGCGACAGGCGGCCCACCGCGGTCAGCACGGCATTGTTTTCGCTGTTGTAGCCGCCCGCCAGCAGGTGCACAAACACCTGCTTGCCGGTCGATCGCTCCCAGGCGGGAATGGTCTGATCCCGGTCGCCGCTCAGGTCGTTGATCGCTTCCAGAAGCTCGTACTTTTGCTCCAGTTGCATGTTTCTATCAATTCCTCAGGAACCGTGAAAGCTCCTTTTGTGCCTATGATACAGTGTCTGGGTGGTAACCACATTCCCACGTAGTTTCGGAACGCGGTTGGTATGAGACTCCTGTCGAGAGTGGTGTGGTCGGAGGGGATGTATTTAGGGCCGCACCAGTTCCAAGCCCAGAACCGATACTTCGAGGACTCGCTTCATTTCGCTGCCACCGCGTTCGGTTTTCAACCGTATGGATTGCTGGGTTACAACCTGGATGCCGACGCGTTAAAGAATGGAACGGCGTGCCTGCTGCATGCGCGTGGGCTCTTCGCCGATGGATTGCCTTTCAACATGCCCGAATGCGATCCGCTGCCCCCGCCGCGACAAATCGCCGAACTATTTCCGCCTACAAAGGATAGTCTGACCATCCTGCTGGGAGTGCCGTCCCGCAAGAGTGGCGGGGCCAATTGCGCCGTTGGCGAGGATGGGAACAACTCCCGGTACGTCGGCGAGGTCCGCTCGTTTCCAGACGAGAACACGGGAGTGGACGAGCGCCCGGTGCGTGTCGGCCGCAAGAACATCCGCATTCTGCTTGAATCGGAGCCTCGCGAAGGGTACGAAACCATGGCGATCGCCCGCGTCAAGCGCGATGGCTCGGGAAACTATATCTTCGACCCCGATTTTATTCCTCCGTGCCTGCAAATCAGCGCCAGCGAGCGGCTGCTGATGATGGTGAAACAGCTCATCGAGATCCTGGAAGAAAAAAGCGCGGCCCTCGCTGGAACTGGCAGCGGCAAAGTCAACGAATATTCGCCGCGCGAAATTGCCAGCTTTTGGCTGCTGCATGCGGTAAACACGGGCGCGGCTGCACTGCAACATCATTGGCAATCCAAGCGTGGCCACCCCGAAGAAGTGTTTCTCGAGATGTCCCGGCTGGCCGGCTCGCTCTGCACGTTCAGCCTCGACTCCCATCCCCGAGCCCTGCCTCTCTACGACCATGAGCAATTAGGCGAGCGCTTCACCGAATTGGAAAAGCACATTCGCAGACATTTGGAAATCGTAGTGCCGACCAACTGTCTCGCGATTCAGCTTCACAAAACGGATAACTACTTTTACGAAGGAGAGGTCACCGATGCGCGTTGCCTGGGACAGGCCCGTTGGGTGCTAGGCATCCACGCCGATGTCAACGACGCCGACTTGATTGTCAAGACCCCGCAACTGGTCAAGGTTTGCTCCAGCAAGTTTGTGCGCGAGCTTGTGAAACGCGCCATGCCCGGCTTGGCCTTGACTCATATGACGGTGGTGCCGCCCGCCATCCGGGCCAAAATGGAGTCGCAGTATTTTGGGATCAGCCGCGCTGGTCCGTTCTGGATTCACATCATGGAAACCAAGCGGGTGGGCGTCTACGTTCCCGAGGAGCTGCCCAATCCGCAGCTCGAGTTGCTGGTCGTGCTGGATTGACGGAGCCTTTTTATGCCACAAGCCATGCCTGTCTCCACTGGCGGCCGGACGGAAAATCTGGCGTTGTACTTCCAGGAGATCCTCACCGCTACCGTGCGCTTACGTTCCAACCGCCAGGTGGCCAGCGACGCCGAGGCATTCCGCCAGCATATTCGTGACGCTCTGCGGACGGCCGCGCAAGGGGCGCACACGGTCGGCGGCTACTCCACCGATTACGTCAAGAAGGCCACTTTGGCAGTGGTGGCGTTCCTCGACGAATCCGTTCTCAATGCGCAGAATCCGCTATTTGCAAATTGGCCCCGTAAGCCTCTTCAGGAGGAGCTGTTCGGAACTCACATGGCGGGCGAAACATTTTTCCAGAACCTCGGCGCGCTCTTAGGCGAAGACGATTCCGTCGACTTGGCCGATCTGCTCGAAGTTCATTGGCTCTGTTTGCTGCTAGGGTACCGGGGGCGCTATAGCGCCGGCAGCGGGGGTGAGTTGCCCGCCATTATGAATCAGATCGCCAACAAGATACGCCGGATACGCGGAGCGTTCTCGGGACTTGCCCCGGCCTGGGCACTACAGGCGGAAGCGCCCCGCGCTATGAAGGACCGGTGGACGCGTTGGTTCATGATTGGAGCGGCAGCTTGTTTTGTGCTTGCCGTTCTGTTGTTCGTAGTCTTCAAAATCTCGCTCGGCTCCGGCGCCGCGCAAATTCAGTCGACTGCCTCTCAGGTGAGGAACTAGTGTTGTTGGGATCCCAACAGTGGGGCGGGCGATCGCCTTTCGTCGCCTGCCGGCTCCCGCGCCACTGGCACAGGTCAGGGAGCTAGGAGGACGACGTGAAGAAAATGCTCATTGCAGCAGGCGGCGGGTTCGTAGTGTACCTGGCGCTCACCTTCCTGATCGCCAAGTTGACCGCGGTTACCGGAAACCGCTATTGGATCCTGCTGATCGCGCTGTGGATTGTGGGCCTGATTGCCGCGGCGGTGATCGTTTGGGTTTTCTCGCGAGCCGCGAAAAGCGGAGGCGCCGCTCCCGCCGGAGGCGCCGCATCTGCGGACGCTCCCGGGGGCGGGGGCGAAATCGACGTCATGATCCGCGAGGCGGAAGCCAAGCTGGCGGCCGCGCATCTGCCGCCGCTCGGCAGCACGCCGGTCGTGATCGTGATCGGCGATCCCGGAAGCACCAAGACCAGCACCATCGTCCATTCCGGTCTCGAACCCGAACTCCTGGCCGGCCAGGTTTATCAGGAATCGGCCATCGTCCCTACGCGCTCCACCAACATCTGGCTGGCGGGAAAGATTGCGATCGTTGAGGCGGGCGGCGCTCTGCTGGCGGATACGGGCAAGTGGACGCGCCTCATTAAACGTCTGCAGCCCGGAAAACTGCGCTCGCTTACCGGGCAAGGCGGGCAGGCGCCCCGAGCGGCCATGGTCTGCTTCGACACGGAGAATTTTACGAAGGCCGGAGCTGCCGAAGCCGCCGTCGGCGCGGCCCGCAAACTGCGCCAGCGGTTGGGAGAGATCTCGGCCAATCTGGGCATCAACATGCCGGTCTACGTGGTCTTCACCCGCATGGACCGCGTCCAGTTCTTTTTCGAGTTCGTGCGCAACCTGAGCGAAGAAGAGGCGCAACAGGCGGTGGGTGCTTCTCTGCCTATGTCCTCCGGTAGCCGCGCCGTCTATGTGGAGCAGGAAACGGCCCGCCTCAATAACGCATTCGACCGGCTGTTCCTGTCGCTGTGCCATGCCCGTCCGGAATTCCTGAGCCGCGAGAACGACCCCGCTCAACTGCCCGGCACCTACGAGTTCCCGCGCGAGTTCCGCAAGCTGCGTCCGGCTGCCGTCCAGTTCTTAGTAGAGCTGTGCCGCCCCAGTCAATTGTCCGTGGGGCCTTTCCTGCGGGGATTTTACTTCACCGGCATCCGCCCGGTGATGGTCAATGAGGCGGCTCCGATGCCGCGCCAGCAGGCCCGCATGGACGCTGGCGATCAGGCCATCGCCGCGACCGGAATCCTGCGCGTTGGTGGTATGGGTCAACAAGCGCCCATGGCGGCGCCTCCGGTGTCCGGCGGTTCGCGCCGGGTCCCGCAGTGGGTCTTCCTGCCGCAGCTTTTCCGAAAAGTGATTCTCGAGGACAAGGTCGCCATGGGGGCCAGCAGCGCCAGCACCAAGGCGAGCTTGCTCAAACGTGTACTGCTGGCCTCGGCGGCGGCCATCTGCCTTTTCTTGATCATCGGCTTCATCGTTTCGTATACGCGCAACAGCGGCCTGGAATCCGACGTCAAACAGGCTTCGCTCGGTGTCACTACCGGTGTGACCACTGGAAACAACCTGGCTTCCGCCACCGATCTGCAGCATCTGGACGACCTGCGGCAAACGCTGCAAGTGCTCTCCACGTACAATCGCGAGGGCGCGCCGCTTTCGTACCGATGGGGACTCTATACCGGCGATAGCCTCTATCCCGCTGCCTATCAGCTCTACTTCACCCGTTTCAAGCAGCTTTTGTTCGGCCAGACGCAAGGCGGTTTGGCCGATTTTCTGGCGCGCCTGCCCGCCACACCGGGGCCGGAATACCAGCCGACCTACAACGCGCTGAAGGCTTATCTGATCACGACCTCCAATCACGATAAGAGCACCCGCGCCTTCCTTGCGCCCCTGCTTCTGGATCGCTGGAGCGCGGGGCGCAACGTCGACCCCGCCCGCATGAATCTGGCCCAAAGGCAGTTCGAGTTCTATAGCGACGAATTGCAATTGGCGAATCCGTATTCGAGCACCAACGATTCCGTGGCGGTCGCCAACGGCCGCCGGTATCTGGCGCAATTCATGGGACTCGAGCGCGTGTACCAAGCCATGCTCGCCGATGCCGCCAAGACCAGCCCGGCCATCAACTTCAACAAAAAGTTTCCCGGCTCTGCGGACGTGGTGATCGACAACCAGGATGTTGCCGGAACGTTTAGTAAGCCCGGATTCGATTTCATGAAGACCGCCATGCAAAATCCGGATCGCTACTTTGCCGGTGAGCGTTGGGTGCTGGGAGACGCCGGTCCCGTCAATATCGATCGCGCCAACCTGCAGCAGCAATTGCAAACGCGCTATTACTCCGATTTCATCAATGCCTGGCGCGCCTATTTCACGGCCGCCGCGGTGGTGAAGTACAAAGATCTCAAAGACGCCTCGCAAAAGCTGACCCTGCTATCCGGCAACACATCGCCGCTGCTGGGCGTGCTTTGTCTGGCGGCGCAGAACACGGCCGTGGATGCGCCTCAAGTGGCCGCCGCGTTTCAACCGGCGCAGGCGGTGGTGCCCGTTCCGTGCGCCGAGCATTACGTGCTGCCGCCCAACCAGAACTACATGAACACGTTGGTGACTCTGCAGGCGTCGCTGCAATCCGTCGCCGATCAGCCGCAAGGCGCGGAGGCGGCCGCCGCCACGACGCTTAACAATGCGACCACGGCCCGCGTGGCCGCGCGCCAAATGGGCCAGCAGTTTCACAACGATGCCGATACAAACGTGCAGGCTTCGGTGCGCAAGTTGTTGGAAGATCCCATCACCAACACGGAGTCGCTCTTGCGAAGCGTCGGCCCGGCCGAGTTGAATGCCAAGGGCAAAGGTTTCTGCGACCAGATGGGAGCCGTGTGGAGGAAGTATCCGTTTAACTCGAACGCCACTCCCCAAGCCACGGTTGCCGAGGTGAATGGTGTTTTTCATAAACCAGACGGCGCCCTCTGGACCTTCTACGACATGAGCTTGCAGAAGGTGCTCGCCAAGCAGGGCAACACGTATGTGCCCAATCCGACCGGTGGTGTGAATCTCAATCCGGCGTTCGTCTCCTTTTTCAACCAGGCGGCTGCATTTTCCGATTTGCTATACCAGGGCAACACTCCGGACCCGCACTTCGGATACACCTTGAAGCCGATCCCCACCGAAGGCATTTCGGTCGGTGTGAACCTGGATATCGATGGGCAGGCGCTCAACTACTCTGGCACAGGTACCGCCATGCCCCAGCAGTTTACCTGGAAGGCCACCGGCCCGCACGAGTTCAAATCCGCGCTCAAAATCGAAGGCAGCCAACCGCTAGGTTGGTTAACCGGTGAGGGCCTCTGGTCCGTGTTCCAATTCTTTGGACAGGCGGAGCGCTCGCTGCCTTCCGATGCCGGCCAGATCCTCGAATGGATCTTCTACGCCGGCAAGACCCCGATGACCGTGAAAGGCAAACCCGTCACGGTGCGGTTCCAGGTCGATATGGGCGGCGCTCCGTTGATTCTGGTGAAGGGCTACTTCACGCGCATGGCGTGCGTTTCGGAAGTGGCGCGGCCGTAGGCGGGATCTACGGCACCGGGACGAGCAGTGCCTTACTGGCGAACGCGGTGATCCCGTCGATGGTCTCCTTCAAGATATCGGCCAGCGCGGAATTTTGCCAGAGAACTTCGGCGTGTTGCCAAGCTGTTTCGCGAAATCCCGCCAGGTCCCACGCGGCGATCAGGTCTTCGAGATGCGAGACATCCGGAAGGGCGTCGCCTAGCAGCCGAACGTGGAGTGTTCGTTTGGCTGTGTCGATGAGGCCATTCAGTGTATCGTTGACTGCCGTGTAGTCGGCATACTGTGGCGTCCCGTGCTGCGGCGCCACGTTCCGGACCTGGCACGCTGCCACGATGGCGAAGGGGAGATCGTGGTTGATGTGGGCATTCATGCCCGCCAGCGCGAACTGGATGCGGGCAATATCGGTTTGACCGCGGACGGAAAACATGGCTTGCCAGCACGCCGGGCATTGGCCGCCGGTGAGCGCATCCGAAAGCGCCTGGAAATAGAGAGCGGCGAATTGCACGTCCAGTTCCGCAAGCCATCCGGGGTCATGGAAGCCGCCGCCGGCGACGCGCTCTTCCACGGCCTGCGTGACTTGGAGGTACAGCCAGTTGAACCATTTCAGGCCGTCCCCATCGACACACAAACCGCCGATCTTCTGCATGACCCGGAGCACATCGGGAATGGACTGAGGCCCCGCCTGGACTAAGCCGGCCAAGCGTTCGTCATAGTCAAACACTGCCTGCCATTATAGGCGGCCCCGCAAATTGCTCTTGACAGCGCCGACGGCTAGTGCTATTTTTCTAGCATAATGCTAAAAAACCAGCAGGAGCCCGGAGCGGCCGGCGCGAAATGGAGCCGGCGCGAACGCCAAATCATGGATATCCTCTACCAGCGCGGCAAGGCGTCCGCTTCCGAAGTCCGCGCTGCCATGCCCGATGCGCCCAGCTATTCGGCTGTGCGGGCCATGTTGCGCGTGCTCGAAGAAAAGGGCCACGTGAAACATCAAGCCGAGGGCTTGAAGTACGCCTATGTCCCGGTAGTGAACGCGGAGAAGGCCAGGCGCTCCGCGGTGAAGCATCTGCTGAACACTTTTTTCCGCGATTCTCCGGAGCAGGTAGTGGCCGCGCTGCTGGATGTTTCGTCCAGGCGCCTGACGCCGGAAGAACTGGATCGCATGGCAGAACTGATTGAACAGGCTAAAAAGGAGGGCAAGTAAATGTTGGGCTGGAATGATTGGATACTTTCGGCGTTAGCGGGAGTCGCGCTCAAGAGCGTGATGGTGCTCGGGCTGGCGTGGCTCGTGGCCATTCTCTTGCGGCGGCACTCGGCGGCTCGGCGTTCGCTGGTTTGGACCGCGGCTTTCGCGGCTCTGCTCGTGCTGCCCATCGCCAGCCTCTCGCTCCCCGGTGTGCCGTTGCCAGGGTCAAGCGGATTGCTGCGGCCCGTGACGGTCTTCGTGACCACCGTTGCGGCCTCGCCCGCTCGCGTCGCCACCAGCGGTAGCACCACTGTGGCTGCGCCAGTAGCCGGCTCCGCGCGGCAAGCCGATTGGCGCCTCTGGCTCGTCCTGCTGTGGCCGGGTGGCGCCGCACTCGGCCTGTTACAAATGCTGGCCGGCTGGATTGCCGTATGGCGTGTCCGTAAAGAAGCCAAGCCGCTGCCAGGCGACATCGACGATACGGTGGAGATCCTCGAAACCCGCAGCGGCAGCATGCCGATGACCTTCGGGTGGTTTCGCCCGGCCATTCTTCTGCCCGCCGATGCATCTCAGTGGACCGAGGAGCGGCGGCGCCTCGTCCTGCTGCACGAGCTGGCCCATGTACGCCGCGGCGACGCCGTCACCCATCTGTTCGCCCGCGCGGCCCTGAATCTCTATTGGTGGAACCCGCTCGCCTGGATGGCCTGGCGCGAATTTGTGAAGGAGCGGGAGCGGGCGGCCGATGACCTGGTGCTCGCCGCGGGCGCGTGCGCTTCCAACTACGCGGGTCATCTTCTGGACATCGCGCGCGGATTGAAATCGGCTCCGGCTGCGGGTTGGGCCGCCATCGCCATGGCCCG
>Ga0335079_10001967_pt1 | contig 23633 bp, 15 predicted proteins | sample Lox_Sample_33_FD_206719 | JGI IMG/M metagenome (GOLD analysis project Ga0335079, IMG submission 206719) | Soil microbial communities from Loxahatchee National Wildlife Refuge, Florida, United States - Lox_Sample_3.3 | ecosystem: Environmental > Terrestrial > Soil > Wetlands | place: USA... | reverse complement strand
TGCGCCGCTTGGGCCGCCCGTTAGTTCCGCAACTTATGGCTGGCAGCCGAGTTCCGCAGCTTGCGGCGCTGCTGTTCCTGGCCTGCGGCGTTGCACTGCTTGCGGCTTTCCTGCTTCAACGCAAGCCGCGGGATAGCGGCATGTTCTGGGCGCTAAGCGCCTGTTTTCTGGCGGTGCATGCGGTGAGCCCGCGCCTGGCTGCGGGCTACTTCGCCGTGGCAGCACTGATGGCGGGCGCGAGTGTGATCGAAACCGCGTACCTGGTGGGATATCACGATGAACTTACCGGGCTGCCGGGGCGCCGCGCCTTCAACCAGGCCATCGCCGCACTGGATGAGGACTACGCCATCGCCATGGTGGACGTCGACCACTTCAAGCGCTTCAACGACACCTTCGGGCACGATGCCGGCGATCAGGTGCTGCGACTGGTTGCTGCCCGATTGACGGACGTCGGCGGCGGTGGCAAGGCTTTTCGCTATGGCGGCGAGGAGTTCGCCATCGTCTTCCGCCGAAGCACGGCAGAAGAAGCGCTGGAGTATGCCGAAGCACTGCGCCGCGCGATTGCGGAAACCAGCTTCGTGGTGCGGGGCCTCGACCGCAGCCAACGCGCACGGACGGAACGACGGCGAGCCCACCGTCCGCGGAAACTACGCAGGGAGCCCGTCGACACCAGCGTGACCGTCAGCATCGGAGTGGCGGAACCCGCCGGGGCTGAAACGCCGGTCGAGGAAGTTATTCAAGCGGCCGATAAGGCGCTCTACCGAGCCAAAGAGCGTGGCCGCAATCGCGTAGAGATGCACGCCCACCGGCGCTTGCGGGCGGCGGTCGAACGCACAACGTAGCCCGGGTTGATCCAACGACGGACTCCGTGAAAGAATCTCAGCCTGCGCTTGACTTCTCTTCTATGCACCAGGATTAGGGGGTCGCCTTGAAAAGTACCGCTCGCCTGCTGATTGTTTGCCTGTTGTGCTCGGTTGCGGTTATCGCTGACGAGGAAGCTGTCCACCACCACGAGGCCGGCGAGCAACTAGGAACGGTTACCTTCCCGACATCCTGCGCGCCGGCGGTACAAGCATCATTTGAGCGCGGCGTAGCCCTGCTGCACTCGTTCTGGTACGAAGAAGCGGAGAAGCAATTTGCCGCGGTCGCGCAGAAGGACCCGAAGTGCGCCATGGCGCACTGGGGCGTGGCGATGAGTTTCTATCATCAGCTCTGGTCGCGTCCCGATGAGGCCACGCTGAAGCAGGGATGGGAGGAGATCCAGAAGGCGCAGTCAGCCGGAGCAAAGACTGCGCGTGAGCGGGAATACATCGCCGCTCTGGCCACCTTCTACCGTGATCCTGCCCAGCGCGATCATCCCGCGCGAGCGCAGGCGTACTCGCAGGCGATGGAGAAGGTTTACGCCGACAATCCCGCAGACCTTGAGGCGGGCGCGTTCTACGCGCTGTCGCTACTGGCCGCCGAGCCGCCGAATGACGCGAGCTTTGCCAACCGCAAGCAGGCGATTGCCATCCTGAACCGGCTCTTCGAGCAAGAGCCGAATCATCCCGGGCTAGCCCACTACATCATTCACAGTTGCGACAAGCCGCAACTGGCCTCGCTCGGCCTCGACGCAGCGCGCCGCTATGCACAGATCGCTCCCTCCTCGCCCCACGCCGTGCATATGCCGTCGCACATCTTCGCGCGCCTCGGCCTGTGGCAGGAGGACATCCACTCCAACCTGGCATCGATCGCCGTCACGCAGAAAGCCATGGGCATGCACATGGGCGGCGAGGGGCACCAGGTCCACGCCATGGACTTTCTCATCTACGCCTATCTGCAAGTCGGGCAGGAAAAAGACGCCAAGGCGCTGGTGGATAAGATCCAAGCTGTGCCTTCCATGGGCGAAGGTGACATGGCGCGTTACGTGGATTACGCCCGGGCTGGCTTTCCCGCGATGTACAGCCTGGAGATGCGGCACTGGCACGAAGCGGCAGCGCTGGAGCCCCCGGCTAAGGCTGGGCCGCCGGACGAGGCCATCACCTATTGGGCACGTACCATCGGGGCAGCGCGGTTGCATGACGCCTCTGCCGCTCGCAAGAACGCACAAAGGTTCGATGCTCTGCTCGAGGAAACCCGCAAAGGCAAGAACAGTTATGAGGCGGACGATCTAAAGACGAACCGCGACGAGGTGCACGCCTGGCTCGCCTTCGCGGAGGACAAACCCGAGGAAGCGCTGCGGCTCATGCGCGAACTGGCTGACCATCAGGATGCTGTCGGTAAAGCCGAGGTTGAGATCCCGGCGCGCGAGATGCTCGGCGACATGCTGCTGGAAATGAGCCGTCCCGGCGACGCTCTCGCGGAATACGAGAGAGCTCTGAAAACAGACCCCAACCGCTTCAACAGCCTTTACGGGGCGGCCCGCGCCGCTGAGCTTGCCCAGCAGACCGCGAAGGCCAGTTCCTACTACGCACAGCTGCTGAAGAACTGCGATGACGGCGCGCACTCCGAGCGGCCGGAGCTGGCGCGCGCCAAAAACCTGGTAGCCAGAAACTGACCGGATCAGGTGAAGGTAGGCAGCAATACCATGTCGTCGCTGGGCACGGGCTCCAGCGGATAACCGCCCTTAGTCCAGGCGCGCAGCCCGCCATGGATCACGTACGCGTCGAATCCATGTTCCCGCAGGATGTGCGCCACACGGGCGCTAGTGGCTTCGCGCACTCAAGTGCAATACAGGTAAATCTGCCGCTCGTGCGGCCAATTCTTCACCGTAGCCAGCAGGTTGTTGGGCTCCAGACGGATCGAGCCCTTGATCCGTGTGGCGCCGGGATCGTAGTAACCGTGGCTGCGGACGTCGGCGACAGTGACCGCGCCGGCCTCGCCTGACGACAATCTGCTGGCCAGTTCCTCCACTTGCACGCGCGGCACCACGCGATACTTCCGGTGCCGCCAGTAGAGATACAGGCGGTAAACGACATAGCCGATGAAAGCGATGAGCAGCAGCCATTCCGCGGCGCGTCCGACGGTGCGTCCCGCTCTCGCGACGGCTTCGATAATGCCGCTGAACAAGTAGCCGAAACCGGTATAGGCGAACGTGTAGAAGCAGGCGCCGACGAAATCCAGGCGCAAAAATTGTCCAAAGCTCATGCGCATGCTGCCGGCCAGCGGTGGCGCCAGCGAGTTAATACCGGGAACGAACTTGGCGAACAGCAGAGTGGTGCGGCCTCGCCGATAAAATGACTCCGCCGAGCGCAGAATGCAGGACTCGGGGTTAAGAGCGATCCGGCACAGGAAGCTAAGCAGCGTCCATCCGGTTTGCCGTCCCAGAATGAAGAGCAGGGTGTCTCCCAGGAGCATCGCCGAAAGGGCCGAGGCTAAGACCATCTCCGGGCGCAGATGATGCCAAGCGCACGCCGCCCCGCCTGCTATGAGCGCCAGCGCCGCCGGCACCGGCACGCCCACCGCTTCCAGGAACACGATTAACGCCAGCACGGCGTAGCCATGCTGCTCCAGCAATGCAACGATGTCCCGCATGCAATAGCGTAAGATTCCCGAAGGTGGCCGAAAGCTGCGTGATTTTGCGGGGACTATGGATTCAAAGGTCTTGAAGCTGACGCTGGCAATCCTGACGGCAGTGTGGACCGCCCTGCCGGCGTTCGCGCAGGAGGCAACGTTTCACCTCGACCCGGAGCAAACCACTATTCGCTTCACTCTGGAAGCCACGATGCACACCGTGCACGGGTCTTTCCGGCTGAAAAACGGTGCCATCCGTTTCAATTCCGCTACCGGGGCCGCGAGCGGAGCCATAGTGGTAGATGCCGCCAGCGGCGATAGCGGGAACCAGCGACGTGACCGCAACATGCACCGCGACGTGCTGCTAAGCGAGCGCTATCCCGAGATCACCTTCACTCCGATACGAGTCATCGGCGCTCTCCAGCCGCAAGGCGAGTCCAGCGTGCAGGTAGAGGGAATCTTGAAGTTACAGGGGACTGACCATCCCATCACACTTCCCCTCAAAGTGCAGGTGAGCGGAAACGAACTGCGGGCAACCACGCAGCTTTCCGTCCCATACATCGCCTGGGGGCTGAAAAATCCCAGCACCTTCTTTCTGCACGTTGCGGACAAGGTGGAATTAAGCATCGCCGCGAGCGGCAAACTTACCGTGTCGGAGCGCTGACGGTCCTAGGGCTGAAGGCGGGCCAGCTCGTTGCGATAAAGCTGGTTTTGGGGAAACTCCTCGGCCAGGCCGGAGAGCAATCGGCGAGCCGTTTCGCGGTCGCGGTCCCGCAGAGCGGCCACTGCCAACAAGAGCCGGGCATACGGAGCAAGGTAGTGCCCCTTTTCCGCGGTGAGGCGCAGCTTGGCGATGCCTTCTTCTTTATTGGTTTCCGCTCCGCCCATACGTAGCAACCAGCGGACGGGGGCGGAATTTGCGCTGAGCAGATAATTCTCGACTCCGACCGCAAGATAGGCGTCGTAGCAGGAGGGATCGAGCGTGAGCAGTTTCTGGGCGAGCACGCGTCCGGCCTTCAGGTAGCCCAGCCCGGCCATGTTGCGTTTCTCGATCATCGCGGCGTAATCACCGCGGAGGCCGCTAGCCATCACTCTGGCAAAGAGCGCATTGGAGTCTTGCGGCGAGGCGGCGAGGATGCGGAAGGCGATCGCATCGCTCTTGGCCAGTTCGCGGTCGAAGGCTGCCCGCGCTTGCGGGTCCGGCACCGGCTTCTCGCGTTTCGCGAATTTATCGTTGTCCGTGAAAAGCTCGGATTCCAGGATATGCAGGCGGTTGAACTCGCTGAACAGATAGGCCGCCGCGTTCGAGGCCGGGCCGACCGCATCGTCGGGATGCCCGGATTCCCAGGTCTGGAAAGTGGTGTGGGCGCCAGCGAAATCCAGGTTGTACATCTGCCGGTAACCGGCTTCCAGGCTCGAAGGCAGTGCGGCGGAATCCGCTGCCGCCGCCGGCCTCGCGGCCAGCAGGGCGAGGACTGCCAGCAACAGCGCCGACAATATCCATTTGTGCTTTGCGAGCAGTAGCACCCCCGCCATCCCAGAATGATTACTTAGATGCAGCCAAAGAGCCTGGAGTTCCCTTGGGTGTGGCCGCCTGGCCCCTTATGAAACCGGTACTGCCTCATTCTTTCGAGACTCCGCTACCGGACGGCTGAGCGCGTCCATTGCGGCCTGCACGCCGCCCCGACGGTGGGGTACATCGGCGGCGCGCAACCCCATTTCGACCCCAGCCAGCGTTCCCATCAGCATCAGGTCGTTGAAGTCGCCCAGGTGGCCTATGCGGAAGATCTTTCCCTTGAGCCTGCCCAGGCCTGTGCCGAGGGATAAATCATACTCCTCCAGGGTGCGGTTGCGGAAGTGGTCAGCATCGTAACCTTCCGGCATGATGACCGCCGTAACCGAACTGGAGTACTCCCGGGGATCGAGCGCGAGCACCTCCAAACCCCAAGCCTCGACGGCTGCACGCGTGGCTGCGGCGTGGCGGCGGTGCCGGGCAAAAACATTCTCCAGCCCTTCTTCGTGCAACATAATGAGGGCCTCGCGCAGACCGTAAAGCAGATTCGTGGATGGCGTGTACGGAAAGAAACCGGCGGGATTCGACTTCAGCATATCCTCCCAATCCCAGTAGGAACGCTTCATGCGGCTGTTTTTGGAGGCGGCAAGCGCTTTCTCGGAAACCGCGTTGAAGCCGAGCCCCGGCGGCAACATCAGTCCCTTTTGCGAACCGGCGACAGTCACGTCCACCCGCCACGCTTCGTGCTGGTACTCGATAGAGCCGAGGGAAGAGATCGTGTCTACCAGAAACAGCGCGGCATGCCGGGCGTTGTCGATGGCTTTGCGAATCTCGGGGATGCGGCTGGCAACGCCGGTCGAGGTCTCATTGTGAACCACGGCTACTGCCTTGATCGCGTGATCGCGGTCGGCCGCCAGCCGCGCTTCCACCTTGGCCGGATCTACGCCGTGGCGCCAGTCTCCGGGCAGGAATTCGACATCCAGGCCGAGCTTCTTCGCCATCGCCTGCCACAGCACGGCGAACTGCCCGGTCTCATACATCAAAACCTTGTCGCCGGGCGAGAGCGTGTTCACCAGCGCCGCTTCCCAGGCGCCGGTACCGGACGATGGAAAGATGATTACCGGTCCCGAAGTCCGGAAGACGGAGCGGCACCCTTCGAGAACATCCTTGCCGAGCCGTGCGAAGTCCGGCCCGCGATGGTCGATCGTGGGACGATCGATGGCCCGTAGTACGCGGTCGGGGACGTTGGTGGGACCAGGAATCTGAAGGAAATGACGGCCGGGGTGATATGCCATTTTCGCCTCCTGGCGTTGGCCGCTTGGGGGCCAAGTCTTGCCGCCGCTTGATGGGATGCTCATCTCGGTGATTATATGCGCGGCGGTGCCCCACATCTGCCCGGCTTTGGCAGATGTGGGTCCCCGTATACGACGACGGCGGTTGGTCCACGCGAACCCGCAGACGCGGGTCAGCCCGCCAGCCTTCCTCCCAGGTCTCGAAAACCGCGAGACCTGGGGCACCCGGCAACTGGAACGCGATTGTCTTGTGGTTTCGTCGTGCGCCGGGTCGGATTTGGATACTCCCCCACCCTGGCAAAACCGGCTAGGGTGCACCCGGCGAATACCTCAGAGTCTCGTCAGGGTATATTTCTCCGACTCCTCGGATTTGCCTTTTTTCCAAATTATTTCCAGGTCCATCGTCTTGTCGTCGATGATTCTATAAATGACCCTCTGGACGTGATCTGCATCCGCACTCTTCAAACCCGTGATGTCGAACATTTCAAACTCAAAGACTCCCGGCCGGCCGCTCCCCGTCAGCCGCAAGCGCGGCTGATTGCCGCCGTTACAATAGTGGGTCATCAAAAGACTTTGGCCGTCTTGATAGAAGACAGAAAGTTCCTTGCCAAACTGCTCGGTCACAACGGAGCGATTGGAGCCAATCTGATACGTCATCTCAATGGGAAGAGTCTTCTGCCCCGACCGAATCGCCCACTTTCCCTCAAACCCTTTGAACGTCTCAAAAGCAGTTTCAGAACTCCCGAACGCCAGGGAAGCGGCCATCATCAGGAGAAGCAGAAAGCCGACTTTACGCAAGATCGTCATCTTCAACTCCCTCCGGACCTCCGCGAGCGACCAACGTAGCTTAATCTGGATGAGCCCAGGGCGGCTTTCATTTGCGGCGGGACCACTGCGCCTCTTTTAAGACACAGGCGAGCTGCGCTCGCCCGCCCAGCCGGGGGCGGCTGGGCCTACGCGAGCCGGGGCACCTCAAGCTTTTCCTTCGCTCAGCGAGTCATTTTCTTCAAGGCGTACGAACTCAACACCCTCATGTAATTCGCGCGTTCGAAGGCCGCGGGGTCGGAGACCGATTTGCGCGCCATGCTGCCCTGCATCTGGCGGATGGATTCGTATTCGTGCTCTTCCATCCAGCGCTTCAGATCATGCAGCACATGGCGAATGTGCCCGACGCCCTTCTCCAGCAACGCCGAGGTCATCATCGACACCCGAGCTCCCACCATCATGCTCTTGAGCACGTCTTCGGCGGTATGTACGCCGCCGGTGATGGCCAGATCGGGGCGCACATGGCCATAGAGGATCGCCACCCAGTTGAGCCGCACCAGCAATTCGTAGGAATGGCTCAGCTCCAGGCGGGGCACCACCTCGAGTTGCTCCAGGTCGATGTCCGGCTGGTAGAAGCGGTTGAACAGCACCAGGCCGTCGGCTCCCGCCAGATCCAGCCGGCGCATCATGTGGGGAATGGAGCTGAAGAAATGCCCCATCTTGACTGCCAGCGGGATGCGCACCGCCGCCTTCACCTGGCGCACGACTTCGTAGTACATCTGCTCCACTTCCGAGCCCGGCAATTCGGGATTGGCGGCCACGTAATAGGTGTTGAGCTCAATGGCATCCGCGCCCGCTTCTTCCATCATTTTGGCGTAACGCGTCCATCCCCCCATCGAACTGCCATTCAGGCTGGCAATCACCGGGATGCGCACCGCCTTCTTCACCTTGGCGAGGTGTTCCAGATAGGCTTCCGGCCCGTGATTGTAGTTTTCGAGGTCGGGAAGGAAGTGCAGCGACTCGGCGAAGCTCTCGCTTCCATACTCCAGCCAGCGGTTCAGCTCTTCGCTTTCGATATCGATCTGTTCCTCGAACAGCGAGTGCATCACCACGGCGGCAGCGCCGGCGTCCTCCATTTCGCGGACTGCCCCGACTTCCCTCTGCAACGGCGAGGCCGACACCACGATTGGGTTCTTCAGTTGGAACCCAAGATAGGTGGTCGATAGGTCGGTCATTCCTTGCCTCCTTTCGCCGCTATAACGGCTGCCGCCACATCCCCATCAGCGGGCAGCGAAGCCAGCTTTTCATAGAGGTCCCAGCGGTTGCGCACGTCGTCTTCCGCCTCGTGCAGCAGCTTCTTGGCGGCTTCGGCATCGGCGTGGGTCAGGATGCTGAAGCGGGTCTCGTTCAGCATGTATTTCTGCAAGGGCACGCTGGGGGGGCGCGAATCGAGCTGCAGCGGGTTCTTGCCCTGCTTCGCCAGCTCGGGGTTGTAGCGGAACAGCGGCCAGTATCCGGACTGCACCGCCAGCTTCTGCTGGTCCATGCCATACATCAGGTCGTAGCCGTGGGCCACGCAATGCGCGAAGGCAACGATCAGCGAAGGCCCGTCGTAAGCCTCGGCTTCTTCGAGCGCCTTCAGGGTTTGCATGTCGCTGCCGCCCATCGCTACCCGGGCCACATACACGTTGCCGTAGTTGACGGCCATCATCGCCAGATCCTTCTTGGCGGTTTCCTTGCCGCCGAAGGCAAAGCGCGCAACCGCGCCGCGCGGCGTGGCCTTGGACCGCTGCCCGCCGGTGTTGGAGTACACCTCGGTGTCCAGCACCAGCACGTTGACGTTCTGCGCGGAGGCGAGCACGTGGTCGAGGCCGCCGTAACCGATGTCGTACGCCCAGCCGTCGCCGCCTATGATCCACAGGCTCCTGCGCACCAGGCTGTCGGCGATAGCGAGCAGATCACGGGCTTCGGCAGTGTCCGCTCCTTTCAGCTTGTCGTTCAGCCGGCGTACGTGTTCGCGCTGCCGCTCGATGCCGCCGTGGGTGGACTGGTCGGTGGTCAGCAGGGCCGCCACCAGTTCGCCGCCGATCTTCGCTTCGAGGCGGTGCACCAGGTCGCGCGCATATTCCTCTTTCTTGTTCAGGGCAAGGCGCAGACCCAGACCAAACTCGGCGTTGTCCTCGAACAGCGAATTCGCCCAGACGGGGCCGCGGCCCTGGGCATTCACCGTGTAGGGCGTGGTGGGGAGATTGCCGCCATAGATCGATGAACAGCCGGTGGCGTTGGCGATCACCACGTGGTCGCCGAAGAGCTGCGTCATCAGCTTGATGTAAGGCGTCTCGCCACAGCCGGCGCAGGCTCCGGAGAACTCGAACAGCGGCTGGAACAACTGCACGTCCTTTACCTGACCGGTCTTCAGTTGCTCGCGGCTGGCTTCCGGCAGCGAGAGGAAGAATTCCCAATTCTCGCGCTCCGGCACGCGCAACGGCGCTTGCGGTTCCATGTTGATGGCCTTGTGCTTCACTTCGGTCTTGCTCTTGGCCGGGCAGATCTGCACGCACAGAGTGCAGCCGGTGCAGTCCTCGGGCGCCACCTGCAGGGTGTAGCGCAGGTTCTCGAACTCCTTCCATTTGGGCTTGAATGACTTGAATCCGGAAGGCGCCTTGGCGAGCAACTCAGGTTCGTAAATCTTGGCGCGGATCACCGAGTGCGGGCAAACCATCACGCATTTTCCGCACTGGATACACAGTTGCTCATCCCACACCGGGATGTCGAGCGCGATGTTGCGCTTCTCCCACTGCGCAGTGCCGGTGGGGAAAGTGCCGTCCACGGGCAGCGCGCTCACCGGCAGCAGGTCGCCTTCGCCGGCGATGATGCGAGCCGTGACCTTCTGCACGAAATCCGGCGCCGCGGCCGGCACCGGCGGCTCCACATGCAGCTTGCTGGTAGCCTTCGCCGGCAGCTTGACCTCATGGAGGTGCGCCAGGGCGGCGTCTACGGCCGCGAAGTTCTTCTGCACCACCGCTTCGCCGCGCTTCTTGTAGGTTTTCTCGATGGCCTTCTTGATGGCGGCGATGGCTTCCTCACGCGGGAGCACGCCGCTGATGGCGAAGAAGCAGGTCTGCATGATGGTGTTGATGCGGCGCCCCATGCCGGCTTCTTCCGCCACCGGGTCGGCGTTGATGACATAGAGCTTCACCTTCTTATCGAGCAGCTCCTGCTGCATCGTCACCGGCAAGTGGTCCCAAACTGCCTCCGGCCCGTAGGGACTGTTGAGCAGGAAGGTCGCGCCCGGCTGCGCCAGTTTGAGCACGTCGAAGCGCTCCACAAATGAGAACTGGTGGCAGGCAACGAAATTCGCCTGCGTGATCAGGTAGGTAGAGCGAATAGGTCGCGGTCCGAACCGCAGGTGCGACACGGTCATCGCGCCCGCCTTCTTCGAGTCATAGACGAAGTAGCCCTGGGCGTAGAAGTCGGTATCCTCGCCGATGATCTTGATGGAGTTCTTGTTGGCGCCAACGGTGCCGTCCGATCCCAGGCCGTAAAACACCGCGCGCACCGTGTCGGCGCTTTCGGTGGAGAACTCACGGTCGTAATCCAGGCTGGTGCGGGTCACGTCGTCGATGATGCCGACCGTGAAATGATTCTTCGGCTGACTCTTCTTCACTTCGTCAAATGCGGCCTTGACCATCGGAGGATTGAATTCCTTCGAAGAAAGGCCGTAGCGGCCTCCGATCACTCGCGGCATGGACTTGAACGGCCCCGTGCCTGTGGCTAGCGCCTCGCTCAGCGCGGTAACCACGTCCATGTAAACAGGCTCGCCGGTGGCTCCCGGTTCCTTGGTACGGTCGAGGATCACCAGCGACTTGGCGCTCGGCGGCAGCGCCGCCAGGAAGTGCTCCGCTGAGAACGGCCGGTACAAGCGGACTTTCAGTAACCCTACTTTTTCTCCGTGCGCGTTCAAGTGCTCCACGGCTTCCTCGGCGGCTTCGGCGCCCGAGCCCATCATGATGATGACGCGGTCGGCATCTTTCGCGCCGACGTAATCGAACAGGTTGTAGCGCCGGCCTACCACTTTGGCGAACTTATCCATCGTCTTCTGCACGATGGCGGGACAGGCCGTGTAATAGGGATTGATGGCTTCGCGGGCCTGGAAGAAAACGTCAGGATTCTGTGCGCTGCCGCGCAGCACCGGGCGGTCCGGAGAGAGCGAGCGCAGACGATGCGCATGGACCAGCTCATCGTCGATCATGGCGCGCATGTCGTCGTCCGTCAGTTCCTCGATCTTGTCCACCTCGTGCGAGGTGCGAAAACCGTCAAAGAAGTGCAGGAACGGGATGCGCGCTTCCAAAGTGGCGGCGTGCGCGATCAGCGCGTGGTCCATCGCCTCCTGCACCGAGTTCGAGGAGAGCATGGCAAACCCAGTCTGCCGGCAGCCCATCACGTCGCTGTGGTCGCCGAAGATGGAGAGCGCATGTGTGGCCAGCGTGCGGGCGGCAACGTGAATCACCACCGGCGTGAGTTCGCCCGCGATCTTGTACATGTTGGGGATCATCAGCAGCAGGCCTTGCGACGCTGTGAAAGTGGTGGCCAGCGCCCCCGCCTGGATGGCCCCGTGCATGGCTCCGGCGGCTCCGCCTTCGCTCTGCATCTCCACTACCGTAGGCACCACGCCCCAGATGTTGGCGTGGCCCTTGGCCGCCCACTCGTCGGCGAACTCCCCCATATTGGACGACGGCGTGATTGGATAGATCGCGATCACCTCACTGGTGTGATACGCGGCATACGCCGCAGCTTCGTTCCCGTCGATCGTGACCATCGACCTTTTCATAAGTACACGCCTCCCCCAGCTAATTGGAGCTGTTGCAAAACTCATCAGTGTACGCCGGAAGCAGCCCGGCGGGCAGGTGCCTACGTCACATTTCGAAGTTCGCGCGTCACATTTTGGGCAATGTCCGTTTTGTGTGGTTGGGAATAGTCGCGAGCCTACCTGCTGGATGCATCGCGCACTGGCGGCCGGGAGGGAAACACAATTACTGTTGCCGGCTTGATGGAAGATGCCCGCCGCCTCATAGTCCGGCATTTACTGCGTTTGCCGGCATTCGGCATCGTATCGAGTTCGACCCGGCCGTCGCGGATACTTTCCAGGATGGCGATAGCCTTGTCGAGGCTGGCGCGCTGGGCCTGCAAATCAGCGAGACGCTTCGCGACGCTCAAGTTGCACCTCACTCTGTGAACTGTGAGGCTGTATAGCAACGCTTGGCGTCCGCGCGAAACTTATTTTGATTTTGTTCTGTTTTCAGAACAAGGTCGCCAGAGTATAGGCGGACGGCAGCTTAAGCCGCCTTTTTCCGGCGTTCCGCCCATCTCTTCTTCATCATCTCCGAAATGCGCCTGCGACCCTCGGGCGAGAGCCTGTGCTTGCGCCTCTTTGTGGTTGACCCCGGCGGGCGGCCTCTCCTGGCTCGTGGCGCACTTATGCTGCCGATGGCGGCGATAGCCTGATCGATGCGATCCCGTTCCGCTTTGAGTTCGGCGATTATGCGATGGATGTCCAAGGTCACGCTCCTGGTACGGAATGATTTCGGGAGGGCAGTGTACCAGATGAGAGCCAGTCCGCCGAGCCCCTAGTCCCAGGAGGCTTGTACTAACCTCCCGAATCAGGCCCTCGCCGGCAGTGCCGGCTCGAACCATGGTGGTCACTCCAAACCGGCTGCCGGCGCAGGTTTTCGCAGGGTCATGGACCGCCATCCTTGGGGTATACTCTTCAGATAACAAACGGCAGCCGGCCCGCGAGTCTGCTGAGGGCCTCCAGCTCTCGCCAAATTCGTGTCCGCTCCTCCCAGGGAGACCATGGCGACGCCATTCTCACGCACCTTTCGCGCGCTCGAGAGCGATAGCTTTCGCGGATCTCTGCTGGCGCTGGTGTGCGTCATTGCCCTGCTGGGTGGCTGGCTGGCGTGGTTTTTCCTGGCCACGGTCGCGCGTTATGAGGTAACCGAAACGGCACGCCTGGAAGTGGACCAGGAGACGCACCCGGTGCAGTCCCCGGTGCTGGCGCGCGTCGTCGTAAGCAACCTTGCGCTCGGGAAAGAAGTGCAGGCCGGCGATGTGCTCGTCGAGCTGGATACCAACGCGGAACGGCTGGAGGTCGCGGAACAGCGCACACAACTGACGGCGCTGGCGTCACAGATCGAATCGCTCCGGGCCCAGGTTGCCCAGCTTGAGCAAGCACAGACGCGCGAGCAACAGACAGCACACGTCGCCATCGAGCAGGCTACCGCTAAATACCGCGAAGCCGACGCACTCGCCCGCTCCGCCGACCACGAGGCGCACCGTCTCGAAAAGCTGGCCGCCGAAGGCCTGGTACCGCGGCGGGAGTACGACATCGGCAAGATGGAAGCGGAGCGGCTTCGCGACGCCGCTGACAGCCTCAAGCTTGAGCCAGACCGCATCCAGCATGACCTGCGCACCCACGAAAGCGACCGCCGGGCTCAACTCGAGAATCTGCAGAGCCAGATCCGCAAGCTTGAAGGCGACCGCACCACGGCCGCGGCCAGCATCGAGCGCTTAAGTTATGAAGTCGAGCGCCGGGTGATCCGCGCACCGATCGCTGGACGTCTGGGCGAAGTCGCGGCCACGCTGCGGCCAGGTGCGGTGGTAAACGAGGGAGACCGCATCTGCGCCATCCTGCCGCCGGGACGCCTGCGCGCTATCGCGGAATTTGCTCCTCCGGCGGCGTTCGGACGAATACGGCCGGGGCAGCCCGCGCGCCTCCGCCTGGAAGGATTTCCCTGGGCGCAGTACGGCAGCATTGCTGCCACGGTTTCGACCGTCGCCAGCGAGATCCGCGATGGCCGAGTGCGGGTGGAACTGAGTATCGCGCGCAGTCCGGCTTTCGCCATCCCCCTGCAACATGGCTTGCCGGGCGCGGTGGAAGTAGAAGTGGAGCGGGTCTCGCCGGCGGAGCTCACGCTGCGCACTGCCGGACAACTGATTACCCGTCCGCGCAGCGTTTTTGCAACCCCGTAATCGCACATGAAGATGAAGCGCCACTTGCTGGTGCCGGAGGCGGTACAGGCGTCGGCCATGGATTGCGGCCCGGCGTCGCTGAAGAGCCTGCTTGAGGGCTTCGGCATCCCTGCCAGCTATGGGCGCCTGCGCGAGGCCTGCCAGACCGACGTGGACGGCACTTCCATCGACACCATGGAAGATGTGGCGCGGCAACTGGGCCTTGATGCTGAGCAGATCATGCTGCCTCGCGACCATCTTCTGCTGCCCGAGGCCGAGGCCTTGCCCGCCATTGTGGTCGTGGTGTTGCCGAGCGGGATCACGCACTTCGTGGTGGTCTGGAGGCGTCACGGCGGGTTGCTGCAATTGATGGATCCGGCCATCGGACGGCGCTGGGTCACGGGCCAGCGGTTTCTCCAGGATGTTTACGTCGGCAAGACCGTGGTCCCGGCGGCGGGATGGCGAGCATGGGCTGGCTCCGAGCCGTCTCTCGACGCCATGCAGCATCGGCTCAAGCAGGTCGGCATCCGAGGGGATTCGCTGTTAGAAGCGGCACTCCTCGATTCCACCTGGCAGAAGCTGGCGGCGCTCGATGCCGGTATCCGGCTGGTTGATTCGATGGTCGAGTCCGGAGGAGTCGCCCGCGGCCGCCAGGCTCGCCGGTTGCTGGAACGATTTCTCGCGGACGATCGGCTGATTTCTGCCGGCTACTGGTCGGTGCGTCCGCGCGGAGATGATGAACTCGTGCTGCGCGGCGCCGTCCTGGTACGCGTGCGCGGACGCCTCGAAAGGACGGCTGAGCAGGCATCCAAACTTCCCCCCGAACTCGTGGCCGCGCTCGAAGAGAAGCCGGCTCGACCCGGCCGCGAGCTCCTCAGGCTCTTGCGCGAGGACGGCATTTTCGCGCCGTCATTACTGCTGCTGGCTCTGCTTTCGGCCAGTGCCGCCGTGATTATCGAGGCCGTTTTGTTCCGAGGCATTTTTGACCTGGGGCGCGATCTCGGGTTATCGGGCCAGCGTATGGGCGCCGTGGCTGCGCTGCTCATGTTCCTTGCCGCTCTGTTGTTTCTCGAATTTCCGGTTGCCTCCAGTTTGCTGCGCCTGGGGCGGCATCTGGAGACGCGGCTGCGGCAGGCCTTTCTGGAGAAAATCCCGCGCCTCGGCGACCGCTACTTCCAGAGCCGGCTGAAGTCGGACATGACCGAGCGCAGCCACATGATTCATCGCATCCGCCACCTGCCGGAGCTCGGCGGCCAGCTTCTGCGCAGCACCTTCGAGCTCGCGCTCACCACCGCGGGCATCGTGTGGCTCGATCCGCGCAGCGCTCCCCTGGCAGTCGCCGCAGCCTTTGTCGCACTGGCTTTGCCTTTGATCGTGCAACCGGTAGTGATGGAGCGCGACCTGCGCGTCCGCACCCACACCGGCGCACTGTGCCGGTACTATCTGGACGCGTTGCTCGGGCTGGTTCCCATCCGTGTTCACGGAGCGCAGCGGGCGGTGCGGCGCGAGCACGGCAAGCTGCTGCTCGATTGGGCGCAAGCCGGCATCGGATTGCAGCAGCTCGTAGTGTGGGTCGAGGCGGCGCAGTACGCGCTGGGCTTCGCCTTGGCAGCCTGGCTGCTGTTCGCACATCTCGGACGCAGCGGCGAAGCTGGAGCGGTGCTGCTGCTCATTTATTGGGCTCTGAATCTACCGGTGCTCGGCCAGGACATCGCACAGGTGGCCTGGCAGTATCCCGCGTACCGCAACATGACGCTTCGCCTGCTCGAACCGCTGGGCGCTCTGGAAGAGCCGGCGACTGAAATGCGCGAACCGGCTGCGCCCGCAGCTTCCGACAGCGCCGCGGCCATCCTGCTGGAGAACGTTAGCGTGCGCGCCGCCGGGCACACCATCCTTGAGGACATCAATGTCGAGGTCCCAGCGGGATCGCACGTGGCCATCGTGGGACCTTCTGGCGCCGGCAAGTCCAGCCTGGTCGGTCTTTTGCTTGGATGGTGGCGGCCTGCCAGTGGAAGCGTGCTGGTAGATGGCGAGCCGCTTGCCGGGCGTTTGGAAGAAGTGCGCAGAGCCACTGCGTGGGTCGATCCTGCCGTGCATCTTTGGAACCGGTCGTTCTTCGAAAACCTGCGCTATGGATCGAGCAACGGAAACTCCCGACCGATGATGCAGGTAATCGAAGCCGCGGATTTGCGTCGCGTGCTGGAGCGACTGCCTGAGGGTTTCGAGACCAACCTCGGCGAAGGCGGCGGACTGGTTTCGGGCGGCGAAGGACAGCGCGTGCGACTGGGCCGCGCTCTGCTTCGCACCGGCACGCGCCTGGCGATCCTCGACGAGCCCTTTCGCGGTCTCGACCGCGAGCAGCGCCGCGAACTGCTGCAGCGCGTGCGCCGCTTGTGGCGAGACGTCACTCTGCTTTGCATCACCCACGACGTCAGTGAAACCCGCGCCTTCGACCGCGTGCTGGTGATCGAGAGCGGCAAGATCGTCGAAGACGGCCATCCCGAGGCCCTGGCCGAGGAACCGGCTTCGCGCTATCGCGCTCTGCTCGACGCCGAGCGCGCCGTGCAACTCAGCGGATGGTCGCGCGGGGCCTGGCGCCGTCTGCGCCTGGACAACGGCAACCTCGGCGCAGCGCCGATGGAGCGTCAGCGCAGCCAGGGAGCATCGTCATGATTGCCTGGCCTGCAAATCGGCTCGCGGAAGCGCTGGAGGCCCTGGCGCGCAAGAGCGGTCTGCGCCCGAAATCCATCGAGCTTCCCACACCGCCCGCCCATATTGCCGATGATCCCCGCCGGCTGGGGCTGTGGATCGAATCGGCAACCAGCGCCCTCGGCCTGGAAGCCGAGCCGGAGGAGATTCGTTACGCCGATCTTGAACGAAAGCTCGCCTGCGCCGCTCCTGCGCTGGTGCGCTGCTCCGATGGCCGTCTGCTGGCATTGCTGGACGCAGCAACCGTTCTGGGGCCAGACCTCGAAGTTCATCGTTTGGGCGCGGAGGTGATTGCTGCCGAACTCTGCGCCGACGCCGAAGCTCCGTTCTCCCGCGAACTGGATGATTTGCTTAAAGCCGCCGCCGTTCCGGAACGCCGACGCGAGCGTGTGCGTGAGGCCCTGCTGCGCGAGCGTCTGGCCGGCACGCGCATTGGCCATGCCTGGTTGCTCAGGCTTCCTCCCGGCGCCAGTTTTTCCCTGCAGCTCAAGTTGGCGCGAGTTCCGCAGCGGCTTGCCATGCTGGCCAGCGCCCACCTGATTCAATACATCCTCTGGCTGGGGGCGTGGTTCATTGTCGGCGTGGGCGCGCTCGAAGGCCGCCTCGACCGGGGACTGCTGCTTGCGTGGGCGCTGCTGCTGCTCACGTTGGTTCCCATCCGCGGCGTCATCACCTGGCTGCAAGGCTTGGTTTCGATTACGGCCGGCGGCATCCTGAAGGAAAGATTGCTTTGCGGCGCGCTGCGAATGAAGCCGGATGAAATTCGCCACCAAGGCGCAGGCCAGTTGCTGGGACGGGTGATCGAATCATCGGCGCTGGAGTCGCTGGCACTGAGCGGCGGGTTTATGGCGCTGGTGTCGGTGATCGAACTGGTGCTGGCAGCGGTGGTGCTGGGCGCGGGCGCGGGCGGCATCGGACACGCGCTGCTGCTGCTGCTCTGGGTGGGCATGGCTGCCGTTCTGGGCTGGCGCTACTTCCAGGAGGAGCGCCGTTGGACGGAATCGCGCGTCTCCATGACCCACGACCTGGTGGAACGGATGGTTGGCCATCGCACCCGCCTGGCGCAGGAACCACGCGAGCATTGGCACGATTCCGAAGATCAGGGGCTGGAGCGATATCAGACCGTTTCCCAGGCGGTAGATCGCCGCGGCGCCATGTTGATGGCGGTTGTCCCGCGCGGGTGGCTGGTAGTGGGCGTGGCCGGGCTGGCGCCAGCCTTCGTCTCCGGGAACCCGGCGGCGGCGCTCGCGGTCAGCGTAGGCGGCCTGTTGCTGGCATACCGCGCTTTCCGGCGCCTGGCCTCGGGCATGTGGAACCTGACTGAGGCTGCCATCGCCTGGAAGCAAGTCGCGCCGCTGTTCGAAGCCGCCGCGCGGGAAGAGATTTCTGGCTCACCGGCACTGGCGATCATGGAATCGGCAGGCGAGCGCGAAGCGGTTGTTGAGGCCCGCGACCTCGTCTTCCGATATCCGAATCACTCCGAGCCGGTTCTGCAGCGCTGCAACCTGAGCATCTCCGCCGGCGACCGCCTATTGCTCGAGGGACCTTCCGGCGGCGGAAAGTCCACGCTGGCGTCGCTCCTCACCGGAATGCTGCGGCCGGAATCCGGACTGCTGCTGGCACGCGGCCTCGACCGCCAAACGCTGGGTGCGCACGGCTGGTTGCGGCGGGTTGCTTCCGCTCCGCAGTTCCACGAGAACCACGTGCTGACGGGCACCTTCTCTTTCAATCTACTGATGGGCAAAGACGGCTGGCTGACCGAGAAGGACCATCAGGAGGCTGAGTCGATCTGCAAAGAACTCGGCCTGGGCCCGCTACTCGAGAAGATGCCCGCCGGAATGCTGCAGATGGTTGGAGAAAGCGGATGGCAGCTCTCGCACGGCGAGCGCAGCCGGCTCTACATCGCGCGTGCTTTGCTGCAGGGCTCCGACGTGCTGATTTTCGATGAGAGCTTTGCCGCTCTCGATCCCGAAAACCTGCGGCTGGCGCTGGATTGCGTTCTCAATCGTGCGCCAACGGTCATGGTCATCGCTCACCCGTGACATCTGTAAAATTTGCGTTAGAATGAGGCCCCCCGGGGGTAAGGGTCTCTCCATGGTAGGTACAACGCTCTGGTCCTATCGCATCGAGTCGAGGATCGGGGCCGGCGGGATGGGCGTTGTGTACAAAGCGGTAGACTCGCGCCTGGACCGCCCGGTTGCCATCAAAGTTCTCCCTGCGTCTGCACTGGCCAGCCCGGACCGCCAGAAGCGCTTCGTGCAGGAAGCCAAGACCGCCTCTTCGCTGAATCATCCCAACATCGTCACCATCTACGACATCAACACTCAGGAAGTTGAGGGCCAGCCGGTTCAGTACATCGCCATGGAGTTCGTTCCGGGCGAAACGCTGGACAAGCTGATCGGGCGCAAAGGGCTGCGCCTGCGCGAGGCCCTGAAGTATGCCATTCAGATCGCCGACGCGCTGGCCACGGCTCACGCCGCCGGCATCGTCCATCGCGACTTGAAGCCGGGCAACATCATGGTCACGCCCCAGGGTCTGGTGAAGATCCTCGACTTCGGCCTCGCTAAGCTGACGGGCCCGCTCGATACCGATGCCTATGCCGAGACGGTGCATGCCGAAGCCTCGCCGCACACCGAGGAAGGCACGGTTCTCGGCACCGTCGCTTACATGTCTCCCGAGCAGGCGGATGGCAGAAAGATCGATGCCCGTTCCGACATTTTCTCCTTCGGTTCGGTGCTTTATGAAATGGTCAGCGGCAAACAAGCGTTTCCCGGCAACTCCAAACTGTCCATGCTTTCGGCGGTTCTGCACAAGGATCCGCTACCGGTCTCGCAGGCGGTGCCGGACATCCCTCCCGATCTGGAGCGGTTGATCGGCCGCTGTTTGAAGAAGGAACCTGAGCGCCGCTGGCAGACCATGGCTGACGTCAAGGTCGCCCTCGAGGAGTTACGCGATGAACTGGAAGCCAGCGGCGTCGCTCCAATCTCGCCACGTGCGGCGGCAAGACCGGTTCCGCGCCGTAGGCTGAACAGCGCGCTCTGGATGGCCGTCGGCGCGCTCGCCGCGCTGGTGGTGGCGTTCCTCCCCGCAGCTTACTTCGCGCCGCGCCTGCTGCACGCACAGCCGCCCTCGTTCCAGCGGCTGACCTTCCGCCGCGGTGACGTCACCTCCGCCAAGTTCGCCCCCGGCGGTGCGGTGGTTTACACCGCCGAGTGGGATGGCGCTCCCTCTGCCTTCTATTCTGTGATTCCCGGCAATCGTGAAGGCCGGCCTCTGCAACTGTCACCCGGCCAGGTAATGTCCGTCTCCGCCTCGGGAGAAATGGCCATCTTGCTCGGCAACGGCCCTGCCGGCACGCTGGCTCGCGTGCCCTTCGGCGGGGGCTCGCCTCGGGAAATCCTGGAGAACGTCTACCACGCAGACTGGGGACCGGATGGCGAGTCTCTGGCGGTGGTACGCAAGGTCGCCGGCAGGTACCGGCTCGAATATCCCGTTGGCACGGTGCTGTACGACACCGACGATCGGCCCCCTGCCTATCCGCGGGTGTCACGCGACGGCAAACTGATCGCCTTCTTCGAACATGATGCCGCCGTGGGCGATTATTCGGTCTGCATCATCGGCGCAAATCGGTCCAAGGTGGTGCTTTCCCGCGGATGGCGCGGCGTCGGGCGGCTCGGCTGGTCGCCTCAAGGAAATGAAATCTGGTTTTCCGGCGCCCAGGCGGGCGGAGACCCGGCCGTGTATGCCGTCGATCTCTCCGGGCAGCAGCGGCTTGTCTCTCAGGCGCCGGGGTTCGTTTTGATGCAGGATGTGGCCCGTGACGGCAGCGTGCTGATCACCGCCGTAAATGGGCGTCTCGGCATCCTCTACGCGGAGGGCACCGCGCAACGCGACCTTGCCTGGTTCGATGCGTCCTTTGCGTACGATCTTTCGCCGGATGGCAACTCTCTGGTCTTTATCGAGCTCACCAGCGGCGAGGGGCGCAACGCCGCCATCTACCTGCGCAAGACGGATGGATCTCCGGCCGTGCGGCTGGGATATGGCAATCTTCCGGCGCTGTCTCCGGATGGAAAGTGGGTAGCCAGCGTTCACCACCAGCCGGCGAGTTCACAGTTGCTGCTTCTGCCCACAGGACCGGGCGAGCTGCGCGCGCTCGACTTCGGAGACATGCATTACGAATCTGTCGAGTGGTTCCCGGACAGCCGGCGCATCCTCTTTACCGGGAATCAGCCCCAGCACCCGGTGCGCTCCTGGATGTATGACCCGGATGGCGGACAGCCCAAGCCGATTACCCCGGAGGGAGTCCGGGCCACGCGAGTCTCGCCGGATGGGCATAGCTTCGTGGTGGTTGATCCGCACCGGCTGCTGCTCGGCGACATTGCCGGCGGAGAAGCCAAACCGATCGTCGAGCTTCAGCCGGGCGAGAGCGTGGTGCGCTGGAGCGGCGACGGGCGCTCCTTGTTCCTGGCACAGTCTGAGGGTGAGACCGTCAAACTGACGCGCGTGGACGTCGCCGCGCAAAAGCGAGAGCCCCTGCGGGTTCTCAAGGTGCCTGAGAGTGGGGCGGAGTTCGTCGGCCCGGTCGCCATGTCTGCCGACGGCAAGGCGGTGGCTTCCACCTTCCAGCACGACCTGTCGAACCTCTTCCTGGTGTCGGGGCTGAAGTAGTGCGGCCCGGCTCTACCCTTGCCGCTGTCGCTTGGGCGTTAAGTTCAACGTCTTGATCAACCGGAACAGGTGGTTGGGATGGACTCCCAGGATCCCGGCCGCTTCGGTGTAGTTTCCACCCGCTTGTTCGATGGCGCGCTCGATGAGCTGCTTCTTGGCTTCCCGCAGCCCATCGTGCAGCGCGGTGACCGGCTCGCCTTCCGACGCAGTTTCTTCCACCAGTGCTTCGGGCAGGTCTTCGACCTGAATCAGCTCGGTTGAGCCCAGCACCACCGCGCGCTCGATGGCGTTCTCCAGCTCGCGGACATTTCCTGGCCACTCGTAGCGCAGCAGGCAGGCGCGGGCTTTGGCGGAGATGCCGGCGACGCGCCGCTTCACTTTCTCGCCGAAACGAAGGGCGAAGAAGTTGGCCAGCAGTGGGATGTCTTCCTTGCGCTCGCGCAACGCCGGCATCCGTACCGAGACCACGTTCAAGCGGTAGAACAGGTCCTGGCGGAAGCTCCCCGCACGCGCGGCTTCTTTCAGATCGCGGTTCGTGGCGGCGATGATGCGAATGTCCACCTTGATGGACCGCGTGCCGCCGACGCGCTCGAACTCGCGCTCCTGCAGGACGCGCAGCAGCTTGGCCTGCAGCGGCACCGCCAACTCGCCGACTTCGTCGAGGAACACAGTACCGCCATCCCCCGCCTCGAGCTTTCCTTTTTTCTGCGAGACGGCGCCAGTAAATGCCCCCCTTTCGTGGCCGAACAGCTCGCTCTCCAGAAGGGTTTCGGTGATGGCCGCGCAATTGATTGCGACGAATGCCTTGCCGGCACGGCTGCTGTTGGCATGGATGGCGCGCGCTACCAGCTCTTTACCGGTCCCGCTTTCGCCCCAGATCAGCACCGTGGATTCCCGCGCTGCGACCCGCGAGATGAAGTCAATAACGCTGCGCATGGGCGGGCTCTCGCCAATCATGCCATGATCGGCGTCCAGTTCCTGCTGCAGACGGCGGTTTTCGCCGCCCAGCCATTCCACATGGCGCGCGTTCTCCATGGCCAGTCCCGCGATATTGCCCAGAGCCAGCACCAGTTGCAGCAGCCCGGCATCGAAGTGCGCCGTGGCCGAACTGGCGTCCAGATAAATCACACCGACCAGTTTGCCCTGGGCTTCCATGGGCGCAGCCAGCACGGAGCGCACGTTCGGTGACGCCAGGCTATCGGCGGCACGGTAGGTCTCGTCCTCGACCACGTCATTCGACAGCACCGCGACGTTCTCGCGCATCACCTCGCGGAGGATGGTTTGACTCGCCTGGATGGGCTGCTCCGGTCCCGCGTTCCGGTAGCGCCCAAGGACGGACGAGAATTCCTCCGAGCCTTCCTCCACCAGCAACACCGCGGCGCGATCCGCCGGCGCCGCCTCGAACACCGCGTCCAGCACCTTCTGCTGCAGCGTTGCGACGTCGCGGACCGAACTCAGCGTGCGGCTGAAGTTCAGCAGCACGTTCAGGTCACGGACCGTGCGCGCCGAGCTGGGCAGGCCCGCCTGCGAAGGCTGGAGGTAGACCGCGTTCTCCTTGCGCAGAATCACAGTGGGTCCGCCGGGCGTCGCAAAGCTGTTCAGGCGCAGGGAACTGGTATGGGTCGGTTCGTCGTGGGCCCCGTGAAAGACGAAGATCGAATTCCCCACCCGGATCTGATCACCATGCGCCAGCACGCGCTCTTTCACCGGCACACCGTTCACGAAGGTACTGTTGCGGCTGTCCAGGTCCTCCACGCGGATGACTGAACCTTCCCGGCGGACGACACAATGTCGGCGTGAGACCAGCGGGTCCAGCAAGGAGATCTGGTTGGAGGGATCGCGACCAATCGAGATTCCGTCCTCCTCGAGCGAGAAGACGCGGCCCTCGGCCGGTCCACTCATAGCTTCGAGACGCAATTTAGCCGCGGGCTCGGCTTGCGGGTTGGGGGCGCTCGCCACGCGATGAGTATACCCAACCGACCAAATCCCGTCGGCAAGGAGCGCCCCCTAACACAAATGCTAGGCCACCAAACAGGACGGTTAGGTCGCCGCGGTTTGGGGGCTGCCGCGAATCCCGTGTCGCCAGCTTCGGCTAATTCTAACTAGCTTGTTTTCAATAGTTAACCCTGACACCGGCTGGTGATGCTCAGCCCGCCGCGGTCTGGCATGGCCGTTGCTATATG
>Ga0335079_10001963_pt1 | contig 23650 bp, 22 predicted proteins | sample Lox_Sample_33_FD_206719 | JGI IMG/M metagenome (GOLD analysis project Ga0335079, IMG submission 206719) | Soil microbial communities from Loxahatchee National Wildlife Refuge, Florida, United States - Lox_Sample_3.3 | ecosystem: Environmental > Terrestrial > Soil > Wetlands | place: USA... | reverse complement strand
GATGATCTTGAGCGTCTGGCGTTTGGCGTTCTGGATGCTGATCTGGGCCGCGACGGCCCTGGCGATCGTGCGGAAGGCCTCGGCGGCGGGCGATTTCGGATGGGAGATGAGAATCGGCTCGCCGCTGTCTCCGCCGACACGGACCTCGGGATCGATGGGGATTTCTCCAAGGAAGGGGACGCCCAGTTTCTCGGCGGCGAGCTTTCCCCCGCCGTGGCTGAAGATCTCGGTCCGCTCCTGACAATGCGAGCAGATGAAGTAGCTCATGTTCTCGATGATCCCGAGGACGGGGACATTCACCTTCTGGAACATGCCCAGCCCTTTTTTGGAATCGTGCAGCGCGACGTTCTGGGGCGTGGTCACGATCACGGCGCCGGTCAGCGGCACCAGCTGCGAGATCGAGAGCTGCGCGTCGCCCGTTCCCGGCGGGAGGTCGACGAGGAGGTAATCGAGATCGCCCCACTCGACGTCCCGGAGAAACTGCTGGATCGCCCCGTGGATCATCGGGCCGCGCCAGACGATCGGCTGGTCTTCGGGGACGAGGTAGCCCATCGACATGATTTTGACGCCGTGGCTTTCGGCCGGGATGAGTTTGTTTCCCGACTGATGGGGCGGTGTTCCGGCGCCCATCATCATGGGGATGTTCGGCCCGTAGACGTCGGCGTCCATCAGGCCGACCTTCGCGCCGGTCTCGGCCAGGGCGACCGCGAGCGTCGCGCTGACGGTCGATTTGCCCACGCCGCCCTTGCCGCTGCTGATCGCGATCGCGTTCTTCACCCGCGGGATGTAATCCTCCTTGACGCCGCTGATTCCTTTGGTGACGTTGGACGTCATGTTGATGTTCACCTTGGATACGCCCGGCAGGGCCGCGATGAGGCGTTGGGCCTCGTCGCGCATCTGGTCCCGGACCGGGCAGGCGGGCGTGGTCAGGACGATATCGAAGCCGATTTGTGAATCCTGGATCTTGATGTTCTGGACGAAGCCCAGCGTCACGATGTCTTTGTGAAGATCCGGATCCTGGATCCGGCTCAGGGCGCTCAGGACTTCTTTCTCACTCACGGGCATAACGTGTCTCCCTCGTCATAGGAACCACCGTACGTTCTATTCTACGGGCGGCCGGGTTCCTTCGTCAATCGGTAATTACGAATACAGACGACAAATTCAGTGCGACACTCGGCGGGTGGCCGCAGGCGGGGCGCCCCGTCCGCCTGCAACGGAAAAGCCAAGGGTACTTTCGTGTGGTTCCCCGAATAAAACTTCGGAGAATCCGCAGTGAGGACGGATGGGGCTGCCGAAGGACGGGACCCGCCGATGCAACAGGATAAAGTCGTTTGTGTTACATCGGGAATTCCGATGGTGGAGTGATGTTCTGCCACCCTTCCCCGCTGAGGCTGTTCAAGAACTCGACCAGATCCTTTTTCTCGTTTTCGGTCAGATCCAGCGGAATGATCAGCGGATCCTGGAAGGGATTCTTGATCCCTCCCTGATTGTAAAAATTCACCACGTCCATCAGCGTCGCGAAGCGGCCGTCGTTCATGTACGGCGCGGTCCGTGAAATTTCCCGCAGGCTGGGGGTCTTGAACGCGCCCATGTCGTTCTTGTCCTTGGTGACGTGGAAGCGTCCGGTGTCGACCATGTCCTTGTCGAACCCGATTCCGAGGTTGTGGAACTTCTCGTCCGTGAAATTGAAACCGGAATGGCACTTCGTGCAGCGCGCCTTGTTCCGGAAGAGGTCCAGCCCGCGCTTCGCGGCGGGCGAGAGGGCATTTTCATCCCCGCCGACGTCGTACTTGTCGAACGGGCTGTTGCCTGAGAGGATGGTCCGTTGGAAGCTGGCGATGGCCTTGCCGATTCTGTCGACCGTGATCTCCCCCCCGAAGACTTCCTTGAACTCCTTCTTATAACCCTCGATCTTGTTCATCTTGTCGATCATTTCCTTGTAATCGGCAAAACCGTGCTCGACCGGGTTCACGAAGGGACCGACCGACTGGTCTTCGAGCGTGGCTGCCCGTCCGTCCCAGAACTGGGCCTTGGAAAAGGCGCGGTTGATCGCCATCGGGGCGCTTCGCCCTCCCTGCTGGTGCCGGACTCCGGCCGAGACGGGCTGGCCGTCGGTGAAGGCGAGCGCCGGCACGTGGCAGACGGCGCAGGCGATCGTGTTTTCCTTGGACAGGCGCTTGTCGAAAAAGAGCTGCCGCCCCAGCTCGATCTTCTCCTTGGTCAGGGGGTTGTCTTTCGGAACGTAGAATTGATCCTGATCCAGACCCATCGGAATCGGCGGCATGTAGCTTTTTGTCTCGGCGCCGGCGGCCTGCATGGGACCGAGGAGCAGGACGAAGAGCACGGCCGCAAGCCCCGTCCCTCGTGCGATGAACCATTCCTGTGAATTTCGTTTCATGGCGATTTCCTCCTTGATTAACTCTTAGTTATAGGGGGCTCGCGTCGCCCCCTCCGCCTACTGAAGATCGCCCGCGAGCTCGCGGCGGACTTCTTTTTCCAAAACCGTTCGGGCCCGATAGTTGGGATGGTCCACGATCAGCGCCGCCGGAACGGCATCGTTTTGAAAGGCCTTCCGCTCCTCCGGCGAGAACCGGAACCGGACATAATGAACCGCGCTGAGCTTTTCCTCGTTGCTGTGGCCTTCTTCGAATTCTCCGTCGACCCGGTCCGCGCCAATCTCGAAAAAAAGGCGGCGGCCGTCGTCGATTCCTCGAAGTTGATCCAGGATCTCCTTGATCCGGCCGGGCTCGGTGATCTCGATGAACAGCGTGCCCGACAGCTCGCCCGGGCCGGCGATCAGCGGGTTGTAGGTGTCCAGCTCGTTCTGGATCTTGGCCGGATCGTAAATATGCTCCACCCGCATCATCTCCTGGATCTGGAACAGGATCGTGTCCCGGTTCTCGAACACCAGCGTGATCCGGTCGCCGAGGGAAACGCGCCGCCGTTTCTTGAGCGCGATGATCCGTTCGCGGAACTCCCCTCGAACGGCTTCGTATTCCGAAAGCGGTTTGATGTCTTCCATCCGAAGCGGGTTCATCGGAATCTCGCGTTCTTATTTCAACCCGTAGGCTTTTTGTAGCACCTGAACGGGATGGACCGATTTTTTCCCGGTGCTCTGCTCGAGGGCCAGCCCGGACAGGGGGCAATCCGAGGCCGCCACGTCCGCTTCGGCGTCGTCGACGGCCGAAAAAGCCTTCCGTCCCACCTTGAGCGAGAGATCGTAATATTCCTTTTTCACCCCGAACGTTCCGTCGTGCCCGGAGCAGCGCTCGATCACCTCGACGGTCGCGCCGGGGATCAACTTCATCAGGTCGCGGGACTTCAACCCGATGTTCTGGTCCCGGAGATGACAGGGCACCTGGTAGGCGATCTTGCCGGGGCCGGAGACGAAATCCTTCGCGAGCTTTCCCTGTCCTTCGAGTTTCATCAGATACTCGCACAGGTCCAAACTGTTGGCCGCGACCTTCCGGGCCTCTTCCGTCCGGAGGAGGTCCGGATATTCCTTCTTCAGCATCAGGCTGCAGGTCGGCATCGGGGACACGATTTTGTAGCCCGCATCCACCGCGGCCGCCAGGCTCTTTAAATTCGACCGGGCCTTCTCCCGAACCGCGTCCAGATCTCCGATGTCGAAATAGGGCATGCCGCAGCATTCCTGTTCCGGGCAGATCACCTCGACTCCGTTTTTCCCGAGGACCTGGATCGCGGCCTTGCCGATCTCCGGATCGTGCCGGTTGACGTAACAGGTGTAGAAGAGCGCTATTTTTTCCTGTGCAGGGGCGCGGCGCGCCGCGCCCCTGCCCGGTTCGGATGCTCGGCGAAACCAGGCGGCGAAGGATTGCCGATGGAAGGCCGGGAGGAGCCGTTCCCGATGGAGGCCGATCAGCGCCTCCATCAGCCGGCGAATGAACGATTTACGGATGGCCCAATTGGCCAGCGGCGCGAGCATCCCGCCCAAGCGGCCCATCAGGTCCACGTCGACCAACAGCCGGTCCCGCCAACCGGGCCGCCGCCGGCCGGCCTTCAGGTATTTTCCCCAAAGCATGAGCCGGGGAAAATCCAGGTCGTACTTGTGGGGCGGACAGTACGGGCAGTGGTTAAAACAGAGTTTGCAGTAGTAACAGAGATCCACCACTTGATTTAAAACCGGAGCCTCCACGGCGCCCACCTCGCCGTCCTTGTCGTCTATGCCGCGGAACAGCACGTCGAACGACGGGCAGAGGTTGAAGCATCTCCGGCAGCCGTTGCAGATCTCGTAGACCCGCGACGTCTCGGCCTGGAAGGCTTCCGCTTCCTTGAATCGGGGAGAGTCGAATGCGATCATCGCCGTTCCTTATCATAAAACCCGGGGGCCGGATCGATGCCGGGCCGGCTCCGGCCCCCGATGAGGAGCTATTTCTTGATGGTGTCCAGGGCCTTGGTGAAGCGCCCCGCATGGGACTTCTCGGCCTTGGCCAGCGTCTCAAACCATTCCGAGATCTCCGCGAACCCTTCTTCACGGGCGGTCTTCGCGAAGCCCGGATACATCTGGGTGTATTCGTAGGTTTCGCCTTCGATCGCCGATTTCAGGTTGGCCGCTGTATCGCCGACGGCCACGCCCGTGACCGGGTCGCCGATCTCGGCCAGGTAATCAAAATGCCCGAAGGCGTGGCCGGTCTCGCCCTCGGCCGTGTCGCGAAACACGCCGGCGATGTCCGGCTGTCCCTCGATGTCGGCGCGACGGGCGAAATAGAGATAACGCCGGTTGGCCTGGGATTCCCCGGCGAACCCTTCTTTTAGATTTTCCCAGGTCTTCGTTCCTTTCAAGCCTTTCTTGCTCATTGGGGTTTCCTCCTTTTTGTGGGTTGGGTCGTTTTGGGTTTACAGTCGCTGCAGTAGCCGTGAAATTCGACGCGGTGCCCGGTGATCCGGTAGCGGTGCTTGGCCTTGGGCGACAGGGCCAGGCAGTTCAGGGTGTCGTCGTAGAGGTCCTCGATCTTTTTGCATCGCAGGCAGACCAGATGATGGTGCGAGGCCGGGTTCGCGTCGAAGCGGGCCTTGTCGTGCCAGAGGCTGATCTCCGACGCGATGCCGATTTCCTTCAGGCTCTCGAGGGTGTTGTAGACCGTGTTCATCGAAAGGGTCGGGTAGGCCTTCTTGACCGTCGAGTAAAGATCCTCCACGCTCGGGTGTTCTTTGGAGGCGGCCAGCGCCCGGTAGATGGCGTAGCGCTGGCTTGTGAATTTAAGCCGGCGCTCCTGGAAGCGTTTCCGCATCTGTTCGGGGGTCAGCATCGTCATCATCATCCTCGATGGCGCGAGGGGCATTTGTTAAGACTAATTCCTATTTAGGAATTGTTACTATTTACCACGGAGCGGGGGATGTTGTCAAGCGGAAAAACAACCGCTTCAACGCGCCGTCCGCGCCGGCACCTCGCGGCCTTCCTCCAGGTCTAATAGATCCGGCCAGGCCGTGATGTCGGTGCGATGCGGCGCGAGCCGGTTCCGGATTTCATCGAAACGTCGCTGGCTTTCTTCGTTCCGGGGTTTCCGGCAGAGAAACGCCCGATTCCAGCTCTCGACTTCTTCGGAATTTTTGGATGCCGCGTTTTCCCGGACCCAGGCCAGGAGTTCCCGGTCGTCTTTTTTCCGGGCCGCTTCGTAGAAAGCGTCCGGGTCAATCCCCAGGAATTCAAGAAGCGCCTGGTCCAGCGGGCAGGGGTAGATGTATTCCCCGACGGTGCCGGCCGCCTTGGCGCGCGCCTTGTCGGCCATGCGGGCGAGATGGGCGTATCCTCCGAGCCTTTCCCCGGGGCTTCGGGGAAACCGGCGGGTGAGATCGGGCGCTTGAACCTTCATGGCGATGGCCTCCTTGTCCTGATCGGGGAGAAGGATTATACTGAACCCCGTTGATCGTACAGTGTATCCTACGGCAGCCGGGAAATTCAACCGGACGTCGTGTTTTTTTGAAGGGAGGATTCATCATGGCCCGGCCGCTTCGGATCGTCGCGTTCGGCGACAGCCTCACGGTGGGTTATCAATCGCCAACGGCCGCGAACCCGGCCGGGGCGGCCACGCCCTACGGCCGTTTTCTTCAAGAGCGCTTGGGTCCGGCGGCGGAGGTTCTGGTCCGCGGCGTCAACGGGGAGCTGACGGCCGAGATGGCCATGCGTCTTGGAACGGATGTCCTCCCGCTCCGGCCGGACTATGTCGTTGTTCTCGGCGGGACCAACGATCTCGGCTGGGGCGCGCGGCCCTCGGAGGTGATGCGGAACCTTGTCACGATCTACGAGCGGGTCCGCGGCGCGGGCGGCCGGGCCGTCGCCGTGACGCTTCCCTCGATTCTCGGATTCGACGACGGGATTCCTCCGCGCCAAACGCTCAACCGTCTGATCATGGAATACGCCCGGAGCCGGCCGCAGCCGGTGGTCGATCTCTTCGCGGCGACGGCCGAGCCGGAGACGCTCCGCTTGGCCGAGGCCTATTCCAACGACGGCCTCCACCTGACCACCGAGGGCTATCGTCGGCTCGCCGAGCTGCTTTACGAGCAGGTTTTTAAACCCGTCTTCTAAGCCGGTCCGCTGTTTTCCGCTTTGCGGATATTCCGCTTGACAGCGATACGGATTTCAGGTAAACTGATCGGTGCTTGAGGAGGAAAACCATGCCGACACAGATAAAACATGTGCTGTTGGGTAAACGCAACCAGATCACTCTGCCGAAGGAGTTCGTTCCGGAGAATATCTCGATGTTCGAGTGTGAACAGCGGGAGGACGGGTCTATCGTACTGATCCCCCATATTACGATTCCAGCCTCACAGGCATTTTTCTGGACCAGCCGTTGGCAGAAAGGGGAGAAGGCAGCCTCAAAAGACATCGAGGAGGGACGAATCACGCATTTCCGAAGCGGTGAGGCGATGCTGAGCGAGATGGCCAAGCGGCGGAAGAAGAAATAAGCCATGCCCTTCACGCTGGCGGCCACCGCTCATTTTCTATCACAGGCCGAACGCTTGCCGAATGACGTGTACCTTCAACTTCAGAAACAGATCCTCCTTCTGGAACAGAGCCCCCGTCATCCTTCCCTTAAAACCCATGAGGTCAAAAACGCCGTTGGAAGTCACGGCGCGAAAATCTTTGAAGGTTATGTAAACAGGCAGTACCGCTTCACGTGGGAATACGGTAAGCAGCGCTCAGAGATTATCCTCCGAAACGTGGACAACCATGATGAATGTCTTAGAAGTCCATAGCTATTTTCAGTAGGTTGATTTGACACCATCGAGTGGATCATCGAATTTCCACCATAGAGTAGCGCCCCGGCATTGCTCTAACAAGCTCTGCCTGGTGGAGAAGACGAATGATATTGTCAACTTCGTTACTTCTGTATGAAGATTGATCAGCAAGTAAGTCCTGCATGATATCCTCACGGCGCACACGATCCTTCCCATCAAGATAGTGGATCACCTTTAATGCCAGAGCACGGGTACGCTTCTTTTTCCCCTTGGCTTTCTGAAACTTCCTTCTAAGAAAATTTTCAGAACGCTTCGTGTAATTATGAGATCTGACTGCATCGGCTGATAACCTTTGCAGACGTTTTTCCTGTTTGTACGGGTTTCGACGTTTGCCAGCCAAGTTCGTCAGCGCTTTCCTTAAGCTGCGACAGGTCGTTACGAATCTCGGAGATCAATTCACGAGACCGCTTTTTGCGTCCGAACCACCCTGAAAGGTTTTTTTGAAGCTCTGCAAAAAGACGGTCCAGTATCTCGATATGGAAGAAGTTATATCCTTGGAACGGTGATTCCGCGCTGGGCCTGGTATTTGCCCTTCTTGTCGGCGTAGGAGGTCTCGCAGGGCTCGTCGCTCTCGAAGAAGACCACCTGGGCGATGCCCTCGTTGGCGTAGATCTTGGCGGGCAGCGGGGTGGTGTTGGAAACTTCCAGCGTCACGAACCCCTCCCATTCCGGCTCGAACGGCGTGACGTTCGTGATGATGCCGCAGCGGGCGTACGTGCTCTTGCCCACGCAAATCGTCATCACGTTGCGCGGGATCTTGAAATACTCCACGCTCATGCCCAGAGCGAACGAATTGGGCGGGATGATGCAGACCGGCCCCTTGAAATCGACGAACGACCTCAGGTCGAAGTTTTTGGGGTCCACGATCGTCGTGTTGATGTTGGTGAAGATCTTGAACTCGTCCGCGATCCGGATGTCGTAGCCGTAGGACGAGACGCCGAACGAGATCACGCCCTCCCGGATCTGCTTTTCCTCGAAAGGCGAGATCATCGTGTGTTCTTTGGCCATCTTTCGAATCCACCGGTCGCTCTTGATCATTCGCCGCCTCCGTTGTTCAGAATTTTGAAGGGCCCCTTCGCGCGCTGCGGCGCCGTCGAGACCTTCTCCGGCTCGGCCTGCGGATACCGGAAGACGCGGCCTTCGTAGTTTTTCAGAACCGCCTCCCGGCCGTTGATCTCGACGAGGTAGTCGGCCGGCAGCAGCGGGATCTTGCCCCCTCCCCCCGGCGCGTCGATCACGTAATGCGGCACGGCCATGCCGGACGTGTGACCCTGGATCGCCTTGAGGATCGTCAGCCCGTCCTCCACCGGCGTCCGGAAATGGTTCGTTCCCCGGGTCAGATCGGCCTGATAGATGTAGTACGGTTTGACCCGGCAGGCGAGCAACTTCTGCATCAGCCGTTTCATCACTTCCGGATCGTCGTTCACGCCTTTGAGCAGAACCGTCTGGCTTCCGAGCGGGACGCCGGCGTCGGCCAGCCGTTCGCAGGCCCGCTTAACCTCCGGCGTGATCTCGTCCGGGTGGTTGAAATGCAGGTTCATATAGATCGGATGATATTTCTTGACCATCGCGCACAGCCTTTCGGTGATCCGCGACGGGAGGCTTCCCGGAACTCGGCTTCCGATCCGGATGATCTCCAGGTGCGGGATTCCCCGAAGGGCCCTGAGGACCCGTTCGAGATGATCGTCCGTCAGCAGGAGCGGATCGCCTCCGGAGAGGATGACGTCCCGGATTTCCGAATGGCCGCGGATATAATCCACCGCACGGTCAAGATCCCCCTTGGAGATGAACCCGGGCTTGCCCACCAGCCGTTTGCGCGTGCAGAAACGGCAATAGATGGGACATTGGTTCGTGACCATCAACAGGACGCGGTCCGGATAGCGGTGGACGAGGTGGGGCACGGGGCTGTCGGCGTCTTCGTTGAGCGGGTCGGCCGCCGCCAGGAGGTCGTCGCCCTCGACCGCTTCCGGAACGACTTGTTTCCAGACGGCGTCGCCCTTTTCCTTGATCTGCTTGAGCACGTGCGGGGTGATCCGCACGCGGTATTCCTTCATGACGTCCCGGATCGCCTCCGGATCCACGCCCAGCTCGCGGGCGAGGTCTTCCGGTTTGGTGATGCTGGCTTGGAGCTCTCGTTGCCAATCTTCCATTCGGCCTCCTAATTTAATGGTAACCATTGTAGGGGCGAATCTTGTATTCGCCCGAATATAGGGCGATCACGAGGATCGCCCCTACGATTTCACGACGCAGGGGGCCATCACGGCCTCGGTCATGCCGTGGATCAACTTCTTGTCCGACGGGCAGATTGTCGCCAGGATCCCTCCCAACTCGGCCTTTTCCCCGGCGACGAAATAGTACGGCGACAGCCGGACGCGGCCGGCCATGAGCTTCGGCTGGGCCTCGGCCGGGTCGTCGTACCAGATCGAAAACTGCTTTCCCTCGTGGAATTCCTGCAGAATCGACGGGGACCGGGAAAAATGAGTCTGGGCGTCGGCGAGCGCCTGTCCCCACTCCTTTTCGGGAAGGTCGTGTCCCACGACGACGCCGCGGCTGCCCCAGGCCATCTCGGAGTAACCGGACGGTTTCAGCACGTACCGCCGTTCCTTTTGCGTGAGCGACGACAATTCCGCCCAGTTGCTCACGGGGCGCTGCCGTATCGACAGGCCGGGTATCACGGCGTAGGGCGGAACCGGCTGCGGGTCCACGATCCAGGTCTTCGGGAATATCCGGAGAAGCGCCGCATCGGTCTTCTCGCCCAGCGCCTCGGTCCAAAACGGCCGGAGCGCCGGATGATGGAACAGGGCGAAGGCCATCTTCTCTTCCAGATGGGTCTTGGCCGGAGGGGTGATCCTGACTTTTTCCTTCCTGGCGCTGTAGAGGATCAGCTCCGATTTCGGGATGTTTTTGAGATCGAACAGTTCGAAGAAACGGTAAACCACGTCGACGGGGACGACGGCGCCCCGATCCTCGACGCTCAGCCCGTCTTCCGCGAAGCGGATCCGATCCGGCTCGATCACGAAGGTCCGGAGGCCCGCCCGGTTGAGGCGGTCCCCCAGCCAATGCATCTCGGGACGATAGTCCTTGGATTCCTCCGATACGATGATCGCCAGGGCCGGATCGGACATCCCGGCCGCGGACCGGATCATCCCGGCGAAACCGTCCACCATGCCGTTGGTTCCGCCGATGATCGGGTGTCCCAGATCGGCGTAATGATCCGACAGGCTGCCGGTCAGGCCGATGCCGCCGGGAACCGAGTCCAGTTCGGTCACGATCCATCCGTCGTCGGTGAGAATCAGGTCCGGTCGAATAACGCCCGGCAGGTGCTGTTTGAAGCGGTTCATCCGTCCGTAATCGACGGCGGCTTCCGGTTTCCCCTGGTCGAGGTAGCGGCTGATCCACTTCGGCTGGGAGCCGCGGACGCTGGCGAAATAGAGGCGGTTCATCGCCGTGTAAAAAGACAGCAAGCGGGGACCCAGGTCCCGGATCGCCTCAAGATCGGCGGCCGGGATCGGGAAAGGCTCGGGGGAGACGCGCCAGGTCAGTCGGCTGACCGCGTCGTCGGGCGCCGCGGTTTCTTTCCCGGACGGGGGTTGAAAGAGGCCGTCGCCGATCAGCCGGTCTCGGATCTCCGCGCAACGGCTTCGGATCGATTCAAGATTCGCGGGTTCGTTTGTCTTGAGACCGGACGCTTGTGACGGCGTTTGACGGGGCAACAATCGCTCCTCGTACCTGCTTTAGGCCATGGATTAAGTGATGAATTATATTAACACGCCCCCGACAACTCCATCAAGGGGTTTTTATGGCGGTTTGACAAGACAGGCGCAGCCGGCCCTAGGCGCTGAGGCACGCCGTAGCTTCCATAGAAATACGATGTCAGGTCCCACCGACTGTTATCAAACGCAAGGTCGTTGAACCCTCCGCCGGACGCAAAAAGCACGATCACTGCGACTCGCGCATCAAGCGAAGGGCCGGCTGCGCCTGTCTGTGTTCAGTCCTTGCCGGTTCGGAGGAGGTCCCGCAAGCGGTCGGGATAGTTGGTGAACAGTCCGTCCGCGCCCATCGAAAGGCAACGCTTCATGAGGGAGGGCCGGTTGACGGTGTAGACATAAACCGGGAAGCGGTTTGAATGGGCCCGCGTCAGGATGTTTTTCGACAGGCGATGAGTCGAAATATGGATCGACCGGACGTTTAACGATCCGGCCTCGTCCAAAATGTCCCCCGGCTTCGTCTTCCGGGTCAGGAGACCCAGCGGGATTTCGGGATCGAGCTCGCGTAGGGTTTTTAAGCCCGCGAGGTCGAACGACGAGATCGTGACGCGGTTTCGGGCCCGGTGCCGGGCGATCGTGTCGATCAGCCGTTGTTCGATTTCGGGGTAAAAAGGCGAGCCGCGTTTCAATTCGATCATAAGCCCGACCCGGCCGGCGGCGAAGGCCAGCACCTCGTCCAGCGTCGGCACCCGTTCGGCCCGGCGGCTTCGGTCCCGCCACGAGCCGACGTCCAATTTCCTGATCTCCTCCAGCGAGAGCTCCCGGACCGCCCGGGGGTCCCCCGCCGTGCGTTGCAGCGAAAAATCATGAAGGACGACCAAACGGCCGTCGGCCGTCTGGTGCACGTCCAGCTCGATCCAGTCCGCGCCCTGCTCGACCGCGAGACGGAACGCGGCCATCGTATTTTCGGGCGCACGGCCGGACGCCCCCCGGTGGGCGATAATGAGCGGATGTTTGATCATCTTTTAGGGGCTCGCGTCGCCCCCTCCATCGGCGGGGCCGCTGGAGCCTCCCCCTCTCGCTCGCGTTGCTCGCTGGATCAGGACGTAGACGAAGTTTTCATGATGTATACCATTTGCCGTGGGGGCTGTCAAAAGGAATTCCGTGTCTCTTGACAGAAGCCCTAAAATAGGATTATCCTTGGGGCGTTTTCAAGGATCAAAAACGGCCGGGTCAGAGGATCAGACGTCTTTCGCTCCGGGGAAGCAATGGTCTCTCCATCCTTCAAAGTCATTCCAGGCGTTCCATTTCAAAATCAAACACTGTCTTGAGAGGAGGTGAATCGCTCGGTTCGCAGGAACACGTGTCGGTTTTTTCAAGGAGATCGTGCCATTTTTCATGTTCCGGTTCGTGATAACCCAATCACAGAGGAGGCGCTGATGGGGCAGATTCGAAAAGGGTTCGTTGGCTTGGTCGTAATGATGGTGGTATCCATGAGTATCGTAGCGGCATCGATGGCCGAGAAGGGCGGTAGCCCGATCGGAAAGATGTCCAAGGATCAATTGATCAAGCTGGCTGAGAGCGCCGCGCCGCCGGAAATCTCGAAGGATGCGACGATCATGATCCCCGGCCCGGACGGCAAGTTGGTGGAAGCCCGAAAGGGGACGAACGGCTTCACCTGCATCCCGGATATCGACGGCCAGGCGAAGCCGGATCCGTTCTGCGGCGACGCGGCCTCGATGCAGTGGGCGAACGATCTCATGAGCAACGCGCCGAAACCCACGAACACCGTTCCCGGGATCGCCTACATGGCTCAAGGGGGTTGGCATTTTGAAAAGGATGGAAATATTGTGATGAAGAACGAGGCGGGCGCCAAGCTGGTGAAGGAGCCGCCGCACTGGATGGTTTTCTTCCCGTTTGATTCCAAATCGTCCGGACTGGCCAGCCTGCCGAACAAGATGGGCGTCTACATCATGTTCGAGGGAACGCCGTATGCGCATTTGATGATCTATCAGAATCCGAACAAGATGAAATAAGCCCAGGGACGGGAAGAATCGGGAAGGGGGCGATTCGACGCTCCCTTCTCTCAACCTAAAGGAGGATGCCATGCCTACGAAACAGTACAAAAAGCTGGGATGTCTGGATGCGAACCCCACGGGGGGCTGCGCGTTTGAAATTCGGGCCGAAACCGAGGACGAGGTGATGCGGATCATGGGCGATCATGCCAAGGTCATGCACAAGATGACCTCCATCCCGCCGGAGATGATTTCCAAGGTCAAGTCGGCCATCAAGACCGTCCCGGTCAACGTTTAACGGACGATACGCCGAAACCAAAACCCCCGGCGCACTCTGGGTGCGCCGGGGGGTCATTTCCAAGTTGAGTTCCCGCGCATCTTGCAGTACAATCATCCCACCGTATAATCATGAATCCAAAATCGGGGAGAGCCCTGTGAAACCGAAGACACGACTCGAACGCGATACGATGGGGGAGAAGGAAGTTCCGGCGGAGGCCTATTACGGCATCCAGACGCTCCGGGCGGTCGAAAACTTTCCGATCAGCGACCTTCGGTTCCCCCGCTCCTTCATCCGCGCGCTCGGCCTGATCAAATGGGCCGCGGCGCAAGTCAACGAGGATCTCGGTCTGCTGGATAAAAAGAAGTCCAAGGCCATCGTCCTGGCCGCGCGCGAAGTCGCCGACGGGAAATTGGACCGCGAATTCGTCGTCGACATCTTCCAAACCGGCTCCGGCACCTCGACCAACATGAACGCAAACGAGGTGATCGCCAACCGCGCGGCCGAGCTTTTGGGCGAGCCGATCGGCGGAAAGGCCCCCCTGTCCGGCGGGCGGGCGATCCATCCCAACGATCACGTCAACCTCGGCCAGTCCTCAAACGACGCGATCCCGACCGCGATCCATGTCGCGGCGCTGGAATCGATCGAAAAGGATCTCGTCCCGGCCCTGGCCAAATTGCAAAAAGCGCTCGCGGCCAAGGCGAAGGAGTTCGATGCCATCGTCAAGATCGGACGGACGCATCTCGCCGACGCCACGCCGATCCGCCTCGGCCAGGAATTTTCCGGCTACGCGCGGCAGATCGATCTCGGCGTCGAGCGCGTGAAGGCCGCTCGCAAGAACCTCTCGGAGCTGGCGCTGGGCGGCACGGCCGTCGGCACCGGGATCAACACCCATCCGGAATTTGCCAAGCGCGTGATCGCGATCCTGGGCCGGGAGACGGGTTGCGCGTTCCGCGAGGCCGAAAACCATTTCGAGGCCCAGGCCGCGAAGGACGCCGTGGTCGAGACGAGCGGCGCGCTCAAGACGGTCGCGGTGAGCCTGACGAAGATCGCGAACGACGTCCGTTGGCTCGGCTCCGGCCCCCGCTGCGGCATCGCCGAGATCCTCCTTCCGGACACGCAGCCAGGCTCCTCGATCATGCCGGGCAAGGTCAACCCGGTGATCGCCGAGTCGGTTCTGATGGTCGCGGCCCAGGTGATCGGGAACGATCTCGCGATCGCGATCGGCGGCCAGGCCGGAAATTTCGAGCTGAATGTCATGATGCCGGTCATGGCCTACAATCTTCTCCAGTCGGTCAAGCTGCTCGCGCGGTCGGCCGAAAACTTCGCGACGCGCTGCGTCCAGGGCATCCAGGCCGACGAGGCCCGGAACCGGGCGATGATCGAGCAGAGCCTCGCGATGTGCACCGCGCTGGCGCCCGTGATCGGCTACGACGCCGCGGCCCGGATCGCCAAAGAGGCCTACAAGACCGGCCGGACGGTGCGCGAAGTCGCGCGGGCCCGGAAGGTTCTGCCGGACGCTCGGCTGTCCGAGCTGCTCGATCCCTGGAGCATGACCATGCCGACGGCCGAATCCCGCGCCGAGGCGAAAAGGAAAAAGACAAGGTAGCCGGTGGGCCCCGGCCTGAGCGCTAAGGCACGTCGGAGCTTCCTTAGAACAGCGGATTATTATTCGATCAGCCGTGATCAAACGTCAGGTCGTTGAACGGTGGACCATGGACGTGGAAGTACAATCGTCGCGACTCGTGCATCAAGCGATGGCCGGGACCCGCCGACTAACCGACGCTAAGCGCCAATGAAGGCCTCCGACCTATTTGTGAAATGCCTCGAACGGGAGGGCGTGAAGTACATCTTCGGCCTTCCCGGCGAGGAGAACCTCGACCTTCTCCATTCCCTGCAATCCTCCTCGATCAGCTTCATCCCGACGCGTCATGAGCAGGCCGCGGCCTTCATGGCGGACGTCTACGGACGGCTGACGGGCAGGGCCGGCGTCTGCCTCTCCACGCTCGGCCCCGGCGCGACCAACCTCGCGACCGGGATCGCGGACGCCAATCTCGACCACGCGCCGCTCGTCGCGATCACGGCCCAGGCCGGACTGGAGCGATTGCACAAAGAGTCGCACCAGTACGTCGACATCCTTCGCTGTTTTGAGCCGCTCACAAAATGGAACTCGCGCGTCGAGCGGGCTTCGGTGATCCCGGAGATCGTCCGAAAGGCCTTCAAGATCGCACAGGCCGAGAAGCCCGGCGCCTGCCACATCGAACTCCCGGAAGATGTGATGGGCATCGAGATCGGGCAGGAGCCGCTCTCGACCCTGCGGGCCCGCCGTCCGTCCCCCGATCGGCAGGCTTTGAAGACCGCCGCGGAATTGATCGAGAAATCCCGCCAGCCGTTGATTCTGGCCGGCAACGGGGCGGTGCGCGGCAAGGCGTCCAAGGAACTCCTGGCCTTCTCGCGAAAAACCGGGATCCCGGTTACGAATACCTTCATGGGAAAGGGCCTCGTTCCGTGGGACGACGATCTCGCGCTGCTGTCGACCGGCCTTCAATCGCGGGACTACATCTCGTTCGGCTTCGAGCGCGCCGACCTCGTGATCGCCGTGGGATACGACCTGGTCGAGTATGCCCCCCGGCATTGGAATCCGGACGGCAACAAGCCGATCATCCATATCGATTTCACCCCGAGCGAGGTGGACGCCTACTATCAGCCGTCGGTCGAGATCGTGGCGGACGTCCGCGAGACGCTGGAGCTCCTGACGCTTGAAGTCCGCGGACAAAAAGACACGAGCTATCCGAAAACGCTGCGGGCCTCCATCCTCAAGGAGCTGGAGGACCGCGCGTCCGACGAGGGCTTCCCGTTGAAGCCCCAGCGGATCCTTCGGGACGTCCGGGAGGCGCTGGGGAAAGAGGACCTCCTGATCAGCGACGTCGGCGCCCACAAGATCTGGATCGCGCGGATCTTCCCGGCCTCGGTGCCGAATACCGTGATCATCTCGAACGGCTTCGCGGCGATGGGGATCGCGGTGCCGGGCGCGATCGCGGCCAAACTGGCGAACCCCGACCGCAACGTTCTGGCGATCTGCGGCGACGGCGGGTTTTTGATGACCTGCTCGGAGCTTGAGACCGCGCGGCGGCTCGGCCTGGCCTTCGTCGTCCTGATTTTCAACGACGACGGATACGGCCTGATCAAATGGAAGCAGCAAAAAAAGTTCGGCCGGGAATTTGCGACGAGTCTCGGGAATCCGGACTTCAAGCGGCTGGCCGAATCCTACGGGGCCAAGGGGTACCGGATCGGAGCGGCGAAGGAACTGGCCCCGACGCTGCGGGAGGCCTTCGCCCAGAAGGTTCCGGCCGTGATCGAGGCGCCGGTCGATTACCGGGAAAACTTCCGTTTCATGGAAGAGATCGGACAGTTCGTGTGTTCATTGTAGGGGCTCGCTGGAAAATTCCACAGGCGTTTCGAGTGAGGGGAACACGACTTTGTGATTAAAGAGGTGAGTAATGATCAAGGAATATCAAATCTTCCTAGCGGGAAGCTGGAAGCCGTGCAAGAAGGCGGTCGAGGTGACGAATCCCTACGACGGAGAAGCGATCGGGAGCGTCCATCAGGCCGAGGAGGCCGAGGCCGAACATGCGATCCGCGCGGCCCAGCAGGCCTTTCCGGAGCTGCGACGGATGCCGTTGTACCGTCGGGCCGAGGCGCTCCGGAAAATCACGGAGGGGATCCGGGAGCGGAGCGAGGAGCTGGCCCGGATGATCTGCCGGGAAGCCGGCAAGCCGATCACCGACGCCCGCGGCGAGGTCGCCCGCGCGATCCTGAATTTCCAGACCGCGGTCGAGGAGACGAAGCGGCTGGGCGGCGAGGTGATCCCGCTGGATCTCGCGGCCGGTTCGGAATCTCGCGTCGGGATCGTCCGGCGCTTCCCGATCGGGCCGGTCCTTGGAATATCGCCCTTCAACTTTCCGTTGAACCTCGTCGGCCACAAAATCGCGCCGGCGATCGCGTCGGGCAATCCCATCGTGCTGAAGCCCGCGCCCAAGACCCCCGTCACGGCCCTGATGCTGGGCGAGATCATCGCGACGGCGGAACTGCCGGCCGGGTCGGTCAGCATTCTTCCCTGCGCCAACGAGCTCGCGCAGAAAATGGCGACGGACGACCGGTTCAAACTGCTCTCGTTCACCGGGAGCGCCAAGGTGGGATGGTATCTGAAGTCCAAGGCGGGGAAAAAAAAGGTGTTGCTGGAATTGGGCGGCAACGCCGGGGTGATCATCCACCGGGACGCGGATCTGGACCTCGCGGCCCGTCGCTGCGCGGCCGGAGGGTTTTCCTACGCGGGCCAGTCCTGCATCTCGGTCCAGCGGATCTTCGTCCACGAGCCGGTGATCAAGCCGTTCATGGACCGCTTCCTGAACCTGGTCCGGGGGCTCAAGACCGGTGATCCGATGGACGAGGGGACGAACGTCGGGCCGATGATCAATTCCGACGCGGCCGAGCGGACGGAACAGTGGGTGGAGGAGGCCGTCCGGCAGGGGGCGAAGGTCCTGATCGGCGGAAAGCGCCGAGGTCGGATGTTTGAGCCGACGGTCCTCACCGACGTGACACCGATGATGAAAGTCTGCAGCGAGGAGGTCTTCGCGCCGCTGGTGGTCGTGATTGCCTATCATGACTTTGACGAGGCCCTGTCTTCGCTCAACAATTCGGCGTACGGTCTTCAGGCCGGTCTCTTTACGAACGATCTAAAGAAAATCTTCCAGGCCTATGAGGAATTGGAGATTGGCGGGCTGATGGTGAACGAGGTCTCGAGCTACCGGATCGATCCGATGCCGTACGGCGGCGTGAAGGATTCCGGCCTCGGACGCGAGGGCGTCCGCTACGCGATCGAAGAGATGACCGAGCCGAAACTGCTCGCGTTGAATCTGCAGTGACACCTTCTTTCAAACTCTTAATCGGGGAATACGACCTCCATCGCCACGCGCCCGCCGGGCGATAATCCCGCCGCAGTCCTCGGCGCGACCAGCCAGGTCCGACGCCACGATGTCTGATAAATGGATTGTAGAAATATTGAAGATAGAAACCCGATGAACCCAAAAAGCAAGAAGCCCGCGCTGAAGGAACCGGTGAAGTCCTTCAAGGAACCCAGAAGGGTCGGGAGAAGGAAACCTCCGAATCCTCCGGCCGCGCCGACCATTCCGGTCACCACGCCGATCTCATTTCCAAATCGCTTCGGAACGATTTGAAAAACCGCTCCGTTGCCCATTCCAAACCCCATCATTCCCAGAAAAAGCATGACCGTTACAACGGGCAATGACGGCAGGAAGCCGACGCCCGTCATCATAAGCCCCATCCAGACATACAGCACGGTGAGGACGCGAACGCCTCCGAAGCGATCCGCCAGATATCCTCCCACCGGCCGGAAAAAACTTCCGGCAAACACGCAGGCCGCCGCAAAAGTTCCGGCCGTCACCTTCGACAGTCCGTACTGATCGTGGAAAAAGATCACCAAAAACGAGGCCAGCCCTACAAAGCCGCCGAAGGTCACACCGTAGAAGAAATTGAACCACCAGGCATCTTGATTCCCGAACGGGAGCAGGTATTCCCAAAGCGGCCTCGATGCGGGTTGCTTCGGACTTTCCTTGGCCATTAAGAAGAAAACTACCAAGGTGATCAGAATCGGGATCGCCGCCAGCCCCAACACGCCGTGCCAGCCGATATGCTCGGCCAGTCGCGGGGCCATCAGCATGGTCAGGACCGTGCCGCTATTTCCGGCGCCGGCGATGCCCATGGCGATGCCCTGATGCTCGGGCGGATACCACCGGCTCGCCATAGGAAGGGCCACGGCGAAACTGGCGCCGGCCGCGCCCAACAGAAGACCCGCGACGATCACCTCGCCCAGCGCATCGGCAAAGAGCCAGCCCCATACCAGAGGAAGCAGCGTCAAGCAAAGCCCGGTCAGCCCCGTTCTCCTCGGCCCGATTCGATCGGTCAGGATGCCCATCGGAATCCTCAAAAGGGCGCCGCCCAGGATCGGAACCGCAACGAGCAATCCCTTTTGAGCGGCCGACAATCCCAGGTCCTGGGAAATATAAACTCCCAAGGGTCCCAGAATCACCCAGACCATAAAGCTGACGTCAAAATAGAGAAAGGCCGAGAACAAGGCGCCGGGGTGGCCGCTCTTGATCGTCCGGATGAGTTTCATGTTTTCACCTCCTCGCTTCGGATCGTCCAGGACTGCTCCGCCGGCCGGATAAAAGTTTCCCCATTCGGTCTCCTTGAACCGGAGCGGCCTTTTCGATGGGAACCACAACCAGTTTTCCGTGGCCGATCCGTCCCGTCCGGTTGATCTTGACGAGTTCGTTCACGACGAACGACAGCCGGTCGTCTTCCACCGCAATCCAGAACATCCGCTCGGAAGGAAGCCGGATGTCTTCGGGTTTCCCGAGCCGGCATTGCTGAAACGGCAGACCGTCCTCTTCGCTTTGCCAGAGAACGCGCAACATCGCATAGGTATGAATGCCGGATTCCTGTAAAAACCTCTGAGCGGCCGCGGCCTGATCCGGATGGATGATCGCGATGATCTCCCTCATGTCGTCGTTTCCTTTGAGAGGGTCTCTGTTACGGGTTCGGAGACCTTAAGGTTTGCAAAGGCGGTCAGCGACACCATCTCCCCCTTGCGCGCCTCAACCGCTTTATCCCGGGCCACGTATCGGACCAGCCCCTTCAAGATCTGCGGCAACTGATCGCACGGCACGTCCTCCAATACCTTGACGCCCGCTTGAGGCCGCACCCCGCCGCGGCCGCCGAGAAAGATATCGACCGCATCCACCACCCGGGTTGTTCCGTCGTCTTTGGCGACCTTGGCCCGCTTGCCTAAAAGTCCGATCTCCGAGACCAGATGATTCCCGCAGCCGGCGGGGCAGCCCGACCAGTGAACCCCGACCGGCTTGGCGGTTGCGATCTCCCGTTCCATCTCCCGAGCGATCCCAAGCGCCCTGTTCTTGGTCTCGATCACGGCCATGCCGCAATACTCGATGCCGGTGCAGCTCACCAGTCCTCTCATGATCTCCGAGGGGTTGTACCGGAGTTCTTTCAAAAGCGGCTCTTCCTGGAGCAATTTCCCAAGCACACGGTCCGGAATGTTGGGGAGGATCAGGTTTTGACCGCCCGTCAGGCGGATCTCGCCGGTGCCGTATTCCTCGGAGAGTCGGGCCGCCTCGATCATCTGCCGGGTCGTCATTCTCCCGACGGGCACCGCCAGCCCGATATAGTTCAGCCCCGCCTGTTTTTGGCGATACACGCCGATATGATCCGTTTTCTTCTTCGGATCCCGTTCGTCCTTCCCCGCGCGGGAGAGGGGCCGGCCCAGACGGCTTTCCAGTTCTTTTCGCAAACGTCCGACGCCCCATTCCTCGACCAGGAAAGCCAGGCGGGCCTTTGTCCGGTTCTCACGCGGCCCATGGTCGCGGTAGATCCGGGTGATCTGGCTCATAATTTCAACGGCCTCCTCCGGAGGCGCAAAGACGTCCAAGGGCCCCGCGGCCCGGAACCCCCCGGAGCCGATTTTCCCGCCGACCAGGAGATTGAAGCCCGGGATCGTTTTTCCATCGATCTCCCGGGTCGCCGGAATCAGGGCCAGGTCCTGACTTTCAACCGGAAGACAGTTTTCGCGGCATCCCGTCACGGCGATATTGAATTTGCGCGGGAGGTTGGTGTAGTCCCGATTCCCGACGAGGAGATCGTTGAATTGTCGGACGATCGTCGCCGTGTCGATCGATTCGGTCGGGGAGAGCCCGGTCACGGAGCAGCCCATGATGTTCCGGACGTTGTCCATGCCGGTCTGGAGACTGGTCAGACCGACCGACCTCAGCCATTCAAAGATCCCGGGAACATTCTCGATCCGCATATCCCGGAGCTGAATCTGTTGACGCGTGGTGAGATCGGCCAGCCCTTTGCCGAACCGCTCCGAGATCTCGGCGAAAGCGCGGAACTGCTCGGCCCGGGCGATGCCGTTGGGGATCCGGACGCGGATCATGAACAGCCCCGGCGTGGGAGTCCGGAGAAACAGCCCGTACCATTTGAGCCGTTGAACGTCTCCTTCCGAAATCGTCTCCCAGCCTTCCCGGGCGTACCGGTGCAGGTCGTCGAGAACATCCAAGCCGTCCTTTTCTTTTTTCCATCCCTCGACCTTATTGATCCCTCCGCCGGACGTCCCGGTTTTCCGGGCGGCCGGACCGGCGCCCGCGGAAGATTCCTCCAGCACGTTTTCGAGGATCTGCTCGACCAAGGTCGCGCAGGAACCGCAGCCCGTGGACGCCTTCGTGCATTCCGCGACGCTATCCCGCGTTTTGCAATTTTTCTCGCGGATCGCGCCGACGATCTCGGCCTTTGTGACGGAATGGCAGTTGCAGACCAGGGTCGTATCCGGAAGGGCGGCCGGGTCGCCGGATTTTTCAGACGCGCCGGTTCCGGTCAATAGACGGGAGCGTACGGCCGAGATATCCCGGCTGTTTTGAATCATCTCCCGCACCTCCCGGCTCCCGCCGTCGTCTCCCAGGAAAATCGCCCCCGCCACCCGGTTATTCCGAATCACGAGTTTTTTGTACGTGGCCGCGCCCGCATCCATATAAACCAGTTCCTCGGACTCGCTTTCCCGCCCCGCGAAGTCGCCCATCGAGATCAGTTGGATCCCGGCGACCTTCAGCGTCGTGGACGGGACCGACCCGATATAGACCCGTTTCCCCTCGCCCGCGATCGCGTCGGCGGCCACTTTCGCTTGCTCCAGAATCGGCGCGACGAGACCGTAGGTCTTCCCCCGGTGCTCGATGCACTCTCCGACGGCATAGACGCCCGGCCGGCTGGTCTGCATCGAATCGTCCACTTCGATTCCGCGATTCACGGCCAGACCGGCCGCTTGAGCCAATTTCACATTCGGACGTATGCCGGCCGTGACCAGGACGAGATCGGCCTCGATCCGATCGCCGGTCGTGAGGCGGACGGCCTCGACGTTCCGATCGCCGAGGATCTCCTCGACCGTACAGCCCAAGCGCACCGCGATTCCCATCTTTTCGATTTCGGCCTTCAGAATCGCCCCGGCCTTCTCGTCCAACTGCTGCTCCATTAAATGATTCATCAAGTGGACCACGGTGACCGCCATTCCGCGGTTGGTCAATCCCCGGGCCGCCTCAAGCCCCAAAAGGCCGCCCCCGATCACCACGGCGCGGTAGTGATCGGCCGCCCATCGGATCATCGATTCGGTATCCTCGATATTTCGAAACGTGAAGACCCCTTTTCGGTCCGACCCTTTCATCGCGGGAATAAAGGGGACGCTGCCGACGGCGATCAAAAGCTTGTCATAGCGATGGGATCCGCCGTCCTGCGTGATTACCTCCCGCCGATCCGTATCGATGCCGGTCGCGAAAACCCCGGTCTGCAATTGAACGCCGTGATCCTCATACCACCGGCGGTTGTACAGATAAATTTCGTCGAATGTTTTTGCGCAACCCAGCACCTCCGAGAGCAGGATGCGGTTGTACCCGACCTGGGGCTCGCCGCCGAAAACGGTCAGTCTCGGTTGCGACGGCCGCTTGACGATCTCTTCGATCACGGCCGCTCCGGCCATTCCGTTCCCGATGACGATGAGACGAAACGCTTCGGTCATGACGGCCTCTTCCCGGGTTCATCCGGCGGGTTCATTCCGTAGCGCCTTCGCCACTCTTCGCCCAACTCGGCCGAACGGCTCTGGCCCCGCAATTTTTTGATCCCGAGCGGATCCCGCCGAAAGGCCCGGATCGACCGGACCCATTTGACGCTCTTGAATCCCTGAAGAAACGGAACGACGAGACGCAGCGGGGCCCCGTGCGGTTCCGGAAGGGGCTGCCCGTTGAGGCCGTAGGCCAGGAGGACGCGCGGGTCCCGCGCCTCGGTCCGGGTGAGCGTCTCGAAATAGTGGCCGTCGCGCGAATAGATGGCATAGTGGCCCTGCGACGCGGTTTCCAGTCCCACATGATCCAGAAAATCGGAAAGCCGCACTCCTTCCCATTCGACTTCCTCCGACCAGTTGAAAATCTGACAGATGATCGGGGCGCGCGTCCGGATGCGGGGCAGATCGCCGAGCTCCGTCCAGGACACAAACCGGGGTTGCCCGTCCAGCCCGCAGACGCTGATCCTCAACGATTCCAAACCGACCGGTCCCGGAATGGGATAAAGACAGAGAACCGGAAGCGGTTCGGCCTCAAAATCGATCCGGGCAAACTGATCCGCGAATTTTGGCGGCTTGATGCCTTCCCTGCGCATGGTCGTCCCTCTCTTGGCAAGATGAGCAAGCTCTATGCCAGGATCATCGTTGCAAGAAATATTCGGAGGAAAAGCCAAACATTCAAACGGTTGAGTCCAAC
>Ga0335079_10001962_pt1 | contig 23653 bp, 26 predicted proteins | sample Lox_Sample_33_FD_206719 | JGI IMG/M metagenome (GOLD analysis project Ga0335079, IMG submission 206719) | Soil microbial communities from Loxahatchee National Wildlife Refuge, Florida, United States - Lox_Sample_3.3 | ecosystem: Environmental > Terrestrial > Soil > Wetlands | place: USA... | reverse complement strand
ATCCGCACCGACACACTAGGCAACCCTGTTTCATTCCGATTCTGCTTCGGCGATTCGCTCCAATGCTGACTGATCGAGAATGGATACCCACTTTCGCCCCGTTCGAATCAAACCATCTTTTTGAAATTGACTCATCACGCGGCTGGCGGACTCGGTGGTTGTGCCAGTCATGGCTGCCAGATCATCGCGCGCCAACGGGGATTCAATCAACAAACCAACATCGCTTCGCTTACCAAACTTTCTGCCCAAGACCAGCAGAACGTTGGCGACGCGTCCCTCGACGGTCAGCGCGCTCAATTGTCGCACGCGTTCCCGCGCCTCGTACAAGCGGGCGGATGTGATTTCCAAAACCTTCAATGCAACCTTTGGATATTTTTCCAGTACGCGATGGAAGTCAGCTGCCCTGATCGAAAGCACGCAGGTTTGGGTCTGAGCCTCAGCGGTATCGGGATAAACATCATTGTCCTGCGCGGAGAGCGAGCCGAAGAATTCGCCAGGCTTCAACATGTCAAGTAATATATTTTTACCAGATGTGGAGTAGCGCATCAATTTGACGCGTCCGTCCGCCAACACGAATAAACGCTCTGCCGCATCGCCGGCGAAACAGATGGTTTCGTTCGGAGGGTACCCATACTCGTGGAACAAGCGGTTGATCTGCTCGATGTCAGCATGGGGAAGATCGGCAAAGAAAGGCAAGCCATGCAGGATCTTCAGGCGCAAATCTACCGAGCACTGGTGGGATTCGGTCACTTCGATTTTGAGAGGGGTCTTTCTGTGGGTTGACATTCGATCAAGATTATACGACTTGAAAGTCAAGGTTGATTGAGGAATTGGGGAATGTTAGAAAGGATTTCATGGCAGTTAAATTTGATTTATATCTTAGAGCGATATATAATGATTGCTCCATCATAAACCATACCCAAGGAAGTTTATGTAATTGATGGCTGGCAAATGAAAAAGCGCATCTTTTCTGGCATTCAACCAACCGGCAACATTCATATCGGTAATTATCTGGCTGCAATTCGACAGTGGGTGAAGTCACAACCTGACTACGATAATATCTTTTGCATTGTGGATCTGCACGCAATCACGGTTCCTCAAGATCCGCACATTTTTCGAGACAAAATTCGCGAGGTGGCATGCATTCTTTTCGCCTCGGGCATAGATCCTAAATTGTCCTCCGTGTTTGTCCAATCCCATGTCCCTGCTCATTCAGAACTGGCCTGGATATTGAACTGCTTCATTCCTATCGGTTGGATGCAACGCATGACGCAGTTCAAAGAAAAATCGCAGAAACAGAAGGAAAGCGTCAGCACGGGACTGTTTGATTATCCCGCTTTGATGGCCGCGGATATTCTTCTCTATGAGACGGACTTCGTGCCAGTAGGTGAGGATCAGAAACAGCATGTGGAACTTACGCGCGACATTGCGCAGCGTTTCAATTCGATCTATGGTGAGACCTTCAAACTGCCTGAAGCGATCTTTGTTGAAACGGGTGGAAGAATCATGGGGTTGGATGATCCCAACAAGAAAATGAGTAAGAGCGACGCACATGAAGGTCACTCGATTGGCCTGCTCGATTCTCCAGATGAGATTCGTCTGAAGATCATGAGAGCAACCACGGATTCTCAGCGTGAGATTCGCTTCGATGAGAAGCGGCCCGGCATCCATAATCTGCTTATTATTTACCAGCTCTTCAGCGGGATCAATAAAGCCGAGATCGAGGCTCGGTTTGATGGAAAAGGTTACGCGGATTTCAAGCAGGAGCTGGTGGAATCAATCATCGAGAATCTAAAGCCTCTGCAAGCCCGATATCGGGAGATCGCGGCAGAATCGGGATATATTGATCGTCTATTGGAAGAAGGTAGCGCGAAAGTGCGGTCTGTTGCGGAAAGAACTTTGCGCGTCGTCAAAGACAAAATTGGCTTAGGCTGATAAAAGTGGGGAAATCTAACGATTCTTGTATTAAGGAGAATTCTATGACATGCAAATATTTTTCCAACCCGCAAGAGAAAATCGTCTTTTCAGCTGAAGGATCTCAGCCTCAATCATTGTTCACAAAAGGTCAAGTCAAGGTGATCGTCGTAGGTCAGAATGCCGGTCAGAAAATTCCAGTTCATCCAGAAGGACTTTCGGTTTTCCGATTTATTGAGGGTCGGGGCAAGATAGTGGTCGGAATGACTTTCTCCTTCTTTGAAATCACAATCGAATAAGCGGTAGCTATGCCCGGCTTCGTGCGCGCAAACTAAAGAAGGGAAAGATTCTAGCAGAAGCAACAAGTTGGGAGCCTCGTAAAATACAAAGCTTTGTTACAATAATAAAATATGCCAACTCTAACGCGCTGGTTCATCAAAACATCTTTTATCTATCTTGCCCTCGCACTGGTTGCGAGCTTGCTTTTGGCAGTGCAGCCTTTGTTAAATCTTACGTCACTCGGCGAACTGTTCTCTGTGTACATCCATCTTTTAGTTTTTGGCTGGTTGACACAATTGGTTTTTGGCGTGGTGTTTTGGATGTTTCCAAAATATTCGACTGAAAAGCCGCGCGGCAGCGAATCGTTGGGATGGTGGACATACGCGTTGCTCAATGTTGGATTGATCTTACGGGCGATTGCCGAACCAATTCAATCGGTTCACTCCAATCCGATCACCGGCTGGACATTGGTCATTTCGGCGGCACTCCAATTTCTCGCAGGGTTGACATTTGTCCTCAATAGCTGGAATCGTGTGAGAGTGAAATAATGCCGCGCCTGTCTGCCTGGTTTGTACGCGCTTCGATGATCTATTTGCTGGCCGGATTCACGCTCGGTGCGTTAATGCTTGCCCAGGATGGAATCTCATATGATCCGGCAATCATGACCGCCCTTCCAGTTCACATCGAATTTTTGCTGGTTGGCTGGCTGGTACAGTTAGCGATGGGCGTTGCATTTTGGATTTTCCCGCGCTTCGGATTGGGTCTGCCTCACTCACGTGGCAACGTAAAGTTGATGTGGATATCATTCCTAATGCTGAACGCGGGCATATTGATCGCCGCCTTGGAAATTTGGTTTGCTTCCCTTCTTTTAATGGGACGTGTGGTTGAAATTGGCGCGGTGACTGTATATATTGTGGGTCTATGGAGACGCGTCAAACCGCACGGTGGGCCTGCCTAAATAAAAGACTTAAAGATATTTAGGTTTCAATCCTTGCTATTTCATGCTCATGAAGATGCAGCTATGAATAGTGGAAGGCTAACTCTTTAACCATGGACATGGTGTGTTCATCCTTCCAACAGCAATCGCTCCGGATCTCCAATCAACTCTTTGACATGAACCAAAAACTGAACGGCTTCGCGTCCGTCCACGATGCGATGATCGTAGCTAAGCGCGACGTACATCATAGGGCGAATCACGACCTGACCCGCTTCGGCCACCGGACGATCTTCGATTTTGTGCAATCCCAAAATGCCGACCTGTGGAAGATTGATAATCGGTGTACTTAATAATGAACCGAAGACGCCACCATTTGTGATTGTGAACGTCCCGCCGCGCAAATCTTCGACGGATAATGTGCCGTCGTTTGTCTTCGCCGCAAACTCTTTGATCCGCCGCTCGATTTCTGCGAAGGAAAGACGATCTGCATCGCGAATCACAGGGACCACCAAACCTTCCTCCGCGCCGACAGCCACGCCGATATCATAATAATATTTGAGCAAAATCTCATCGCCTTGGATTTCAGCGTTCAATCGCGGAAAAGCTTTCAACGCGCTAATGCTTGCCTTGATAAAGAAGGATGTGATTCCCAATTTGAGTCCATAACGCGCTTGGAAAGCTTCATTGCGGCGATGACGCAATTCCATTACGGCATTCATGTTGACTTCGTTGAACGTTGTCAACATAGCCGTGGACTGGCTGGCTTCAAGCAGGCGTTGTGCAATCGTGCGCCGACGACGCGACATGCGTTGCCGTTCTTCTCTTCGCGCAGTAGATTCTGTAGTTATTGCTAAAGCAGGTTGTGCGGATTGTTTTGGCGTTTCGTCCTCAATTACAGTTTGTTTCTGCACAAACTGTTCCACATCAGATTTTGTGACGCGTCCCTCTGGTCCCGTTCCGCGTACTTTGGCCAGGTCTACATTTTGTTCGTGTGCCAGACGCGAAGCGACAGGTGTCACGAGTTGAGTCTGCGGGGTTTCTTGATTCGCTTTCGGTGCGGAATGATCGTCGGGCGGTGACGCCACACTCGAGATCGCAAGTTGAGAAGCGGATTGCTTTATCTCCTCATTGATCAATCCCAACACGTCACCGACTTTAACATCCTGACCTTCGGGAACAGTGATCTTCGCCAACACGCCTGCGGACTTCGCACCAACCTCCAAATTGACTTTGTCCGTCTCTAATTCCACAAGCGCTTCGCCCGCTTGGACAAAGTCTCCTTCTTTTTTCAGCCATTGATGGACGGTTGCCTCGATGACTGATTCGCCCATTTCAGGAACAATAATTTTGATGGTCATATCAACCTCGCTCGATAATTACACTGTGATTGTGAGTCTGTTCTTCGATTTTGAGTACCAGATGAATCAAAGCCTGCTGGTTGATTCTGTAAAGCGTAGACGAACCTTCTGCAGGACTTGAACTTTCTGGACGTCCAACATAATAAAGCGGAAGTTGATCGCTCAAAAGCGGCTTCAAGCGCGGACGCATGAAATCCCAAGCGCCCATATTCATCGGCTCTTCTTGCAGCCAGACTATTTTCTCGATGGCGGAATATTCATTCAATAATTTTTCAAACGCCTGCGCGGGGAACGGATAAAGTTGTTCCACTTTGACAATAGCTGTATTCTTACTGGCTGACCACAGCTCATCGCTGACCAGATCAAAATAGATTCTGCCATTGCAAAGAATCAAATTCTTGATTATCTTATTCTTTCCTATTGATGATTCTTCAATCAAAGGTTGCCAACTTCCTTTCGCAAGTTGACTCGGCGTCGAAACCGTGAGCAGATGCCGCAGGAATCCTTTCGGCGTGAAAACTACCAACGGCAATGGATCAGTTTTCAGAAGTAATGCTTGTCTGCGTAATAAATGAAAATACTGCGCGGCAGTGGTCGGGACGGCGACGCGCATGTTGCCTTCCGCAGCGAGATTCAGGAATCGCTCCATGCGCGCGGATGAATGATCGGGTCCCATGCCTTCATTTCCATGCGGCAGAAGCAAAACTAGCGACGGCATCAGTCCCCACTTGGCGCGCCCTGAGCATAGGAATTCATCAATGAGGGTTTGGATGTTATTGTCGAAGTCGCCATATTGTGCTTCCCATAAAACTAATCTGTCAGGAGCCTGGATGTTGTAGCCAATTTCAAAACCGACCGGTCCTGCTTCGCTGACTGGCGTGTTGTAAATTATGAAGGATGCTTTTGCCTGCGGTATGGACTGCAGCGGCGTATAACTTCGATTGTTTTCCGAATCATAAAAGACCGCGTGTCGTTGACTGAATGTGCCGCGCGGCGTATCCTGACCCGTCATCCGAATCGCGATGCCGTCTTCCAGGATAGTGGCAAAAGCTAATTCCTCCGCGGACGCCCAATCAATGCTGGACGCGTCGGGATCATCCAGAATCTGACGGTGCTTTTCTACAGCGCGAGTCAATTTTGGATTCGGATGGAAGTCCGCGGGAAATTGTCTCAGCGACTGATTGAGATTCTGCAACCGCTCGAGCGAAACCGACGTGTTAACTTTCTGCGCCACTCCAGGCGGAGGCGGTTTCGGGACGGGTTCCTGCAAGGCATGTTCCGCATCCAGCCTTTGATTGATTTCCTGCAACTCATTCAGGTATTTCTGCAAAAACTTCTCGGCATCATCGGGTGAGACGATCCCTTCTTTTTCCAATTTCGATGCCCATATTTTTCTGACCGAAGGATGCGCGTCGATCTCGCGATACATGAGCGGCTGAGTGAAGCGCGGTTCATCACTCTCGTTATGACCATAGCGCCGATAACCGATCAAGTCAATGACGAAATCTTTATGGAATTTCTGACGATATGCAATGGCAGTATACGCGGCTTCGATGCACGCTTCAGGTTCATCGGCGTTCACGTGAATAACGGGAATCTCGAATCCTTTTGCGAGATCACTGGCAAATAAACTACTGCGCGATTCTTTTTCTGTGGCTGTAAAGCCAAGTTGATTATTGGCGATGACGTGCAAGTTACCACCCGTGGAATAAGCCGGCAGTTGAGATAAGTTCAATGTCTCCGCGACGATCCCCTGTCCGACGAATGATGCGTCGCCGTGAATCAGAATCGGCAAGGAAGCGTTCATAAAAAATTGTGGAGAGCCAGCGGCATCCACTTTGCTGTCCGCGGCGCGCGCCATACCTTGAATAACGGGATCGATCAACTCAAGATGACTCGGGTTGGCAGGCATGCTGATGACCAGATCAATTTGATCCGCGCCTTGCGGCGACTTGAATCCGCCCATGTGATATTTCACATCACCCGTCCATCCGAGTTCATCCCAGGTTCGAGAACGATCCTTCGGATCTTTGAACTCCGCCAAAATTTGCTCATACGGCATTCGCAAGACATGCGCCAGTACATTCAATCGTCCGCGATGTGCCATGCCAATCAGAACCACACAAACGTTCGCGCGCGCCGCCTCGCCGATGATTTCATCCAGTATCGGAACGAGCATATCAAGTCCCTCGATTGAAAAGCGCGTCTTTCCTGGATAGATGCGGTTGAGGAAAACCTCGAAGGCTTCCACTTGGCTGAGACGGTCGAGCAGCCGCGTCTTATCAAACTCGCGTTTCTGCGGACGAAAGCGACCCGCCTCGGCAACTTGTTGCAGCCAGCTTCGTTCTTCGAGATTGCGGATATGACCATAATCGTATCCGATTGCACCGCAATAGATCGAACGCAAAGTCTCGATTGCCTGCAAAGCGTTGCCTGCGCGATGATCGTTTGGCAGACCCACAAGTTCTGCTGGAAGATGAAACAAGTCATCCTGATTTAAATTATGGAACTCCCACGTCAATATCGGATCGTTCGCCGAATTGCTGTTCAGCGGATCGAGTTTAGCAATCAGGTATCCATACGAGCGAATCGCTTGAGCAAGATTCACCACGCCGATCAATTTTCGCAGGTCGATCCCCGCTTGGATCATCGATTCGGAAATAACAGTCGGTTTCCATTGACTGAATAATTTGCGCGTCGCTTCGTCTACCGCATCGGGATTCTTTTGATAGCGTTCATATAGCTCAAGGATGTATCCATAGTTTGGACCGGGAAATTCGCGTTCGCGACTCATCTACTCAATACCTGTAAATATTCAATTTGACTATAACGGCGACGTTCCAAAACGAAATTTATTTTTGGCCGAGCGGCGAACCGTGCAGGAATCCGACGAAGACCAACTCCTCATTGATGGCACGAATCAAATGGTTTTCACCTGCATCGAATACCAGCAGCGTGTTTGGTCCATAAGGATGCGCGTCGCCATCACTGCCAGCAAAGACGCCTTTCCCTTTCAGGACAACCACGAAGAATGGTGTGCTGGGCGCGTTATGTTCACGAATGGATTGACCTGGCTTGAGTGTAAAAAGAATCGCGCGGCCATCCCTGGCGGAGTAAATGGGTTCGGCGTGGGGATCTTTCTCCCCAAATTTCAGATTTTCCAACAAGCTTGTGACTTTCATTGTAATGTCCTTTCTTTATGCAATACATCAGCAAAATCAAACAGCATCTCTGAATGAGTATTGGTTGTCTGCCTCCTGCACACCCACTAACCGGTTTGCGATCAATGAATCCTGGCACGGTTTTCGCGATGCCGTTTCAAACAATTCGCGGGTAAATTCGTAACAACCCTGCTGCAAAATATTCGATATTTTTGGGATCATCATGAAGGTTCACCGTTATTTTTTGCCTCCTCTTATCATTTTGGGGGGCATTCGCCGAACCGGCAAAGATACAATCAGGCGCACGGCACGCTCATAAAAAAGGTAGTCCCAGGCCCAATTGATTAATACGAACAGTCGGTTACGAAATCCTATCAGGCTGTAAAGATGTATTCCTAGCCACAGAATCCAGGCTGGAAAACCAGCAAAAGCGTGCTCCCAGATGTACGCTATAGCAGCATTTCGACCAATAGTCACCATCGTACCCCGGTTGTTATAGCAAAAAGGTACTGGCGCTTGTCCGTTTGTCTGGAGAATTATGTTGCGGGCGGCTCCTTCCCCTTGTTGCGTGGCGACTGGGCCAAGCATTGGCAGTGGTTTTCCGTCTTTTTCTATGAAAGCCAAGTCGCCGATTATATAGACTTCGGGGTGATCAGGGCTTTGAAGCGTTGGCAGAACCTTTACCTGCCCATTTCGCATCGTAGGAAGTTCTGCATTGAATGACTCACCGCGTACCCCAGCTGTCCAAATCACAGTTTCAAGAGGAATCGTTGATCCATCCTTTAATTGCACAGACTCAGATGTGATCTGACTGACTGTCGCCTGCAGATGTATTTCCACTCCCATCTTCTGTAGCCGTTTCCCAGCATAGGTTCCAAGGCGCTCCGGGAAGGGGGTAAGCAGGCGGTCAGATGCTTCCAGCAACAGAACATGCATCTCTCGTGGATCTAGGGCCGGATAATCCTTTATCAGCGGACCACGAATCAGTTCGGCGAGAGCGCCCGCGAATTCAACTCCGGTCGGCCCGCCTCCAACGATGGCAAAGGTCAACATCCGTTGCCTCAGCGCGGGATCGATGGTGCACAATGCTCGTTCAAAACGAAACAGGATATGGTTACGTAGGGCGATTGCTTGCTCCAGCGTCTTCAATTGGAAAGCATACTCGTTTGCACCTGTCACCCCAAAGAAGTGGGTGGTGCTACCGATGGCTAAGACGAGAAAATCGTAAGGGAAAACGTGATCCGTGGTTTTGACCTGTTTGGCAAAAAGGTCTATCTCTGTAACCTCATTCATGAGAAAACGAATATTCTGCTGCCCGCGCAGGATGCCTCTCACCGGATAGACAATATCCTCCGGTTCAAGCTCCCCTGCGGCGACTTGATAAAGCAGTGGGAAAAAAGTATGATAGTTATTGCGGTCCAGAAGAAGAACATCAGTCCGCGAATGGGACAAGGATCGGGCAGCCCATAGTCCCGCAAACCCAGCTCCGATGATAACCACGCGAGGGCGATCAGGAATTGTCATGGCTCTCCTTCCTGTGAACGACGTGTTTCAAAATATAGCATCAGCGCAATAGCATTGTTATGTTCGGTATCCCGAGCACTGTATAGCAGAGTCACGTCAGCATGTTTGGCAGCCTCTAGGATAGGCTTCCAGGCTTCCGGATTGCCGTCCAATTCAGCACGATACCGATCCTGAAATTCACTCCATTTAAGTGGGTCATGCGCGAACCAGCGCCGCAGACCGTCACTGGGCGCGACCTCTTTGGGCCACGCCTCCATTTTTAGCTCTTCCTTCTTCATTTCGCGCGGCCACAATCGTTCGACCAAAAATCGAGTGCCATCACTAGCTTCAGCATGTTCATAAACGCGTTTCACTTTCAACATAGCATTGCCTTTCAATTAACGATCACAGCTTTTTCCAATAAGCTTTTTAACAGTAAATGAAAGTAGACGAGACCGCCGTAATCCTTCCAAGGTTTCAAGGCTTTATGAATTTCTGCATAGTTTAACTTTTCAGGCAATCCCAGCCAACGCTGCAGATGATTGCGTGCGCCGACATCGTCCGCAGGGAAGATGTGCGTCCGTCCGAGGCCGCGCAGCAGGAAATATTCTGCCGTCCAGCGCCCTACGCCTTTTATGCCGCACAGACGATCAACGGCATTCTGATCGTCCAGCGATTCGATTTCTTCAAAGTCCAATTGCTTTTGAATTATTAACTGTGCGAGGCCAGTAATGTAACGGGCTTTCTGATAACTAAAGCTCATCTTGCGCAATTCTTCGATATCGGCATTCGCTAAATCCTGCGGACGCGGAAAAGCGTAGAAAACGCCATTTTCTGTTTTAAGCGCTGGCCCATATTTTTCTGCCAGACCGTTTAGCAGGCGGATGCCAACTGTCAGCGTGAGTTGCTGACACGAGATCGCGTTGACCAATGTTTCGAAATAGGTTTGAAAACGTGGTGGTTTGAAACCGCGAAACTGATCTGCCAAAGGCTTCAGCTTGTCATCGCATTCAGCCATGTGATAAAAGCCATCGAGGCTCGAATTGATTCCCAGCAAACGTTCCAGCGCAGCGATGGCTTGGCGTTTTAATTCATCATCTAGTTTTGGGCAAACTATTGAAACGCACAAACGGGATAACTCAGAATGATTCACTGCGACCTCGAACGGCTCGCCATCATCAGTGATGAGAACACGTCGATAGGTTTCGCCGTCCCAACGGTCAACGACGTTATCGGGGCGGCGGCGAAGCGTCCAGACGGTGAGGTCCAGCCGAAATGGTGGAGCAGGTTCGAGGTCAAGAGAGAGGCGTTCCATTGAACTAACTCTACGGCTTTATCAACACTTTCTTTATAGAGGTCGGATGGTCTGGTTGATACGAACCCGCTGGCGTGCGGAAACTGATGGCGAGTCGATTCCAACTGTTGATCGCGATGATCGCAAACGTCAAATCCACAAGTTCTTTTTCGGAGAAATGTTTTCGCACCTCGGCATAAACTTCATCAGGCACGTGATCCTGGCTGATGAGAGTCACAGCTTCAGTCCATGCAAGAGCCGCCCGTTCGCGTTCGCTGTAGAAGGGCGCCTCATGCCACGCGCTGACCGCGTACAGGCGTTGCTCACTTTCGCCGCGGGTACGCGCGTCTTTCGTGTGCATGTCAATGCAGTAAGCGCAGCCATTGATCTGCGATGAGCGCAACTTGACCAATTCCAGTAAATCTGGTTCCAATCCGCTGCTCTTTACATATCTTTCTAATTTCTGCAAGATATCTGTCCCCTCTGGCGCGACTTTCGAATAACTCAAACGCTGTTGCATAACTGACAATTGTTTCCTTTCTGTAAATAATGTGATGCAATGATGTGACAAGAGCCTTCAATCCGTCATTGTGTGTTGTAATGCCTTTCCAAACAACTGGCGCGTGGCTTCATAACAACCTTCGCCGCTGCACGGCAAGCGACCCACCGACTGAATTTTTCCTTGTTGTATTTTTGCATAAGCAATGGGGTGTTTCAATTTTGTGCCATCATTCAGCATTACAGTCGGCGTGCCACGGACAGCGTATTTTTCTTTTCCAAGTTTTCCTTCTTCAAGAATAGCCGCACGCGCCTCTCCGTTATTAAATAAGTCCGTGAAATGATCCATATCCAGTCCCGCTTCACGCGCAAGATCTAAAATCACCTCCCGCCGGCCAATATTGCGGCCTTCTGCAAAGAAGGCGCGTCGGATTCGTAAATCAAACTCGCGGCCAATCGACTCGCCCTGTTGAAAAGCACACCGCGCCGCTTCGAACGCGGGCAGTGTCGTCGTTGGCCAGTCATCGGAAAATGGTTTGAAAACAGCTTCCGATTCTTGAAGTGCAGCCAGCCATATTTCCAATTCAAGTTCTTCGCGATTCGGCGGACCTCCGCCATAAGCTTCCAAAGGAAAAGCTCGCTCCACCAAGCGCACTCGACCTTGATATTCAGGAGCTATCTTCTGCAAGCGCACGGCTGCAATGTAACACCACGGTCAATAATATTCAGCCCATTCCCATAACTCAGGAATTTCTTCTTTCATTGGTACCTTTCATTCTTCTGCAATCCACAAGCCGTGAAGAATTCAGAACGCAGATTTGCGTCATCGGCATAATGTCCGCGCCAGACGGTCGTGCACGTCATGGGTGATATCTCGCGCACGCCGCGCATCTCCACGCAAAGATGATGCGCTTCGAGAAACACCGCCATACCATGCGGATGGAGCATGGTTTCAAGCGTATCCGCTATTTGCTGTCCGATCCGCTCCTGCACTGCAAAACGTTTGGCAAAGAGTCTCACGAGGCGCGTTGGCTTTGAAATGCCGATGATGTTTTCGTGCGCGATGTAGCCGACATAAGCCATTTCGTTGCACGAGCAGCGTCCCAGGCGTTGGGTAAGACCAGAATATTTGAGCCATGGTGAAGTTTGTGGAAACGATTGGCCTGTTCGCACTGGCGATTTTTGTTCATAAGTATACAAGTCTCCATTCGATCCCTCTGTACTTCATCAAGGGGGATGTCAACCTTCAATTGAATTTGACACTGTTGCATTATATCGTAATACGATATAATGCAACAGTGTCGTTTTTCGACCAAAACCGAAAACGGGAATCAAGGAGCAGCAGATGGTGCGTATCATACAATCAGAGTATGAAACCCTGGCCGCTTTCCGTTACTCTTTGCGGCAATTTCTTCACTTCAGCGAGAAAGCTGCCCAATTGGTGCGCGGCCAGTTACTTATCAGTCAGCCAGATTGATTCATACGATGATCCCCTGCCTAAAAGGCTGTTGATGCTGAAAATATATATAAACAGTGGATTCGCTTATTTAATGAATTGGAGTGTACATGGAAGACTCTCGCAAAATTCAACCTTCACAAAACCCGCTCGTGACGACTCTGAGCAGCGGAGAAGATCATGTCCGGTTGAACTCCTGGATGCCACCACAGAAGGGGACCATACCACATATCCGCATCGGCCGGCACTGGATAAACATATTGTGGATCATACCGTTAATCGTTGTCCTGCTTATCCCTGCAATAGCCATCGCCCAACACTTGCGGATGATGCCCGGAATACAGGAATTCATCACACGCTACCCCGGTGACACATCTTCGCGGACAGTTAATTCAGGCTTCCCATTGTGGCTGCGGTTGCTGCATTTTTTCAATTTGTTTTTCATGATGTTTATCATCCGCGCCGGCATCCAAATTCTTGCCGATCACCCGCGCCTCTATTGGCACCGCGACTCTACCCCGGGCACCGAGTGGTTTCGCTTCCAGCCTGAGGTTCCTAAGGATCCCAGTTGGACATCCAAAGACGATTCAGTCTCGATCCCGAAATGGCTGGGTATTCCAGGCATTCGTCACTCAGTGGGACTCGCCCGGTGGTGGCATTTTTCTTTCGATCTTTTATGGGTGATCAACGGTGTTATCTTTTACGTACTGCTGTTCACCAGCGATCAGTGGCAGAGGCTTGTGCCTACCGATTGGTCGGTTTTTCCTAACGCACTTTCAACCTTCCTTCAGTATTTATCGCTGCAGTTTCCGGTTGATCACACCTGGACGAACTACAATGGCCTGCAGCAACTTACTTATTTCATCACCGTGTTCATCGCCGCTCCGCTTGCAGTAGCCACTGGCTTGATGCAGGGACCGGCTTTCTCCAACAGGCTTGGCGGGTTTGCAAAGATCATTAACCGCCAGGTTGCCAGAACGATCCATTTCTTTGTGCTCAGCTGGTTTCTCTTTTTCATCATTGTCCACGTAACCCTGGTGTTTGCGAACGGGATGCGCCAAAACCTGAACCATATGTTTGCCGGCGTGGATAACGGTTCCTGGGCAGGGTTTCTGATATTTATCCCGGTCCTAGTGACTGTAGTCACCGCCTGGTTGCTTGCCTCGCCTTTCACCCTCAAGCACTCCCGCTTGGTTCAGAAAGCCGGCCGAGCCCTGGTCGGGCCCATCAAGATCATAGCCGAACAGTGGGAACCGAACACCCAGTACACGGAAAAGGATATCTCACCATACTTCTGGGTCAACGGCACGCTGCCGGTCTCGGATGAATTTTGCACACTCAACGAGGCTAATTTTGTAAATTACCGTCTAAGTGTGGGTGGGCTGGTTACGAATCCCCGCGATTTCTCCTATGCAGAGCTCAAGGCAATCCCAAAACAACAGCAGATCACCAAGCATTTTTGCATTCAAGGATGGTCAGGCGTTGCAAAGTGGGGCGGTGTTCCCATGCGCAGCATCCTGAATATCGTGAAGCCAACGCCCGAGGCTCGCTATGTAGTCTTCTACTCATTTGCCGAAGGTGCTGAAGGCGGCATTTATTATGACGTTCATACGATTCAAAACATGCAGCATAAACTGACCATCCTCGCCTATGAGATGAATGGCGCACCGCTTAATGTGTCTCATGGAGCCCCATTGCGGTTGCGATGCGAAAATCAGTTAGGCTTCAAAATGGTCAAATGGATCCGGGCTATCGAGTTCGTGCATGATTTTGCGCACCTAGGCAATGGCCAAGGCGGCTATAACGAAGATCACGAATTCTATGGGAACCGTATGCCTATCTGACACTAGAGGCCACCATCGGCGGTACTGTAATATTCATCAAGGTGAGTATCCCTTCATGACAAGTACATCCGCTCCGCTCCGGGAATTGAGTTAATCCTGTCAACTCAACGAATTAGCAATCAAATTATCTCTAAAAAACGGGTATTCAACCAATCCAAACATTAGGAGAAGACCACCCAATGCAGACGCGCCAATCACAACAATAAGAAATGGGATAAGTATTTTCATGCCCGCGTTATCCCATGCAGACGACCACGCTTGCCGTCTGACTTCTTTCCAATAGTTCTTAATATAATTCTTGTCCATGACACACCTCTTGCCCCCATTTTACCCCGCTGTGTGTCAAATATATAGTTACCTTAATTAATTTCCCTACCACAAGAATTTTCGCTAGGAGAGTAGGTCATTGAGGGTTTTAAGAACTACTTCTATCCTAGCTACTTTGTTCATTCGCAAAATATTGCGACGATATATATATAAGGGAGGCGGAGATTGGGATCGCTTCTTGCCGGATGATGTTTTACTTAAATTCCAAATAGATGTAGACTTCTTACGCTCGGCTTAGTTCAAGCATGATTATGTGGCAGCTGCGGGCTCCCACAACCTATTACGTGACGCAACACGCGCCACATCAATCCTTAATACGTTGTGCGAATCTTTTTTCCTGGCAAGATGGGAAGAAACCTGCCCAAAGACTGGCAAAAAATGCATTGAAATGGGGAATTTAGACTCGCCACCGTATTATGTTACAGGCACGTATTGATACTGTGATGGATATAGTCTATACTCAGATTTATCCTGTTTTGTGCTGTACTGTTAATGATACACATAAGGAAGCTCATATGGCAGAAAACCTTCTTGATTACGAGCGCATTCAACGTCACCGTACTCTTTCGGTGATTATCTGGACGGCTTTGATCGCATCCGTCATTCTGGGTTGGTTCGATCTTCAGTTCCATACTTGGGTTTCGGTCATTGCTCTCTGGAGCATGGCATTGCTATGTATCCCGGTATTAATTCTTAACAAGCAGAAACACTTTTACCTCTCGGCTGCTCTCTTGAGTCTGGTTGTTTTGGTTGTCATTACTGTCAACCTGTATGACGGAGATGGAGTTCATGATCCGGGAATTCTGACATACCCAATTTTCCTGATGATCGGTGCTCTCCTGTTTGGGAAAAAAGCTGCGCCTTACTTTGCCGCAGGCAGCATTGGGTCGCTTGTGCTAATCGTTTTTTTGGAAACCAACAAACTAATCCATCCTAGAATTGGTCCAACCAATTTTGGAATCCTTATACCGACAGGAGTTTTGCTGGTAGCAGCAGCGGTCATCATCTGGGTTATTGTGGATACCATTGAGAAGAACTTGATGCGAGCCAGATCCTCCGAAGCCGCACTGCGGAGTAATTATGATCTAACCCTCGAAGCCTGGGCTAAAGTGATGGAATACCGCGACCGAGAAACGGAAGGTCACAGCCGCCGATTGGTGGAGTTGACTACTAGCCTGGCACGCGCCCTACACTTCGATGAAGAACAGATCGGTCAACTTAGGCGCGGCGCTCTCCTGCATGACATTGGTAAGTTAGCGATTCCCGATGAAATCCTCCTGAAACCCACGGCTCTCAGTGGGGCAGAACGAAAGATTATCGAGAAACACCCCGTATATGCGCGCGAGATGCTGGCAGGCATTCCCTTCCTTCAGACTTCGGTTGAAGTGGCTTACTGTCATCATGAGCATTGGGATGGAACGGGATACCCCGAAGGGTTGAAGGGAGATCAGATTCCTCTGCTAGCTCGCCTCTTTGCTGTAGTAGATACGTGGGACGCTCTCAGGTCAGACCGGGTCTACCGCAAAGCGTGGACAGTTGAAAAGGTGATTGCATACTTGAAGAAAAATGCGGGCACGAGATATGACCCTCATATAGTGCAAGTATTTCTTGGTATGATTCAAAATTAGTCAAAGAATAAGTAGCGCTAGAACAAAGTCGACTTTTGTATGAAGAAATTTTCTTTGGTGAAGCCTAAACAGCAAAAGATGTACTCATGAAATGGATTACTCGTTCGCACGTGCACGTGGACCGCGTGGCTTGTCCGTGGTTGATCACCCGCTTCATTGATAACGAAGCGGAATTTTTATTTGTACCAGCTAATCAAATCGAGAAGGTAGTTAAAGAAATCGGTGCGTTTCCGTTCGATGCGCCTGGCGTTGAACTCGGTCATCACGAAAACCGTTGTTCGTTTGAGTCGATCATCCAAAAATATGGACTGAAAGAACCGGGACTTCTGCGGCTGGCAAAGATTGTCCATGCTGCGGATGTAAGCGAAGATATTGATAAAGATCCAATCGCCCGCGGACTGGAAGCAATTGCCAGCGGCTACAGCTTGCGTTTCCCTGAAGATATGGAAAACCTCGAACATCAATTTGAAATCTATGACGCGCTGTATGCGTGGTGCCGGCTTCAAGTGGCGAAAGGCGAATAATATTGATCAAACCAGATCGCAACATCACCACTCTTTTTGCAACGCGCATCATCCGTCTTTTTTGTTACGGATTTCTTTCGGTGATTCTTGCTCTTTATTTGGCGCAGGTTGGTTTGCCTGAAGGACAAATTGGTCTGCTGTTTTCGCTTACACTTGCTGGAGATGCAGGTATTTCACTTTGGCTTACGACTTCAGCGGATCGTTTTGGACGCAAGCGTACTCTGATTGTCGGCGCGTTATTGATGCTCGGCGCGGGCATTGTATTTATCATCACGCGCAACGTAGCTGTATTGATGGCGGCCGCGATCATCGGCGTCATCAGCCCAAGTGGCAACGAGATTGGTCCGTTCCTTTCGATTGAACAAGCCGCGCTTTCGCATCTTCTTCCCGATGAAAAACGCACGCAGATTTTCGCATGGTACAACTTGGTCGGATCGTTTGCAACCGCAACGGGTGCGCTATCAGGTGGGTGGCTGGCTCAAATCTTGCAAAACAATGGAATGTCCGCGCTGGACGCGTACCGCGTTGTCTTGATGGGATATTCAATCGGCGGACTGATCATCGGCGTTCTTTTTCTTTTGCTCTCGCGGAACGTTGAAGTGGATCCAACATCTCAAACCGAATCTACGCCGCGTGTGCTCGGACTTCACAAATCGCGCAATGTGGTGATACGACTCAGCGCGTTATTTTCTATTGACGCTTTTGCGGGCGGGCTGATTGTTCAATCCATGGTTGCTTATTGGTTCTTCATTAAGTTTGGAGTAAACCCCGGTATCATCGGCTCGATCTTTTTCGGTGCGAATGTTTTAGCGGGCATCTCGGCTTTGCTGGCGGTGCGGCTTGCGAATAAGATTGGATTGATCAACACGATGGTCTTTACGCATGTTCCGTCAAACATCTTGTTGATTCTTGTTCCTCTGATGCCGACACTTCCATTGGCGATCATCGTTTTATTATTGCGCTTCAGTATTTCGCAGATGGATGTACCTACACGCCAATCGTACACGATGGCGGTCGTTGCGCCGGATGAACGTTCCGCGGCTTCAGGTGTGACGACCATTGCGCGTTCGGTGGGCGCGGCGATTGCTCCTTCGCTAACAGGAATCTTTCTGTCTGTGCCATCTCTGATCAGTGTGCCATTCTTTTTGTGCGGTGGTTTGAAATTGGTTTATGATGCAATGCTCTATCGAAGTTTTAGCACGATGAAAGCACCGGAAGAAAAATGACTTGGCTTGAAGTTTCTTTGACCGTAAATGGAGAATTAGCCGAAGCCGTGGCTGATGTATTGGCGCGCTTCGCACCCAACGGTGTGATGACCGAGCAAGGCGTTAAATTTTTGAGCGATGAAGACGAAGGCACTGCAACTGGACCGATCACGGTGCGCGCTTATCTACCGACGGATGAACATATCGAAGAGACGCGGCAAAAGTTGGAAGAGTCGCTGTATTATCTTGGAACGATCCAACCCTTGCCCGCGCCGGTATTCACTCCGATTGCCGATCAAAACTGGATGGAAGCTTGGAAGCAACACTACAAGCCGATTCCAATCGGCAAGCGATTGATGATTGTCCCAGCATGGTTGGATTCACCCGAACCGAATCGGATTCTGATCAAGATTGATCCCGGCATGGCATTTGGAACCGGAACGCATCCGACCACGCAGTTGTGTTTGGCGTTGATGGAGAATGCGATGGAGGATGGATCATGGTTAATGGAAAATCGTCCATCCATTAACCATGAACCATTAACCGTTATCGATGTTGGTTGTGGCTCGGGTATTTTATCCATTGCGGCATTGAAGCTTGGAGCGAAGCAAGCGCTGGGTGTGGATATTGATTCTGAATCGGTCAAGAACTCGCGCGCGAACGCGGATGTAAATGAAATCGGCGACGAATTGATCCTTGGTCAGGGTTCGGTCAAAGAAATATTGGATGGCAAGTTTGCATTCAAGTCTGCGCCGCTGGTGGTGGCGAACATCCTCGCGCCGGTCCTCATCCGTCTGTTTGACTCGGAGCTTGCAGATTTGGTCGAGCCGAATGGCATGATCATCTTAAGCGGAATCCTGCAAGAGCAGAGTCAAAGCGTGATTGAAGCCGCGCAAGCCAAAGGTCTAAGAATGAACGAAAAGAGTCAAATGGGGGATTGGGTCGCATTGGCGATGAGTCGCTGATCAATTTTATAAATCAAGTTAATATCACCCAAAAGTAAGGTTGCCGGAATCTTTTTCCGTCGGTACAATGTGCCAACTTAGAAAAGGAGAATGCAATGAAAAAGCATCTGTTTTATTTTATTGTTGCTGTCACTTGCCTGGCCCTGGCAATGTTGGCTTGTAATGCTGTAACATCTTTGGCATCGCCGGGAAATTCAAATAGTAGTTCTTCTGAAAGCAATGCGACTTCAGTTCCAAACAATACCGCTAGTTCGAGTAATAGCGGAAGTTCGAACAGTGGAAGCGCTAGCGGAGGAAGCCCAAACGTTGTGTATCAAGATGACTTTTCCAACGACAACAGCGGCTGGGGCACCGGCTCGGACGCTAATAAAGTGGTGGAATATACCAACGGCACTCTTGAATTTCAAGTCTTAAAAGCCGAAGATATGGTTTATAGCGGGCCTAATGAAACTGACTATAAAGATATTCATATTGTAGTGAGCGCGGCGCCGAATAATACCGATAAGAATTCTTATTTTGGAATCTTGTGCGATCAGCAGGTAACCAGCGAGGCGTTTTATTACGCGGCGATCACACCGGCAGGGCAATATGCGATTGCCAAGGCGTCGGTTGCACAAGATGATGTGTTTTTGACAGGCGGCAATAATTGGAAAACCTCGAAATTGATCCCTGTCAATGCTTCGTCATATACAATCGGTTTCGATTGCGGAAGCGATGGCACGTTGACTTTGTATGTGAACGGCAAACAGATCGACTCGGTCACGGATACCACATATACTGATGGTTATATCGGTCTGTTCGCGGCGAGCGATAACAAGGCGAATAGTGCCGATGTCAGCTTCTCGAATTACGTCGCGACGTCATTGAAGTAAGCTAAACAATCCAGGTGAATTAAACTGCGGACTTTATCAGTCCGCAGTTTTGTTTGCTGACATTTCAATCTGTTTGTGCTATCATACTATTCACATGGATCGCCGCCGATTGATTTTTTATATTCTGCTCAATATCTTCGTCTCCGCTTCCGTAACGCTGGCCATTCTTTGGTGGCATGACCGCAATGCGGCGGCGACTCTGCCGCCAGTAGCCGCGCCCGTTTCGTCGGGAACGAATGCCGCCGCGATACCAACGGTTCAGCGGGGCACAGTCAAGATTATCAGCGTGGTTGGCGCGGGGATGCTGGGTGTTGAGACGGTCACGATTCAATATCAAGGCAACGGCGAACTAGATTTAACTGGCTGGCAACTTAAAGATTCAAACGGCAGCGATTTTTTTTTCCCGCCGTTCAAGTTGTTCACAAATGGCGCAGTGCGGGTACATACGGCATCCGGCACGAACACCGCAGTTGATTTATACTGGGGCAATAATAAAGCCGCGTGGAGTTCAGGCGATAACGTAGTGTTGACTGATGCCAACGGAAACCCTCAGGATAGTTATCCAGTGCCATGAACCACGCGCTAAATGCTAATTGCTGAAAGCTCATTGCCAATATGACCCAAGCTCTTTATCGCAAGTACCGCCCGCATGGATGGAAAGAAGTTGTTGGACAGGAGCACGTTGTTCAAACGCTGAGGAATGCCATCGTTGCTGATCGCGTCGCACACGCGTATTTGTTCGCGGGTCCGCGCGGCACTGGCAAGACGACACTTGCGAGACTTTTAGCGAAAGCGGTTAATTGTCTCAACGAAGATAAAGCCAAACGTCCATGCAACGAATGCGAGAACTGCAAAGCGGTCAACGAGAATCGTTTTATGGACTTGATCGAAATTGATGCAGCCTCCAATACCAGTGTGGACGATGTGCGCGACTTGCGCGACAAGATCAACTTCTCGCCGTCGCAAGGCAAATACAAAATCTATATCATTGATGAAGTCCACATGCTTTCGACGCAGGCGTTCAATGCGTTGCTCAAAACACTGGAAGAACCGCCGCCTCATGCCATCTTCGTTTTAGCCACCACCGAGATTCATAAAATCCCGGCGACGGTTTTATCGCGTTGTCAGCGCCACGAGTTTCGCCGCGTGCCGGTGGATGAAATCGTCGGTCAACTCAAAGCGATTGTCAAAGCTGAAAAGATTCAAGCCGATGATGATGCGCTGGCAACGATTGCGCGTCAAGCAGGCGGTGGATTGCGCGACGCGATTTCATTGCTCGATCAACTCGCTTCAGCCGGAACGAAGATCACGCTTCAACTGACGCAAACTGCTCTCGGCACCGCCACGAGTCAAAGCGTGCTCGATCTGATTGCTTCGCTTCGCGATCATGTGCCTGCGTCTGGTCTCGATACGATTCATCGCGCTCTCGATTCCGGCGCCGATCCGCGTTCGCTGGCGCGTCAAATTGTTGAATATCTGCGCGGCTTGATGCTCATTCAACTTGGCAATGGCGATCAAGTTGAAACCACGAAAGACATCAAAGAGCGAATGACGCTCGATGCAAAATCGTTTTCAACGCCGGATGTTTTGCGGATGATGAAATTGTTCAACAACGCGGCAGTTGATACGCGCGGCGGATGGCAACCGTCGTTATCATTGGAATTGGCATTGGCGGAAGCGTTGGACATTCCGAATGAAGTTTACGCTTCGACTCCAACTCCGAAAGCGGCTCCCGTTAAACAAGCAAAACCTCCTGCCGCGAGTCAATCCGTCAAAACGGAATCCCCTTCCAGCCCAGTTAAAGAAGCGGTGATCAGTCTGACGGAGATCAATAAATCATGGAAAGATATCCGCGCAGCGATCAAGCCCGCGCATCCGGCAGTCGAGGCACTGCTCAATTCCTGCAAGCCGATGGATGTGCGCGGCGACGAATTGGTTTTGGGATTCCAATCCGATACGGTGCGGGCGTTGATGGATAAGCCCGAGAATTTGGACGCGACCCAAAAAGCAGTTGCCGATGTGTTGGGCGTGAGTTTGAAAATCAAGTGTGCGGTGACGAATGCGAAAGGCAAACTGCCGCCGCATGTCTCTGCGGATGGCATGGTGGCGACCGCGCTCGATCACGGCGGCGAGATTGTGGATGTGCAGGAATAAATTTCGATGACGATAAGTTCTTTGCACGCCACGGCGTTCTTCTCGGAAATTGTAAAGAATAATTTTGTTTGGACTGTGAAAGATGAGAATGGCTTTCCGGCTCCAGTAAGTGCAAACAGAATTCGCTCCTTACCGTTTTGGTCAAGCTACAATAGGGTTTGTAAAATAATTTCCATTGTACCCGCCTATAAAGTTTTTACTCCTCATCAAATTTCGTTGAATGAATTTATAAATGATTGGCTTCCTTCTTTGGAAAAAGATAAAATGAATGTTGGGATAAATTGGTCTGGGAAAAAGGCAGTGGGATATGATATGAATCCCAAGGATGTTTTAAGTCGGATAAAATCTTTAACTTCTGACTGACAAGAAATTATTTTATTATAGGAGAATTTGATAATGGCTAAAGGATTTAATCGAGGTCAACAAATGAGCGGTGGGCAAGGCGGAATGATGCAACAACTTCAACGCATGCAACAGCAGTTGGCTGAAGCGCAGGCAAAGCTTGCCGATGAAACGGTCACTGCAACGGCGGGCGGCGGTGCAATTAAAGTTGTAATGACCGGCGATCAAAAATGCAAATTGGTTGAGATTTCACCGGACTTGTTGAAGGATGCCGATGCCGAGATGTTGCAGGATTTGGTTTTGTCCGTTGTGAACATGGCGCTGGATCAATCGCGTGAACTTGCATCGCAGAGATTGGGTCCGCTGACGGGTGGTTTGCCGTTTTAGATACAATGCGAGATTGCTTCGTCGCTTTGCTCCTCGCAATGACATAACCTACTATGATTCTTCCTGAACCGATTCAAAAACTCATCAATGCGTTTGAACGTTTGCCTGGCATCGGACCGAAGTCCGCGTCACGGCTGGCGTTCTATCTTCTGCGCGCGCCAGATGATGTTTCACAAGATTTATCGGAAGCATTGAATGGATTGAAAGATAAAATTGCATTTTGCGAAGAATGCTTTAATATCACAGAAGCAGGTCGAACGCGCTGCGAAGTGTGCGAGAATCCGAAGCGCGATGGATCGCAACTTTGCGTTGTTGAAGAAGCGCTAGATGTTTTGGCGATGGAGCGCATCGGTGCATATAACGGGAAATATCACGTGCTTCATGGAGTATTATCCCCCATCGAAGGCGTGGGACCGGACGATATAAAGGTCAAGCCGTTGATCGAGCGCGTGGCGCGCGGTGGAGTTAAAGAAATTATTCTTGCAACCAATCCAAGTATGGAAGGTGATACGACTGCGTTGTATCTGCAACAACAACTACGTCCGTACAAAATCCAGGTGACGCGGCTGGCACGCGGTCTGCCTGTCGGCGGCGATTTGGAATATGCCGATCAAAATACGTTGTTGAGGGCACTATCGGGAAGACAAGAGATGAATTGAGAAAGAGCCGATTGAGGTCGAGGGTGGTTTGATTTTTTAAGGTTAGATTGTATAACAAGTATTGACAAAGCCAACAAAAAGCGTATAATCATCATTCGCCAGTCAAGTTCAAACCGATCTCGTCCCCCGACAGATCATTGATAATCAAACAGAAAGTTCTAGTCAGAGACACAAGTCAAGTGGCTTCGCAGTCTGACAAGCCGATGCAAAATAGGCATCGGTATTTTCGTCTGTTTGAAAGGCTTGACAGGCGATGTTATAGCGGATAAAATCCGCCCGCTTAAAAATCGAGAGAACCTTAACAACTGAAAAGTGATAGGAAGCAACACAAACCAGTCAATCCAAA